>Ga0209571_1000041_pt1 | contig 344188 bp, 321 predicted proteins | sample EBPBio102011_DNA_FD_185866 | JGI IMG/M metagenome (GOLD analysis project Ga0209571, IMG submission 185866) | Wastewater treatment Type I Accumulibacter community from EBPR Bioreactor in Madison, WI, USA - Reactor 1_1/10/2011_ DNA (SPAdes)... | ecosystem: Engineered > Bioreactor > EBPR >... | reverse complement strand
ACATCGACGCCAATGTCGCTGTCGGCCATGGCGACTGCGTCCATATCGGCCGCGCCCAGATCGGCATCGTCACCTCGTCGATGCGCTCGCCGATCCTCAACAAGAACATCGCGCTCGCCCGCGTCGAGGCACACCATGCCGAGGTCGGCACCGAGGTCGAGATCGGCAAGCTCGACGGCCAGCAAAAGCGCCTGCCGGCAAAAATCGTACCCTTCGCCCACTACGATCCCAAGAAGGAACGCCCGCGGTCCTAAGCCAAACAGACCTCTGGCCAACAACCAAAAGCCCCGCAATCGCGGGGCTTTTTTCTTGCAGGATGATTGGTGGAACCAGGGCGCTGGCCAAATGTCCGGCTATCTTCGTATAGTATTCTTCACTGCGCCGCGCCGCGAGGTCCGAAGCTGCACGAGGGAGGCAAATTTGCCGTCTGCCGTTGATTTGGAACGCTGGCCCGACCTTCCTTACGCCGCCTGGAAGGACACCTACGAAACGCTCCATCTGTGGACCCAGATTATCGGCAAGATCCGCCTGACGCACGAGCCTTGGCTGAACCACTCCTGGCACGTGCCGCTCTATGTGACTGTCCGCGGCTTGACGACTTCGCCCATCCCTGTTGGCGGGCGGGCACTGCAGATCGATTTCGATTTCATCGACCATCTGCTGTGGCTGAGAACGAGCGACGGCCATGTCCGTCAGGTCATGCTCGCCCCCAAGACCGTCGCCGGATTTTACGGCGAAGTGGCGATGGCGCTTGTCGAACTTGGTCTCGAAACACAAATATTCACCCAGCCATCCGAGATTGCCGACGGCGTCCCGTTCGAAGAAGACCATGTCCACGCAGCATACGACCGCGACCATGCCAATCGCCTCTGGCGCATCCTGCTTTCGACACAGCAGGTTTTTTCGCGGTTCCGGACCGGCTTCCTCGGCAAGGTCAGCCCGGTGCATTTCTTCTGGGGCGGCTTCGACCTTGCGGTGACACGTTTTTCGGGCAGGCGAGCGCCGCTACATCCGGGCGGCATTCCGCGCCTGCCGGACCCGATTACCCGCGAGGCCTATTCCCACGAAGTGTCCAGCGCAGGGTTCTGGCCGGGTGGCGGGCCGATCGACTATCCCACCTTCTATTCCTACGCCTATCCCGCCCCCGACGGCTATGCCTCGGCCGCAGTCCAGCCTCAGCAGGCGTTCTTCTCCAAGGAATTCGGCGAATTCCTGCTGCCATACGATGCGGTACGCAGCGCGGCAGATCCGGACGCGACGCTCATGGCGTTTCTGCAGAGCACCTATGAGGCGGCGGCCAATCTCGGCAAATGGGACCGTGACTCCCTGGAATGCACCATCGGCGTGCCCAGCCGACCACGCCCGCTATAGGCCGTGGTCACTGTCACCCACGGCGGCGCGATAGACGCAAAGGCCCGCTCAGGATCGACGCGCCAGGGACGACAGCTTCGCTGCCTGAAGGAAGCTATTGCCGACAAGCGCTCGCGCAGCCATTATCAATCGGAGGTTGAGTCCAGATTCACGGGTTCGGGAGCCGCATGAACGAAGCAGGCCTGCTTGCCACGCTCAAATTCGACACGCGCGAATTGCCGGTCGAGCATCAGTTCGAGGCATGGCGCACTTTCCACTCCTCGGTGATCGACGTTTCCATCAGTCCCGAGGCGCGGCAGGGCTTCATCTTCGAACAGCAGGTCTGGGACCTGGGCAAGCTTGCCTTCACCTCATCGCGCATGCCAGGCCCGAAGGTGCCGCGCAATTGGCACCATTTTGGCAAGGATCCGCTCGACCACTGGTGCCTGGTGCTGCCGGAGAGCGCAATGCATGCCGCGCAGGATCCGAATGCGCCGCCACGTCAGGTCCATTTCCGCTCGCTCGGCCGCCCCTATGACGGCGCTGCGGCGGATTCGAGCGTGTCGACCGTCTACATCCCGCGCGACCTGCTGCGCCCGCTGGCTGGCGTGCTCGACAAACATCCAGGCAGCGTCGGGCCTGACGGGCTGGGCGGGCTGCTCGCCGACTTCCTGGTCTCATTCGAACGCCGGCTGCCGCACATACCGGCGCATGAGGTGCCTCATGCCGTCGAGGCAATGCGCGCCATGATATCGGCCTGCCTCGCCCCGACCGCCGATCGTGTCGCCGAAGCACAGGGCCACATCGCCGCCACAATGCTCGAGCGCGCGCGGCAGATGATCCACAAGGAGCTGCAAGCCCCCGATCTCGGACCGGCAAAGCTGTGCCGACAACTCGGCATATCGCGCTCCAAGCTATATGTTCTTTTCGAGCCGTTGCATGGGGTGGCGCGCTACATCCAGCGGCAGCGGCTGCTGGCGGCCTACAAGGAACTGTCCGATCCCAACTCACTGACCAGCGTCTCCCGGATCGCGGAAAAACTCTGCTTCGCCGATGCCGCGACCTTCAGCCGGGCGTTTCGAAGCGAGATGGGATGTGCACCGAGCGAGGTCCGGGCCGCCGCTGCCATAGGCCTGCCCCTGTCGCCAAGGCGGCTGCCGCTCAAAGTGCTCGACGAGGTGGTGAGCCTCGGCGAAATCCTCCAGTATCTGCAGACATAGAGTGCCGGACGTTCCGTTGGCCGGCTCTCCAGCAGCTTAATGCAGCACCATCTAATGGACGCAATGCGTACCAATGGGATTCCCTGCCGATCACAAGCGGCTGCCGATCGCCTATGCTGGCGACAGATATTCCGATTGCGCGGGACATTCGGTTCGGACGCATGATGGCATGGCATCTTGCCCCGACCACACCAGACTTGTCCCAAGCGAGCGGGCGGCAGCTGCCAGGTCTGCCGCCCGCGCTTCTTTCTATTGCGATCTGCCCCGCCATTTGCCTTGGCATAGGCCGTTCCGTCGGCAACGACATGATGGGTATTTCCGACATGGGCCTCGGCTTCGCCATCGCGGTTGCGCACTCATTTCCGGGACGCAGCGACTAGAGTTGGGATTTCCTGCCCATCACGGCCATGTCGGCATCGGCTAGCTTTAGACAATGGGCACTCGGGCCCGAGACGTCGACTTCAGCCGGAACGAAACACGATGAAGAAGCTCGCATTGGCAATGATCTGCACGGCCGCACTGGCAGGCTGCACCACGACCGAACGGGATGTGGGCACGGGTGCGGCACTCGGCGCCGCGACGGGCGCTGCAATCCACGGCTCTACAGAAGGTGCGGTCGTCGGCGCAGCGGTTGGCGCCACCGCCGGACTGCTGGTTCGCAATCTGCGCAACGGCTATTGCCAATATCGAAATCCACGCACCGGCCATCTCTACACGGCGAGGTGCTGAGGTACCGGCGACGTGACCTCGGCCAATTTCTGAACAGCAATCGACAAGTTCGCGACCTCAACGTCTGTACTATTGCGCAAATGGATGACAGCCTCACCAAAGATGTCCGCTGCTCATGACATCATTCCTGGGGGCTAATGCCAGCTCGTCTGCGCTTTTCGCTGCTGTATGCGGCGCTGTTCTTTGAACTCGGCATCAACTTGCCGTTCTTTCCGGTATGGCTGCGCTCTCAACATCTCGACGATGGCCGCATCGGCATCATACTGGCCATGCCGCTTCTGGCGCGCGTGCTTGCCAATCCGGTGGTCACGGCAGTTGCCGACCGGCAGGAGCGCCTGAGCGGAACACTCCTGATATGTGCCGCAGCGGTTGCGATCGCCACGCCGCTGCTCGGGACCACAAGCACGTTCCTGCCGATCCTGTTGCTTGTCGCAGCAATCGGCCTCGCCCAGGGACCACTTATCGCCCTTTCGGATGCAGTCACGCTGCGCGCCACGCGGGCGACAGTGCCGACAGTCGACTATGGACGCGTCAGACTGTGGGGATCCATCGCGTTTGCCGTGGCCAACATTTCCGGTGGCATCCTGCTCATGTGGTTCGAGCCGGACATGATCATATGGCTTCTCACCGCCTCGGCCCTGCTGACGGCCCTGACCGCGTTGACCGTCGCAAGGCTGCCGTCGACCCCGCATCGCGAGCGCCGCGCCTCCCGACCAGCCGGCAGAGCCGGCCTGCTTATCGTCCTCGTCGTGGTGGGTGCAGCCTGTGTCCAGGCAAGCCACGGGCTGATCTACGCCTTCGGAACGTTGCACTGGCAGTCTTCGGGCATCGGCAAGGGCATGACGGGAATGCTCTGGGCGCTTGGCGTCGTGTCGGAGGTCGCAGTGTTCGCAGTCGCCGGACGCCTCGTCGGCAATGCCAGGGCGGCGATGTTCCTGCTGCTGCTGGGAGCGGCAGTTGCAACCGGTCGATGGCTGTTCATGGCATTCGACCCCAATGTCGAGTTACTCGCCGTTTTCCAGCTAACCCACGGCTTCACATTCGGCGCCACGCATGTGGGAAGCATCGTTGTCCTGTCGCAACTGGCAGCACCCGGCATGCAGGCACAGGTCCAGGGGTGGCTTGCCGGCGCCTGGGCGGGCCTGATGGCGTTGCTGACAGCACTCTCCGGGCAGGTCTATGCCAGCTGGGGCGAGCGGACCTATCTTGTCATGGCTGGCGTGGCAGCGACCGGATTGGTGCTGATCGTTGTGGCCGCGCTTTCCTCGGCACGCAGCCGGCGGCAGGTGCAGGCCTTCGAGGCCTAGAGCATTTCCGGACACATTTCCCTGGAATTTTCTAGCTCTGCAGACGCCGCAGAAGATGACCTAGGCGCTCCACCGGTTCGAGCGACGCCAGGTCGGCGACCGGCCTTGCCGGGATCGCACCAAGGCCGCGCGACCTGACTTCGCTCGGGCTATAGCCGAACTCACGCCGGAAGGCGCGGCTGAATTCCGCTCCGTCGTTGAAGCCGCGCTGCTCGGCGATCTCGAAGATACGGCGGGTCTCGGTCGGGTCGGCAAGCTTGGAATGAGCATCGACAAGACGGCGATGCAGGATGTAGCGCATGACCCCGCCGCTGGGCTCGAACAGCCGGTACAGCCTGGTGCGCGAAATGCCGAGCTCTCGACACAGCATGTCGTTGTCGAGGCTCGGATTGTAAAGATTGGCATTGATGTATTGCCGCGCCCGCTCCAGCAGCATGTTCGATATCGGCGCCCTCGCCTCATCGAGATGGTCGGGCGAAGGTGTGATGCAGGCCAGGATCATGGCTCGCGTCGCCGCTGCCACGCCGGGAAGGTCGGCAATCGTCAATGTCGGCAGGCGCTTGGCAAGGCCAATGATGTAGTCGGCGAGCAACGAGCCCATGCCGCCACTCAGCGTCGAGAACTCCGCCAGGCTCAGCGCGCCGGAATGCTCCTGGAAGAAATCCCTCGGGATCAGCAACATCAGCATATGGCTGTCGGTGACGTGCCCGTCGAAAGGTTGTCCCAGCGAATGGAGCTGCACCGTGCCGGCGCCGCCGTCGAATGACCTTTGGCCGGCAATGGTGCTCGCTCCCCCATCGAGGAACAGCGTCATCATCCAGTGGTCGAGGGCATCCCCGCGCACATGGCCCGGCAGACCGGCGAAGTTCAGCGCTCCAGTGCTGATCGAGGTGAAGGCGAGACAGCCGAGGTCCCATATCACCTGCCTGCCGTCGATCGCTTCTGGCGAATTGCCTGTGGGCGTGAGGTCGAGCATCGTCGCAAAATTGTGCCGCCAGGCATCGAACTGATCGGCGCGCGCCACATCGTCGGTCGAAAACTCGAAATGGGGAATGGGCCCGTCGTGCTGACCGGCCGAGGCGAGAAAACCGTTCGGGTTCTCCTGCGCAAAGCTTGTACCAACTGCAACCATGCCAACCCCCTCATGGGGACGTGCACGCACGTCCCGGTGGCGTTTTCAGGTGCTGTCTGCGGCTGGCTTGAGACTTACGTCCCTGCTCAAGCTGGCGCGGACACACCTGCAGTCATGATCCTTCGCGTTCACATATCATAGCGCGCGCGAAGGTTTGTTCAACGAGGCCGGAAAATGACAGTTAATGTCGATGGTTTGCCGGCTGGTGCAGCAGGCAGCGCCGACTGCCTCAATCCTTGTGTTCGGCCTGCGCTTCCAGCATTTCCGTCTTGCCGGACGCGAGCAGGGCCGCGATCCAGCGCGACGACGGCGACTGGGCGCAATAGACGATGAAGGCGATCAGGATCGGCACGCCGATGAAGGCGCCCGAGATGCCCCACATGAAGCTCCAGAAGAACACCGAGAATATGACCGCGAAGGGCGAGATCGCCAGCGAAGCACCCGTTAGGATCGGCTCGAGATAGCTGCCGATCATGAACTGGATCAGGTTGAGGCCGACGAACACCACAAAGGCCATCTGCCACGATTCGAACTGGGCGATGGCAAACAGGGTTGGGAACATCGTTGCAAAGAATGGTCCGAGAAACGGAATGTAGTTGAGCGCGAAGGCAATGGCGCCCCATGCCGCCGCGAGTTCGAGCCCGGCCACCAGGGCGAAGCCCCAAACCACAAGACCCGTCAGCACGCTGGCGAAGGTGCGCACGGCCATGAAGCGGCGCAGCTTTATGCCGATCTCGCGATTGGCGGCGCGAATGCGGGCGCCATATGGCTGGGCCGCGGGAGATTCCAGGCGCCGGTTGAAATCCTCGACTTCGAGCAGGCCAAGCATCACCAGCACGAAGACCAGCAGTGCCAGCCCGGCGAAGCTGTTCAGACGACCGGCGACACCCTGGGTGAAGCCAACCAGCCAGTTGACGTCGAAACGATCGGCGAGCGGACCGGCAACGGCGACGCCGCGCTCCTCCAGCCACTGGGTCCAGTCGACATAGATCGCTTGGAAACGGCTGGCATTGACGAACAGCCATTGGCCGAGCCGGCCGAAGCCCCAGACCACCGACGAGCCGACAGCAAGCACGATGGCGATCGTCGCGCTGAGGGTGATGAACAGCGCCAGCAGCCGTGGCAGGAACCGCTGAAGCGCTGCCTGGATCGGCCAGACCAATGCGATGATGAACAGCGAAACGACGAGCGGAACGAAGATCGAATCCCCAACCCGCAGCAGTGCGAGCACCAGGATGCCGGTGGCAAGATATACGTTCATGCGGCCGTCGCCCCGTGCCTGCTGCCCATTGCCCAATTTCAACTGCCTCGATCGGATCATTTCGATGCACTGCCGTCAACGGCAGCCGCCTTGATGCACGACGCGGAAGTTGTCGGCACGCGCCAGACAGCTGTTGGAGAATGTGCGCCACCTTGCACCGTTGACGGCGCAGACCGGCATGTAGATCGCTGGGCACGCAGTCTGCTGCTCGGGCCTGCGGCATTGGCCGTTGTGGATCACGCGGAAGCCGTCGGCACGGGCCATGCAGGAATTGGAGAAGGTTCGAGTGCGGTCGCCACGCTGTCCGCAGACAGGGGCGTATTCGAAAGTGCATGCCTGCGGACGCGACGGTCCGGGACCAGGCCCGGGCGACTGGGGAACGCAGGCCGTCAGCATGCCCAACGCCATGAGCAGCAGTGCGGCAGGATTTGCAAGCAGACGATTCATGATGGCCAACTCCCCCGTGTCAAACAATCAGACGACCAGTTCCGCGCAGCGTGGCGGCAGATGACGCAACGGGCCGACTGCGGCCCGTTGCGACTTCCAGGTCGAGGCACTCAGCTGGCCGGCGCGGCGGAGGCCTTCTGCAGGGCGTCGCGCAAGGCCTGCTCCTTGCTATCGTCGAGCGAGGTCTTGAGCACCACGCCACCATAGCCGGCGATCTCCTTCAGCACCTTGTCGGCGGTCATTTCCTTGACCAGCACAAACAGCGCGCCATTGCCGGGCTGCAGGCTGCCCGAAAGCTCCTTCATGAAGGCATCGTTGATGCCGAAGTCGCTCATCGCGCCGCCAACCGCGCCAGATGCGGCGCCAACGGCGACACCGAGAAGCGGATTGAGGAACAGCACGCCGACGAGCAGGCCCCAGAAGCTGCCGGAGACAGCACCGGCGGCCGTGGTGTTGACGAGTTGGTTCAGCTTGATCTTGCCGGCGTCGTTCTTGGTTGCGATGACGGCGTCGCTGAGCGTGATGAGATACTGCTTCTGCAGCTCGAACAGGCGCTCACGCACTTCTTCGGCCTTGGCTTCGGTCGGATACACGATGACGATCAGGTCGGACATGGTAACTCCTTTTGCTTCAAAACCGGATGATGCGAAGCGTGTTGCGCAGCAGCATAGCCTGCGGGCAATTGCCGGGGATTAGCGGTGCGTCCCAACGCTTTGCATTGCGTTTCATTTTGAGCGCCTCGACTTGAGGTCAAGGCCTTCGCCATCAGGCGTGTCGTAGAAACTGACGCTCACGCGGGCTTCGGCCAGGCGCCGATACAACTTCTTTTTTTGAGCAATCGGCCACCAGTCGTAGAGAAAGATCTCGAGCGGCCGCCATAGCGCCACCCAGCCGACGATGATGAGGCCTTCCTCGACGAAGTGCCCGATGCTGCCATAGGATGTGACGGCAACAAACAACTGTCCCAGCAGCAGGCAGAAGCCGAGTACGGCCAGCCCGATCAGCAGCGCCCGCCGGCCCAGGCGGAACTCGTCGGACAGTTCGCGTGTCACGACGCCGGCACGATAGTCGAAATAGTTGGACAATGACGCGCCGAGGCCACGAACCTCGGCACTGCCGGCTGTCGCCGCAGGCAGGTGGATCCTGATTTCCAGAGGCCGGTCGGCGGGCAATTCGCCGGCCCAGCCGCAAATGTATTCGTCCGCGTCCCGCGCCAGGTCGCGTTCCCGGAACGGAAACGGATCCATCGTCTCGAACAGTTGCGACACGTCCTCGAGACGGATCTCGATGGCGCCGCCCTGCCCGTCATTCGGCAAGCCGTTGGTCTCCATGCGGATGCTCAGGCAGGCACACCGGCAGGCTGGGCCGTTGCCTGCGGTGCAGGCGATGCCGGCCGTTCCTCCGGAATGCGGAACCAAAGCACGTAGAGAGCAGGCAGGAAGATCAGCGTCAGAACGGCAGCCACCACCAGGCCGCCGATGACGGTGAAGGCCAGCGGCGCCCAGAACGGATCGCGGATGATCGGCAGCATGCCGAGAATGGTCGAGCCTGCGGTCAGAAATACCGGACGCACGCGTTCGGCCGTGACGTCTATGACACTCTGCCAGCACATGCCGCTGCTCTCCAGCCGGCTATCCATCTGGTCTATCAGCACTACGGAGTTTCGCGTGATCATGCCGATCAGGGCGATCATGCCGAGCACGGCGATGAAGCCGACCGGAATATTGGTGATCAGCATCACGAGCACGACGCCGATCAAGCCGAGTGGCACCACGCTGATGACAAGCAGAAGCTTCTGGACGCTCTGGAGCTGGAACATCAGGATGATGACCATGACGATCGCCATCAGCGGGATCATCTCCAGAACGGACCCCATGCCGGTCTCGGCCCCTTCGACGGAGCCGCCGACCTCGATCCGGTAGTTCGGATTGTCGTGGCGCAACTGGTCGATCTTGGCTGAGGCCTGGTCGACGACACTGTCGGCCATCACGCCCTCCGTCACGTCGGCCTGCACGGTGATCGTGGTTTCGCGGTCGCGCCGCCAGATGATCGGCTGCGTGGTGCGGTATTCGATGTTGGCGATGCTGGCCAGCGGGATGGTCTGGTTCGGCCCTATCGGGATCTGCAGCGAGCGCAACGTTTCGACATTGGCGCGTTCGTCGGCCGCAGCACGGGCCACCACGTTGACCAGGTAGATGGAGTCGCGGACCTGCGTGATCGGCAATCCCGAGGCCGTGGCAAACAGCGTCTGACTGATGGCGGCCGAGTTCAGGCCGACGAGGCGTGCCCGATCCTGGTCGACCTCGATGACCACCTTCCTGATCGGCTCGTTCCAGTCGAGATTGGGGCTGATGACGCCGCTGACGCTGCCGACCGCGTCGGCGACCTTCCAGGCGAGGCTGCGGACACCGGCAACGTCGGGGCCGATCACGCGATACTGGACGGGCCAGCCCACGGGCGGCCCCATCTCCAGCGGCGAGACGCGGGCGATGATGTCGGGGAACTGCTGGTCGAGTTCGGCCTGCAGCCTTGCCTGCAGCCCGTCACGCGCCTCGACGCTCTTGGCGATCACAACGGCCTGGGCACGGAACGGCGCCGGCGCCTGGATGTCCATGGGCAGGTAGAAGCGGATGGCGTCCGAGCCGACATAGAAGCTCCAGTCGACGACGTCGCTGTCGGAAGCCAGCAGCTTTTCGACCTTGTCGACCTCCGCCGAGGTCGCCTGCATCGATGCGCTTTGCGGCAGCACCAGTTGCAGCATCAGTTCCGGGCGGTCGGACGGCGGGAAGAACTGGCGCTTCATCAGCGGCGCAGCCAGCAGAGCCACGACGAACAGCGCGACCGTGGCGGCGACGACGATGTAGCGCATGCGGATGCAGGCATGCAGCAGCCTCTTGAAGCCTCGCGCAAGGCCGCCCTCGCCCTTGTCCGTGGCCTTTGCGCCCGACTTCAGAACGGCCAGACCGACGATCGGCGTCAACAGCACGGCGATAAGCCAGGAGACGATGAGTGCGACGGCGATGACCACGAACAGCGAGCGCGCATATTCGCCCGAAACGCTTCGGGCGAGCCCGACGGGAATGAAGCCGGCTATGGTGACAAGCGTGCCGGCAAGCATCGGAAATGCCGTCGACGTATAGGCATAGGAAGCAGCCTTCACGCGGTCATAGCCCTCGTCGAGCTTGGCCATCATCATTTCGACCGCCACCATGGCGTCGTCGATCATCAGCGTCAGCGCGATGATGAGAGCGCCGAGGGACACGCGTTGCAGGGCGATGCCGCTTATTTCCATGGCCAGGAAGGTCATGCACAGAACAAGCGGGATCGAGACCGCGACGGCGATGCCGGCGCGGAAGCCAAGCGCCAGGAAGCTGACGCCGAGCACGATGATGACGGCCTGCGTCAGCGAGACGGTGAAGCCCCTGATGGCGCTGGTGACGACCTCCGGCTGGCTCGCGACATGAACGAGGTCGATGCCTACTGGCAGGTCGTGCTCGAAGCGGGTCATCACCTGGTCGATGTTGCGGCCGAGTTCGAGAATGTCGCCGCCCGACGCCATGGAAACGGCAACGCCGATGGCGGGCTTTCCCTTGACGCGGAACATCGGCTGGGGCGGATCGACGGTGCCGCGCGTGACGGTGGCGATGTCTCCGAGCCGCACGAAACCCGAGGCCGTCGGTATGTTGATCTCGCGGATGTCGTTTTCGTCGCGAAGGTCGCCCGACACTTCGAGGATGGTACGGTCCGCTGCCGACGTCATGGTGCCGGCCGGCATCACCGCATTCTGCGCCTGAATGGTGCTCATCACCGTTGCAGGGCTGATGCTCAGGCTCGCCAGGCGCTGGGTCGAGAACTCGATGTAAATGGTCTCGTCCTGCGTGCCGAGCATCTCGACCTTGCCGATATTGTGGACGCGCAGCAGCCGGCTGCGCGCCTCATAGGCCCAGTCGCGCAGCTCGCGATCGCTGAAGTCGGTCGACTGCAGCGCATAGATGATGCCGAAGGTGTCGCCGAACTCATCGTTGAAGAAGGGCCCGCGCACCCCTGATGGCAAGGTGGCCTGGATGTCGCCGACCTTCTTGCGGACCTGGTACCAGATGTCCGCGACCTCGTCCGGCGCGGTCGAATCCTGGAGCGAAACATAGATGATCGACTGGCCGGCACTGGTCAGGCTGCGCAGCGTGTCGAGTCGCGGCACTTCCTGCAGCGTGCGCTCCAGCCTGTCAGTCACCTGGTCGACCGTCTGCTCGATGGTGCCGCCCGGCCAGACCGCGTGAACCAGCATGGTCTTGACGGTGAAGTCGGGATCTTCGCTGCGACCGAGGTTCAGGAATGAAAATGCCCCGGCGATGGCGCCGAGAACCATCAGGAAGACGATGAGCCCTTGCCGCTTGATGGCCCATTCCGACAGGTTGAAGCCGCCCTCGTTCATTTGCCGGCACCGTTGAGGAGGCGCACCGCCATATCGGGGCGAAGCTGCTGAACGCCGGCCACCACGACATTGTCGCCGTCCTGCAAGCCCTTGGCGACGAGGAAATCGCTTGTCTCGAAGCGCTGCACCTCGACCGACACCAGCTTGGTGGTGTTGGTCTTGGGGTCGACCACCCACACCGCCGGCTGGTTGCCCTGGTTGAACAAGGCCGTCATCGGCAGCCTGGCAACCGGGTCTCCGGCAACCTGCACGGTACCGCGCACGGCGCTGCCGAAGCGGAAATCGTCAGGCACGGCCTCGAGCCCGACCCGGACCGTGAAGTTGCGCGTCACCGGATTGGCGACGGGCGAAATCTCGCGGACGGCACCGATTGCCTTGCTGTTCGGATTGCTGAGCAGGCGCGCCTCGACGCGGACATCGCGGCTGGCCGACTGGATGGTCGCCTCCGGCACCTGGAAGACGGCGTCCTTTTCGACGAGCTGCGCGACGCGCACGATCATCTGTCCACCACCAATGACCTGGCCGACATCTGCGCCCACCGCAGTGACCACGCCGGCGGCATTGGATTTCAGCACGCGGTTGTCGAGATTGTTCTGGGCGACGCGCACTGCGGCCTGCGCCGCATCGACGCCTGCCCGTGCTGCGTTTGCCTGGGCGGTCGCCGCATCAAGTGCGGCCCGACTGATGGTGCGCGGATAAAGCTGCTCCTGTCGGCTGCGCGTCTGGTCGGCATTGTCGAAGTTCGATTGCGCCGCAAACAGATTGGCCTCGGCCTTGCGCACGGCATCCTGCGCGTCTTCGGTATCCAGCCGCGCCAGCACGGCGCCGACCTCGACGCGGTCGCCGACATCCACGTCGCGCTCCCTGATCTCACCGCCCTGCCGGAAGCCGAAATTGGTTTCGGTGCGCGGCTGCACGTCGCCGACGAGTGAACCGAACGTATCCTCGGGGCTGAAGGAGACGGCAACCGTCTTGACCGGACGCGGCGGCAGCTCGACAGCGTCCTCGGCCCGCTGGCAGCCGGCGACAAGCAGCGAGGTTGTGGCTGCGGCGGCCAACCCAAGGAGGCGCATGCTGGTGGAAGACGAACGTGATGCCATTTCGGGTTCCTCATCGACCCAAAACCAGCGCACGGCTTTCGCCGTACGCTGGAGGGACAAGCACAGACGATGACGCTCAGTAGTCGACTGCGTCGCGGATGATCGGGCAGGTCATGCAGTGACCGCCGCCACGGCCGCGGCCAAGCTCGGCACCGGTGATGGTGATGACCTCGATGCCTTCCTTGCGCAGCAGCGTGTTGGTGTAGGTGTTGCGGTCATAGGCAAAGACGACGCCCGGCGAAGCGCAGACGAGGTTGGCGCCGCTATCCCACTGGGTGCGCTCGCGCATGTAGTCGTTGCCGCCGGTCTCGACGACGCGCATCTTCTTGAGGCCGAGCGAGTCCCGCACCGTCTCGACGAAGCTGCCCTTGTCCTTGTGCAATTCGACACCGCCCTTGCCGTCGGGACGGTATGAGAAGGCACCGATGCCGTTGACGATGTCAGGATAAAGCAGCACGCAGTCGCGGTCGGCGAAGGTGAAGACGGTGTCGAGATGCATCGCCGCGCGCAGCTTGGGCATCGCCGCAACGATCACGCGCTCGGCAGCCCCCTTCTCGAACAGCGCTGCCGCAACCTGGCTGATCGCCTGGCGCGAGGTGCGCTCGCTCATGCCGATGAGCACGTTGCCCTTGCCGATCGGCATGACGTCACCGCCCTCGAGCGTGGCGAGACCCCAGTCCTTGGTCGGGTCGCCCCACCAGACATTGACCTTGCCTGCAAAGTCGGGATGGAACTTGTAGATCGCGGTGGTGAGGATCGTCTCTTCGTGACGCGCCGGCCAGTAGAGCGAGTTGAGCGTCACGCCGCCATAGATCCAGCAGGTGGTGTCGCGGGTGTAGAGCGTATTGGGCAGCGGCGGCAGGAGGTATTCGTTGACGCCGGCAGCGTCGCGGATCAGCGCCAGCTGCTCGCCGCCGATGGCCTCGGGGAATTCATGGGTCGAGAGGCCACCGATCAGGGTTTCGGCGAGTTCGCGATTGGTGAGCCCTTCAAGATAAGAGCGGACCTCGTCGAGCAGGCCAAGGCCGATCTGGTTCGGCGAGACCTGATGGTCGAGGATCCACTTCTTGGCCTCGGGATTGGCAACCGTTTCAGCAAGCAGGTTGTGCATTTCGACCACTTCGACGCCGCGGTCGCGCATCTTGGTCATGAAGTCGAAATGGTCGCGCTTGGCGTTGTCGACCCAGAGCACGTCGTCGAAGAGGAGATCGTCGCAATTGGAGGGCGTCAGACGCTGGTGCGCCCGGCCGGGCGCACACACCATGACCTTGCGAAGCTGGCCGACTTCGGAATGAACGCCGAGAGGAGTGTTGTTTGTCATGACGTTTCTGCCTTTCTGTTCAATGTGTGATGGTGCCGGTCAGCAGACCGTAGGCGCCGACCAGTCCGGCAATCAGGGTGACGGCGAACACAACGAGCTCGGTCGGGGTGAACAGCTGCAGTTTCTGTTCACGGCGTGCCCAGAAGTAGAGGATCGTGCCGGGTACGAAGAGGACGGCAACGAGCAGCACGTATTTCAGGCCTGCGGCGATGAACATGAAGACCGTGTATATCGCCGCGATCCAGGCGATGACCTGGTCCCGGCCGCGATCACCCTGAGATGTTTCGTAGCCTTCGCCACTGCGCGCGATCAGGATGCCGTAGCCTGCGACCAGCAAATAGGGCAGCAGCGCCGTCACGCTCGTCATGTCGAGCATGAAATTGAAGGCGTCGCGGGACCAGTAGGTGGAGATCACGAACAGCGACACGACGATGTTCGTCAGCCACAGGGCGTTGGCCGGCACCCGATTGCCGTTCTGGGCGGCAAAGAGCTTCGGCATGTCGTTGGACTTGGCGGCGGCAAAGAGCACTTCCGCGCAGATCAGCGACCAGGCGAGGTAGGCGCCCAGCACCGACACAAGCACACCGATGGAAATGAAGACGGCACCCCAATGTCCGGCGACGGCCTCGAGAACGCTCGCCATCGAAGGCTGCTGGACGCCTGCAATCGCCGATTGCGGCATCGATGCGTAAGGCAGCAAGGTCACCGCCACCATCAGGCCGGTGACGCCGACGAAACCCAGGATCGTCGCCCTGCCGACGTCGGAGCGTTCCTTGGCGAAGCGTGAGTAGACGCTGGCGCCCTCGATGCCGAGGAAGACGAAGACGGTGATCAGCATGGTGTCGCGCACCTGAGCGATCAGCGACTTGGCCGGCATGTCTGCGCCGCCGAAGAAATTCTCGGAGAACTGGGTGTAGTTGAAGGCGAAGACCAGCACGAGGATGAACACCAGGATGGGCACGATCTTGGCAATCGTGACGATGGTATTGATGAAGGCGGCCTGCTCGACGCCGCGCAGGATCATGAAGTGGAATGCCCAGATGCCGATCAGCGACACGATGATCGCGGTGGCGCTGCTGCCGTCGCCGAAGGCGCCGGGAAAGAACCGCCCCAAGGTCGAACCGATCAGGACCCAGTAGAAGACGTTGCCGAGGCAGCTGCCGAGCCAATAGCCGAAAGCCGACAGGAAACCCATGTAGTTGCCAAAACCCGCTTTGGCATAGGCAAAGACGCCGGAGTCGATGTCCGGCTTTTTCTCGGCCAGCGCCTGGAACACCCGCGCCAGCATGTACATGCCCGTTCCCGCGATCGCCCAGGCGATGATGGCACCGAACGGACCTGTCGCAGCCCCGAAACGACCGGGCAGGTTGAAGATACCGGCGCCGACCATCGATCCCACGACCATGGACGTAAGTGCAAACAGCGACAGCTTCTGATTATCGCTTGAAGCCATGGTCTTTTTTCTCCTGTCAGCGAACCCAGGTTCGCGATCGAGATGCGAATGAAATTCAAGGAGAACTATAGGATTGCAGGGGTGGGGCTGTGATCAGCATGGAATCCCATGTCTATGCTCCGCGTCCCAAAGTTGTGCAGCGCAAAGGGTCGGGCAACCGAAACCGCCATCCGGAAAAGATCGCGCTTATCAAGCAGATGCTCGAATGACGTGCAGTTGCTTGTGAAAGTGCGCTGCCAGCCATGGCCATGCCGAGCGTCTTGCGCCTGCGGCATCGCAACCACCGAGCGACGGCAGAGCGCCGAGGCTGCTGCCGGTCTTGCCTAGACGACGATGAGGCCAGTGGCGATCGCGTAGATCGCTGCCACCGCTCCGACAGCTGCAACAGCGAACATCACCATCTCGGCCGGCGTGAACACCCTGCGCCCCTGCTCGATGCGCGCCATGAAGAAGAGGATCGTGCCCGGTCCGTAGATGGCGGCCGAGAGCAGCAAATGCTTGGCGCCTGCCGCATAGATGAGAAAGGCAGTATAGGCCAAGGCGATCGCGGCAACGGCGAACTCGCCGCGCCGCGCCGCCGGTTCTTTTTCATAACTCTCGCCGGTCCAGGCCAGCTTGAAGCCGTATGCGGCGACCAGAAAATAGGGAATGAGGATCATCGAGCTGGTCAGTTCGAGCGCCAGCCTGAAGGCATACTGGGCAAAGAGCGTGAGGATCAGGAAGGTCTGGACGACAGCATTGGTGAGCCACAATGCGTTCGACGGCACGCCGTTCTTGTTCTCATGCGCGAGGAAGCGCGGCATGGTTTCATTGCGGGATGCCGTGAACAGGATTTCCGCCGCCAGCAGCACCCAGGACAAATAGGCGCCGGCAACCGAGATCAGCAGGCCGATGCTGACGAACTTGGCACCCCACGGTCCGACCACCGCCTCCAACACGCCAGCCATGGACGGATTGCGCAAAGCAGCGAGATCGGGACGCAGCATGACACCGTAGGACAGGATCGTCACCAGGACGAGCAGGCAGAGAACGCCGAGAAAACCGAGCAGCGTCGCCACGCCGACGTCGCGACGGTTACGGGCGTAGCGCGAATAGACGCTCGCGCCCTCGATGCCGACAAAGACGAACACCGTCACCAGCATCGTCCCCCGGACCTGGCTCGCGACGCTGCGCAGACTGACGTCCTCGCCGCCCCAGAAGTTTGCGGCGAAGATGTCGGCGCTGAAGCCATAGACGACGAAGACGATGAACAGGAAGATCGGGATGATCTTGGCGAAGGTGACGATGGTGTTGATCGCCGCCGCTTCCTTGACGCCGCGCAGGATCAACGAGTGCACGGTCCACAGCAGCATCGACGAGATGACGATGGCCGTGATGGTGTTGCCGTCGCCGAACACCGGAAAGAACAGTCCGAGCGTCGACTTGATCAGCACGAAATAGGAGACGTTGCCGAGAAGTGCGGCCGACCAATAGCCGAGAGCGGAGAGGAAACCGAGATAGGTGCCGAAACCGGCCTTGGCATAGGCGTAGATGCCGGCATCGAGATCGGGCTTGCGGCGCGACAGCGTCTGGAAGACGAAGGCCAGCATCAGCATGCCGACGCCGGCGATGGCCCAGGCGATCAGCGCGCCGAACGGTCCTGTTTCGCGACCGAAGGCCTGCGGCAGCGAGAAGATGCCAGCGCCGACCATCGAGCCGACGACCATCGCCATCAGGGTCCAGACCGAGAATTTCTGCTGAGTGGCTGAGTTCATCGAATCGCGTCGTCAACAATTTTTTTGGCCGGCGGCAGCCCCAACAAGTCCTTCCGCCCTCAGAGCAATCTAGCCCGAGCCCGGCGGCCATGTGATTGGCATGGAATCCCGAGGATATGCTTGGCGTCCCAATCCTTGGCCTCGGTCCGTTTCGCCCGTTGCCGCCACGCGGATTTGCTGCTTCTGATCACGCGTAAGCTTGCTGGATCGAGGCATGTCGGCGAAGCGTCTGTTTTCCGTTCTGTTAATGGCAGTGCTGCTCGCCGGCTGCGGCGGCCCCCGCGCCGTGCTTGGCCTTGGCGTGACGACCGACCAGGCCGCGTCAGCGGCGGTTGTTCCCGTCTATGTCGCCACCACACGGGCCCGATCCGACAACCTGTCGCTGCCCTATTCGGCCGAGCGCTCGCAGACGCTCAATTTTGCCAAGCTCGACATCGGCATCCCCAGGAACCATGTGCCCGGCGATGTCGAGAAGACCGGCCGGACGCCTGATCCGGCCAGGCATTTCGTTGCGCAAAGCTACCAGCAGATCGCCAGCCGCAAGCAATTCGTCGCCCAACTCGATGCCGCCCTGGCCCAGCGTCCGCCGCAAGAGCGCGAGATCTTCATCTTCGTGCACGGCTACAACAACAACTTCGCCGACAGCGTCTTCCGGGCCGCACAGATCGCCCATGACTACAATGTCCGTGCGGTCACACTGCACTATGCCTGGCCCTCGGGCGGTTCCTTGCCGCTATATGTCTACGACCGCGACAGCACGGTGGTGGGGCGCGGCGGTCTGGCGGAAACGATCGAGATCGCGGCCCAGACCAAGGCCAACCGCGTGATCCTCGTCGGCCATTCGATGGGCGCCTATGTTGTCATGGAGGCACTGCGGGAACTGGCGCAGACCGGCCGTAGGCAAGCCCTCAAGCGCCTCGGCGGCGTGGTGCTGGCAGCACCCGATATCGACATCGACGCCTTCCAGAGCCAGGTCCGCGACATCGGCGAATTGCCCATGCCCTTCGCCATCGTGGTGTCGCGCCGTGACCGCGCGCTTAGCATTTCCCGACGCATCGCCGGCGGTCACCCACGCGTCGGCAGCGGCTCCGATATCGCGCTGTTGCAGCAGAAAAACATCACCGTGCTCGACGCCTCCCAGGTCGACGGCGGGTCGCACAACATCTTCGCCAGTTCCCCCACATTGATCGCCTTTGCCGGGCAAAGCGGATTGCTGCGTCGCTTGATCGAAGGCGGCGACGCCAGCGCCGGCGAGACGCTGTTGGCCGATGGCGGTTCGGCCATCGAAGGTGCCGCAGCACTCGTTGTCTACCTGCCCAGCCGAATCCTCGGCGGCGTAGCACTTGCGGGTCGCCGATGAGCGAAGGGCAAAGGATAGGCGGCCTGCCGGTGCTTTGGCTGCTGCTCTTCATCCTCTGGCTGATCGTCAATGCCTCGTTGGCCACGCCCATCCTCGTCACCGGCGCCATCATTTCCTTTGCCATCGCCTGGATCTTCGCGCGCCGCAGCAAAGTCTGGCACATCGCCGTCACACCGCGCAGCGCCTGGCACTTCCTCGCCTATACCGGCATCTTCTTCACCGAGCTGGTGAAGGCCAATCTCAGCATGCTGCGCTACGTCTATGCGCCGCGCATCGACATCCACCCCGGCATCGTCAAGGTCCGCATTCGGCTGAAATCGCCAATCGGCAGACTGGCGCTGTCGAACTCGATCGCGCTGACTCCGGGTTCCCTGGTCATGGATGTCAGGGGCGAAACGATGTTCGTCCACTGGCTCGACGTGAAGGCGACCGACCCGGAGCAAGCGACAGAGATGATCGTGGCTCCGTTCGAAAAGCACCTGGAGGCGGTCTTTGGCTGACCTGCTGCTTCAGATCGCCGGCGTGCTGATCTTCTTTGCCATCGTCTTCGGCGTAGCACGGCTGGTGATCGGCCGGACGGCAGTCGACCGTGTCGTCGCCATCGACATGCTGACGGTCGTGTCGATTGCACTGATCGCACTCTACGCGCATGTCTCGGGCCGCTTCGTCTACATCGACGTCGCCCTCGTCTATGGCCTGCTCAGCTTCCTCGCCGTGCTCGCCATCGCCCGCTTCCTCGAAAAGGGGCCGTGACGATGCTCGAGCTTCTCGTCATCCTGATCTGCGGCAGCATCCTCGTCAGCGGCGTGCTGGCCGTCTGGCTCGAAAACCTGATGGCGGCGATGGTCAGCGCCGGGCTGGCGAGCCTGTTCGCCGCGGTCTCCTATGTGCTTCTCGCCGCCCCCGATGTCGCAATGGCCGAGGCAGCAATCGGTTCGGGCCTGTCGACCCTCATCTTCCTCTACGCAATCCGCCGTACCGGCGGCGGGAGGGAGTGACCATGGAGTTGATCGGCAGCATCCTTGTGCTTGCAGGCGCCTTTTTCCTGTTCTCCGCCGGGCTCGGCCTGCTGCGCATGCCCGATACCTTCACCCGCATCCAGGCCGGCACCAAGGCCTCGACGCTGGGCAACATCCTCGTTCTCGCCGGGCTCGGCTTCCATCATCCGGACTGGGCGTTCAAACTTCTGGTCGTCGCCTATTTCGTGCTGATGACCAACCCGCTCTCGTCGCATGCGCTGTCGCGAGCCGCGCACGCCATCCGCACGCCGATGGCGCCGTCGACCATGGTCGACGCGCTGCGCGAGGAGGACGACCGGCAAGGCAACGGAAACGCGCCATGAAGACGGCCTTCTCCTTGTTCGCCGTACTGCTGTTCGGGATGGTCTTCGCCGGCATCGTCGGCAGCTATGCCGAACGCGAGAGCGTGTCCGTGCTCGCGGAACAGTATCTGGCCATGGTGCCGCGCGACCTCGGCGCGCCCAATGTGGTGACCGGCATCCTGATCACCTATCGAGGTTTCGACACGCTCGGCGAAGTGGCGGTGCTGTTCATGGTCGCGGCCGGCGTCGGCGTGCTGCTGGGCGGCAAGGATACTGCGGGGGCTGCTGCCCCCGGGATGGAGCCTCGTCGTCCGAGCGAACTGGTCGGCAATGGTGCCGAGATCATCCTGCCGCTGATCTTCCTGTTCGGCGCCTATGTCATCAAGAACGGCCACCTCTCTGCCGGCGGTGGCTTCCAGGGTGGGGCGGTGGTTGCCTCCGGGACCATGCTTTTGATGCTCGCCTTGCCGGCAACCAAGCTCAACCACGGCTTTCTCGGTGTGACGGAATCGCTGGCCGGTGTCGTCTATGTCGGCATCGGCATCCTCGGGCTGATCTTCGCCGCCGGCTTCCTCGACAGCCACATCCTGCCACTGGGCGAGTTCGGCACGCTTGTCAGCGCCGGCGCCATCCCGGTCATCTCGGCGCTGCTGGGCGTCAAGGTCGGCGCCGAACTCAGCGTCATCATCGACCGCTTTCGAAATTGAACAGGGGACAATTATGGGCCTGCCCGTCTCCACGCTCCTTATGATCACCGGCTTCCTGCTGGTGCTGATCGGCATGTGGGGTATCCTGAGCCACCGCAACATCCTGCGCATCATCATCGGCTTCGGACTGATCGACACCGGGTTGCACATCGTCATGGTGGCGACCGGCTACATCACAGGCGGCACGGCGCCGATCATCGACACAGCACTCGGGATCGAGCAGGCGGCCACGCGGGGCGTCGATCCCGTGCCCTCGGCGCTCGTCGTCACCGCGATCGTCATCGGCTTCTCGGTCACCGCCATCATGCTGGCCTTTGCCATCCGCATCCACGATGCCAGGAAGACACTGTCCATCGACGCGCTGACGGAGTCCAAATGGTAGAGGCGCTGTTCCAGCCACTGAACATCTTCCTGCTCGGTCTCGGCGGCGGTTTCCTCATCCCGCTGCTCTACCGTATCGCCAGGCCGTTGCCGGCACTGGCCTTCATCACAGCCCTCTGCGGCATCGCCGCCATATCAGCCATCAATTTCTGGGCACTGCGCAATGGCCAGCCGGCCATCGAGGTCTACACGGCCGGCGCCACGCCACCCATCTCGATCAATCTGCGTTTCGGGGTTTGGGAGGGCTTCTTCACCTTCTGCGTCAACGTCGCAGCACTGCTCGGCGCCTGGCAGTTATGGCCGCGGCTCCGCGACAGCTACGCGGCACTGCTGCTCTACCTGATCCTCGTCATGGGCATCAACGGCATGGTGATGACCCGCGACCTGTTCAACCTGTTCGTCTTCCTCGAGATCGTCTCGATCGCGACCTATGGATTGCTCGGTCTCGAGCGCAACCCGGCAACGCTGGCGGCAAGCTTCAAATACATCATGGCGACGGTGCTTGCCTCGTCATTCCTGCTGCTCGGATCGGTGCTGCTCTACCATGTTACCGGAACGCTCAACATCGACGAGTTGATCGCACGGCGCGAGTTCATCGCCGGGCCTGTCGGCACCACGGCGCTGGTCTTCGTCCTCGCCTGCCTGATTCTCGAACTGAAGCCGTTTCCGGCCAATGGCTGGGGGCTCGACGTCTATGAGACAGCGCCTGCAGGCATCGCCGCGCTGGTATCGGTCGGTGTGTCGGCGGGCGTGTTCTTTGCGCTGCTCAAGCTCCTGCCTCTGTTCGAAAGCCACCTCTCTCTGATAGCCGTGGCGGGTGGGGCAACCTTCCTGTTCTCCAATCTCGCCGGGCTCAAGCAAACCAACGTGCAGCGCATGCTCGGCTACTCCTCAATCGCCCAGATGGGGCTGATGATGCTGGCGCTGGCATTGCTGCAGAAGCAGGGCGCAGCAGCCTCCATGCCGCTGGTCATCGGCGGCTTGTTCGCCAATCACCTCTTCGCCAAGGCCGGATTGTTCTGGCTGGCCGGTGCGGTACAACGTCAGGAGGTCGCCGATTGGTCAGCGATTGCGGGCCGGCCGCTTGTGCTGCTCGTCTTCGCGCTTCTGCTTGTCGCCATTGCCGGCCTGCCGCCCTTCCCCGGTTTCTGGGCCAAGTGGGAGCTGATCATGCAGCTTTCCGGGTCCCAACTATATGTCTGGATCGCCCTGATCCTGCACGGCTCGCTGCTGGAGGCGGCCTACATGTTCGGCTGGTTCAAACAGGCGACGCGAGCCATGCCCGGAGACCTGCCTGTATCCATCACGACGCGAGGCCTGCTGCCGGCCGCAGGCAGTGCGGTGTTGCTTGCTGTCGGCAGCTATTATGGGGCGCAACTGTCAGGTGCTGCCTCGCTCTGGCTGTTTGCGCCGCTCATCGTCGGCATCGTGCTCTATGCGCTCGACTGGCTGCCGGGGCGCGTCAAATGCGGCCTGATGCTGCTGGCCGTGCTCGGCGTCGGCAACTGGCAGATATCTGGCACAACAGGCATATCCGGGCTCTTCGCCACCGTCCTTTTGTCCGGCGGTCTGGTGGTGGCGTCGGCGGCACTCTACCGGCGGGATTCCCGCCCCGGCTACTATCCGCTGATGGCGGTCCTGCTGCTTTCGATTGCCACAATGATGCGCGCGCAGACGAGCCTCGAGTTCTTCTTCGCCTGGGAACTCATCACGTTGTCGTCCTACTTCATGATCGCACAGGGCAGGCACGCCCATCCGCATGCCCTGCCCTTCCTGCTGTTCTCGCTGACTTCAGCCTTCTGCCTGCTCGCCGGCTTTGCGCTCGCCGATGCGGCCAACGGCACCTCGCTGCTACAGGCATTCCGGACGGGCGGGACGGATGCTGCGTCCGCCTTTGCGCTGCTGGCGCTCGGCTTCCTCATCAAGGCTGGTGCAATCGGCTTCCATGTCTGGCTGCCCGGCTCCTATGCCGAGGCCGACGACGACCTCTCGGCCATGCTGTCATCGGTGGTGAGCAAGGTCGCCATCTTCGGCCTGTTCATGGTCACCTATCTTGCCATCCGCTCGCAGGCAGGACTGGAGCTTGCCCATATCATGGGCTGGATCGGCATGCTGACGACGGTGATAGGGGCTGGCCTCGCCTTCAGGCAGGACGACGTCAAGCGGCTGCTCGCCTATTCGAGCATGAGCCAGCTCGGCTACATCATCACGGCAATCGCGCTGATGAGCCATCTCGGCTGGGTCACCGCGCTTTATCTCGTCGCCAACCACCTGATGGTGAAGGGCATCCTGTTCCTCGCTGTCGCAGGCGTGATCCTGCGTTGCGGCACACGGCAGCTCGACAAACTCGGCGGCCTCGCTCGCCGCATGCCCGTGACCTTTGTCGTTGCGAGCGTCGCCCTCGTGTCGATGTCCGGCCTGCCGCCGCTCGCCGGCTTCGGCGGCAAATGGCTTTTGCTCAGCGCCATGGTCGACAAGGGATGGTACGGGCTGGCAGCAGCAGGCGTCCTGGCAACGCTCATCGGCCTGCTCTACATGTTCCGCCTCGCCCATACGCTGTTCTTCGCCGCACCGCAGGCGGCGACCATCAACGCCCGCGAAGCTCCGGCACAGTTGCTCCTGCCGCAGGTCGTGCTTGTCGCGGCAATCCTCGTGCTGTCCTTCATGCCCAAGCTGTTCATGGATCCGGTGTCGGCGGCGATCGACCCGTATTTCGCCTCGACGCTGGTGTGGCAAGGCATGTCGCTGGAGACGATCTACGGCTACTGGAACCCGGTTCCCGTCATGGCCACCTCGATTGCCGGCGCCGGCGTGCTGTTCCTGATCGCCTGGACGGCCTACCGCCTGAATCGCGGCCGCAAAGCCGCCAAGGGCATCGCCGAATTCTATCGCTATTACATCCGCCTGCCGTTGCCATGGTCCAGACCGTTGGCAACGACGTTCTGGAGCGGCGTTGCACAGTGGGGCTCGGGATCGGCCGAAACAGTCCGCAGGGTCTACACCGGCAACGGCCAGACCTACGTGCTCTATGTGCTGTTCTACGTGCTGTTTCTGAGAGCGGCAGTCTCTTAGCCCGTCCACCAGGTGCACGGTAGCCGCCCTCGCGCCATCTCCGGCAAGCCCGCAGACAAAAGCTCGCTATCGCATCGTCTGATGCTTCGCATCCTGACGATTGGCGACCGCGACGATCCAGGCGCGCAGTGCTGCGCCATGCGGTTTCTGCAGTGCGGATCGATCCCATGCCAGGAAATACGGATCGGGAAGGCGCAGCGGCACGTCGAACGGCACCACGAGGCGGCCGGAGGCTATGTCGTCGCCAGCCATGGACATCTGCGCCAGCACGAAGCCGCGGCCATTGATGGCCGCATCAATGGCCGCGCTCGACAGCGAAAACGCCATTTCGCCCGACGTCCGCCGGTAACTGATGCCCAGGCTTGCCGCCCATTCGGCCCAGGTGGGCGGCGAACGATGGTCGCTGGCCCATTCGATGCCAAGCAGCGGGCATTCGAGGATATCGGCTGGTCGCCGCAAGGGCCGGCGCTCCAGCAAGGCTGGCGAACAGGCCGGGACGACCCAGTCGGTGAACAGCGCGGCATAGTGGTCGTATTCACGCATCTTGGCGCCGTAGGAGACACGGAAATCGACCTGGTCTTCGCCGAACCTGACTTCGGGTTCGGCGCCGATCAGCCGCACGGTGGCGCCAACATTATGGGCCTGCCAGTCGAACAGTTGCGGCGCGAGCCATTTGCTTGCAAGCGAAGGCAGACAGGACACGGTCAGAGCACTTTCCGAACGGGCTCGATCAAGCATGTTGCCGGCTTCGCGAATGCGATCGAAGCCGTCCGAGATCGCTGCATGATACCTGCGTCCCAAGGAGGTCATCGTCACCGTGCGGCCACGTCGTTCAAGCAACGAGGCACCGAGTTCGTCTTCGGCCTTACGGATTTGCTGGCTGACGGCGCCCGGCGACACGCCGAGTTCGTCGGCCGCGGCTGTCACGCTGCCAAGCCGCCCGAAGGCTTCGAACGCCTGGATGGCGCGCATAGGTGGCGAGTTTTTCACGTTCATCTGGTCCGGCGGATTCTTGTTTTAGTTTTTCTAAAATAGAACACAGCTGCAAGCCCTTTTTGCGTACCGACACCTTCGCTAGCGTCCTCCCATCAAAACGAGGTCTCGACGGAGGAAGCGGCCATGTTTCTCAGGAATTGCTGGTACGTGGCAGCGTGGGACCATGAGGTCGGCCATGGCGAGCTGAAGCCGACAAAAGTTCTGGGCGAGGACATCGTCCTGTACCGCAAGACCGACGGCGTGGTCGCTGCCCTCGAAGACGCCTGCCCGCACCGCAAGCTGCCGCTGTCGATGGGGCGCATCAAAGGCGACAATGTCGAATGCGGCTACCACGGACTGACCTTCGACTGCACCGGCACCTGCACCCGTGTTCCCGGCGCCGAAAAGATCCCGCATGTCGCCCAGGTGCGCAGCTACCCGATATCAGAGCGCTACGGCCTGCTCTGGGTGTGGATGGGCGATGCAACCCAGGCCGACCCGGCCAAGATCTTCGAAGTCGATCACTGGGGCGATCCCGCCTGGGGCGTGAACCGCGGCGAGTCGATGACGCTCGACTGCAACTACCTCTACATGACCGACAACCTTCTCGATCCCTCGCATGTCGCCTGGGTGCACCAGTCGTCATTCGGCAATGCGGCGGCCGAGGAAGCGCCGCTTGAAACCACCGTCGGCGAGGATGGCGTCACCGTCTGGCGCTGGATGATCAATGTCGAGCCGGCACCCTTCTACGCGCCTTACCTGAAATTCCCGGGCAACTGCGACCGCAAACAGCACTACGAAGTGCGCTACCCGAGCAATGCCATCATCAAGGCGATCTTCCTGCCGGCAGGCACAGGTGGCGAGGGCAAGCCCTACCATGAAGACGTCTTCCTCATGGACAGCTACAATTTCATGACCCCGGTCGATGAGAACCAGACGAAATACTACTGGTTCCAGATGCGCAATTTCGCGCCCGACGACGCCGAGATTTCACGCCAGTTCGCCACCTCGGTGCGCGGCGCCTTCGACGAGGACCGCGTCGTCCTCAATGCCGTGCACAAGGGCATGGCCAACAAGCGCACACCCAATCTCGACCTCAAGATCGATGTCGGCCCGCTGCGCTTCCGCCGCAACCTGGCCAAGCTGATCGCCGCCGAGGACCAGCAATTGCAGGCGGCCGAATGAACGCTTTCGCCGCCCCCGTCAGTGCGCACCGGAGCGGTTTCCGCGAGCTCAAGGTGGTTGCCAAAGTGCGCGAGAGCGCCGTCATCACCTCGTTCCACCTTGAGCCGGTGGAGCCAGGGGGATGGCGGGAGTTCGAGCCCGGACAGTTTCTGGTTTTCCGCATGCCGGTACCTGAGGGCAAGGAATTCGTGCTCCGGAACTACAGCGTCTCCTGCTCTCCCGAGCGCAGGGACGGCTATCGCATCACGGTCAAGCGTGAGGCAGCACCGGTCGCCGGCGTGCCGAACGGCATAAGCTCCTGCTACCTGCATGACCAGATCGCGGTTGGCGACGTGCTTGTCGCCGAGGGGCCGCGCGGCGACTTCGTGCTCGACAGCGCCAGCCAGCGCCCGGTGGTGCTGCTCAGCGGCGGCGTCGGGCTGACCCCGCTGGTCTCGATGCTGCACGCGCTGGCGACAACCGACCGCCGGACCTTCTTCATCCACGCCTGCGACAATGGCGAGGTGCATGCCCTGCGCGACGAGGTCGAGGCACTGGCAATCTCCCGTCCCGGCATGACCGTCCATTTCTGCTACCGCTTCCCGACAGATGCGGACAAGGCCGGCGGCCGCCACCACAGCGAAGGCGTCATCACCCGCGACCTGCTGCAACACCTGCTGCCACTCGACGACTACGACTTCTACCTGTGCGGCCCATCGCCCTTCATGCAGGCGGTGCACGGCTTGTTGCGCGGGCTGGGTGTCCCAAAGCAGCGTATCGCCTACGAGTTCTTCGGCCCCGCTACCCTTTTCGAGCCTGCAGCCGAGAAGTCGGTGCCCCCGCTAAAGCAAGCCTTGCCGACAGATGCTGCCGAAGGTGCGACCATTGTCGAGTTCCGCAAGTCAGGCGTGACGGCCGCGTGGGACGCCAGTGCGGAATCGCTGCTGGCCTTCGCCGAAGACCAGGGGCTGGCGCCTGAATTCAGTTGTCGCGCCGGCATCTGCGGCACCTGCAAGTCGCATCTCGTCGCCGGCGACGTCGCCTATTTCGAGGAACCGCTCGACGAACTCGCTTCAGGCGAGGTGCTGCTGTGCTGCTCCCGGCCGAAAGGATCGGTCGTCTTGGATCTATGAAGGCGGCGCGCCGCAACAGGTACGAACTCCAGGCAGAACCCAGAGAACGGAAACATTGGCGTGGACAACTCGGTCAAGACCGCTTCGAGCAACGGACTGGCATTCAATCCTGATGTCGCCGCCCTGCCACCCTATAATGCCGGCATGAACGTCGCGGTCGCCCGCTCGATTTCGGGCCGCAACGACATTGCCCGTCTCGCCAGCAACGAAAACCCTGACGGTTGCTCGCCCGCTGTGCTGGCAACGCTCGCCTCGCCCGACCTGGAGCCTTGGCGCTATGCCGACCCGGCCTGCACCGCCCTGCGTGGTGCACTCGGCCTCAAGCTTGGTGTCGACGCAGACAGGATCGTCATCGGCAACGGATCGGAGGAGATGATCGCCGCAATCTCGCGCGCCATGCTGGTGGCAGGCGCCTCGGTGCTCACAGTGGTGCCGAGCTTCGGCCTGCATGAGATCGAACCGCTGGCGCAGGGCGCGACCGTCGCCAAGGTGGCAATGACGGAAGACCTGGGCTTCGACCTTACCGCCCTCGAACAGGTGATCTCTCAAGGCCCCCGCGTGGTCTTCCTGTCGTCACCGTGGAACCCGGTCGGACCGGCGCTCGACAGGCCGGCGCTGGAGCGCTTGATCGCGGCAGTCAGGCCGGGAACGCTGCTGGTCCTCGACGAGGCCTACTTCGAGTTTGCCGATGCGTCCTGCCCGAATGGGCTGGAGGTTCTGCGCCAGAGCAATATTCCCCATATCGTGCTGCGCACCTTCTCCAAGGCCTATGGGCTTGCTGGCCTGCGCGTCGGCTATGCCATCTGCTCCGATGCAGATCTCGCCCGCGTGGTTGCCGCCGCCAAGACGCCGTTCAACGTCAATGCCGCGGCGCAGGCGGCGGCGATCGCGGCGCTCGGCGACGAGGCATGGATGCAGGCCTCGGTAGCGCGGCTGCGCGACGAGCGCGAGCGCATGGCCGCAAGCCTCGATGCCCTTGGATTCAAGGTCGCGTCCTCCCAGACAAACTTCCTGTTCTTCGACTGCTGCGGCGACAGCGCCACGCTCGCGGCTGCCCTTCTCCAGGAAGGGATCATCGTCAAGGCATGGCGGGAGAAGGGTTACGAGCGCTACCTGCGCGTGACGATCGGCACAGCGGAGGACAATGACCGCTTGCTCCACGCACTCGAACAGACTGCGCGCCGATGACCAGCGCCACGGCCAAAGCGGAAATACCGGAACTGGCAGCGGTGCCTGCGGCGCTTGTCCTTGCAATGCGGAGCGCCATCGGTGCGCAGCATGTGCGCACAGACTTGGCGGCCACAATCGACCCCGGCACCCATCCCGACAATCTCGCCGCCGGCATCGTCGCATCGCCTGCCTCGACCGAAGAGGTGTCGGCCATCGTCCGCCTGTGCCGCAGTCACGGCGTGCCGCTTGTGCCCCAGGGTGGCCGCACCGGCCTCGTCGGCGGCAGCGTCTCGCAGCCCGGCGAAGTGGTGCTGTCGCTCGACAGGATGAACCGTATTGAACGGCTCGACCCGGTCGAACGCACGGCCGTCGTGCAAGCCGGTGTCACCCTCGAAACCTTGCAGGCTGCGGCCCTGGAGCATAGGCTCGAACCCGGCATCGACCTTGCCGCGCGCGGCAGCGCCACCATCGGCGGCATGGTGTCGACCAATGCCGGCGGCGTCATGGCCTTCCGCAACGGCGTCATGCGGCACAGGGTACTCGGCCTTGAAGCGGTATTGGCCGACGGCACGATCTATTCGGACCTGACGCGCGTGGTGAAGAACTCCGCCGGCTATGACCTCAAGCACCTGTTCATCGGGGCGGAGGGGACGCTGGGCATCGTCACCAGGGTGGTGATGAAGCTTGAGCCTGTGCCGCGGGCGACGGCCACGGCGCTTTTCGGCCTGCCCTCGGTCACTGCCGCACTTGACCTCATCCGCCTGGCGCTCGACAGCGTGGCAGGCCAGTTGCGCGCCGCCGAGGCACTGTGGCAGCCCTACATCCAGCTGACCGCATCCGCCCAAGACTGGTCGGAGCCGGGTTTCGATCTCGACCTGCCCGTCTATTTGCTGATGTCGCTGGGCGGAGCACGGGAGGGCGAGCTGCGCGAAGAGTTCGAGCGGCTCTTCGCCGAGATCATGGAGCGCTTCGACGAAGCCACCGGCATCGTCGCCAGCTCGCAACGCCAGGAAGAAGCGTTGTGGCGGCTGCGCGAGGACACCGACGTGCTTTATCGCACGCACAAGACCGCCCCTTCCTACGACGTGTCGGTACCGCTGTCCGAAATCGACCGTTATGTCGCAAGGATCGCCTCCAGCCTCGCAGCAGTCAAAGCCGGTCTCAATCCTTACATCTTCGGGCATCTGGCCGACGGCAACCTGCACATCGTACTCAATCGCGCCGGCCCCCTGCCCGAGGCGATGTCGGCTGCCGTCGAACAGGTGCTTTACACCGGTCTCACTGAGATCGGCGGGTCATTCTCCGCCGAGCATGGTGTCGGGTCCAAGCGCATCCATGCGCTCGCCGCCACAGCCGCCCCCACCAAGCTGAACCTGATGATGCGCGTCAAGGACACGCTCGACAGCCGTGTGCTGATGAATCCGGGAAAGGTGCTGCCACTTGCTTCACTACCTGCCAACGAGCACGGAGGCCAAGCCCATGCGTGACGCTCCCTCGCAGCGATCTTACTCGGTCGATTTCACCGAGCTGCGCCAGCGGTTCCGCAATGCCGCCCAGCGCGCCGGTGCCGAACTCACTGAATATGTGCATCCGCTGCATGGCCCGGCCGGCGAAGTGCTTGCCACCGACGTGGCCCTGATCGGCCGCCTCAACGCCTCCAAGCTGATGGTGATGATCTCGGGCACCCATGGCGTCGAGGGGCAGTTCGGCTCGGCCTGCCAGGCGGCATGGCTGGAGGAAAACGCGCCGTGGCGACTGCCCGAGGATACGGCGATCCTGGCCATCCACCTCATCAACCCATGGGGCACCGCCTGGTCGCGCCGGGTCAACGAGGACAATGTCGACCTCAATCGCAACTTCATCGACTGGCAGGCATCTGCTCCAAAGAACGAGAAATACGCCGAATTGCATGAAGCGTTCGCCTGCCACGAATGGGAGGGCGCGGACCGCGACAAGGCCGATGCAGCGCTTGCCGCGGCAAAGCAGCGGCTCGGTGGCCATGCCGGGCTCGCCCCCATCGTCGAGGCCGGCCAGTACCAGTTCCCGGACGGGCTGTTCTACGGTGGCGACGGCCCGGTCTGGTCGAACCGCACGCTCAACGACATCCTCGCCACCTTCGTTGCCGAAGCGCGCCAGGTCGTGGTCTTCGACCTCCACACCGGCGCCGGTCCCTATGGCTATCCGGCCCTGCTGTCGGTTGCGGAAATCGAACATGACGGGCTCGCCTGGGGCAAGCAGGTGTTTGGTCCCGCCTTGTCCGTCGTGTTGACCGGCCAGGATGCCACCACCGATACCGGCATTGCGGCTACCGCCACCGGCTATGTCTCGGCCGCCATGCGCAAGGCCATGCCGAATGCGCGGGTGCTGCCGCTTGTGGTCGAATGCGGCACGCTCGACGGTCCCGCCGTCATGGACGCCGTCCAGGCCGACAACTGGCTGCATCTCCACGGCAAGATCGACTCGCCGCTCGGCCAGCGCATCAAGGCGACATTGCGCTCCGCCTTCATTCCGGAGGACCCGGACTGGCAATGGAATTGCCTCGCCAGCAGCCTGCGCTATTTCGACCGCGCCTTTGCCGTCCTGCGAGCGGTGGATGCCTCGTCCGGCGGCAAGCCCGGGCTAGGTCCGAAAGTTGCGGCCACGACCATCGTGCAGCCGCATCCGGCGGCAGCCATGCTGCGCCAGACGCCCGCGGTCGAGGTGGTCGAGCTGCACAAGAGCTTCGGCCAGCTCGAAGTGCTGAGCGGCGTCAGCCTGCAGGCAAGTGCTGGCGAAGTGGTGTCGATGATCGGCTCGTCCGGGTCGGGCAAGAGCACCTTCCTGCGCTGCATCAACCTGCTCGAGCAACCCAATGGCGGGCGCATCATCGTCGACGGCGAAGAGATCCGGATGAAGAAGACGTCCGACGGGCGCACCCATCCAGCCGACATGCGCCAGGTCGAGCGCATCCGAGCCCGCGTCGGCATGGTGTTCCAGAGCTTCAACCTTTGGCCGCATTTGACAGTGCTCGAAAATATCATCGAGGCGCCGGTCCATGTGCTGAAGGAGCGTCGCGACGAGGCAGTCGACCGCGCGCATGCGCTGCTCAAGAAGGTCGGCCTGTCCGAAAAGCACGACCAATATCCTGGCCAGCTCTCCGGTGGCCAGCAGCAGCGCGCAGCAATTGCCCGCACGCTCGCGATGCGACCCAAGGTGATCCTGCTCGATGAGCCGACCTCGGCGCTCGACCCAGAACTCGTCGGCGAGGTGCTGCGCGTCATTCGCCAGCTCGCCGAGGAAGGCAACACCATGATCCTCGTGACGCACGAGATGCAGTTCGCGCGCGAGGTGTCGCACAAGATCCTCTTTCTCCACCGCGGCAAGGTCGAGGAAGAGGGAGCGCCGGCGGAGCTGTTCGCCAATCCGCGCTCGGAACGCCTGCGCCAATTCCTGGCGAGGACGCTCTGACCGCTGGCGCAAACCACGGAGCAACCGGGCGCCAAGCCCGATGCAAAACCAAAAACGTTCAACAATGGGGAACTGAAAAATGAAACTGAAAGTCCTGTCGCTGCTCGCCTGCCTTGCCGCGGGAATGAGCAGCTCGTTTGCCAGCGAAGGTGAGCTGTCGATCGGCACCGAAGGCGCCTATCCGCCCTGGAGCATGGCGGATGCCGCCGGCAACGTCACCGGCTTCGACGCCGATGTCGGCGCGCTGCTCTGCGCCAAGCTCGAGAAGAAGTGCCACTTCGTCGTGCAGGCTTTCGACGGCCTGATCCCGGCGCTGAAGGCCAAGCGCTTCGACATCATCATCTCCGGCATGTCGATCACCGCCGACCGCAAGAAGGAGATCAACTTCTCCGTCGGCTATGCCGAGCTCGCCAACATGTTCGTGGCGCCCAAGGATTCCGACCTTGCCGGCATCAAGGACATCGACACGCTGCTGAAGTCGCTCGACGGCAAGAAGGTGGGCGTCCAGGCCGGCACCACACATGCGCATTTCCTCGAGAAGCGTGTGCCCGGCGCAGACCTCAAGACCTACGACACGCTCGACCAGATGCAGATCGACCTGGCGACGGGACGCGTCGACACGGCCTTTGCCGATGCCTCGGCGCTGCAGGACTTCCTTGCCAAGCCCGACGGCAAGAACTTCCAGTTCGTCGACGTGAAAATCCAGAGCACCTTCGATCCTTCGCTCGGCGAAGGCATCGGCGTCGGCATCGCGCAGGAAAACACCGCGCTCAAGGCCGATATCGACAAGGCGCTGTGCGCGCTGGTCGCCGACGGCTCGATCGGCAAGGCGAGCCAGAAGTGGTTCCAGACGGATATTTCCCGTCCGTGCCAGTAACGAATGTCGGGACGGCTATCCGCGCCTGATGGCGCGGGTAGCCGCTCGAGCCGCACGGCTCGGCCTTGCGGAGAAACACCAGTGACAGCTCAGGCGGTTTCGATGGAATTCAGTCTTTGGCAGGTGTGGACAGACGGCTGGGTCGGCGCGATCCTGCGTGGCGCGACGATCACCATAGCCGTAGCGCTTTCCGCCATGGTGGGCGGCTTCGTCGTCGGTGTCGTCTGCGGCCTGATCAAATGGGGTCGTGTCCGGCCGCTGACCTATGTCGTCGATGCCTATACCGCGCTGGTGCGCGGCGTTCCTGAACTGCTCATCATCTATCTGCTGTTCTTCAGCTCCGTCGAGTTCGTCACTCGCGTTGCAACCGCCTTCGGTTATGCCGGCATGGCAGACAGCGGGTATGCCTTCGTCATCGCCGTCATCGCCATCGGCGCGATCTCGGGCGCCTATTCCACCGAGGTCGTTCGCGGCGCGCTGGCAGCCATCCCGCAGGGCCACATCGAGGCCGCGCGGGCGCTCGGCATCCCGGGGCTGCGCATATTCCGCCGTATCATCCTGCCGCAAATGCTGCGCATCGCCATACCCGGCATGAACAATGTCTGGCAGGTCACCATCAAGGACACGGCGCTGGTTTCGGTCGTCGGTCTGCAGGAGCTGATGCGTGTCGCCTTTATCGGTTCCAACACGACGCGCCACCCCTTCATCTTCTACCTCATCGCCGCGGTGGTCTATCTCGTCATCACCCTGGTCAGCCAGGCCGGCGTCGACCTGGCTGAAAGCCGGTTCCGGCTGCGCGCAAGGAAATAGCCCGATGGATTTCGAACTTCTCCAGCAAGCGGTGCCGGTCCTGCTCAAGGGGCTGCGGGTCACCCTAGTGCTCACCTTCCTGTCGGTGCTGATCGGCTTCAATCTCGGCCTCGGGCTTGCGATCATGCGGCTGTCGTCGAACCGCTTCATCGCCGGCTTCGCCAAGGGCTACAGCACCGTGTTCCGCGGTACGCCGCTGCTGGTCCAGATATTCCTGTTCTATTACGGGCTCGGCCAGCTTTCCGTCGTCAAGGACAATGCCGTGCTGTGGTGGGTGGTCAGCGACGGCGCCCGCTGCGCGGTGCTGGCGCTGGCGCTGAACACAGCCGCCTACACTTCCGAGATCCTGCGCGGCGGGCTGATGTCGGTTCCATCGGGACTGGTCGAGGCGGCACAAGCCTGTGGCATGTCGCGCGTGCTGCGCTTCCGCCGCATCGAGTTTCCACTCGCCATCCGCCAGGCCCTGCCTGCCTATGGCAACGAACTGATCCTGACGGTCAAGGGCACCAGCCTCGCCTCGACCATCACCGTGCTTGAGGTCACCGGCTACGCCAAGCGGCTGATGAGCCAGACCTATGCAGTGTTCGAGGTGTTCGCCGTCGCAGGCGCGCTTTATCTGGTGATCAACCTGGTGCTGATCACTCTCATCCGAACCCTGGAGCGCTACCTGACGCGCCATCAACGCTCGCGACAACCGGCCTAGGGCGTTGAAGCGGCCACCTGCGAATACAAAAAAGCCCCGGATCGCTCCGGGGCTTTTTGGTTTGACATCGCCGCCTTCAGTGGTGGGCAGCTTCTGCCATCTGTTTGGCATCCGGCAACTCGACATGGGCCTTCAGCTCCTTGCGGGAGATGTAGGTGTAGAACATGGGCACCACGAACAGCGTGAAGATCGTGCCGACGATCACGCCGAAGAAGATCACCAGGCCCATCGAATAGCGGGCGGCAGCACCCGCGCCCGAAGCCAGGATCAGCGGCACGACGCCGAGCGCCATGGCGGCCGTGGTCATCAGGATCGGGCGCAGGCGGACCTTGGCCGAGGCGATGATTGCCTCGCGCGCGGTCATCCCATGCTCCTCACGCTGCTGGTTGGCAAATTCGACCAGCAGGATGCCGTGCTTGGTGATCAGTCCTATCAGTGTGATGAGACCCACCTGGGTATAGATGTTCAGGGTGCCAAGTCCGAGGTTCAGCGGCACGATGGCGCCGAAGATCGACAGCGGCACCGACATCATGATGATGAGCGGGTCGCGGAAGCTCTCGAACTGCGCCGCCAGCACCAGGTAGATGACGACGATGGCGAGCGCGAAGGCAATCAGGATTGTATTGCCCTGCTCGCTTTCGAGACGCGACTGGCCGGAATAGTCGATGAAGAAGCCGGCCGGCAGAAGCGGCCGGGCGATGTCTTCGATCGCTTTCAAGCCATCGCCCGTCGTCACGCCCGGGACCGGCAGCGCCGCAATCGTCGCCGAGTTCAGCTGGTTGAACTGGTCGATCGAGGCCGGCGATGCATTGGTGCTGATCGACACCACCGCCGACAGCGGCACCATCTTGCCGTTGACGCTGCGGACGAAGAACTCGCCCAGCTTCTCGGGGTTGTCGCGATACTGCTCGGGCACCTGCATGATGATGTCGTAGCTGTTCGAATCGCGGTCGAATTCCGCAATCGAGCCGCCGCCGACAAGCAGGCTGAGCGTCGTGCCGATGTCACGCACCGACAGATCGAGCGCCGCCGCCCTGTCGCGGTCGATGGTGACGGTCACCTGCGGCGCGTTGAAGGACAGCGAGTTCTGCACCACGATGAAGCGGCCGGAGGCTTGCGCCTTCTCCTTGATCTGCTCGGCCACTTCGTAGACCTGGCTGGGATCGCCCGTCGACTGGATGACGAGTGAGATCGGCAGGCCGCCACCCGCGCCGGGCAGCGACGGCGGTGCGAAGACCAGCGCCTCGACGCCGCTGACCTTGGAAAGCCTGCCCTGGATGTCCTGCTGGATCTGCTTCTGCGACCGGTCACGATCGGCCCAGTCCTTCAGCGCCCAGACCGAGAAGCCGGAGTTGGTTTGTCCGCCCATGCCGACGATCGAGAAATTCGTCTTGAGCTCGGGCAGGTCCTTGGTCAGGTCGCGGATCTGGTCGGTGTAGAGGCTGGTGTATTCGCTCGTGGCATATCGCGGAGCGGTGACCAGCGAGAATAGCGCGCCTGAATCCTCTTCAGGCGCCAGTTCGGTCGATGTCTTGAAGAACATGAACCCGGTGACCGAAACCAGCGCGATGACGACGAGCAGCGTCACCGGCCGATAGTTCAGCGAACCGGCCACAAGCCGCTCGTAGCGATTGGCGACACGCTCGAAGGTGCGGTCGACCAGAGCGGCGAAGCGGCTGTGGCTGCCAGACTTCAGGATGCGCGCCGACATCATCGGCGTGATGGTCACGGCGATGATACCCGACAGCACGACCGCGCCGGCAAGCGTGACCGCGAATTCGCGGAACAGCGAGCCGGTCAGGCCGCCGGTGAAGGCAAGCGGCGCAAAGACGGCGGCCAATGTGATGGTCATCGCCACCACCGGACCGAAGATCTCGCGCATGCCCTTGAAGGCAGCCTGCATCGGCGTCATGCCCTCTTCCATGTGGCGGTGGATGTTCTCCACCACCACGATGGCGTCGTCGACGACGAGGCCGATCGCCAACACCATGGCCAGCAGCGACAGCAGGTTGATCGAATAGCCCATCATCAGAAGGATGAAACAGACACCGATCAACGACAGCGGGATGGTCACCACAGGCATCAGCACCGAACGGAACGAGCCGAGGAAGAGCAGGATGACGACGATGACGATGGCGACGGCTTCGGCGATGGTCTTGAAGACCTCGTCGATGGAGGCGCTGATCGTTTCGGTCGAATCGTAGACCATGGTGATGGTCATGCCTTCGGGCAGGCTCGCGCTGATGCCGGGCAGTTCCTTGATGACCGCAGCAGCCGTGTTGAGCGGGTTCGCCGACGGTGTTGGGAAGATGCCGATGAAGGTGCCCGGCTCGCCGTTGAAGTTGACGACCGTATCGGTGCTTTCGGCGCCGAGTTCGACATTGGCGACGTCACGCAGACGGACGACATTGCCGTTCTCGGATTTGAGCGGCAGCTCGGCAAACGCTTCAGGCGTCTGCAGCGTCGACTTCATGGTGATCGAGTATGTGACATACTCGTTCTTGGTCTTGCCGGGGGCCGACAGGAAGTTCGAGGCGTTGATGGCCTGCAGCACTTCGGCTGCAGTCAGGCCGCGTGCCGCGAGCTTCACCGGATCGATCCAGACGCGCATCGAATAGTTGGCCGCACCCAGAACCTGGACTTCGGCAACACCCTCGATGGTCGACATGCGCGGACGGATGACCCGCTGGATGTATTCGGTCAGTTCCTCGGCGCTCATGTTCGGGTTCTGCATCGCCAGATACATGATGGCGAACTGCATGCCCGTGCCCTTGACGATCGTCGGATCCTTGGCGTCGCTCGGCAGCTGGCCGCGCACCTGCTGGACCTTGGACATCACCTCGGTCAGCGCAGTGTCGGGATTGGAACCGAGCTTCATCTGCACGGTCACGATGCTGGTCGACGGACGGCTCTGCGACGTCACGTAGTCGACGTTTTCGGTCGTCGACACAGCGGCCGAGATCGGCGCGGTGATGAAGCCCTGGATCAGGTCGGCGCTGGCGCCTGGATAGACGGTGGTGATGGTGATCACCGTCTCCTCGACCTCTGGATATTGCCGGACCGACAGGTTGAAGATGCCCTGGAAACCCAGGAGCAGGATCATGAAGGCGAGGACCGTCGAGAGGACGGGGCGCCGGATGAAGATGTCCGAGAAACTCATTTCGTGGCCGCCTTCGCATCGGTCGAGGGTACGGGCGAAACCGTGTTGTCGATCTTGACCGGGGTGCCGTTCGAAAGCCTGTTCTGGCCTGCGACCACCAGTTCATCGCCGCCCGAGACGCCTTCGAGGATTTCGACGCGGCCTTGCGAGCGGCGGCCAACCTTGACGAAGATCTGCTTGACGGCCAGCGCCTGCTCGGCTTCCGGCTTGGCGTCTGCTGCCGCGGCCGGAGCAGCCGGCGCTGCCGCCGCCTGCGCTTCGGGCTTCTCGGCGGGGCGCACGACATAGACGAAGTCGCCATAGAGGCTAGAGGTCAGCGCCGTCAGCGGAACCGCGACCACATTGTCTTCCTTGGGCAGCTCGACGCGGACGCGGACGAACTGGCCGGGGCTCAGCTTGCCCTCGGGATTGGTGATTTCGGCGCGGACCGAAACAAGGCGGCTCTGCGGGTCGACCTTGGGGTCGATGCCCACCACCGAACCGTTGAAAGGCATGCTGTCGGCGGAGACGCCGAAGTTGACCGGCTGGCCGATCTTCAGCTGACCGAGCTGCTGTTCCGGAACGGCAAAATCCGCGCGCATCGTCTCGAGATCCTGGAGCGTCGCGATAACGTTGCCGGGAGCGACATACTGGCCGATATCTACTTTCGGGATACCGATGGTGCCGGAGAACGGCGCACGCAGCTGCTTCTGGTCGAGCATGGCCTGGAGCTTCTGGACCTGGGAAGCCGAGGTCGAGGCCGTTGCCCGCGCCGCATCCAGCGTCACGTCGGAACCAACGCCACGGCGGCGCAGTTCGGTTGCCCGGTCGAGCGCCTGCTGGTCGAGATCGGCCTGGGTCTTGGCCGCCGCCAAATCCGCCTGCTGAACGGCATCGTCCAACTGGATCAGCACGTCACCCTTGTTGACGCGCTGATTGGCGGCGAACTTGATCTCCTTGACGATGCCGGTCGCTTCGACGGTCAGGTCCACGCCCTGTGAGGCGCCAACGGTACCGATCGTTTCGATGCCCGGCGTCCATGGGCCCGGCTCGACCTTTGTGGTCGCAACCGTAACCGACGCAACGGGCATGTTGGCAAAGTACTGCTTGATGCCGTTGTCACGCATGATGTTGAAGCCGACGATACCGCCGCAAACGATGACGAGCAGCACGATAGCGATGATGAAGCGCTTGATCAAAGGAGACCCCAGTCGTTTGGAACCGCACACACCCCGGACGGGTTGCGGTGCACAATGAACCCATTTTTGGAAAAACCCAAGGGTAGCGCGCTTACTGTACCGTCTGGACGGTATTGTCAATCCACGATAAAGTGAACGGCATTGGAGGTACCGTCATGTCTGGTCACAGACCGAGTTCACGCGAGAAGATTCTCGCCGCCGCGGCCGAGCTGGCCGATATCGTCGGCCCGGGCAACATCTCGCTCGACGCCGTTGCCCAGCGCGCCGGCGTGTCGAAGGGCGGCCTCCTCTACAATTTCCCCTCCAAGGCTAAGCTGATGCAGGCTCTGGTCGAGGAGTATCTCAAGAGCTTCGAACAGGCCCTTGCCGCCAAGTCGACAGATGAAGGTGCGGCCTCCGCCAACAGCCTTGCCGCTTATATCGAACTCTCCGCCGAGGAATGCCAGCACCACCAGCCTTCGGCCGCCGGCGTGCTGGCGGCACTGTCCGAAGATCCCGACTTCCTCAATCCGGTCAGGGACTTCAAACGCAACCTGCTGGACCGACTGAAGGCGGAGAACCCTGACACGGCCAAGCTGCTCGTGGCATTCCTCGTCATCGAAGGCCTGCGCAGCATGAGCCTGTTCGACATGGACATTCTCCATGAGGACGAACGCAACATGGCGATCTCCTACCTGCTCGACGAGGCAGGCAGGGGATAAATCAGAACGGGTTGAAAAAGCCCTTTCTAATGCAATAAATAGTTTGTATACATTTGACATGATGCAACCTGAGCGTATATGAGGTTGCCGTCATTCACGTGGCTATCCTGCCCAATACTGCGTGTAGTTCTAGTAGTCCTCATTCATGAGAGAGACGCTATATGCAGTCGTATGAGCCGCTCACGCTCGTCGTGACCGTCGATCCAGAATCCGGCCCCCGTCGCAATTCGACCCGGGCGCAACTTAAAGCGCTTGCCTGGCCGTTCACCTTTGTCGACGGGCTCACCACACAATCTCCTGAAGTCGCCGCAATCTATGACGCAAGGCAAAATCGCCGAAAGTCGAAGCGGCCGCTGGCCCCGGCAGAAGTGGCCGCCTATGCCAGCCACCGCAAGGCGATGGGCGAATTCCTCGCAACCGATCACAAGGTCGCGCTGATCCTCGAGGACGATTTTCATCTGGTCGACCCCGGCAGGTTCGCCAGCCGCATCAAGGCGCTGATGAAGGCGCCGGTCGTGTGGGACATCCTCAAGCTGTTCGATTTCCAGGAACGCCCTGTCGTTGAGTCGATACCCGTAGGCGACGTCAAGATCGTCTCGCATGGCAGCCCGACCGCCGGCATGGTCGGCTACCTAATCACACGCCGCGGTGCCCAGCGCATGCTGCGCCGTCCGACGGTCTTCCGGCAGATCGACGAGGACATCAAGTTCTTCTGGGAACTCAAGCTACGGGTGCTGTCCGTCCAGCCCAACCTCATCGTCGACATTGGGCACGAACTCGGCGGCAGCCTGATCGAACCCGAACGCCTTGAGGTCAGGAAGCAGCGAAGCTGGGTGATTTCGCTGAAAGGGCTTGCGCACACCGGTTTGCGCAAACTCAATTATCGGCGTCACCGCAAAGACTACTGCCTCACGCTGAAAAAGGCCGGGCGCAGCTCATAGGCTGACCTTGTATCAGAGGCGGCGGAGATCGCTCCTGACTAGCTGGCCTCGCGCAGGGCCTCGGCCGCCTGCAGGTCGACCGAAACCAGCTGGCTCACGCCCTGCTCGGCCATGGTGACGCCGAACAGCCTGTTCATGCGCGCCATGGTGATCGGGTTATGGGTAATGACGACGAAGCGCGTCTCCGTCGAAGCGGCCATTTCGTCCATCAGGTTGCAGAATCGCTCGACATTGTGATCGTCGAGCGGCGCGTCGACCTCGTCGAGCACGCAGATCGGCGCCGGATTGGTCAAAAACACCGCAAAGATCAGCGCCATCGCTGTCAGCGCCTGCTCGCCGCCGGACAAAAGCGTCATGGTCTGCGGCTTCTTGCCGGGCGGGCGGGCAAGGATTTCGAGGCCGGCCTCGAGAGGATCTTCCGACTCGATCAGTTGCAACTCGGCGGTGCCGCCGCCGAAGAGATGCGTGAACAGCCGCTTGAAATGCCCGTTGACCAGATCGAACGCGGCCAGCAATCGTTCGCGTCCTTCGCGGTTCAAACCCTGGATGCCCTGGCGAAGCTTGCGGATTGCCTCGATGATGTCCTCACGCTCGGAGACGATCGCCTCCAGCCGCTCGGACAGTTCCTTCTGCTCTTCCTCGGCGCGCAGATTGACGGCGCCCAGACGCTCGCGCTCCAGCTTCAGCCGCTCCAGGGTCCTTTCGATCTCGACCGGGTCGGGCATCGGGCTATCGGCTTCTAGGCCGGTGTGGCGGATGACGAGATGGGGAGCCGTGTTCAGCACTTCCTGGATGCGCGCTTCGATCTCGCGACGGCGCTCGTCGGCGGCGGTCAACCGCTCCTCCGAACGCGCACGTGCCTCGCGAGCCTCCGCGAGCCCCTGGATGGCAGCGGTCGCCGACTTGTCGAGCACAGCCTGCTTGGCCTCGGCTTCTTGCAGACGGTCCGAAACCTCCTTGCGCTGCGCCTCGGCCTGGTTGAGCTGCGACATCAGCGAGCGGCGGCGCGCGTCCAGTTCATCCGGCGCTTCCGCAAGCGCCTCGCGCTCGGCTCCGGCTTCCTCGCGGCGCTCGGTCAAGGATTCGATCTGCTCGGCAGCGCTTTCGGCGCGCATCACCCAGCTCTGGCGCTCGGCGCTGATCGACCCCAGCCGCCGCGACCGCGCTTCCGCCTCACGGTTCAGACCGTCATGAACGGCGCGCGCATCGGCCAGGGCCGAACGCTCGCGTGCGACCGAAGCCGAAAGCTGGTCGAGACGTGCCTGCAGATCGCCGAGGTCGGCGGCAGCGCCAAGCATGTCCTCCGCCTCGACATGGACGGCATGCGCTTCCTCATGCGAATCGGCAACGCGGCTGCGTGCCTCATCTAGTGCTGCGCGACGGCTGCTCAATTCGCCAGCGGCCCGCTCGGCCTGGGCGAGCGCATCGCGCGCCGCACTCACCTGATGCTGCGCGTCTCGCCCCGCCTGTCTGGCCAGCCGTTCGGCCTCAGCGCTTTCGCGCACGGCAGCTTCGGCGCGCGCCAGTGCTTCCTCGGCTGCGCGCACGATGAGCGTCGCCTCGATCGCCTCGGCATCGAGTTCGGCCAGGCGGTTCTTCTGGGCGAGACGAAGCGCTGCCGCGGTCGGCGCATCGGCGCTTGCCGTTAGCCCATCCCAGCGCCACAGGGCGCCTTCCTTGCTGACGAGCCTTTGGCCCGGGGCCAACAATGGCTGCAGCAGCGGGCCGTCGGCCGCATCGATCACGCCGACCTGAGCAAGGCGGCGTGCCAATTGCTGCGGCGCGCGGACCATTTCGGCCAGGCTGCGGGCGCCCGCCGGCAGCTTCGGATCGGTCGGCGCCGGCTGGGCGCCGCTCCAGTGCACCGGTGCTGCGCCGTCGAGCGCTGCTTCGAGATCATCGCCGAGGGCAGCACCGAGTGCGGTCTCAAAGCCGCGGTCAACGCCGATCTGCTCGAGCACGGCCGGATAGGCATCGCCCGATACGGCGGCGATGATCTTGGCCAGCGTGCGCGCCTCGGTCTCGATGCGGGCGAGCTCGGCCTTGGCCTCCTGCAGCGGTTGGCGGGATGCCGCTTCTGCCTGGCGTGCCTCGCCAACCGCGCGTTCAGCCTCGGCCGCGGCATATTCTGCTTCTTCTAGCGCTTCCTGGGCGGCTTCGGCCAGCATGCGCTTTTCAGCCGGATCGGCGAGTGCTGCGATACGGCCAGCGATCTCGCCGGCCTCGCGGTCCAGCTCGGCGAGCTGGCGCGCAAAGCGGTCGCGGCGTTCGGCGGCATCGCGCATGGCGCGTTCGGCCTGGCTGCGTCCCGCAGCCGCCTCGGCGCGCTCGGCGGTCGCCCGGCCAAGCTCGGCCTCGGTCTTGGCCAGCGTCGCCATTGCTTCGTCAAGTGCCGCGCGCGTCTCCGCCTCGCGGTCGGCCGCGCCGTCGTTCTCGTCGCGCAGCGACCGCTCTTCGGCATCAAGCCGCGACAGGATCGCGGCGTTGTCGCCGATCATCCGCTGCTCGCGGGCAATGTCGGCATCAAGCTGCTGCAGGCGGCGATCAAGTTCGCTCTGGCGCGAATTGATGCGGCCAGCCTCTTCCTCGAGCTGCGAGCGGGCAATCGACAGCCGTTGCAGGGTCGCGGCAGCCGAGGCATCGGCCTCACGCATCTCAGGCAGCTTATGGGCGCCGATCGCCTGATCCTTGGCCGCCGCCATCTGGGAGGCGGCACGTTCGGCAACGAGCGAAGTCGCGACGGCCAGCGCCGATTGCGCCTCGCCTTCCTGCGTCTTGGCAAGTGTCCAGCGCAAATGCAGCAGCGTCGCTTCCGCCTTGCGGATGTCGGCCGACAGGTTCTTGAAACGCGACGCCTGCCGCGCCTGGCGCTTCAGGCTCTCGATCTGGCCTTCCAGCTCGCCGACGACATCGTCAAGGCGCTCCAGGTTCTGCTCGGCGGCGCGCAGGCGCAGTTCCGCCTCATGGCGGCGCGTGTGCAAGCCGGAAATGCCAGCCGCCTCTTCGAGCAGGGCGCGACGCGCCTGCGGCTTGGCCTGGATCAGTTCGCCGATCCGCCCCTGCCCGACCATCGAGGGCGAACGTGCACCCGTCGACTGATCAGCGAACAGAAGCTGCACGTCCTTGGCGCGGGCTTCCTTGCCGTTGATGCGATAGACGGAACCGGCCTCGCGCTCGATGCGGCGCGACACCTGGAGTTCGTCAGCATCGTTGAAGGACGCAGGCGCGGTGCGGTCGGTGTTGTCGAGGAAAAGTGTAACTTCGGCGGTGTTGCGCGCCGGCCGGGTGCCCGAACCCGAGAAGATGACGTCGTCCATGCCCGAGGCGCGCATGTTCTTGTATGAGCTTTCGCCCATCACCCAGCGCAACGCTTCGACCAGATTGGATTTGCCGCAGCCGTTCGGCCCGACGATGCCGGTCAGGCCGCGTTCGATGACGAACTCGCCGGGCTCGACGAAGGATTTGAAACCGAGAAGGCGGAGGCGCGAAAACTTCATCCGCGCCAACCCGCGCAAAAGTGAGCGCCGAAGCTCATCCGCTTCGGCGCTGCGAACCTATCAGAGCATGCCGTCGATAATCGCCGACATTTCGTCAATCGTCATCGCCCCTTTGTAGACTTTCCCGTTGATGAAGAAGGTCGGCGTCGAGTCGACCTTGAAATCCTTCTCGCCGCGGGCGCGCACAGCCCTGATATCGTCCAGAAGCTTCTGGTCAGTCAAGCAGGCCTCGAACGACTCCTGTGTAAAGCCGGCCAGCTTGGAAATCTGAAGCAGCGCGTCCTTCGGGTTCTGCGAAGCGGCCCAGTTCGACTGCTGCTTGAACAGCACGTCGACCATCGGGAAGTAGTTGTCCTTCGAGCAGCGCGCAAGCATGAAGCCCGCTTCGGCCAGCGGATCGAACGGAAACTCGCGGTAGATCAGGCGCGCCTTGCCGGTGTCGATATACTTGGTCTTGAGCGCCGGCAGCGTCGTCTCGTGGAAATGCGCGCAGTGCGGGCAGGTCATCGAGGCGTATTCGACGATGGTCACCGGCGCGTCGGCCTTGCCGAGCACCATGTCGGGCAGCGTGCCCGCCTCGAGCAGCTTGGTCATGTCGACCGTGCCCTGCGCGTCGGGAGCCTTCACCGCCTGAACAGGCGTCGCCGGGGTGGCCGGGGCTGCAGGCGTCGCAGGTTCGGCAGGCTTCGGCGTCGCCGCCTTGGCTTCCTCGCCGGAGTCGCTGCAAGCGGAGAGCAGTGCTGCGGCCGAAACGGCTGCCAGCCCGGTAAGTGCGGTCCTGCGGGAAATGGAAGGGAACATACGAATCACCTGACGATGGTTGGATTTTGCAATGCGGATTTACGTGAAGGCGAGAGTTGGCGCGAATTAAGGCATGGCTGTCCCCAAACCAATCGCAAATTTCCGCACTTTCAATCACGAAAGCGCGAGATTCCCGGCATTTCTACTTGCGGGAGGCCAATATCGTCGCACCCAGCTTCTCCAGCGATGCCTTCAGCCCCTCATCTTCGATCAAGCTTACAGTTCCGGCAATCTTCGACTGCTCGGCATCGGTGAGCTTGCGCAGGCGCGGCCGGACCGGGCCGGCATGCCGCGAAACCGGCTTCTGGACGATGCGGATGCGGCCAATCGCGTTGAACCCGAGAAAGGAATTGACCCGGCCGATGATCTCGCCGGTCTCGTGCTGCAGATGAAGTGCCGCCGGCCCCGAGCAGGCAACCACCAGCACCGCCGGCTCGAACGGATCGTCCTCATGCATCCGGCGCGGCCACTGGATCTTCTCCGGCCGCGAGTTCAGCGCCAGGCGCGGCCCGACGATCTCCTCCCAGGACTGGACGAGCCCCACCGAAATGCCGGTGCGCTTGCGCAGCACGGGATCAAGGATGGCGCTGGCGAGATCGCTGACCGGGACGGGATTGCCCGTCCACCTTTTACCTGCCATGTCGTGCTCCAGAGATAACCTTGTCGACATGTAACGCCGAAGGCAGTTCCGACCACCAATGGCATCCCCAGCACAGACCCGCAAGCATGCCGATGACGCAGACATCCGGATCGCCTCGGGCCTGCTCGCCTGGTACGACGCAAACCACCGGGAATTGCCGTGGCGGATGCCGCCGCGGGAGCTGGCCAAAGGCCTGCGACCCGATCCTTACCGCGTCTGGCTGTCTGAAATCATGCTGCAGCAGACGACGGTCGAGGCGGTCAAACCCTATTTCCGCGCCTTCCTCGAAAAATGGCCCGACGTCGGCTCACTCGCCGCGGCGGATGCAGAGGATGTGATGAAGGCCTGGGCCGGGCTCGGCTATTATTCGCGGGCCCGTAACCTCAAGGCCTGTGCCGAAACGGTCGCCGCCAAATACGACAACCGCTTTCCCGACACCGAAGACGGCCTGCGCGAATTGCCCGGCATCGGTCCCTACACGGCTGCAGCCATCGCCTCCATCGCCTTCAACCGGCCGGCGGCCGTGGTCGACGGCAATGTCGAGCGCGTCGTCACCCGCCTGTTCTCAATCGCAACACCCCTGCCCGAGGCCAAGCCGGAAATCCGCGCCCATGTCGAGCGCATGCTCGCAGCATCTCGTCCCGGCGACTTCGCCCAGGCGATGATGGACCTCGGCGCCACCATCTGCACGCCCCGCCGGCCGCGTTGCATGCTCTGCCCGCTGCGCGAGGATTGCAGCGCGATCGTCAATGGCGATCCCGAACTCTATCCGGTCAAGCCGCCCAAGGCCGAGAAGCCACAGCGGCGTGGCGCCGCCTTCGTCGCCGTCACATCGGATGGTTCGGTGCTGCTGCGCAAGCGCCCCGGCAAAGGCCTCTTGGGCGGCATGACCGAGGTGCCGACAACGGGCTGGACGGCGCGGATCGACGGCGCCACCGGCACAGAGAGCGCGCCCTTCCCCGCCAGGTGGCAGCGCGCCGGCAGCATCAACCACGTCTTCACCCATTTTGCGCTCGACCTCGATGTATTCCGGGCAGATCTGCCCCAGCGCGTCGAGTTCGACGGCCACTTCTGGTCGTCCGCCGACGAGCTCAATGGCGAAGCCTTGCCAACCGTCATGAAAAAAGTCATCGAAGCTGCCATACCGGGTGCAACGAAAAGAGGACGCTAGGGAATGAGCGAGATCCGCCACATCGTCTATGACATCGGCAAGGTGCTGATCCACTACGACCCTGACCTTCCCTTCAGCCGCATCATCCCCGATCCGGTCGAGCGGCGCTGGTTCTTCGACAATGTCTGCACCAGCGACTGGAACATCGAGCAGGACCGCGGTCGCACCTGGGAAGAAGCCGAAGCCCTGCTGATCGCCGAACATCCCGGGCACGAGAAGAACATCCGTGCCTTCCGCGAAAACTGGCACGAAATGGTGCCGCATCACTACCAAGACAGCGTCGCGCTGATGGAGAGCCTGGTCGCTGCCGGCCACGACGTCACCATGCTGACCAATTGGGCGTCAGACACGTTCCGCGAAGCACGCGGCCGCTTCCCGTTCCTGGAGACGCCGCGCGGCGTGACGGTCTCCGGTGACGTCGGCCTGATCAAGCCCGACCGCCGCATCTACGACCTGCATGTCGAGACCTTCGGGCTCGACCCGAAAGCGTCGCTGTTCATCGACGACAGCCAGAAGAACGTGAGCGCCGCCATCGACGCCGGCTGGCAGGCAGTGCTGTTCACAAACGCCAAAACGCTCGAGGCGGACCTCGAGCGTCTCGGGATCGGACGGTGACTGGAAACCGGCCGACCGGCGAAATCCGAAGCCGCGAGGCCCGGAATTTCAAACTGTGTGACAGGACCGCTTGAGTTCCTGAAGGGCCAGATGGCACAAGCCATGGAGCCTGATCCGTCGCGCCTGATCATGCGGCGCGACCGGTGATCGCAGGGGTGGTTACGCCCCTGCCTTTTCCATGCCGACGCGAACGATACGGCGCAGTTCGTCGATCTGGGTTAGACCGCCTGCCCGCTCATAGTGCCAGAAGGTCCAGCCGTTGCAGGCATCGAACCCCTGAACTGCAGCGCCGACGCGATGGATCGAACCGGCATTGTCGCCGGCCACCAGCGTGCCGTCGGCGCGAACCGTGGCCGAATAGCGCTTCTTGGCATCATAGAGCTTGGCGCCGGGGGCCAGCAGGCCCATGTCGATCAGGCTGACGAAGGCGACGCGCGGCTCAGCGCGCTTGCCGGTCAGCACGGTGAGTTCGGGACCATCGAGCGTACGCACCGAGGCGATGCGCTCCTGGGCGGCGTCGATGTAGGACTGCTCGCGCTCGATGCCGACAAAGTGGCGGCCGAGGCGCTTGGCGACCGCACCCGTCGTGCCCGAGCCAAAGAACGGGTCGAGAATGACGTCGCCAGGCTTTGACGAGGCCAGCATGATGCGGGCCAGCAGTGCTTCCGGCTTCTGGGTCGGGTGCAGCTTGTTGCCGTTGTCGTCCTTCAGGCGCTCGCCACCGGTGCAGATCGGGAACAGCCAGTCGGACCGCATCTGAACGTCGTCGTTCGACGCCTTCATGGCTTCGTAGTTGAAGGTGTAGCCCTTGCCCTTCTGGTCGCGCGAAGCCCAGATCATCGTCTCGTGTGCGTTCTGGAAGCGCCGACCGCGGAAGTTCGGCATCGGGTTGGTCTTGCGCCACACCACGTCGTTGAGGATCCAGAAGCCGATGTCCTGCATCTTGGCGCCGACGCGGAAGATGTTGTGGTACGAGCCGATCACCCATATCGTGCCGTTCGGCTTGAGCACGCGGCGCGCCGCCAGAAGCCAGGCACGAGTGAAGGCATCGTATGCCTCGAAGCTCTCGAACTGGTCCCAGTGGTCGTCGACAGCGTCGACCTTGGACTGGTCGGGACGGTGCAGCTCGCCATCGAGCTGGAGGTTGTAGGGCGGGTCGGCGAAGATGACGTCGACCGAGGCCGACGGCAGCTTGTCGAGCGCGGCGATGCAATCACCCTTGATGATTGTGTCGAGCCATTCGGACGGCTGAGGCGTGCGGGAAAGCTGGCTAAGAGGGCGCACTGCTGACATTCTGATACCCGGATGACGCGTTACTGTTTACTCGCCATTATGGTTACCGATCAGCGTAAACAATTGATGAAGCAGGCGTCCGAATTTGCGGTTCGCACCGGAATGGTGTATTCGCGGCGCCTTGAGTTGCCCGGCCGCGCTTTGCGCCGGCCCATTTTTCCCGGACCGTCATGAACCAGCCAGATCTAGTCATTTTCGATTGCGACGGCGTGCTCGTCGATTCCGAAATCATCGCCGCCCGCATCGAGGCCGAACTGCTCACCCAGGCAGGCTTCGAGATCTCAGCCGAGGAGATTGCCGAGAGCTATGCCGGCCTGACCTTCAAGGACATCATGCTGAAGATCGAGGAGAAGGCGGCCATCCCCTTCCAGGCCTCGCTCATAAGCCAGGCAGAGGAAATGGTAGACCGCCGCCTCAAGACCGAAGTGCGCGCCATCGAAGGCGTACACGAGGCTGTCGCCGCCGTCACCGCGCCGCGTTGCATCTGCTCCAATTCCACCAACGAGCGCATCGAGATGATGTTGGATCGCACGCGCATCCTGCCGCTGTTCAAGGGCCGTATCTTCTCGGCCCTTGAGACCCCGAGCCGCAAGGCAAAGCCTGCGCCTGATGTGTTCCTGCACGCCGCCAAGACGCTCGGCGCCAACCCGGCCAACACCTTCGTCATCGAGGATTCGGTGCACGGCATTTCCGGCGCGGTTGCCGCCGGCATGCGCGTCATCGGCTTCACCGGCGGCGCGCACAGCTATCCGGGCCATGCCGACGCACTGACCGAAGCAGGTGCTGAAACCGTGATCCGGCGCTGGGCTGACCTGGGCGGCGTGCTCACAGCACTCAGCATGTGGTCTGAAAACGCCTGACACGCGTAACCGTGCCGGCCCGGCAAGGGCCGGCTCGACTGTCAGGGCCGGATCCAGGTCCGGTCGACAAAATCGGCGACCAGCGGCACGATTTCGGGCAACTTCTCCTCGAGCGCAAAGTGCCCGGTTTCGAACAGATGCAGCTCCGCCTCGGGCAGATCGCGCAGATAGGCGTGCGCGCCCCGCGCCGGGAAGAACGGATCGTCCTTGCCCCACACGATCAGCGTCGGCGGCTGATACTGCCTCAGCCAGGCCTGCCATTCGCCATAGCGCGCGACGTTGCTGTGGTAGTCGAAGGCGAGGTCCACCTGCGGCCGCTTGCGGCCCGGCAGGTCGAGAAAATGCTGGTCCAGCGTCCAGCCATCCGGCGCCAGCAATTCCTGCTGCCCGATGCCGCTCTCATACTGGAAGCGCGTGCCTGAAAGCGTCAGCAGATCGAGGATCGCCTTCTCCGCCTCGGGTTGATCGGGCCGCAGCGCGATGAAGTCGCGCGCACCGTCCGACAGCCCTTCCTCATAGGCATTGCCATTCTGCACGATCAGGCCTGCGAACCATTCGGGATGCCGCACCGCCAGGCGGAAACCGACAGGCGCGCCGAAGTCGAAGAGGTAGGCGACGAAGCGGTCCAGTCCCAATCCCTTGATGAACCCCTCCATCGTGTCGGCGAGGCGGTCGAAACTGTAGACGAAGCTGCCGCCAGCACTTGCGGGCTGCGGCACGTCGCTGTGGCCAAAGCCGGGATAGTCGGGCGCAATCACGCGGTAATGGCTGCCGAGCGCATCGATCAGCCGGCGGTACTGGTGCGAAGCAGAGGGAAAGCCATGCAGCAACAGCAGCACGGGCTTATGCACGCTGCCGTCGGCGGGGACCGACTCACGGTAGAAAATGCGCACGCCGTCGACGTCGAGATGACGGTGAACCACACGGGGTAACGTTGCGATTGCCATTTCACATGCTTTCTATCTAAGATTATGCATTAGCAACATCCGTCCGATTGCCTAATGTGTCAATCGTCAATTTTGGAATTAGCATGAGCATCGACATTCTTCCGCTGACCGGCGAGCCGCTTGGGCTGGACCTGATCAACACGCGCGCCCGCAGCGGCACCGAGGGTATCGACCATTTGGCGACGCCCGAAGGCTTGCGGGCCTGGGTGGCGCTCGAGGCCGAACGATTGGGGGAATTTGGCGGCGACGCGCTAGTCAGCGTAACGCCAGCCGATCTCGCCGCCATTCACGCCGTGCGCGAATGTGCGAGCCAGCTTGTCGACCATGCCAGGCACGGCAGGACGCCGCCTGAGCCGAGCCTGCGCGAACTCAACCAGGCGCTGGCGGCAGCGCCAGTTCATCTCGAACTTCGCTGGACCGGATCGTCGATGGCAGCGCAGCGTATGCGCACCGGGTCGGTTGTCGCCGACCTCGCAGCGCGTCTCGCGGAAGCGGTGGCAAGCGTGCTCACCGACCCGGCTGTCGGCACTATCCGCAAGTGCGAGGCCGAGGATTGCACGATGCTGTTTCTTCCGGCGAGCAGCCGCCGGCGCTGGTGTGCCGCGACGCGCTGCGGCAACCGCATGCGCGTCGCCCGCTATTACCAGAGGCACAAGGACAGCTGACTGCTGTCCCAGTCGCCCTACTGCTTCGCCGGCTTCTTGGCCGGGCCTTCGTCGAAGCCGGCAAAGACCTGCACGTCGCGCGCGGTCGGCACCGGAATCACCACGTTCGGATCGGTGAAGACGAACTGGGTGGCAGTCGACGGATCGGTCACCTGCACCGAATTCTTGTGAAGCTGCGAATAGAGCACTTCGCCGTTGCGGACGACGGCGATACGGATCGGCATGTTGACTGTACCGGGGCCACCTGCGGGGCCGACCACCACCTTGCCTGCGACGCCGACCTTGATGGTCATCTGGCCGTCGGCACGGGTGCAGCTGCGGGTGACGTCGGTGATCGCCGACTGGTGCACCAGCTTGGACGGATCGTCCTGACCGCCCTTGGCGTAGCTGTTGAAGAAGGACGTGCCATCGCGCAGCACAACGTTCGGGCAATAGGCGAGCAGCTCGCTGGCCAGGATCTTGCCCTCTTCGGCGGCTACGACCTTGGGGTCCTTAGGCTGGCTGGGGCCGAACAGGCCGCCCGCGCCGCCAGATTGGCAGCCGGTGACGGCGAGCATAAAGCAGGAGGTCGCCAAAGCCGCCATAAAGCGACCGTCGATCTTACGAAACAACATGAACTGCACTTCCCTCTCGCAAAGCAGTCGTTCTATATCAACCGCACGGCAAAAATGCGACTGATGGAGCGCAGTTTTCCCCGTCCCGCCGATTACCGGCAGGTCCTTGCGCCTTGGAACGGATAGATATGCACTATGTGAGTACCCGTGGGGAAGCGCCCACGCTTGGATTTTCCGATGCAGTCCTGGCCGGCCTCGCACGCGACGGCGGCCTCTATCTCCCGGCGGAATGGCCGACCTTCAGCCCCGCCGAGATTCGCGCCATGCGCGGCCTGCCCTACGCCGACCTCGCGATCCGCCTGCTGACGCCCTTCCTCGGCGGTGAGATCAAGCCAGACGTGTTCGAGCGCCTGGTGCGCGAGGCCTATGGCAGCTTCCGCCACGAGGCCGTCTGCCCCCTGATCCAGACCGGCGCCAACACATTCGTGCTCGAGCTGTTCCATGGCCCGACGCTGGCCTTCAAGGACGTCGCCATGCAGTTGCTGGCCCGCCTGATGGACCATGTGCTGGCCGAGCGCGGCCAGCACGCGACCATCGTCGGCGCCACCTCGGGCGACACGGGCGGCGCGGCCATCGAGGCTTTCGCCGGACGCGAGCGTACCGACATCTTCATCCTGTTCCCGCATGGGCGCGTGTCACCTGTGCAGCAGCGCCAGATGACCACCTCGACCGCCGCCAACGTGCACGCGCTGTCGATCGAAGGAAACTTCGACGACTGCCAGGGCCTGGTGAAGGACATGTTCAACGACCACGGCTTCCGCGACCGCGTGCGGCTGTCGGGCGTGAACTCGATCAACTGGGCCCGCATCATGGCCCAGATCGTCTACTATTTCTCCTCGGCCATCTCGCTCGGCGCGCCCGACAGGCCGGTATCGTTCACTGTGCCGACAGGCAATTTCGGTGACATCTTCGCTGCCTATGCCGCCAAGCGCATGGGCCTGCCGATCGATCGTCTCGTCATCGCTACCAACGACAACGACATCCTGGCCCGCACGCTGAAGAGCGGCGAATATCGTCAGACCGGCGTGGTCGCCACCACCTCGCCTTCGATGGACATCCAGGTGTCATCCAACTTCGAACGCCTGCTGTTCGAAGCCTCCGACCGCGACCCGGCAGTGGTGCGGCGCTACATGGCCGGCCTCAAGCAGTCGGGCGCGTTCACCATCGAGGCCAAGGCGCTGGCCAGCATTCGCGCCGAGTTCGGCGCTGGTCGCGCCGACATGGACGAGACCGCGGCCACGATCCGCAAGGTGCTTGACGCGAGCGGCTATCTGCTTGATCCGCATACCGCAACCGCGATGCATGTTGCTGCAGGCGAACCGGCCAGCGACGTGCCGATGGTCGTGCTTGCCACCGCCCACCCGGCCAAATTCCCCGCCGCCGTCAAGGCAGCCTCCGGCATCGAGCCGGCATTGCCGAATTGGCTGTCGGGATTGATGGAACGTAAGGAAAACTTCACGGTACTTCCATCAGAGATAAAAATGGTGGAAGATTACATTAGCCGCCGCACACGGGCGGCGCGTTAGGGAGTACGCAGGAATATGAGTGTTGAGGTAAGCCGTCTGTCGAACGGCCTGACAGTAGCCACCGAAACACTTCCGAGCGTCGAGACCGTAGCTCTAGGGACATGGGTCAAGTCGGGAGCGCGCAACGAGCGCGACGACGAGCACGGCATGGCCCATCTGCTCGAGCATATGGCGTTCAAGGGCACGAAGAGCCGCAGCGCCTTCCAGATCGCCTCGGAAATCGAAAATGTCGGCGGCGAGATCAACGCCGCCACCTCGGTCGAGACGACCTCGTTTTATGCCCGGGTGCTGTCCGACGACGTGCCGCTGGCAGTCGACATCCTGTCCGACATCCTCCAGGATTCCGAGTTCGATCCCGATGAGCTCGAGCGCGAGCAGCATGTCATCCTGCAGGAAATCGGCGCCGCACACGACACGCCCGACGACATCGTCTTCGACCGTTTCACCGAAACCGCCTTCCGCCACCAGACGCTCGGCCGCTCGATCCTCGGTACGCCCGAGACGGTGAAGTCTTTCACCTCGGCGCAGCTGCACGACTTCATGCAGCGCCAATACGGCGCCGAGCGGATGGTCGTGGTCGCCGCCGGCGACGTGAAGCACGATGAATTCGTCCGAGAGGTCGAGAAGCGGCTCGGCAATTTCCGCACCAAGGCGGAAAGCGCCATCCCCCAATACGCACAGTATGTCGGCGGCGACTTCCGCGAAGATCGCGACCTGATGGACGCGCAGATCGTGCTCGGCTTCGAAGGCCGCGCCTATCATGTGCGCGACTTCTACGCCTCGCAGGTGCTGTCGATGATCCTTGGCGGCGGCATGTCGTCCCGCCTGTTCCAAGAAGTGCGCGAGAAGCGCGGCCTGTGCTACTCGGTCTACGCCTTCCACTGGGGCTTCTCCGACACCGGCATCTTCGGCATCCACGCCGCCACCGGCCAGTCCGACATCGCCGAGTTGCTGCCGGTCATCATCGGTGAGCTGCAGAAGGCCGGCGAAGACATCCTCCAGGAAGAGCTCGATCGTGCCCGCGCGCAGTACCGAGCCGGCCTCATCATGTCGGCAGAAAGCTGCTCCAGCCGCGCCTCGCAGATCGCCCGCCAGCTTCTCCTGTTCGGCCGCCCGATCGCCAAGGAAGAGCTGATGGAACGTCTGTCGGCGCTGACCACGGAGCGGCTGACGGATCTGGCCTCGCGGCTGTTCTCGACCCGCCCGACGATCACCGCCGTTGGCCCTGTCGGCACGCTCGCGCCTTACGAATCGCTTCTGGATTCGCTGCCGGGCGGACAGACGGCAGCCCGCAAGCTTGCCGTCTGAGCAGCCATTGCAGCCATGTTCTCGCTCTCGCTCTTTCGCCGCGAACCTCCGGCGCTGAAAGGCGAACGCGTCACACTCAGGCTGCCCAACTGGCGCGATTTCCACGAATGGTCGAGCCTGCGCTCCGACAGCCGCTCGTTCCTCGAACCGTGGGAGCCGCGCTGGGCGCCGGACGAGCTGGAACGGTCGGCTTGGCGGGTGCGGCTTGCCCGCTATCAGGACGAATTCATCCAGGGTACGGCTGCCGCCTTCTTCATCTACGACAACGCAAGCCGCAAGCTGGTGGGCGGAATCACACTCGGCAACATCCGCTACGGCGTCGCCCAGACCGGCCATATCGGCTACTGGATCGGCGAGCGTTACGCCGGCCAAGGCTTCATGGTCGATGCCGTCAGACTGGTGGTCCGGCACGCCTTCGATACGCTCCGGTTGCACCGGATCGAGGCTGCCTGTATCCCCAACAATACGCGTTCAGTGCGCGTGCTTGAAAAAGCCGGATTCCGGCGCGAAGGACTTTTGCGATCCTATCTCAGGATCAACGGCGAATGGCACGACCACTATCTCTACGCGTTGATTGCGGACGATCCGCACGCCGTCACCATGAAGGGCTGAACTTGTCGAAGCATTTCCTGCTGGCGCCCCTGTTTGCGCTTATCGTTTCGGTCATCGCCAGCATGTGCGCGGTGTCGCAGGCATTTGCCGTCGAGCCCATCAAGATTTCCCGAGACGACGTGGCGCTGAACCTCACGGGCGCGGTCGAGATCTACCGGAACCAGGGCGAGAATTTCCAGGTTTCCACCGCCCCCGGCGCCGACGGCATCGTCCGCCGCATCGAGGTGGAAGCCAACGACAAGCGCTCCAGCGGCGACTGGGCGGTGTTTGCGCTCGCCAACACCACCGACCAGCAGCTCGACCGCCTGATCGTTGCGCCGCATTTCCGCCTGGTCGGCTCCGGCCTGTTCTGGCCCGATCTCGGCTCGAGCCGCCTCGCCGCGATCACACCGTCGGAAGGCTTTGCGCTCGACCGCCAGGCGAGCCCCGACGCCGACGTGTTCCTGGTAACGCTCAACCCCGGCACGGTCGTCACCTTCATCGCCGAGCTCGCCTCGCCGAAGCTGCCGCAGGTCTATCTGTGGGACCCTGAGTCCTACAAGGACACGGTCAATTCCTACACGCTGTTCCGCGGCATCGTAATCGGCATCGCCGGCCTGCTGGCGCTGTTCCTGACCATCCTGTTCGTGGTCAAGGGCACCTCGATGTTCCCCGCCACCGCAGCACTCGCCTGGGCCGTTCTTGCCTATATCTGCGTCGACTTCGGCTTCCTCAACAAGGTCATCGAGGTCTCACCCGGAAACGAACAAATATGGCGAGCGGGAACGGAGGTGTCGCTTGCGGCAACATTCGTTGTCTTCCTGTTCGCCTATCTCAATCTCAACCGATGGCACGGCCATTTCAGCTACGGCGCCTTCGTCTGGATATTCGGCCTCGTGCTCATCGCCGGCGTCGCCATCATCGACCCGGCCGTTGCCGCAGGCATCGCCCGCATTTCGTTTGCCGCCACTGCCATCACCGGCCTCGGCCTGATCGTCTATCTCAGCATTCGCGGATACGACCGCGCCATCATGCTGGTGCCCAGTTGGGCGATGGTGCTGATCTGGCTCGCCGGCTCGTGGATGGCCATCACCGGCATTCTGGACAACGACATCGTCCAGCCCGCGCTTGGCGGCGGCCTGATCCTGATCATCCTGCTCATCGGCTTCACGGTCATGCAGCACGCCTTTGCCGGCGGCGCCTTGCACCAGGGCCTGTTCAGCGACATGGAGCGCCAGGCGCTGGCGATCTCCGGCTCGGGCGACATCGTCTGGGACTGGGACGTGCTGCGCGACCGCGTCGTCACCCGCCCCGATGTCAGCCTGCAGCTCGGCCTTGCGCCCAACAGCCTGGGGGGCGCTGCCCGCAACTGGCTGCCGGTGTTGCATACCGACGACCGCGACACCTTCCGCACGACACTGGACGTGGTGCTGGAGCATCGCCGCGGCCGCGTGTCGCAAAGCTTCCGCCTGCGCGGCGCTGATGGTCATTACCACTGGTTCCAGCTCAAGGCGCGGCCGGTCATCGGCTCCGACGGCGAGGTCATTCGCTGCGTCGGCACCATGGTCGACGTGACGGAGCAGAAGAAGTCCGAAGAGCGCCTGCTACACGATGCCGTGCATGACAACCTGACCGGCCTGCCCAACCGCGAACTGTTCATGAACCGGCTGGAGGCGATCATCTCCATCGCCCGCACAGAAGAGAAGGTGCGCCCGTCGGTGTTCGTCATCGACATCGACCGCTTCAAGCAGGTCAATGACGGGCTCGGCATCTCGGCCGGCGACACCATCCTGTTGACCATCGCGCGCCGCCTGCACCGCCTGCTCAAGCCCAAGGACTCGCTGTCGCGCTTTGCCGGTGACCAGTTTGCGCTCCTGCTGCTGTCGGAACAGGATCCGTCGCGCATCGCAGCTGTTGCTGACGCCATCAAGCAGGCGATCAAGGCGCCGATCACCTTTGCCAAGCGCGAGATCGTCTTGACCGCGTCGGTCGGGCTCGTCACCTGGAACACTGCCCAGGGTTCGGCCGAGGACATGGTCAAGGACGCCGAGCTTGCCATGCACCAGGCCAAGCGCTTCGGCGGCGACCGCATCGAGCCGTTCCGCCCGGCGTTTCGCACTGTCGGCACCGATCGCCTGCAGCTCGAATCCGATCTGCGCCGCGCCATCGAGCGCAAGGAATTCACCCTCGCCTACCAGCCGATCGTGCGGCTGGAGGATGGCAGCGTCGCCGGCTTCGAGGCGCTGCTGCGCTGGGATCACCCGCGCCGCGGCATGATCCCGCCAGGCGATTTCATCCCCGTCGCCGAAAGCTGCGGCCTGATCGTCCAGCTCGGCCTGTTCGCCATGCAGCGCGCGGCGGAAGACCTCGCCGACTGGCAGAAGCAGATCGGCGATGCGCCGCTGTCGGTATCGGTCAACCTGTCGAGCCGCCAGCTCATCCGCCGCGACCTCGTCAGCGACGTGCGTTCGGTCATCGCGCGTGCCAACCTCAAGCCGCGCTGCTTCCGGCTGGAGCTGACGGAATCGCTGGTGATGGACAATCCCGAGCAGACCAACCACGTGCTGACCAAGCTCAAGCAGCTGGGCATCGGCTTGTCGCTCGACGATTTCGGCACAGGCTACTCGTCGCTGTCTTATCTGACGCGTTTCCCCTTCGACACGATCAAGATCGACAAGAGCTTTGTCGACGACACCTCGCCCAAGCGCGCGGTGCTGATCAAGTCGATGGTCAATATGGCGCACGAACTGGGCCTGTCGGTGGTGGCCGAAGGCATCTCCGACGAGAGCGATGCGCTCGAGCTGCGCCAGATGGGCTGCGAATATGTGCAGAGCTTCATGTTCGGCGCGCCGGTTCCCGGCGAGCAGGCGCTCAAGATGCTGAAGGAACAGTACCCGCTGGCTCAGGCGTGACCGGCGGCGCCGCTTAGCCTGACGAGATCGATGCCGAGAGTTGCCAGCACGCGGTCGTATTTGCGGTCGATGTCGGTGTCGAACAGCAGCTCCGGCGTCGCCGGGCAGGTCAGCCAGCCATTCTCGGCGATTTCGCTTTCGAGCTGACCCGCACCCCATCCCGAATAGCCCAGCGCCATCAGTGCATGGCGCGGCCCGCGCCCTGCCGAGATCGCGCGGAGGATGTCGACGGTGGCAGTCAGACAAATCTCTTCCGACACCGGCAGCGAGGACTCGACCTTGTAGTCGTCGGTGTGCAGCACAAAGCCGCGGCTGCGGTCCACCGGACCGCCATTGCGGACGATGAAGTCCTTGGCCTTCCCCGGCAGGCGGATCGCCTCCTGCTCGTCGAGAATGCCAAGCTGCACGAGAAGATCGGGGAACAGCAGCGGCTGCACCTGATTGATGATCAGCCCCATCGCGCCTTCGTCGCTGTGGGCACAGATGTAGATGACCGCGCGCGAAAACCTGTCGTCCTTCATGCCGGGCATGGCGATGAGGAACTGGTCGTCGAGAAAGCCGCGCTGCGAGGCGCCTTTTTTCTGGCGGAGAAGGTCCATACCTTGATGCTACCGCGTTTTCCCTTGCCTTTAAAGAGCGACGCGATGGCCGGCGCGGCATCCGGGGCCTATGACGTCACGCAAAAATGATGCTGAAGTGACGCCCGGGCATGTTGCGATGACGACGGGAGACGATCAAATCAGCGCCATGACTTTTGCCGCATCTTCCATCGCTGCGCTTGGCATCGCCATCCTGGCAACAGGACCCGCGCTTGCCTCGTCTTCGGCCTGGTACGAGACCGATGGCGGGCGTTTCCGGCTCGTGACAACTGGCAAGCCCGATGCCTCGGGCAAGCTCCAGGGCGTGCTCGACATCGAGCTGAAGCGTGGCTGGAAGACCTATTGGCGCGACCCCGGCAGTTCCGGCGTACCGCCGCAGATCGACATCTCGACAAGCACCAACGTGTCGGCGGCGGAGTTCGCCTTTCCCGCACCGCAACGTCACGACGACGGCTATTCGAAATGGGCCGGCTACGACTACCCGGTGCGCCTGCCGGTGAGCTTCACCGTGGCCTCGCCCGATGCGCCGACCGCAATCACGGCCAACATATTCCTCGGCGTCTGCGAGACCATCTGCGTGCCGGTGCAGGCGAAGCTGGCGCTCGACCCGGCGTCCGACCCCGACAATGCCGAGAATGCCATGCTGGTTCGCGACGCCCTTGCAGCGCTTCCCGCGCCCGCCAGCGCGGATTTCGGCGCGCAGCTGGCAGTGGGCGAAGGCGAGAAGATTTCGATCGCTGCGACCGCGCCGGGAGCGCAGGAGGCAGTCGACATCTTCATTGCAGGCACCGATGGCTACATGCTCGGCACGCCCGAGCGCCACCAACAGGACGGCAAGCTGTCCTTCTCGGTCAAGGTGCTGGACCGGCCGACGTCAAAACCCTCGGGCAAGGGCCTGCCCTACACGCTGACGTCGAACGGCAGCGCCGTCGAAGGTTTCCTACCCTACCCCTAGGCGAAGAAACGCTGCACCAACATCAGCCCGTTGGACTGGCCAGCCATTTCGGCTAGGTGTCGCGGGACGATCTTTCGAACACCACATGCGAGGAACCTCATGACCATCTCGATCGGCGACAAGCTGCCCCAGGCCACCTTCAAGACCATGACCGCCGACGGCGCCAAGAACATCACCTCCGACGAGCTCTTCGCCGGCAAGAAGGTCGTGCTGTTTGCAGTCCCCGGCGCTTTCACGCCCACCTGCAGCAACAACCACCTGCCCGGCTATGTCGAGAACTTCGATGCCATCGTCGCCCGCGGCGTCGACACCATCGCGGTCGTCTCGGTCAATGACGTGCATGTCATGGGCGCCTGGGCCCGCTTCAGCGGCGGCGAAGGCAAGGTGCTGTTCCTCGCCGACGGCAGCGGCGACTTCGCCCGCGCCACCGGCCTCGACCTCGATCTGTCGGCCAACGGCATGGGCCTGCGCTCGAAGCGCTATTCGATGATCGTCGAGGACGGCAAGGTCACGCACCTCAACCTCGAAGGCACCCCGGGCCAGGCGATCGACTCGGGCGCTGCCCGCATCCTCGAACAGCTCTGAAATCAAGAAGAGGCGCGCAGCCTTCTGGCTGTGCGCCCCGCTTGGCCTCGACAGCAGCTCAGGCCTATGCCTTGCGTCCGTTCTTGAAGGGCGCCATACCCTCGCGCGCCAGCTCGTCTGCCCGCTCATTCTCGGTGTGGCCGGCATGGCCCTTGACCCAGTGCCACGTCACCTTGTGACGCCTGTTGGCCTCGTCCAGCGCCTGCCACAGCTCGCCGTTCTTCACCGGCTTCTTGTCGGCCGTCTTCCAGCCGTTCTTCTTCCAGCCGTGGATCCACTTGGAGATCCCGTCCATCACGTATTTGCTGTCGGTGTGGAGGTCGACCTCGCAGGCCTCCTTCAGCGCGTTCAGCGCCGAGATGGCCGCCAGCAGCTCCATGCGGTTGTTGGTCGTCTCGGCTTCGCCGCCCGACAATTCCTTGGTCTTGCCGTTGTAGCGCAGCATCGCGCCCCAGCCGCCCGGCCCCGGATTTCCCGAGCAGGCACCGTCGGTATAGATTTCGATATGCTTCATTTCAGTCCGTATTCCTGCGGCGACCTGATCGCCCTGTGGAAGCGCAGCCGGCGGATGTATTCCATCGGGTCGCGTTTCATCACCAGCCCGCCGTCGGGGATGGTCAGCCAGTCGTAGAGCCTCGTCAGCATGAAGCGCAGGGCCGAGCCCCGTGCCAGCATCGGCAGCGCTGCCTTCTCCGCCTCACTCAGCGGCCTGACGCTCTGATAGCCTTCGAGCAGGGCCGTGCCCTTGGTCAGGTTGAAGGAAAAGTCCTTCTCGAAACACCAGGCGTTGAGGCAGGTGGCAAGGTCGTAGGCGTAGAGATCGTTGCAGGCGAAATAGAAGTCGATCAGGCCCGACAGCTCGTCGCCGAGGAAAAAGACATTGTCGGGAAACATGTCGGCGTGGATCACACCTGCCGGCAGATCGGCTGGCCAGCTCTCCTCGAACTCGGCGAAATCGGCATCGACTTCCCTGGCGAGACCGGGTTCGACCTCGTCGGCACGGCCGCGGGCCGCATCCCAGAGCTTGCGCCAGCCGTCGATGGCAAGCGCGTTGGGCCGCGTCATGGTGAAATCCTGGCCGGCGATGTGCAGCTCGGCCAACGCCTTGCCGACCTCACGGCAGTGCACGACCTGCGGCTTGCGCAGCCACATGCCCTCCAGGAAGGTGATGATGACGGCGGGGCGTCCGGCCAGCGTGCCAATGACGTTGCCGTCCTTGCCGTCGACCGGCAGCGGGCATGAAATGCCCTTGTAGGCGAGATGCTGCATCAGCCCGAGAAAGAACGGCAGGTCCGCCTTCTCGACCCGCTTCTCATACAGCGTCAGGATGTACGATCCCGACGTCGTATGCAGCAGAAAGTTGGAATTCTCGGTGCCCTCGGCAATGCCCTTGTAGGAGAGCAATTCGCCGACAGGATAGTTGCGCAGGAAGGCCTGGAGTTCGCCTTCGGTGACGTCGGTATAGACCGCCATCAGCGCGTACCGTTGACAAAGGCCATATCGGCTGGCGTCAGCTCGACGTCGCGCAATACCCGCATGACCGGAAAGTCCTCCGTCTCGGTCGCCGTCACGGCGAGTTCCACGGTCACTTCAAAGCGCTCGCGGAAGGCGTTGATGATCTCGTCGACGATGATCTCGGGTGCCGAAGCACCTGCCGACAGACCAAGCGTAGTGATGCCGCCGATATCGTTCCACGGTATCTCCGACGCGCGCTGAACAAGGAGCGACATCTTCGCCCCGAAACGCTCGGCAACCTCGACGAGGCGGCGCGAATTGGACGAGTTCGGCGCGCCGACGACCAGATATAGGTCGGCGCCGGGCGCCGTTTCCTTCACCGCATCCTGGCGGTTGGTGGTGGCGTAGCAGATGGACTCCGCCGCCGGCGCCTGCATCGCCGGGAAGCGCTCCTGCAGCGCCCTGAGGATGCCGGCCGTGTCTTCCACCGACAACGTGGTCTGGGTGACGAAGCCGAGCGCTTCGGGGTTGGCGGGCGCAAGCTTGGCGGCGTCCGCCTCGGTCTCGACCAGCGTCACCGCGCCATCTGGCAATTGCCCCATCGTCCCGATCACCTCAGGGTGGCCGGCATGGCCGATCAGGAGCACGTGGCGCCCCTGGCGCTGGTGGCGCATCGCCTGCTTGTGCACCTTGGAGACCAGCGGACAGGTGGCATCGAGATAGAAGAGATTGCGCGCCTGGGCGTCGGCCGGAACCGACTTCGGCACGCCATGGGCGGAGAAAACGACAGGCGAATCGTGATGCTCGTCGGGGATCTCGCTGAGCTCCTCGATGAAGACGGCGCCGAGATTCTGCAGCCCTTCGACCACATAGCGGTTGTGCACGATCTCATGGCGGACATAGACCGGCGCGCCATATTTCTTCAGTGCCAGGACGACGATCTGGATGGCGCGGTCGACGCCGGCGCAGAAGCCGCGCGGCTGGCAGAGCCTGATGGTCAGGGGCGGTTTCGTCACGGTCTGAAGCATGGCATCCGTTCTTGGTTCTGTGCCGAAATGATGTCTGCGCCCCCTACCTGTCAAGGGCGGCCGACGCATCGGACCGAAATCCGGAACCGGATTTCGGAAAGCACGACGCGAAAACTGAAAACGGCTGGAGCGACTTGTGCCTGCCGAGACTCACGTCGTTCCAACGGTCATTTCGGCTCGGGCCGGCGCAGCAGCCAGAAGCCCATGACGCCCAGCAGCGCCGCGGCCAACCCATACCAGGTCGCCGCATATTGCAGGTGGTTGTTGGGCATCTCGACCATGGTTACGCCACCGACAGGCAGGCCACCGGGATTGGGCGTCTTGTCGGCATCGACGAAGAACGGCAGCACGACAGCATCCGCTGGCAGGCCGGCGGTCTTGGCCATCGCATCGCGGTCCTTCCAGTAGAAGATGTTTTTCGCCGTGTCGTTGTCAGGCAGCAGCGAGCCCGGCTTGGCGTCGAGCGGATTGCGGGCAAGACCGGTCACCGTCACATTGCCCTCGATCTGTCCGGTCGGACGCTTGGCTGCGTCCTTCAGCTCATAAGGCACGAAGCCCCTGTTGACGAGAACGTAGCGCCCGTCGTCGAGCTTCAATGGCGTATAGATGTAGAAGCCGGACTGCCCTTCCCAGGTGGCGAAGAAGTGTCGTTCGCCGGCGTGGTCGAAAGTGCCGGTCAGCCGCACCGGCCAGTAGTCGACATCACCTGTCGCGCGATACTTCACTTCCATCTCAGCCAGCGGCAGCGGCTCAGCCTGCGTGCGTTCCGCGATCTGGGCGACGAGCGCATCCTTCCAGTGCAGGCGCTGCACCTGCCAGGTGCCGAGTGCGATCAGGATGGCGAAAGCGATGGTGCCGAGCACCAGCATGAGCAGGACGCCGCGGCGCCGCGGCGCCGCCGGCATGGTGTTGTCTTCGGTCATTGGCCTTGGTCCAGGCGCCCTTCGGCTGCCTTGTTGCGGTATTGCAGCGTGATGAGCACGCCCTTGATCAGCCGGAGCGCGCCGAGGCTCAGGACCACCGTCAGCGGAATCCACAGCAGCAGATGCAGCCACAGCGGCGGCGACAGCGTCACCTCCATCCAAAGCGCCAGCCCAACGACGATGAAGCCGATGATGAGGATGACAAAGACCGCAGGCCCATCGCCGGCATCGGCGAAGGAGTAGTCGAGGCGGCAGACGCCGCATTGCTTGCCGACCGTCAGGAAGCCCGAGAACAGCTTGCCCTCGCCGCAACGGGGGCAGCGTCCCTTCAAGCCGGCCGCGACAGGCTCGACGGGCGGCCAGATCGCCTTGTCGCCGCTCATGGATTTATCTCGATGGGAGTGCCGTTTTCGACCATCTGCCAGATCTCCGCCATGTCCTCGTCGCTAACGGCGATGCAGCCGTTCGTCCAGTCAAACATCTGCAGCAGCCACGACCACCAGCCATATCCGTTCGGTTGGCCGTGGATCATAATCATTCCGCCGGGATCGACACCTGCCCTCTTTGCCGCAGCCTCGTCGTTGGCGTCGGGATAGGAGACGTGGATCGACCGGTAGTAGCCGCTGCCAGCGTTGCGCCAGTCGAGCACATAACGGCCTTCGGGCGTACGCTCGTCGCCTTCCTGGAGCTTATGCCCTTCCGGGTTGGCGCCAAGGGCCATTGCGTAGCTGCGCACGACCTTGCCGGCCGACATCAGTTCAAGCCTCCGCTCCGATTTGTCGACCCTCACCAGGTCGACAGGCTCGGCGCGGACACCGCCAACGGAACAGAGGATGGCGATGGCGGAAAATACGAAGCGGCAGGTCAGCATGGCGGAGGCTTGCCGCAAGAAAGTGCCCAAAAAGAGAAGGCGGCCGCGTTGCCGCGACCGCCTTGCTCGAAAAAGTGCTGGCGTCAGTGGCCGGCTGCGATGGTGCCGCCCGACGAACCCCAGATGTAGATCGCCGCAAACAGGAACAGCCAGACCACGTCGACGAAGTGCCAGTACCAGGCAGCCGCCTCGAAGCCGAAATGCTGCTTCGGGGTGAAGCCGCCGGCCATGGCGCGGAACAGGCAGACCAGCAGGAAGATGGTGCCGACGATGACGTGGAAGCCGTGGAAACCGGTCGCCATGAAGAAGGTCGCGCCGTAGATCGAATCCTTGAAGGCGAACGGAGCGTGGATGTACTCGTAGGCCTGCACGAACGAGAACAGGATACCGAGGCCAACAGTCAGCGCGAGGCCATTGATCAGGCCCTTGCGGTCGTTGTGCAGCAGGGCGTGGTGCGCCCAGGTCACGGCCGTGCCCGACAACAGCAGGATGATGGTGTTGTAGAGCGGCAGGTGGAAGGGATCGAGAACCTCGATGCTCTTCGGAGGCCACACACCACCGGTGAATTCGCTGCGCAGCACCTGGTGCGGCTCGGCCGGGAACAGAGCGACGTCGAAGAAGGCCCAGAACCAGGCAACGAAGAACATCACCTCGGAGGCGATGAACATGATCATGCCGTAGCGCAGGTGCAGGGAGACGACGCGGGTGTGATGGCCCTCGTTGCCTTCCTTGATCGTGTCGTGCCACCAGCCGAACATCGTGTAGAGCACGATTGCGGTGCCGATCGCGAAGATCCAGTAGTTGGCGTTGGCGATGTTGTAGCCGAACACCGGGAAGACCGAACCCTTCATGTGCTGCATCCAGGCGACGCCGCCGAACGCCATGAGGAGCGCGCCCACCGAGGCAAGGAACGGCCACGGGCTGGGATCGATGATGTGATAGTCGTGTTGTGGTTTGGCGTGCGCGTCTGCCATATCAGCCCCCGGCTTTTCCGTCGGAATTAACGATTGTCGCATCGGCGCCGAACTTGGGCGCGGCTGCTACAGGCTTTGCCCCATCAATGGGGAAAAAGGTATAGGACAAGGTGATCGTCTTGATGTCCTTGAGTTCGGGCACGTTGATGATCTCCGGGTCGACAAAGAAGACCACCGGCATGTCGATCGAGGCGCCCGCCTCAAGGGTATTGTCAGTAAAGCAGAAGCACTCGACCTTGTTGAAATAGGCGCCGGCCAGATCGGGGGTGACGTTGAACGTCGCCCGGCCCGAAGTCGGCTTGTCGAAGACATTCTTCGCAGTGTAGTGCGCCTGCGTGGTCTCGCCGATCTTGATCTTGACCTCGCGCGCCACCGGCTTGAAATCCCACGGCAGCCCGCCCGACGTGTTGGCGTCGAAGCGGATGGTGATCTCGCGGTCGAGAATCTTGTCGGAATACTGCTCGACGCGCTGCGTCGTGCCACCGTATCCGGTGATCTTGCAGAACATGGCATAGAGCGGCACCGCCGCATAAGCCATGCCGACCATGCCGCCGACAAAAGCGACGCACATGCCCGCAACCATGCGGTTGGAGCGCTGCTTCTGCTTGTCCTGCTGTTCCTGGGTCATGCCTTCGCTCATAGCGGACGGTCCAGGATGGACGGGCCGAACTTGGCGATGGTGGCGATGTAGAAGATGATCACGAGCGCGCCCAGCGCCAGGCCGATGGCGATGTTACGGCTGCGACGCGCCTTCTTCTGCTTGTCGGTCATGGTGACCAGGTCGTTGTTTGTCATGTTCATGCACCTCCAAGCGCAAAGACGCGCTCGATGACACTGTCGGCCAGGTAGGCTGCGAAGATCACGAACAGATAAAGCAGCGAATAGGCAAACAGGGCCTTGGCCGGCTTCATCACGCGATCGCTGTCGGGCATGCGCAGCACCTTCCAGGCATACCAGACGAAGCCGATGCCGAGGGCGAGCGAAACGATGCCGTAGCCGATGGTAGTGTAGCCGAGCAGCCAGGGCAGCACGCCAACAGGGGCGAGCAGCAGCGAATAGGCGAAGATCTGACGACGCGTCGAGGCTTCGCCAGCGACGTTCGGCATCATCGGGATGCCGGCGCGTTCATAATCCTGCGATTTGAACAAAGCGAGCGCCCAGAAATGCGGCGGCGTCCAAAGGAAAGTGATGAGGAAGAGCACGAAGCTCTCCAGGCTGACCGAGCCGGTGACGGCAGCCCAGCCGATCATCGGCGGCAGCGCGCCTGCCGCGCCACCGATGACTATGTTCTGCGGGGTCCAGCGCTTCAGCCACATCGTGTAGATGACGGCATAGAAGAAGATGGTGAAGGCAAGCAGTGCGGCCGACAGCCAGTTGATGAGGACGCCGAGCGTCATCACCGAAAGCACCGACAGGACCAGACCGAAGGTCAGCGCTTCGCCCGGCTTGACCCTGCCCGCCGGCACCGGACGGGTGGCCGTGCGGGTCATGATCTTGTCGATGTCGGCGTCATACCACATGTTGAGCGCGCCCGAGGCGCCGGCGCCGATGGCAATCGCCAGGATCGCCACCACCGCGAGGAACGGGTTGATCGTGTTGGGCGCCGCCACCATGCCGACGAATGCGGTGAAGACGACCAGCGACATGACTCGCGGCTTCAGCAGGGCGAAGAAATCGCCTGCCGTCGCTTCCGACATGCGGAAGGTCTGGTCTTCAAAGCTGTTTCGGACAAGGGCCATGCGTACTTACGTCCAGTCGTTCCGTTTGGCAGAAACCGCCGGATTGACCGGCGGCTTCGTTTTTCAGTCAGTGCCTTACTTGATCTTCGGCAGCTGTTCCCACTGGTGGAAAGGCGGCGGCGAAGGCAGCTGCCATTCGAGAGTGGTCGCACCCTCGCCCCAGGGGTTGGCACCGGCGACGCGCTTCTTGGAGAAGGCTTCGAAGACGCCGAACAGGAAGATCAGCACGCCGACGGCCGAGATGTAGGAGCCGTAGGACGACACCATGTTCCAGCCTGCATACGCATCCGGATAGTCGATGTAGCGGCGCGGCATGCCGGCGAGGCCGAGGAAGTGCTGCGGGAAGAAAATCAGGTTCACGCCGACGAACGTCACCCAGAAGTGCGTGTTGGCGATAACCGACGAGTACATGTAGCCGGTCATCTTCGGGAACCAGTAGTACCAGGCCGCGAAGATCGCGAACACGGCACCCAGCGACAGCACGTAGTGGAAGTGCGCAACCACGTAGTAGGTGTCATGCAGCGAGCGGTCGAGGCCGGCATTGGCCAGCTGCACGCCGGTGACGCCACCAACCGTGAACAGGAAGATGAAGCCGATCGCCCACAGCATCGGCGTCTTCATCGAGATGGAGCCGCCCCACATGGTGGCGATCCACGAGAAGATCTTCACACCCGTCGGCACCGCGATGACCATCGTGGCGAACACGAAGTAGCGCTGCGTGTCGAGCGAGATGCCGGTGGTGTACATGTGGTGCGCCCACACGACGAAGCCGACGGCACCGATGGCGACCATGGCGTAGGCCATGCCGAGGTAACCGAAGATCGGCTTGCGCGAGAAGGTCGACACGATGTGGCTGACAATGCCGAAGCCCGGCAGGATCAGGATGTACACTTCAGGGTGACCGAAGAACCAGAACAGGTGCTGGAACAGGATCGGGTCGCCGCCGCCTTCCGGTGCGAAGAACGCCGTGCCGAAGTTGCGATCGGTGAGCAGCATGGTGATGCCGCCAGCCAGAACCGGCAGCGACAGCAGCAGCAGGAAGGCGGTGATCAGCACCGACCAGGCAAACAGCGGCATCTTGTGCAGCGTCATGCCCGGAGCGCGCATGTTGAAGATCGTGGTGATGAAGTTGATCGCACCGAGGATCGACGATGCGCCGGCGATGTGCAGCGACAGAATCGCCAGATCCATGGCCGGACCAGGCTGACCCGAGGTCGAGAGCGGCGGATAGATCGTCCAGCCGCCGCCGACGCCGTGGGCGCCCGGAGCGCTCGGCATGAACGCCGAGAGGATCAGCAGGATGAAAGCCGGCGGAAGCAGCCAGAACGAGATGTTGTTCATGCGCGGGAACGCCATGTCAGGCGCGCCGATCATGATCGGAACCATCCAGTTGGCGAAGCCACCGATCAGCGCAGGCATGACCATGAAGAAGATCATGACCAGGCCGTGGGCCGTGGTGAAGGCATTGAACATGCTCTTGCCGGCGTCGATGGCCGCATCGCCTTCCACGCCGTAGACCATCGAGGCCAGCCCGTGGAAAATCTGGATGCCCGGCTCAGCGAGCTCCCAGCGCATCATGACGGACAGGAATCCGCCGACGCAGCCCGCCATGATCGCGAAGATCAGATAGAGCGTTCCGATATCTTTGTGGTTGGTGGAGTACACCCACCGGACCCAGCCAGTCGGCCTGTGGTCGTGGTGGTCGTGAGCTGCAGCGCCTGCCATATTCCGCTCCGTTCCCTGATCTTATTCCGCCGCGGCTTAGTTGCCGGCGGCCGCGACCTTGGCCACGCCGTCCGTCTCGGCCATCAGCGCCTTGTTGGCGCCCGGCAGGTCGGACTTCGCGGCGGCCAGCCACGTATTGTACTGAGCGTCGCTGACGACGCGGATTGCGATCGGCATGTAGGCGTGATCCTTGCCGCAAAGCTCGGAGCACTGGCCGTAATAGAGGCCTTCCTTGTCAGCCTTGAACCAGGTCTCGTTAATACGACCCGGAACAGCGTCGACCTTGATGCCGAAGGCCGGCATGGCGAAAGCGTGGATCACGTCCGAAGCGGTGACCAGAACGCGAACGACCTGACCGATCGGAACGACCACTTCGTTGTCGACGGCGAGAAGACGCGGATAAACAGCCTTGTCTTCCTTGCCGGCAGCGGCGCGATCGGCGTCGGTCAGCATGGCCGCGTTGAACGAAAGCGGCTGCTCGACCTGGTATTCGTAGTCCCAGTTCCACTGATTGGCCGTAGCCTTGATCGTCAGCTTCGGCTCCTCGACGGGCGAATACTGCGCCGTCAGAAGCTGGAAGGACGGAATGGCCAGGAACAGCAGAATCACAACCGGGCCGACGGTCCAGACGACCTCGATCAGCGTGTTGTGGCTGGTGCGCGACGGCGTCGGATTGGCGCTCGCCCGGAACCTGAAGATGCAATAGGCCAGCAGGAACAGAACGAACAGCGTGATCGGAACGATGAACCACAAAGTGTAGTGCTCGAACCAGGTGATCTGTTCCATGATGCCGGTCGCGGCCGGCTGGAAAGTGGTTTGCCAAGGCGTCGGCTGAGCCGCATAGGCCGCGACGCTGGCAAGGGAAGCAGTCGCCGCGACGGCGCTAGCAAAGATCTTTCTCATCGCCCTCAGTATCTCCCATTTCCGTGCGGGCGTAGCCGCAAGGACATCGTGCCGCTCCGGAATGGGAATCCCGGAGACGTTCGGTGGTTCAAACCATACTCTCTTTATAACCGCAAGGAAGCAGAGGCGTAACTCATGCGGCATTTTTGCGCGCAAGCTCGCGGGCTGGCGCCGCGATCCGTTTGGCGCTAGTTGGTTGTCACGCGCGTGCGGACGAGGCAATTTGCCCGCATGTTTCGAGCTATGCCCAAAAAGGCGTCGCAATTCGGGCCAAATTCGCCCCGAATGAATGGAAAAACCGAGTTAGCAGGATGGCGAAGCGGCCGTCTTGTTATTTACTTGCAGACCGCACGACCTGAATTGTCGTGATTCGCAATGGAGCCGTCATGAAGTCTGGGCTGTTTGGAACCTTGGCGAAGGTGTTGGTCGCTATCGCCTTCCTGGCACCTGTCAGCGCCGGCGCCCAGCAGCAGCAGAGCGGCACGGTCAAGTCCACCCATGGCGCATGGTCGATCATCTGCGACAGGCCGGCGGGCGCCACCAACGAACAATGCGTGATGATGCAGAATGTCATCGCCGAAGACCGCCCGGAGATGGGCCTTTCGGTGGTCGTGCTGCGCACCGCCGACAACAAGGCCGAAATCCTGCGCGTGCTCGCGCCGCTCGGCGTGCTGCTTCCCAACGGCCTCGGCCTCAATGTCGACCAGAAAGACATCGGCCGCGCCTATTTCGTCCGCTGCTTCCAGGACGGCTGCTATGCCGAGGTGATCCTCGAAAAGCAGCTGCTCGACACGCTGAAGACCGGCAAGTCCGCCACCTTCATCGTCTTCCAGACCCCCGAGGAAGGCATCGGCATCCCCGTCGACCTGACCGGCTTCGCCGAAGGTTTCGCGGCACTGCCGTAATCGCCTGGCGCCGGAGACATTGTCCGGAGCCTCCGCGTCGCCTACATCGGGACTAATCAGTTCCCCGTTTCGGAGGCGACGCGCCATGACCACCCTGCTCAGCCAGTTCGACATTTCAGAAGACCGCGTGCGCAAGATCGTCGCCGAAACGATCGAGGGCGCCGATGACGGCGAACTCTTCGTCGAATATCGCGAGGGCGAGGCGCTGATGTTCGACAACGGACGTCTGAAGACCGCCAACTTCAACACCGACCAGGGTTTTGGCCTGCGCGCTGTTGCCGGCGAGGCCACCGGCTACGCCCATTCGAGCGACCTGTCGGAAGCGGCACTGCTGCGCGCTTCGGATGCGGTCTCGGCCGTCAAGGGCGGCTATAGCGGCACGCTCGCCGCTGCCCCGGCCCGCACCAACCGTCATCTCTACGGCGAAGAGAACCCCATCAACTCGCCCGGCTTCGAGGCCAAGGCCAAGCTGTTGCAGGAGATTGACGCCTGGCTGCGCAATAAGGATCCACGCGTCCGGCAGGTCACCGCCTCGCTCGCCTCGTCCTGGCAGCATGTCGAGATCCTGCGGGGCGACGGCCAGGTGGTGCGTGACATTCGCCCGCTGGTGCGCATGAACGTGTCGGTGATCGTCGGCGACGGCGACCGCCAGGAGAGCGGCTCTTATGGTGCGGGCGGACGCAAGAATTTCGACGAGTTCCTGACCGAAGACAGCTGGCAGACGGCCGCCAGCGAAGCGCTGCGCCAGGCACTGGTCAATCTCGAAGCCATCCCTGCGCCGGCCGGCACCTTCGATATCGTTCTGTCCTCCGGCTGGCCGGGCGTCATGCTGCATGAGGCCGTCGGTCACGGCCTCGAAGGCGACTTCAACCGCAAGAAGACCTCCGCCTTCGCCGGACTTCTTGGCCAGCAGGTCGCAGCCAAGGGCGTCACCGTCGTCGATGACGGCACGATCGCCGAGCGCCGCGGCTCGTTGACGGTCGACGACGAGGGCACGCCCAGCGCCCGCAACGTGCTGATCGAAGACGGCAAGCTGGTCGGCTACATGCAGGACCGGCAGAATGCCCGCCTGATGGGCATGAACGCGACCGGCAACGGCCGCCGCGAATCCTACGCGCACCAGCCGATGCCGCGCATGACCAACACCTACATGACCTCGGGCGACATGACGCCGGAAGAGATCATCGCCTCGGTCAAGAACGGCATCTATGCCGTGTCGTTCGGCGGCGGCCAGGTCGACATCACCTCGGGCAAATTCGTGTTCGGTTGCACCGAGGCCTACATGATCGAGGACGGCAAGGTGACCCAGCCGATCAAGGGCGCGATGCTGATCGGCAACGGCCCCGACGCTATGCATCGGGTCACCATGGTCGGCAACGACATGAAGCTCGATACCGGCATCGGCATGTGCGGCAAGGCCGGACAGGGCGTGCCGGTCGGCGTCGGCCAGCCACACCTGCGGATGAACCAGATGACCGTCGGCGGCACGCGGGTCTGATCGTTTCGGCGGTGGATCGTCCACCACGGCGCAGATTCAAGCACTTGGAGCGTCGGTTCGCACGCGCGGCGCTCCAAGCCCTCTGGACCGAATCTCTAAACCAGTATTCAAGAATCTTCTGATACATCTGGGGCCGCAGCCGCCGGAGCATTTGTGATGCTTGATAGTGTGCCGATCGGAGCATGGTATGCCGCCAGCCTGGCGGCAGCCATCTTGGTTGCCTATCGCATCTATTCACGGCGGGCGAAGGAACAGGCACGCCGTTCGTTTGCCGAACGCCGCGCCGCGATCAGCATGCCACAATTCTCGATCGGCGGCGGGCAGGCCAACTCGATCATTCCTTGGGCAATCCAGCAGGCGCGCGGCGACCGGCCGTTCTCGCCCGACAGGCTGACGCGCGAGGAGGCCCGTCTTGCCGAACTTGCCCAGGCTGCCATAACACTCGACGACCGCTCGTTCCGGGCAGCCTGCCGCACCGTTTCCGAGAGCGAGCGGATGATCCTCGAATATATCAGGAGGATGGCCGGCGAGGATTCCGGCGTCACGCTGGATCAGCCTGCAAGCGACGAGCCGGATGCGCGGGCAAGCAATGCGGTCGTGCCGCTAACGGACAACGCCCAGGTGCCGACGCAGGCACAGCCCCCGGAAGGCCACGCCGCGCAACTGTTCAAGCCGGTCGACCAGATCGGCGAATGGCTGCCGGGCAACGGCGACCCGGATCTCTGGCACCTGCTTGCCGCTGGACTGAGCTTCGACCACGGCGCAACGCTCGACATCATCGACTGGATCGTCAGGCAGCCGGATTGCGACCGCGCGACCGCAGCGCTGACCATCGCCCACATCGGGGCCTATGCCTACAAGCAGCTGGAGACCATGGAGCAGAACGAAGACTGGTCCCATCACGTCCAGGCAATCGTCAGGACAGTCTGCGAGCGCTCCGAAGTCGGGCTGTATCCCATCTCCCGCCTCAATCTCTCCTGCGTCGGCCATGACAACGACCAGCGTGCGACCCTCGACATGCTGGTGCGTCGCGCAGCCGAACTCGAGGCGCGTGGACACATTGTTCCGTGGCCGCAGCCGGTCCATCTGCTTTCGACACCGTTCGAGGGACGCGACGCGCTTTCAACGCATTATGAGGTCCGTGAAGACGGGCTCTATCTCGTCCGCTGAGAGGTTTTCTCAGATCAGCGTCGGCGCTTCGGCTTCTCCAGCAATGCCACCGCTTCGACATGATGCGACCAGAGGAACTGGTCGATGGGCGTCACGCTCTTCAGCGTGTAACCGCCGTCGATCAGAATCCTGAGATCCCGCGCGAGCGTCGCCGGATTGCACGACACGGCCGCGACATAAGGCACGTCTGAGCGGGCGATCTGCTTGCACTGGTCTTCCGCCCCGGCCCTCGGCGGATCGAAGGCGATGCCGTCGAAAGCGTTGAGTTCCTTGAAGGTCATCGGCCGACGGTCGAGGTCGCGGCGCTCCACGGTCACCCGCTTGAGCCCGCCGGCGAAGCGGAAGCCGCGATCGAGTGCCGCAAGCGATGCCGCATCACCCTCCACCGCATGGACCTCCGAATTGGCGGCAAGCCTGAGCGAAAAGGTGCCGCTGCCGGAATAGAGGTCGGCGACCTTCTTGGCCTTGCGCAGATGTCCGGTAACGAGCGAAGCCATCGTCTGCTCGGCATCGGCAACGGCCTGGACGAAACCACCGGTTGGCGGGGTCACCACTGCCGTGCCGAATGTCAGCACCGGCTTGACCGGCTCGACGATGATCTCGCCGTCGATGGAGAGCCTGGCAATCTTCGACTTGATGACGAAATCGGTTGCCGCACGGCGGATCGCCTCGGTCGGCTTGCCGCAATCGCTGGCGGCAACATCGAAGCCTGACTCGGTCGAGGTGACCAGGAATCTGAAAGGCTTCGACGTGTTGGCGATGATCCCGGCGAGATGGCGAAGGGTGCCGGCCGCCTCGACGATGCCAGGCAGGAGCACCGGACATTCCTCGATGTCGACAAGTGTGTGGGAAAACGCCTTGTTGTAGCCGAGATGCATCCCGGTCTCGGTGTTGCGGGCGGTGAATGCGGCGCGCCTGCGGCTGTGCGGCGGACAGGCGACAAGGTCGCCAACCGGCGTCTCGATGCCCCTCGCCTTCAGCGCATGGGCAACCAGCCCGCGCTTCCATTCGCGATAAGCACCGTCTTCGAGATGCTGGATGGCGCAGCCGCCGCATTCGGTGAAGTGGCGGCAGGCGGGCTCGATGCGCTCCGGCGAGGCCTCGAGCACGGCGAGCAGTTGCGCGCGATCCTTGTCACGGGAGGCCGTCACCGTCTCGCCGGGCAGCGTGAAGGGAATGAAGATGTGGCCACCATTGGCATCGACGACGCCGTCGCCATGCGCGCCCAGACGCGCAATCTCGAACTTGGTCGTCATCGGTCTTTCACTCCACCGAGCAGAAATTCATGATTGCCGTCGCCGCCTTCGACAGGCGAGTCGCAGATGCCGATGGCGCGCCAGCGCGGCACGGTGTCGAGCCAGGCACGAAGTTCCTCGGCGACACGCGGTCCGTCGGCCGGGTTCTTGAGCAGGCCGCCCTTGCCGATCGCCTCGCGCCCAGCCTCGAACTGCGGCTTGACCAGGAACACGCCTTTTGCGCCCGGCGCAGCCAACTCGAGCGCATTGGGCAGCGCCAGGCGCAAGGAGATGAAACTGACATCCGAAACCAGGAAATCGGGCGTCCTGCCGCCAAGATCACCAGACGTCAGGTTGCGCGCATTGAGACCCTCGAGACAGGTCACGCGTGGGTCGGACTTCAGACCGGCGTCCATCTGGCCATGGCCGACATCGATGGCCACGACATGAGCGGCGCCGCGTTCGAGCAGTACCTGCGTGAAACCGCCGGTGGAGGCACCTATGTCGAGGGCCTGGGCACCAACTGGACCAAAGCCAAAATGGCCGAGCCCTGCGATCAGCTTGAGTGCTGCACGTGACACATAGGCCTGCGCGGGATCATCGACAGAAATCTCTACATCAGCCGAAACCGTCTGCCCCGGCTTCTTCGCCGGCTGGCCATCGACGGTCACGGCCCCGCGCCCCACTGCGTCTCGGGCACGCGAACGGCTGGCGAACAGCCCGCGGCTGACGAGCAGTTCGTCGAGCCTCAGGCTGGCGATTGCTTGCCTAGAGTTGTCCATGGCTTTCAATGACGAATGCGCGACCGCAACGCAAGCGCCGGTCAGGCGCGCGCCGCCTGTGCCGACTTGCCAAGAGCTGCGAACACGGCACGCACGATGCCCGGCGAGTCCAGTCCGGCATCGGCATACATCTTGTCGGGATTGGCATGATCGACAAAGCGGTCGGGCAGCGTCATCGGACGCACCTTAAGGCCGCTGTCGAGCAAGCCATTGCGCGCAAGGAAGTCCAGCACCTGGCTGGTGAAGCCGCCAACTGAGCCTTCCTCGACCAGCACCAGCACCTCGTGCGAGCGCGCCAGGCGACGGATCAGCTCCTCGTCCAGCGGCTTGGCGAAGCGCGCGTCGGCAACTGTCGTCGACAGGCCGGCAGCGCCGAGTTCTTCGGCGGCGAGCAGGCAATCCTTGAGACGGGTACCGAAGGACAGCAGCGCTACCTTGGTGCCTTCCTTGACGATGCGGCCCTTGCCGATCTCCAGCACCTCTCCCCGTGCGGGCATGTCGACGCCGACGCCGTTGCCTCGCGGGTAACGGAACGAGATCGGGCCTTCGTCGAACTCGGCCGCGGTGCGCACCATGTGGCGCAGTTCAGCCTCGTCGGCTGCCGCCATGACGACAAAATCCGGCAGCGAGGCGAGATAGGCCGTGTCGAAGGCGCCGCAATGGGTCGGCCCGTCAGCACCGACGAAACCGGCTCGGTCGATGGGGAAGCGCACCGGCAGCTTCTGGATCGCCACATCGTGGACGACCTGGTCGTAGGCCCGCTGCAGGAAGGTCGAATAGATCGCGACGAACGGTTTGAAGCCCTCGGTCGCAAGCCCTGCGGCGAAGGTGACCGCATGCTGCTCGGCGATGGCCACGTCGAAGGTGCGCGACGGAAACGCCTCGCCGAACAGGTCGAGCCCGGTGCCCGAGGGCATGGCGGCGGTGACCGCGATGACCTTCTCGTCCTCGCGCGCCTCCTGGATCAGGCTCTCCGCAAAGACCTTGGTGTAGGCGGGCGCGTTGGCCGGCGCCTTGGCCTGCGCACCGGTGATGACGTCGAACTTGTTGACGCCGTGATATTTGTCGGCGGCGGCTTCCGCAGGTGCGTAGCCCTTGCCCTTCTGGGTCACGACATGGATCAGCACCGGCCCGGTGCCATTGTCGCGGACGTTCTTCAGCACTGGAATCAGGTGCTCCAGATTGTGGCCGTCGATGGGGCCGATGTGGAAGAAGCCCATCTCCTCGAACAACGTGCCACCGGTGACAAAGCCGCGCGCGTGCTCGACGGCGCGGGTGATCGCCCGGTCGACGCGGCGGCCGAGATAGGAGGTCAGTTTCTTGCCAAGCTCGCGCACACCGGCATAGGTGCGGCCGGACGCAAGGCGCGCCAGATAGGCGCTCATCGCACCCGCCGGCGGGGCAATCGACATGTCGTTGTCGTTGAGGATGACGATCAGGCGCGCGTCGAGCGAGCCGGCATTGTTCATCGCCTCATAGGCCATGCCGGCGGACATGGCGCCGTCGCCGATAACCGAGATGACGTTGTTCCTGCCACCCTGGAGATCGCGCGCCACGGCCATGCCAAGGCCGGCCGAAATCGAGGTCGAGGAATGCGCGGTGCCGAAGGGGTCGTATTCGCTCTCGCCCCGTTTGGTGAAGCCGGAAAGCCCGCCCTCCTGGCGCAGCGTGCGCATGCGGTCGCGCCGGCCGGTCAGGATCTTGTGCGGGTAGGCCTGGTGCCCGACATCCCAGATGATGCGGTCGTCGGGTGTGTCGAAAACATAGTGCAGCGCCACCGTCAGCTCGACCACGCCAAGGCCCGCGCCGAGATGGCCGCCGGTCTGCGACACGACGTCGATCAGCTCGGCGCGCAGTTCGCTGGCAAGCTGCGGCAGTTGGGCTTCGTTCAGAGCGCGCAGGTCAGCCGGCAGGCGAACCTTGTCGAGCAGGGGCGTTTCGGGCTTCGCGTTCATCAATCCGCACCAGTTGAACTTCGGCAGATACGGCCATGGGCTGCGAAAGTAAATGCGTGGAGGTGCCGCGCCCTGGGGCTGGCGTTAGCCCTCGGGCAGCGGGATGAACTCCTCCTCGTCGCCGGGAACGATATCGAAGCGGCCGGTCTTCCATTCGTTCTTGGCCTGCTCGATGCGCTCGCGCGACGACGAGACGAAGTTCCACCAGATGTAACGCCTGGTGCCGAGCGAGGCGCCGCCGAACAGCATGAAATGAGCGCCGGCCTCCGACGAGACAACGATCTCGTCGCCCGGACGGAACACCAGCAGGCGCTCGATGGGAAAACGGTCGCCGAGAATGTCGAGTTCGCCACCGAGCGTATAGATGGCGCGCTCCTCGGCGTCGGCGGGGATCTTGATCTTCGCGCCCGGCGCCAGCCTGATATCGGCATAGAGCGTGTCCGATGCCTGGCGCACCGGCGACTTCAAGCCCTTGAATTCGCCGATGATGAGACGGCCGGAAGCGCCGTCGGCATCGAAGGTCGGCAGCACCGCGGCAGCGGTGTTCTCGAACATCGGCGCGGTCTCTTCCTTGGCGTCGGGCAAGGCCAGCCAGGTCTGCAGGCCCGATATCGACATCGGCGCGCCGCGCAGTTCTTCCGGCGTGCGCTCGGAATGGACGATGCCGCGGCCGGCGGTCATCAGGTTCACGTCACCGGGCGCGATCACCATCTCGGTGCCGAGCGAATCGCGATGCCTGATCTTGCCGTCGAACAGATAGGTGACGGTGGCGAGGCCGATATGCGGATGCGGGCGCACGTCGAGCGCATGCCCGGCCCGCAGGATCGCCGGCCCCATCCGATCGAAGAAGATGAAGGGCCCGACCAGCCTGCGCTTTGCCGTCGGCAGCGCGCGGCGCACCTGGAAGCCGTCAATGTCCTTGGCGTTGGGCACCACCATCAGCTCGATCTGATCGCAGGAAAAAGCGTCGCCCGGTGTCGGGTCTTCGGCCGGGAAAAAACTCATGACTGTATCCTCAGCTGATTGAAACCTGTCCGCCGCCCATTCCGCCCGCTCAGGCAAATCTCAGCGCCGAACGCGCCTTGGCCTTGGCGGCCTCTTCCTCGCGGTTGCGTGGGTGCTGGTGCGTTTCCATCGAATGCAGCAATTCGTGCGCCGCTTCGGCAATGGTGTCCACCGCGCGGTGAAACGCCTCTTCGTTTTTCTTCGACGGTTTTGTCGTCCCGCTCAGCTTGCGGACGAACTGCAGTGCGGCATCACGGATCTCGTCATGCGTCGCCGGCGGATCGAAATTGAACAATGTCTTGATGTTGCGGCACATCGCCTGCTCCCGGGCTTCATCAACCGTATGGGTATGCCAAAACTGGGCGCAACGTGCCGGGAGGTCAAGCCATCCGGCTGCCGCTGTCGCGGCAGCTCGGACTGTATTCGCTCACTCCGCGTCGAGCGGCTCGGTGCCGACAGGCTTGCCGTCACGCGACAGGCGGATCTTTTCGACCTTGTCCTCGGCCGACTTCAGCAGCCGGTCGCAATGCGCCTTCAGCGCTTCGCCACGCTCGTAGATCTTGATCGACTGGTCGAGCGGCACGTCGCCACGCTCGAGGTCATCGACGATCTTTTCAAGAGCAGCCAACGCCTGCTCGAAGCTCATCGCCTTGATTTCGTCATTGGGCTCAACGGCCATGGTTCATCCTTTCATCAGGCGGGTCACGTGGGCAGCAACGGAGAAGGCCAGCCCTTGCAGGTCATAGCCGCCCTCGAGCAGGCTGACGAGGCGGTTTGACGAATGCCTGGCGGCACGGTCCATCAATTGCCCCGTCGCCCAGTCGAAATCGGCTTCGGTGAGGTTGATCTCGGCCAGCGGGTCGCGATGATGCGCGTCGAAACCGGCCGAGATGATGATCAGGTCGGGCGCAAAACTGTCTAGCGCCGGCAGCACGCGCGCGCGGAACGCCTCGCGGAAATGGTCGCTGCCGGTGTCGGGCGACAGCGGCGCGTTGACGATGTTGCCGACGCCTTCCTCGCCTTTGGCGCCGGTACCGGGAAACAGCGGCATCTGGTGGGTCGAGCAATAGAGCACGCTCGCATCGTCCCAGAAGATGTCCTGCGTGCCGTTGCCGTGGTGCACGTCCCAGTCGACGATGGCGACACGTTCGGCGCCATGCCGCTTCTGAGCATAGCGGGCGGCGATGGCCGCGTTGTTGAACAGGCAAAAGCCCATCGCCGTGGTCTTTTCGGCGTGATGCCCCGGCGGGCGCGAGGCGACAAAGACATTGTCGGCCTTGCCGGCAAAGACATCGTCGACGGCAGCATTGGCGGCACCGATCGCCGTCAGCGCAGCCTGCCAGCTCTTGGGGCTCAGCACAGTGTCGCCGTCGATCCGCGCCATGCCCTCCTCCGGCAGCTTGCGGCGAATACCTTCGACGAATGGTTCGGGATGGACATAGAGAATCGTCTGCTCATCGCCCTCGGGCGCCTCGACGCGATCGAGCCTTTCGAACGGCTCGTCGTCGAGCACGCGCTGGATGGCGCGCAGCCTGTCTGGCCGCTCAGGGTGGCCGGCGGGCGTCAGGTGTTCGAGATAGATCGGATGGGTGTAGAGCCGCGTGGTCATCGCCCCACCTTATCAGCTATGGCCGGCCAGACCACGCAATACCTGTCAAAGCCCTGGGGAAAATGGGCGGGGTTCATGACGCTCCAGCCAAGGCCTGCCAGGACAAGGCTCGCATTCAGGCCGGCGTCCTGCCGTCTACCAGCAGCCCTTCCATCAGCGCACGGAATGCCGGAACCGCCTTCTTCGACGTCGCATCGGGGTCGTCGGAAGTGGCGATCCACTGCGCGGCGTAGAGCGAAGCACCGCTTATCAGCCGCGCCATCGCCTCGGGATCGATGTCGCGCAGGACACCTTCTTGCTTCAGCGCGACAAGGTTGCCCGTGATCGACAGGATGCAGGCGTTGGCGTTGGGCCACTGCGCCGGGTCGCCGAGAACCGCCGGACCGTCACGCAGCACGATGCGCTGGATTTCGGGCTCCAGCGCCATTTCGACGTAAGCGATGTTCTCATCGACAAAGCCCTGCCAGCGCGTCCTGGCCATGGCGGAGATGGCGGTCAGCCGTGAGGACATTTCATGGTCGATCTGAGCCAACACGGCTTCGAACAGCCCCTTCTTGTCACCAAAATGGTGATAAAGCGCGCCACGTGTCAGCCCGGCTTCGGCGGTGAAGTCGTCCATCGAAGCGTTTGCATAACCCACCGTCGCGAATGCCTTGCGCGCGGACGCGATCAGCTTGGCGCGCGTTTCGGCAATCATCTCGCTACGGGGTTTGTGCGCTGGCTTCATGGCTTCTTCCTCGTCGGATCTCATTCACATACGTGGCGTATATTTCTTTCACATACGAGGCGTATGGTAATTGACATACGGCGCGTATGCAATTAGCTCTTCACATACGCCGCGTATGTAAATGGCGAGTCCTCGAATTTCCAGGAGTGCTCCGATGCACAATCCGTATGGTGAAATCTTCAGAGTCCCGGGGGCCAAAGGCTTCGCAGCGGCAGCCTTCATCGCCCGCCTGCCGATCGCCATGGCCCCTATCGGCATCGTCGCAATGCTGTCGCAGACGCGCGGCGAATATTGGCTGGCCGGCGCCGTCTCGGCCACGTTCGCCCTGACCAATGCGTTCGCCGCCCCGCAAATCTCGCGCCGCATCGACCGCCTTGGCCAGACAGCAGTGGCCCTGCCTACCACCATCATTTCCGTCCTCGCCTTCGCCGCCTTGCTCATCGCGGCCCATTATGACTGGCCGGCATGGACGCTGTTCGTCTCCGCTTTCATCGCAGCGGCGATGCCAAGCGTGCCCGCCATGGTCAGGGCCCGCTGGACTGAAATCTTCCGCGACCGGCCCGAACTCAACACGGCCTTCGCCTTTGAATCTGTTGCCGACGAAATGGTCTACATTGCCGGCGCCTCACTGTCCGTTGGCCTGAGCGTTGCCCTGTTCCCCGAAGCGGGCATGCTCGCCAGCACGCTGTTCCTGGCTTTGGGCATGGCGGCTTTCATCCTGCAGAGGTCGAGCGAACCCAAGGTAAGACCATCTGAGCTTGCGAGCAGCGGCTCAGCCATCATGCTGCGCCCGGTCCAGATCATCACGTTGGCGCTCATCTTCGTCGGCTCGATCTTTGCCACCGCCGAAGTCAGTGCCGTGGCGATCACCAAGGAGCTGGGACAGCCCACCGCCGCCAGCCTCGTCATCGGTGTCTATGCCGCCGGCTCGCTCATCGTCGGCCTGATCGTCGGCGCGTTGAACCTCAAGGCACCGAAGCAGCGCCTGCTCGCCATCTCGATTGCCGTCGTGGCGCTGACAACGTTGCCCCTGCTGGTCGCAGACACGGTGCCGTTGCTCGCGCTTGCCATCTTCGTCAGCGGCGTCGCGATCTCGCCCACCTTCATCATGGCCTTCGGCCTGATCGAACGCCGGGTTCCCGAGGCCATGCTGACCGAAGGCATCACCTGGGTGATGACCGGCATCGGCATCGGCATGGCCCTGGGCGCTTTCGTGGCAGGCTGGGTCGTCGACACCTTCGGTGCCCAGAACGGCTTCTGGGTGTCGATCGCGGCAGGCACGATGTCGTTCCTTGTGGTCCTGCTCGGCCAGAAAGCTCTCGCAGGCGATCCCGAAGTAGAATTGATAGGCGCTGCACCACAGGCGGCGGAATAAGCCCCCGCTCGGCAAGGAACAACGTTCTGTCAGCATCAACGAGCCGCCAGGTCTGGCGGCTCGACTGCCTTTGAAATCTCGGATATCTCCGTCCCCGGTGACAAAAATGCGCAATCCATATAGCGAAATCTTCAAGGCGCCCGGCGCCAAGGCCTTCTCCGCCGCCGGCTTCGTCGCGCGCGTGCCCATGTCCATGGTCACGCTCGGCATCGTGACCATGCTGTCGGAGGCCCGCGGCGAATACTGGCTTGCCGGCGCCGTCGCTGCCGTTTTTGCCCTGTCCAGCGCTGTCGTCGCGCCGCAGGTCGCAAGGCTTATCGATCGTTATGGCCAGGTCCGCATCCTGCTGCCGAGCGCGGCCATCGCGGTGATCGCGCTGTCCGGGCTGATGCTCGCGACGCGCTACGACGCGCCCAACTGGGTCCTCTTCGCCTTCGCGATACTCGCAGGCGTCACCCCGATCATGGGCGCCATGGTGCGCGCACGCTGGACCGAAATCTACCGCGACACGCCACATCTACACACGGCCTTCGCGTTCGAATCGATCATGGACGAAGTGATCTTCATGACAGGTCCGATCGTTGCCATCGGTCTCAGCGTCGGCTTCTTCCCGGAGGCCGGCCCTCTGGTCGCGACCGTGTTGCTGGGCGTGGGCAGCCTGCTCTTCGCCGCCCAGCGCTCGACCGAGCCGCCTGTTCATGCGCAGGACCGCAGAGACGGCAAATCCGTGATCTGGCTCGGCCCCGTCCAGATTCTGGTGCTCACGCTGATTGCCATCGGCGCCATCTTCGGCACAGCCGAGGTCACCGCCGTGGCCTTTGCCGAGGCCCAGGGCAACAAGGCGTCCGCGGGCTTTGCGCTTTCCGCCTACGCTGCCGGCTCGCTCGTCGCCGGCCTCGTCTTCGGCGCCATAAAGCTCAAGATGCCGCTCGCGCGGCAGCTTTTGATTGCGATCGCGCTCGCGGCCCTGACGACTCTGCCGCTGCTGGTGGTCGACAACGTGACAGTGCTGTCAGTCGTGCTGTTCCTGGCCGGCGTTGCCGTGTCGCCGACCATCATCCTGTCGATGGCGCTGGTGGAGAAGGTCGTCCCCTCCTCCAAGCTCACCGAGGGCATGACCTGGGCCGTCACTGGCATCAGCATCGGTATGGCCGCAGGCTCATCGGCCTCGGGCTGGATCATCGATCATATGGGCGCGAGCAGCGGCTTCATGGTTTCGCTGGTCGCGGGCTTCATTGCGCTGGTCGTCACCTTCCTCGGCCAGCGATCGCTCGGCCGGTCGCTCCGCATCGCACCCGCTGCAGCTCAGGCGGCGGAATGAAGGAAGTTGGTCCGCGGGGCAGTCGCTCGCGCGGACCGTTTTCCGACGGAGACGTCAGGCGCGGCGGGGCGCGCCGTCCCAGCGCGAGGCCTCGCCCGAGCCGAATGCCTTTTCCTTCAACTCGCGGAACTTGGACGAAACCTCTTCGAGCTTGCGATCCCATTCCGGATTGGGCGCCTGCCCTTCGATTACCTTGAAATAGACCTGCATCAGCGACGCCACGGCAAAGGGCTCGATGATCGCCGCCTTGAAGGCCCAGGCGAAGACGATGGCCAGCACGAAGCCCCAGCCCGCCATCTCGCCCGGCATGAAGTAGAGAATGGCGCCGGCAGGGGCCAGCATGAACAGGAAAATCAGCAGTGACAGCGCCCAGACGACGAGCGACAGCCAGATCGCGTTCTTGACCATCGTCTTGCCGTTCTGGGCATAGAGCACGATGCCCTGGCGCGCCGTCTGCCACGGCGAATTGCTGCCGATGCGGACGTTGTAGCCGAGGATGATCTCGTCGACATAGGTCAGCGACATGCGGATCACCGTGTTGGCGAACCTGACCAGGCCGTCGAGGCCGGGAATGGGCAGGAAGGCGGCGATACCGCCGATCAGACCGGTGATCGCACGCACCGCGCCCTTGACCAGCTGGTCGAGCACGAACAGCACGCTCGCTTCGGTGAAGCGTTCGGTGACGACCTCGCGCGCATAGACGATCTGGTTCTGGCCGCCGGGGATTTCGCGGCCGTCGATCAGATGGACCATGGCGGCGATATGGCCGGCCTTGACCAGATAGAGGATGTATTCGCGGACCCAGTAAACCGCGACGGAAACCACGCCGAAACCGGCAATGCCACCCCACAGCGCGAAGGACACCGGACCGTCGGGATCGGCCATCACATGGCCGACGCCGTAGCCGATGCCGGCCCCCGCGCCCATGGCCACGATGTAGGCGAGCGTGATGCCGAAATAGACGACCATGCGCAGCACGATGAACGGCCAGGTACGCGCCATGATCGACAGGCTTTGGCCTATGCTGAAGTCCCACATACCCGACTCTCCCCCAAGAGAGAGCAAGAGAATGCGCCGCGTCCTGAGGAAGTCAACCGCAGCGCCGGCACCGTCCACCGGACTGCATTGTGCGCCGCAAGGCGATTGCGCCTTGCAGCAAGAAGCTAGCGGATTTCAGTCTTGGCGATGCGGATGCCGAAACCTTCGAGGCCGACATAGTGACGCTCGCGCGAGGCGATCAGGTTGATCGACGAAATGCCGAGGTCCTTCAGGATCTGCGCGCCGAGGCCGATCTGGCGCCATTCGTCCTCGCGGCGACGCGCCTCTTCGTGGTCCTCGCGCTCCGCCGAAGGCCGATTGCGGCCGAGATTGGACACGCCGACCGAGCCTTCGCGCAGATAGACGATCACGCCGCGGTTGCACTCGCCGAAGTTCTTCATGATGTCGGCAAGCTTGTTGCTGGTACCGAACACGTCAGTGACGACGTCCTCTGTGTGCAGGCGCACCGGCACTTCCTCACCGTCGCGGATGTCGCCGAAGACGATGGCGAGGTGGTGCATCGAGTCCCACGGCAGCGTGTAGGTGATCGCCTTGGCCTTGCCGGCGGGGGTGTCTATGTCAAAGGTGCTGACGCGCTCGATCAGCGTTTCCTGGCGCTGGCGATAGGCGATCAGGTCGGCGACGGACACCTGCTTCAGCCCGTTCTTCTCGGCGAAGGCAGCGACCTGCGGGCCACGCATGACTGTGCCGTCGTCATTGACCAGTTCGGAGATGACGCCGACCGGCGGCAGGCCGGCGAGCTTGCACAGGTCGACCGCGGCCTCGGTATGACCCGAGCGCATAAGCACTCCACCCTCGCGGGCGATCAGCGGGAAGATGTGGCCAGGGCGGACGAAATCGCCACCGCCGACATTGGGGTTGGCAAGATTGCGCACGGTGAGCGTGCGGTCGTCGGCCGAGATGCCGGTCGTGGTGCCGTGCTTGAAATCGACGCTGACGGTGAAGGCCGTGGTGTGGGCCGAGTCGTTGTCGGCGACCATCGGCGCAAGGTTGAGCCGGCGGGCGTCTTCCTTGAGCATCGGCGTGCAGACGATGCCGGAGGTATGGCGGACGATGAACGCCATCTTCTCGGGCGTGCAGTGCACGGCGGCGACGATCAGGTCGCCCTCGTTCTCGCGCCCGTCGTCATCCATGACGACCACGATTTCGCCGCGCTCGAAAGCCCTCAGCGCTTCGACAGTTTTCTTCTGGTCGTATGGCATGGCGTGCTCGCTTCGCTCGTTCTGGCGAATGGGGAATAGTGGGTAGCGAATAGAGCGAAACCGCACCATTCGCTACTCACTACTCGCCATTCGCTCACTTTCCCGTCTGTCCTCGATGGTGCAGATAGTGGTCGGCAATGGCGCAGGCGACCATGGCTTCACCGATCGGCACCGCGCGGATGCCGACGCAGGGGTCGTGCCTGCCCTTGGTCATGACGTCGACTTCCTTGCCGTCCTTATCGATCGACTTGCGCGGCGTCAGGATCGACGAGGTCGGCTTGACCGCGAAACGCGCGATCACATCCTGTCCCGTCGAGATGCCGCCCAATATACCCCCGGCATTGTTGGACATGAACATCGGCCGGCCGTCATTGCCCATGCGCATCTCGTCGGCATTCTCTTCACCGGTGATACGTGCCGCCTCGAAGCCGTTGCCGATCTCGACGCCCTTGACGGCGTTGATCGACATAAGGTTGGAGGCGATGTCCTGGTCGAGCTTGGCGTAGATCGGTGCGCCGAGGCCGGCTGGCACGCCTTCGGCAACAATCTCGATGACCGCACCAACCGACGAACCTGCCTTGCGGATGCCGTCGAGATAATCGGCGAACACCTGCACCGAGGCAGCATCAGGGGTGAAGAACGGATTTTCCGCGCTGCCGATGAAATCCCAGTCCCAGTTGGCGCGATTTATTTCCTTGGTCCCCATCGACACAAGCGCACCGCGCACGACGAGGCCCGGCACGATCTTGCGGGCGATGGCGCCGGCAGCGACACGGGCCGCCGTCTCACGCGCCGAGGAGCGGCCACCGCCGCGGTGATCGCGCAGGCCATATTTCACGTCATAGGCGTAGTCGGCATGCCCGGGGCGATACTGCCGCGCAATCTCGCCATAATCCTTGGAGCGCTGGTCGACATTCTCGATCATCATCGAGATCGGCGTGCCCGTGGAGATGAGGATCTCACTATCCTCGTCGGTGATGACACCCGACAGCACCTTCACCTCGTCGGGCTCGCGGCGTTGGGTGACGAACCGCGACTGTCCAGGCTTGCGCTTGTCGAGCTCGTCCTGGATGTCCTTCAGCGTGAAGCGGATGCCGGGCGGGCAGCCATCGACCACGCAGCCGAGCGCCGGTCCGTGGCTTTCGCCCCAGGTGGTGACGCGGAACAGATGGCCGAAGGTGTTGTGCGACATGGACAGGCCCTTCCCGGCTTCTTGCCGGCATATGGCGGGGTTCTAGCGCATGACCTGGAAAAGTAAAATTGCTTTTCGGACGAGATCATGCGCCACAGGGAAATGGAGCGTCGCTTGCGCTACGACAAAGATGCGCCACGCCGGATTGGCCCATATTAGCGGTGGTCAAACTGTGATCGCAGGCGATTTAGTTTTGACACATTCGCTTGGTTTCTGCTTCCTTCCTGCCCGCTCATCAATCGTTCGCCTTGGGAGAGGCGCAGAGGAAAAGAGGACGATAATGCGTACCCTTATTGGCGCCGTTGCCGCCGTGCTCATGATGTCAGGCGCAGCGTTCGCCGCCGAGGCCGAAGGCCAGGTCAAGTCCATCGACAAGGACAAGGCGATCATCACCCTGGATAATGGCAAGTCCTACAAGCTGCCGGGCGAGTTCGACGTCGACAACATCAAGCCGGGCATGGACGTGCTCCTGGCCTATGACGTGGTCGGCGGCGAGAACCTGATCACCGACATGCAGTTGCCGCAGTAGGCAGCCCACCGCCCGCCGGCTCAGAGCCAGTCGAGGCGGTCGTTTTCGACTTTCAGCACGCGGTCCTGGGGAATCTCCAGGGCCGCGGCTTCGTTTTTGGGCATGTTTGCGACAAGCCGGAAGATGGCGCGCAGCACCCCGCCATGAGTGACGCAGACCGTCGGCTGCGACACCTCGTCCAGCCAGGGCCGCACCCGCTCGGTCAGCATCGCGTAGCTTTCGGCATGGTCGCCAGGCGGCACGAAATCCCACTTGTCGTGGCGGCGCGCCTGCGAAGCGCCGGGCGAGCGTTGCTCCAGCTCGGCGAATGTATAGCCTTGCCAGTCGCCGAAATTGACCTCGACCAGGCGCGCGTCGGTGCGGTAGACGCCCGGGTCCAGCCCCATGCCGCCACGAACGCGCTCCATCGTCTCGCGTGTCCGACGCATCGGGCTTGCGACGAAGTCGAAGTTTTCCGGATCGGCGATCAGCTCGGCCAGTTTCGCACCGTTGCGGTCGGCCTGTTGGCGGCCGAGCGCATCGATGTCGGTGTCGGCCTGGCCCTGCAGGCGCTGCTCTGCATTCCAGGCAGTCTGGCCGTGGCGCACAAAATAGATGAGCGGTGTCATACCGGGCAGGGCTGAGCGGTTGCTGTCGGATCAGTCCTTGACGGTCGAGATGTCGGGCGCGTCGACGGCCTTCATGCCGACGACATGGTAGCCCGAGTCGACGTGATGCACTTCGCCGGTGACGCCGCGCGACAGGTTCGACAGGAAGTACAGGCCGGAATCGCCAACCTCGTCGATCGACACGGTGCGGCGCAGCGGCGCGTTGTATTCGTTCCACTTGAGAATGTAGCGGAAGTCGTCGATGCCGGACGCTGCGAGCGTCTTGATCGGACCGGCCGAGATCGCATTGACGCGGATGTTCTTCGGGCCAAGGTCGACGGCCAGATACTTCACGCTCGCTTCGAGCGCCGCCTTGGCGATGCCCATGACGTTGTAATTCGGCATCACCTTCTCGGCGCCGTAATAGGTCATGGTCAGAAGTGAGCCGCCATCGGTCATCAGCTTCTCGGCGCGCTGTGCGATCGCCGTGAAGGAGTAGACCGAAATGTCCATTGTTTTCAGGAAGTTGCCATGACTGGTGTCGACATAACGGCCAGTCAGCTCTTCCTTGTCGGAAAAGCCGATGGCGTGGACGACGAAGTCGAGCTTGCCCCACTTCTTTTCCAGCGTCTCGAACACGGCGTCGATGCTGGCCATGTCGGTCACATCGCAATGGCCGCAGACGAAAGCGCCGATTTCAGCTGCAAGCGGCTCGACGCGCTTCTTCAGCGCATCGCCCTGATAGGTGAACGCCAGTTCCGCACCCTGGTCGGAACAGGCCTTGGCGATGCCCCAGGCAATCGATCTGTTGTTGGCGACGCCGAGAATAAGGCCGCGCTTGCCGGCCATCAGGCCCTGTCCACCCGCCATGTGAGCGCACTCCAATGCTTGAATTGTTTTGGAGAGCCTATCGCATAGGCAATCTTGACCTTCAAGCTTTCATGCGCCCAAGGCTGTGAGGCCAGCAAAAACTCGCTGGCCCGACATCAGTCGGCAAATTTGCGCACCAGTTCTTCCAGCGCGGGATCGCCGCCCTCGGGCAACATCACCCGCACATGGGCATAGAGGTCGCCATGGCCGCCGGCCTTTTCGGGCAGGCCGCGCCCCTTGATGCGCAGGACCTTGTCAGAGCTCGACCATTCGGGAACCTTCACCGCAAGTCGGCCGGTCGGCGTTTCCACAGCCGCCTTGGCGCCCAGCACCGCGTCCTTGAGGCTCACCGGCAGGTCGACATGAAGGTCCCTGCCCTCGATCCTGTAGCGCGGATGAAGGCGGAACCTGATCTTGACCAGCGCGTCGCCGGCGCCTCCGAAGCCCTGCTCGCCCTGGCCCTTGAGGCGGATCGTCTGGCCGTCCTCGACATATTCAGGAAGCTTGACGGCGATCTTGCGCCCGTCGGGAAACTGGGCCGTCACCTTGGGCGCGGTCGCAGCTTCCTCTATGGTCACGTCGAGGCTGACATTGATGTCGGCTCCTGGCTGAGCCCGCTGACCACTGCCCATGCCGGCACCTGGATGCGCGCCAGCACCGGCACCACCGCGCTGGCCGAAGGCATCGCCGAAAATCTGGCTGAAAATGTCGCCGGCATCGAACGAACCGCCGCCGCCTGGCCCCGACTGACGGAACTCGAAGTGGCTGGCGCCCGGGCCGCCCTGCTGGCGGCGGAAACCGCCAAAGGGATCACCGCCGCCGGCACCCTCGAAGCCATGGAAGCGAGGCTTGCCCTCGGCATCGATCTCGCCACGGTCGAAAGACGCCTTCTTCTTCTCGTCGCCGAGAATCTCATAGGCCTGGTTGGCTGCCGAAAAACGCTCCTTGGCCTTCGGATCATCCGGGTTCTGGTCCGGGTGATGCTTCTTGGCGAGCTTGCGGAAAGCCGATTTGATGTCCTTGGCCGAGGCGTTCTTGGCAACGCCCAGCACCTCATAGGGGTCGCGCATGCAAAGTCCCACGCAAATTGAAAGGGTTGGTTCTTCTCTATATGCGCTTGCCTAGGAACAAATTCCAGAGGCTGCGGCGACGCTATTCTCAGACAGGCTCGAAGGCCAGCATCTGCCAGGTTCCGGCGCCCGCCGCGCAGATTTCGCCCTTGAACAGCGTGACGCCGTCGAAGCTCTCGCGGGAGGCCGCGAACTTGCGGCACAGGACGCCGCGTTCCATGGTCTCGGCAAGTGCCGTGATCTGCCCGCGCGCGCCGGTATCGGTGTTGGCCCAGGCAATCGGCTGCCCAGCGAGTTCACGCACATCGGCGGACGAAACCGCGTTGCGGATCGTTGCCTGGTCGGAGAGCCGATTCGCATCGGGAAGCGTGTCGGTTGCCGGCACCTTGCTGGTCAGCAGGCTGCGGTCCACCTCCGCCTTTTCCAGGCTGAAGCCGCCGACGCCACATGCCGTCGTCGTCATCAGACCAAAAAGCACCGCTACCTTGAGGCATCGGAACCCGATTTGCGGGTGGCAAAGGCCTTCAAAGGCTTGCGCGGGGCGCGACAATAGGCATTCTCCCGGTCGGCATTGGCAGGTCGAGTAAGAGCTATGACGGACACAGAGTTAACAACGGGTGACTTCACTGAAAGCGCGGAGCCATATCGGCTCTTTGCGGCATGGCTGAAGGATGCGACGGCCAGCGAGCCGAACGACCCCAACGCGGTGGCGCTGGCGACCGTCGACACCGACGGCCTGCCCGACGTGCGCATGGTGCTGCTCAAGGGCTTCGACGAGCAGGGCTTCGTCTTCTACACCAACTTCGAAAGCGCCAAGGGCCGCGAGATCCTGGCGACGATGAAGGCCGCGATGTGCTTCCACTGGAAGTCGCTGCGGCGCCAGGTGCGCGTGCGCGGTCCTGTGGAAATCGTCACCGACGCCGAGGCCGACGCCTATTTCGCCTCGCGTCCGCGCGGCAGCCGAATCGGGGCCTGGGCTTCGAAGCAGTCGCGTCCGTTGGAAAGCCGCTTTGCACTGGAGAAGGCGGTGGCCGAATACACCGCCCGCCACGCCATCGGCGAAATCCCGCGGCCGGCGCACTGGTCGGGCTTCCGCATCCGGCCGAGCCAGATCGAATTCTGGCACGACCGGCCCTTCCGCCTGCACGACCGCATCGTCTTCACCGCCAACGACAAGGGCGATTGGGACAAGGACAGGCTTTATCCGTAGGTTCCGGACCTCCCTCGATGTGGGGAGGCCAACCAACTCACTTCTTGCGCGTCATGAAGGCGACGAGAGCGGCGCGCGCCTCGTCGGATTTGAGGCGGGCACGGAAATGCTCGCTTTCCTCCTTGATGCGGGCGACGAGCTCAGACCGGTCGCCGCGCATCAGGTCACGCGCGATCTTCAGCGCTTCCGGTGGCTTGGCAGCAATCTCGCGTGCTGCTGCAAGGGTGGCCGCCTCAAGTTCGTCTTCGGACACCACCTTGTAGATCAGCCCGGCCGCGAGCGCCCGCTCGGCCGGAAAACCCTCGCCCAGGCCGAGCAGCGCAAAGGCCCCCTGCTGGCCGAGCACGCGCGGTGCAAGCAGGCTCGAGCCCGCTTCGGGAACCAGGCCGAGATCGACGAACGGCGTGCGGAAGGTGGTGCGCGGCGTGGCGAAGGTCAGGTCGCAATGCAGGTTGATGGTCGTACCGATGCCGACCGCAATGCCGTCGACGCCCGAGACGATCGGCTTTTCGACCAGCGCAAGCGCCCCGAGAAATTCCCACACCTCGGCGCCGCCCTCGCCGCCGGTGGCGATCGCCATGAAATCGGCGAGGTCGTTGCCGGCAGAGAAGGCGCCGGGCACACCGAGAAAGACGTGCACGCGTACTGCCGGATCGGCGTCGCCGGCCTTCAGCGCTGCGGCCATCTCACCATACATGGCGCGCGTGATGGCATTCTTCTTGTCCGGACGGTTCATCCGGATGATCTGCACGGCATCCTGCCGCTCGATGACAATATGGTCGCTCACGTCAGACAGTTCCTCGTCCCAGATTCTTATGCCGAAACCAGCGCCTTGGCTGCTTGGTGCAGACTTGCCGCGCCGCCGGTGACGCGTTCCTTCAGTGCCGTCGTCTCGCCAAGCAGGTTCTCGGCAAAGAACCGGCACAAGGCGATGCGCCCCGCGTCGCCGCCGGCCAAAGCCGCGCGCGCCAGATAAGAACCACCGGCGGCCAGCGCGAACAGCCTGAGATACGGCGTGGCTCCGGCCAGGGCATCGTCCGTTCGGCCGTTCTCGATTTGCTTTTGCAGGAAGCGCGTGGACTGCTGCAATTCGTCCAGCGCCTGCTCCAGGCAGATCGCGGTGCGGCCATAGTCCTCACTGTTAAGGGCCGCGACCGCATTGGCAGCGGCATCGAGCTCGCCGATATAGTCGAAGACATGGTCGCCATTGCCGAGCGGCAGCTTGCGGACGACCAGATCGATCGCCTGGATGCCGTTGGTGCCTTCATAGATCGGGGCGATGCGGGCATCGCGCAGCAGGCGGGCGGCACCCGTCTCCTCGATGAAGCCCATGCCGCCATGCACCTGCACGCCGAGCGAGGCGACGTCGACGCCGACATCGGTGGCGAAAGCCTTGGCGATCGGCGTCAACAGGTTGGCGCGGTCCTGCCAGTGCGCCTTCTCCGTGCCTTCGGAGACACGCGCCATGTCGAGCGCATGGGCACAGGCATAGGTGATGGCGCGCGCACCCCGGGTCAGCGCCTTCATGGTCAAGAGATTGCGCTGCACGTCAGGGTGATGGACGATCGGTGCCATGCCCTCGCCCGTATAGCCTGATGCCTTGCCCTGGCGGCGGTCGTTGGCATAGGCGAGCGCCTTCTGGAACGCGGCCTCGGCGACTGCCACGCCCTGCATGCCGACCGACAGGCGAGCGTTGTTCATCATCGTGAACATGCAGGCGAGGCCCCGGTTCTCCTCGCCGATCAGCCAGCCCACCGCGCCCGGCCGGCGATCCTTGGCGAAACCGTCGCCATAGATCATGGTGCAGGTCGGCGAGGCGTGAATGCCGAGCTTTTCCTCGATGCCCGAGCAGAACACATCGTTGCGCGCGCCCGGCGTGCCGTCGTCGTTGAGCAGGAACTTGGGCACGAGGAACAGCGAGATGCCGCGCGTGCCAGCCGGCGCGTCCGGCAGCCGGGCCAACACCAGATGCACAATGTTGTCGGTCAGGTCGTGCTCGCCATAGGTGATGAAGATCTTCTGGCCGAAGATGCGGTAGGTGCCGTCGCCTGATCGTTCGGCGCGGGTGCGCAGGGCGGCGAGATCCGAACCGGCCTGCGGTTCGGTCAGGTTCATCGTGCCCATCCACTCGCCGGAGATGATCTTGGCGAGATAGAGTGCCTTCAATTCTTCCGAAGCATGTTTTTCCAGCGCCTCGATCGCCCCCATGGTCAGCGTCGGGCCGATGCCGAAGGCCATCGAGGCCGAGTTCCACATTTCGAGTGCGGCAACACCCAGCATCGTCGGCAGGCCCTGGCCACCGTACTCCTCAGGGCCGTTGAGGCCGTTCCAGCCACCCTCGGCCCAGTGCTTGTAGACGTCCTTCCAGCCGGGCGGCATGGTCACAGCCGCATCCTTGAGCTTGGCCCCGACCTTGTCGCCGATCTCGTAGAGCGGCGCCACTTCCTCGCTGGCGAAGCGGCCTGCCTCGCCCAGGATCGCATCGACCAGGTCTTCACCAAGGTCGCCGAACCTGCCCGCGTCGAGCGCTGCCTTCAGGCCTGCCACATGCTTCAGCGCAAAGGCAATCTCTTCCACCGGGGCGCGATACATGACGCTTCCTCCTGCTGATGACGTGCTGTCGCGGCCTCACCACCGCCTGCCGCCCACACTAGCCGCGTTCCTTTAGCGAGGGGAAGTGACTTTTTACGTAAACGTCAAATTTTCGGCCGAACTCGAAACCAAAACAGGGCATCGTCACCCATCGCTGCTATAGCGACACCAGCGGCAACCTGTTCAAATAGGCTGACGCTTCAACCCTTGGGTGCTGGAGCTTCATCAGTATTTCCTTAACCATGACGGTTCACGATCGGCTATCGATCATCGGGGATCGCCGCTTGAGGGGACTGGTGTCCAGGTTTCGCAGGCTCGCGCTTTCAGCGCTTGCCGTCGCGTGCGCCTCCCTCCCCGTCGCCGCCCTCGCCTCCGATTTCTCCGAACCCTGGAAGAAACCCGACCGGGCGCTGGTCATAGACGCCTATGAATACAATTCCATCGACTGGCAGAAGCTGTCAGGCGACAAGCGCATCGTCGGCTTCATCAACAAGGGCTCCGACGGCCTGCCGCCGCCCTATTTCTGCTCCGGCACGGAAACCGAAATCCGCCTGTGCAAGGCATTGTGGAAGCGGCACGCGGTGGCGCGCGAGCTGTTCCACACCCGCAAGGTCGTCGCCAAGGCGCTCGGCCTCGAATGGGGCGCCTACCATCTCGGCCGCCCAGGCAATCCGATCGAGCAGGCGCAGAATTTCCTCGATTTCGCCGAACCCGGCCCAGACGACCTGATGGCGCTCGACATCGAGGAGAACGATCCCGACAAATGGATGTCGCTCGAAGATGCCGAGATCTTCGTGCGCTACATCTTCCAGCGCACTGGGCGCTACCCGATCCTCTACACCAACGGCACGACCTCGAAATACATCGCCGACAATCGCTATCGCTACCAGCTGCTGTCGCGGCTGCGGCTCTGGTACGCGCGCTACAAGCCCGAGATCGGCATCCATTTCCCGAAAGGGAACTGGCAGGGCTACACGCTGTGGCAATTCTCGGCGCAGGCCAATTGCGGCGAGCGCCGCTGCCCCTACCGCGTCGCCGGCACGCCCAATGACATCGACGTCAACGTTGCGCCGATGGATGCGGAGGCGCTGCGCAAGGCCTGGCCGTTCGGCCAGCTGATCGAAACCACGGACGTCTTCGTGGCGAGCGTGCCGGTGCCGATCGCCCGCGACGACGGCGTGAAGGGCGAAAGCCAGATCCGCTATGCATCGGTCGCCTATCCCGTGCGTCTCGATCTGCTTGCCCAAGCGTTGCGATCAAGCTGGAACAAGGCCGTCATCAGCACGGTGCCGGCGATGAAAGCGCCCGGTAGCCGCTATGCTCTAGGCATGGCCGAATATGCGGCGGCGAAGCTGGAACGACGCGAGCGCGCCCTTGCCGACCGCAGGGCCGACCTAGACCCGGTTTCGACAGCCTCGACCGAGCTGGACCGGCCTTAGAGCGTTTTCGCTTTTCTTCGAATCGCGGAATCCCTCTATCTCTTTGTTGTTACGCAATTCCGGACGGAAAACCGCTGCGCACTTTTCCTGGAATTGCTCTAGGCCTGTTCGCGCTCGACGGCGCGCCAGCCGATGTCGCGGCGGCAGAAGCCTTCGGGCCAGTCGATCAGGTCTACCGCCGCATAGGCCTTCTGCTGCGCTTCGCTGACGGTCTTTCCGGAGGCGGTGACGTTGAGAACGCGTCCGCCATTGGCAATCAGCTTGCCGTCCTTCTCCGCAGTGCCGGCATGGAAGACCTGTGCACCCGAGGCGACAGCCTTGTCGACATCAGAGATGACCGAGCCCTTTTGCGGTGTGCCGGGATACCCCTTGGCGGCCATCACCACGGTGAGCGCCGCCTCGTCGCGCCAGCGGGCTGAGACATGGCTCAGTTGGCCGTCGGCGGCAGCGTTGAGCAGGACGAGCAAATCCTCCTTCAGGCGCATCATCAGAACCTGGCATTCGGGATCGCCGAAACGGGTGTTGTATTCGATCAGCCTCGGGCCCTTGTCGGTCAGCATCAGGCCGGCGAACAGCACGCCCGAGAACGGCGCGCCCATCTCGGCCATGCCGCGCATGGTCGGCTCGACGATCTCTCGCATGGTGCGCTCGACCGTCTCCGGGTCCATCACCGGCGCAGGCGAATAGGCGCCCATACCGCCGGTGTTGGGACCGACATCGCCGTCGCCGACGCGCTTGTGATCTTGTGCCGTGCCGAAGGGCAGTGCCGTCTTGCCGTCGCACAGGCAGAAGAAGCTCGCCTCCTCGCCGGTCATGAATTCCTCGACGACAACGGAAGCACCGGCGCCTCCGAAAGCGCCTTCGAAACAGGCGTCGACAGCCTCGAGCGCTTCGTCCAGCGTCATTGCAACCGTGACGCCCTTGCCGGCAGCAAGACCGTCAGCCTTGATGACGATTGGCGCGCCCATCTTCTCGACATAGGCGCGGGCGGAAGCCGCGTCGTCGAAACGGCCATAGTCCGCGGTCGGGATGCCGTAACGGGCGCAGAGGTCCTTGGTGAAACCTTTCGAGCCCTCGAGCTGGGCCGCTGCCTTGGACGGGCCGAACACCCGGATGCCTTGAGCGCGCAGATCGTCGCCGATGCCGGCAACCAGAGGTCCCTCGGGCCCGACGACGACAAGATCGATGCCCTTATCCTTGCAGAAGGAAGCAACCGCCGAATGGTCGGCGACATCGAGCGCCACCAGCTCCGCCTCCTGGGCGATGCCGGGATTGCCCGGTGCGGCATAAAGCTTGGTCAGCATCGGCGATGCCGCGATCTTCCAGGCGAGTGCGTGCTCGCGACCGCCGGAACCGATGAGAAGGACATTCATCAGGCAATTCCTCGTCCTGCAGAAACCGCCTCTCCGCTATGGCCGATGTCGCCACGGGTCAAGGCTTGCAAGCCGCTTTTTGCTGCCGACTCGATCATCAATCGCTGCCCTGGCCAGAGACCATCCGTCGTCTTGACGACCGCGTCCGCGCCTGCCACTCCACAGCGATGGAAACCATTCAGTCAAAAGCCGGCCAGGGCCGGGTCGCCGATGCGCCGAGCGGGCACTGGGTCTACCGCGCCTTGCCGCGCAAGCTCTGGCCTTATGCGCAGCTGGCGCGCTGGGACAGGCCGATCGGCTGGGTGCTTTTGCTCTGGCCGTGCTGGTGGTCGGCGGCGATGGCGGCAAGCGCCTACGCCCGTCCAGAGGACAGCCTGATCTCCCTGCTGCCCTCGCCCTGGTATCTGATCCTGTTCCTGATCGGCTCCATAGCCATGCGTGGCGCCGGCTGCACCTACAACGACATCGTCGACGAGAACATCGACGCCCAGGTCGAGCGCACGCGTTCACGTCCCATGCCGTCGGGACAGGTCTCCAGGCGCCAGGCCTGGATCTTCCTCGTTGCGCAGGCGCTCATCGGGCTGGTCGTGCTGCTGCAGTTCAACAGCTTCGCCATCCTGCTCGGCATCTCGTCGCTGGTGATCGTCGCCATCTATCCGTTCATGAAGCGCTTCAGCAACTGGCCGCAATTCGTGCTCGGCCTCGCCTTCTCGTGGGGCGCGCTGATGGGCTGGGCGGCGGAATTCGGTGACATCGATCCGCCAGCGCTGCTGCTATATTTCGGCTCGATCCTGTGGGTGATCGGCTACGACACGATCTATGCCCACCAGGACAAGGAAGACGACGCGCTCGTCGGCGTGAAGTCGACCGCGCGCTATTTCGGCGAGAACACGAAGTCCTGGCTGATCGGGCTCTACGGCGGCGCGCTGATGCTGTTCGCCACGGCCTTTGCCATGGCGCAGGTGCCGATGCCGGCGCTGGCCGGCCTGGTGGCTGCCGGCGCCCACATGGCGCGCCAGATTGCCGTGCTCGACATCGACAATCCGGACCAATGCCTCAAGCTGTTCAGGTCGAACGGCCAGATCGGCTGGATGATCTTCATCGGCCTGATCTGCGGCGGCGCCTGGGTGGCGCTGAAGCCGCTGATCTGATCTTTGAACTTCAAGCGCGGGCGATGATCTCTTCGCCCGCGATGACGAGACGCACACCGAGCGAGCCCGATTTGCGACGGGCAAGGAAACGCGGCCGGCGCATGCGCGACACTCGGCCCTTGCGGCGATCCAGCGGCGGCTGGGTCTTGATCGCGGCCCCGAGGGACTCTTCGAGCGAGCGGGCAACACCGTCCGCCTCGATCAATAGCATCGGCAGGCCGTAGAAATCGGCCCAGGCACGCCAGTCGGCGGCAACATCGTCGAGATCGTCGGCAACCAGCAGCGGCACCGAGAGCATCGGGTCGTTGTGCAGCAGTTCCAGCGTCACCGTGACATTGCCTTCGTCGTCTTCCATGGCCCGGGCAGCGACGCCACGGAAGGCACGAGCCGGCAAGGCAATGGTCAGCGGAAGGCCACTCTGTTCGAGCAGGCGACGGATGACCGCGCCGCGATGATCGATGGTGAAGGTGACATCGCCCAGGTCATCGCGCGTGGCGTAGCTGACCATCTGCGGCAAGCGGAATGGGTCGAGGCGCATGTTGCGTCCCGCCCAGACTGGCTTCAGTCCGGTGTTCATGTTGTGCCTTCCTGTTTCTCCTGAGAGCCGTTTTCCGGTCTCTCCGGACCAGTTTTCCCGGTCTCGTTTGTAGGAAGGACACTAGCGGGGGGACCTTACCGCCCCGCTTAAGAAAGTCGGTTAAATTTTGCTGATCTCTCCGATGGTTATCGGAATCCCACCAAACTGCATCAAATCACCTTTCCAGGGTTCATGATGCCCGCCGGATCGAATGCGGCCTTCACCCGGCGCATCAAGTCGATGGCGACGGGCGGCGCGGTTGCGATCAGCTCGTCGCGCTTGAGCTGGCCGATGCCGTGCTCGGCCGAGATCGAGCCGTTGAAGCTGCGCACCACATCGTGAACGGCATCGTTCATGCGGCGGTAGAGCGCCAGGAACTCGGTGCCGTCCATGCCGACCGGCTGCGAGATGTTGTAGTGCAAATTGCCGTCGCCCATGTGGCCAAAGCAAACCACCCGCGCTTCCGGGCAGACGCCCGCGACCGCCACCCCTGCCTTTTCGATGAAGGCAGGAATGCTGGCGATCGGCACCGAGATGTCATGCTTGATCGAAGCGCCCTCGGCCTTTTGCGTCTCGGGCAGCATCTCGCGCAGACGCCAGAACTCGTTGGCATGGCCGACGCTCGCGGCAATCGCGGCGTCGCCGACCTGGCCGGCCTCGAAGCCGGCGGAAAGGATGTCCTCCATCAACGTCCTGGCATCCTCGGCCGAGCGGCCGGAGGAGATTTCCATCAGCACCTGCCAGGCCCAATCGCCTTCCAGCGGTGGGCGCGCATCTGGAATGTGACGCATGGCGAATTCCATCGGCAGGTGGCCGATCAGTTCGAAGGCGGTCAGGGCGCTGCCGCCAAGGTCCTGGGCACGGTCGAACAGCGCAAGCGCTGCATCCGGCGATTCAAGCCCGACCCAGGCCACCTCCCTACCCTTCGGCTTGGGAAACAGCTTCAGCACTGCAGCCGTGATGATACCCAGCGTGCCCTCGGCACCCACGAACAGATTCTTGAGGTCGTAGCCGGTATTGTCCTTCTTCAGCTTGCGCAGGTCGTCCAGCACCTCGCCCGAAGGCAGCACCACCTCGACGCCGAGGCAGAGTTCGCGCGCATTGCCATAGGCAACGACACCGGTACCGCCGGCATTGGACGACAGGTTGCCACCGATCTGGCAGGATCCCTGCGAGGCGAGCGACAGTGGAAACAGCCTGTCGACCTCGTCGGCGGCCTTGTGCAAGAGGTCGAGCACGACACCCGCTTCCGCGACCACGGTGTTCGACACGGGATCGACTTCCCGGATGCGGTTCAGCCGCGACAGCGACACCACCACCTGCCCGCCAGAGCGGTCCGGCACCTGCCCGCCGACGAGACCGGTGTTGCCGCCCTGCGGCACGACAGGGGTGCGCGTCTCGGTGGCGAGCTTCATGATCGCGCTCACCTCCGCAACGCTGCCAGGCCTGAGCACCAGCGACGTCATCCCTGTGAACAGCCCACGCGGCTCATGCACATAAGGTTCGATGTCGGAGTTCTCGCGGACAGCGTAGCGCTCGCCAACGATCGCGGAAAAGCGCTCGGCAAGCGCGGGGTCGAGGCCGATTGTGTTCTGTGTCATGGGAGCAGCCAGGTTCGGGGCCAGATTCACATATGGGGAATGTCGCGCGGTGCAGCCGCCCGTGCCAGTCGGTCATTGATTGCCTCGCCCAGTTCTTCCGACGGAATAGGCTCGACGGCGATCAGTCCGGCACCGCTGCGGTCCAGTGCCTGCAGATGCGAAAACAGGTTGGTGGCGGCTTCGCGCAGGTCGCCGCTTTCCGACAGGTTCAGGAAGGCGCGCGCCTTCTGCCAGCCTTCGGCACGCAGCGCACCGAAACCAAGCAGCGCCTCGCCGGCCTCGATGCGGTCCGCGTTGAGGCGCATGGCAGCACCCGGCGCATAATGCGACGCGAGCATGCCGGGGGCCTCGATGCCGGCGGTCACGCCACGCAGCAGCGGCAATCCAACCACGGCCTCGATATCACCGGCAGCAATGCCGCCCGGACGCAGCAGCCGCGCCCTGACGCCCTCGACCTTGACGATGGTCGATTCCAGGCCGACCGATGTCGGACCGCCATCAACGACAAGCGGAATGCGCCCGCCGAGATCGGCAGCGACGGCCTCTCCGCTGGTCGAACTGATCTTGCCCGAAGTGTTGGCGCTCGGTGCCGCGAGAGGCCGGCCCAGCCGTGATATCAGCTTGCCGCCGAAACCCATGGGCATGCGCAGCGCGATCGTGTCGAGCCCTGCGGTGACAAGCGGATGGATGCCAAATTCGGACCTCAACGGCACGACCAACGTCAGCGGCCCCGGCCAGAATGCGTCGGCCAGCTTGCGCGACAAGGGATCGAACACGCCGATGCTTTCAGCCATGGCCATGTCGGCGACATGGGCGATCAGCGGATTGAAGCGCGGGCGGCCCTTGGCCTCGAAAATGCGGGCGACGGCATCGCCATTGGTCGCATCGCCGGCAAGTCCGTAGACGGTCTCGGTCGGAATGGCCACGACCTCGCCCGCACCCAGGAGGGCAAGAGCTGCGTCCATCGCCTCATCGGCCGCGATCAGTTCCGTCACGTGAAAGCTTCCTTTTCGTGTCCGGTCGATAGCGCGCATGGCGCCATGCGACAAGGCCAACACCCCAGGAATCGCGGCAATGGCTAAAATGCGCTGCATCTTCGCAAGCCCACCGCAACCGGCGGCATATTATGAGAGCCTGATGGATCGATTCAAAGCCGGGGGCCAAATGCGTCTTTTTGCTGCGTTTCTCGTTGCGGGCATGGCGGCGGCCGGCACCGCGCAGGCATCGTCTCTGGTCTTCGTGCCCGACAGCAAGACAAGACCGTCCTTGGTCGAGGTCGGGGCTCCGAAGGTTGCGGTCTCGGTCGTGGCGCTTGGTACGTCGGCGGTCGATACGAGCAACGTCGCGGCAATTGCCGCCACCTCCACACCCCGGATTCGACAGGACGTGATGGTCATTCGCAGCGGCGAGATCGGCGACGCTTCTGCCGATCCGGCGCCGGTCGCCCAACCGGCACAGGCATCAGCGGCGCCCGCACAGCAGCAGGCGGCGGCAGATGCGCAGCCCGTGCCCGCTTCGACGAACGAACCCGCCGCTACGCCGGCGCAGGACCTGGTTCACTAGAACTGCAGCGTCACGTGTCCTCCCGGACACGCAAAGACGCTGCAGCAGTCAGGCCTAACCCGCGATCTTGGAGAAGTCGGCGACCTGGTCGGTCGCCGCACGGATGCGGGCGAGCAGCGCCAGGCGGTTGGCGCGCACGGACGCATCCTCGTCATTGACCAGAACCTTCTCGAAGAACGTATCGACAGGCTCGCGCAGGACGCTGAGCGCGCGCATGGCGGCGGCGAAGTCTTCGCGATGGATTTCCTTGCCGGCATTGTCGACGGCCTGGTTGACCGAGGCGAACAGCGCGCTCTCGGCCGGTTCGCGGAACAGCTTTTCGTCGATCGCTGCGGCCACGACGGTGCCCTTCTTCTCTTCGGCCGCCAGGATGTTGGCGCCGCGCTTGGTGCCGGCGAGCAGGTTCTTGCCCTCCTCGCTGTCGAGGAAATGGCCGAGCGCCTCGACCCGGCGGGTCACGGTCAGGAGATCGTCGGCGTCTGGCGAAATCACCGCGTCGATGAGATCGTGGCGGGCACCGAGTTCGCGCAAATAGACCTTCAGTCGGTCGTGGAAGAAGGCGAGCAGGTCGGCTTTCAGGGGCGCTGCCCGCTCGATCGTCTCGCGGCGCAGCTCCGCCTCATAGGCGGCAAGCGCATTGTCCTCGTCCTGCTCGCCATCGACGTCGCCGGTGTCGAGCTTGTCCTGTGCGGCCTCGAACTCGGTCAGGCGCTTTTCAATCGACGTCTCGGCCAGCTGGGCGAGCGCCGCATCGAACAGCTTGATCAGCGGAAGCTTGCCGCGTGCGGCCAGCAAAATCCTGACGATGCCGAGCGCAGCGCGACGCAGTGCGTAAGGGTCCTTTGAACCGGTCGGCTTCTCGTCGATCGTCCAGAAACCGACCAGCGTGTCGAGCTTGTCAGCCAACGCCACAGACACAGAAACCGGATCGGCTGGCACGCGGTCGGACGGGCCCTGCGGCCTGTAATGTTCCTCAAGCGCGGCCGCCACCGACGGGCTTTCACCCTGCAACAGCGCATACTTACGGCCCATGGCGCCCTGCAGTTCGGGGAACTCGCCGACCACTTCGGTCTGCAGGTCGGCCTTAGCCAGAACGGCTGCGCGCTCGGCGAGCTTCGGCTCTGCGCCGACCAGCGGCGCGATCTCGCGGGCGAGCGCGCGGATGCGCTGGACGCGGGCGCCCTGTGTGCCGAGCTTGGCGTGGAAGGTAACGCCGAGATGGTCGAGACGGGCCATGCGCTGGTCGAGCGGCTTGGCGAGGTCAAGACCGAAGGCCGAGGCCGATTCCTTCAGCGTTTCGAGATCAGGCAGGTCGCCCTGGTCGGTCTTCCAGAAATAGAGTGCGTCGGAGAGACGGGCGCGCACCACCTTGCCATTGCCGTGGACGATCTCCTTGCCGCCGTCCGTGGCCTCGATGTTCGAAGTCAGCACGAAGTGATGCGACAGCGCATCCTCCTTGCCCTGCGGGCGGGTGACGAAGCACTTCTGGTTGGCGCGGATGGTCAGGCGGATGACCTCGGCCGGGATTTCAAGGAAAGCATCCTCGAACTGGCCCATCAGCACGACCGGCCATTCGACGAGGCCCGAAACCTCTTCCAGCAGTCCCTCGTCCTCGACCAGCTCAAGCCCGCTGGCGAAGGCCAGGTTGCGGGCATCGGTGACAATGATTTCCTTGCGCCGGTCGGCGTCAATGACGACCTTGGCGGCCTCGAGTTTGGCCGCATAGTCGTCGAAGCGGCGCACGGTGATCGCTTCCGGCGCGTGGAAGCGGTGGCCGTAGGTGACGTTGCCGGAGCGAATGCCGTCGACCTCGAAGTCGATGACGACGGGCTCCTCGGTCTCGGGGCCGAAAGTGCAGACGATCGACTGCAGCGGGCGCACCCAGCGCAGGCTGCCGGGCTTGGCCGAGGCCGGGCCCCAGCGCATCGATTTCGGCCACGGGAACGACTTGACGATCGCGGGCATCACCTCGGCGACGATCTCCTCGGCCGAGCGGCCGGGCTTTGAGATGTGCGCGACGTAGAAGTCGCCCTTCTTGGGGTCGCTGTGGACATGCGCCTCGGAAATCGAGTTCAGCCCCGCGCTGCGCAGAAAGCCCTGAATCGCGGCTTCGGGCGCCTTGGTGCTCGGGCCCTTGCGGTCTTCGTGGATGTCCTTGGAGCGGGCGGTGAGACCACGGATGTCGAGCGTCAGGCGCCGCGGCGTCCAGTATTCGCGCGCCGCCTCGTAGGTGAGACCGGCTTCGACCAGACCGTCGGTCAGCATCTTCCTCAGATCGCCGGCCGCCTTGCGCTGCATGCGGGCGGGGATTTCTTCGGAACGCAACTCAAGAAGCAGATCGGGCATCGGACGGGCTCACGCGGAAAATGGTCCGCGCGGCATAGCAACTCAGCCGCCCGCTGTCACCTCTAGTGCGTCAGGCGAAATGCCATGGGCGCGCAGCGACGAGCATGGGCAATCAGGCCGAAGATTTGCGTGAACCGAACGCTGCGCCGAAGCGACCAACGTTCAGGCAGACACCTGTTTGGATCGATGGCGATGAAATCCCTGACCGCATCCCTGCATATCCTGGCCCTCGGCACCCTGCTCGCGGTGCATGTGGCCGCACCCGCCGAGCTAAAATTGCCGGGCGTGCGCAAGGCGCTGCAAACCATCGACGGCCAGACGGTTCCATTCGCAGCGTCGAATGGGGTGGCAATCGCCAAGATCGTCTAGCTCTGGCTCTCGCCAATCAGTCCCGCCAGCCGTGTCGCCGCGGCATCCGCCGTCAATTCGGTGACGTCGAGCGCCAGCGCCCGGTCGGCACGCAGCAGGCGATGCTGCGCTCTCAGCCCCTCGAGCACGGAGACATCGACAAGCTTGTGCCGCTCGGCCCGCCCGGCCGTCACGAGACGGCGCCTATTTTCGTCTTCCGCACACTCCAGCACGACAGGCACAAGTCGCGCGCGCCTTCGTTCGGCAAGCGCCCGATACTGTTCGAACTGTGCGCTATCGTACTCGTCGTCGGAAAGGGCGTCGGTAAAGATAAAAGAAGCCGCCGGATCGGCCCGGGAAATATGGTCGAACACCGTTTCCCTGACGGCCGCCCGCAGCGATCGGTAGAGCGGATCACGGCGGGAAAACAGCATCTCCGCCGGATTGATGAGCGTATGGTTGTCGACCAGCCTGGCACCGAGCATCGGCGCCAGCATCTTGGCGATCGTCAGCTTGCCGCTGCCGGGCCAGCCGTTGATGTGAACAATGATGTTGGCGAAAGTCGTCACACGGTCAGGCCACCGGCTTCGGTCAAAAGGAAGGCCTCGCCGCAAGCCTTGGAAAGGTTGCGCACCCTCAGGATGTAGCTCTGGCGCTCGGTGACCGAGATCACGCCGCGTGCATCGAGCAGGTTGAAGACATGGCTCGCCTTGATGCATTGGTCGTAGGCCGGGAACACCATCTTGTGCTGGGCGAGATTGCCGCCCTCGGCCGGCGCGCCGGCTTCAAGCAGCGCCTTGCACTCAGCTTCGGCGTCCTCGAAATGCTTGAGCAGCATGGCGGTGTTGGCATGCTCGAAATTGTGGCGCGAGTATTCCTGCTCGGCCTGCAGGAAGACGTCGCCATAGGTGACCTTGTCGTCGCCTTCGAGACCGTTGAAATTGAGGTCGTAGACGTTGTCGACGCCCTGGACATACATCGCAAGGCGCTCGAGTCCGTAGGTCAACTCGCCTGCGACAGGCGCACATTCGATGCCGCAGACCTGTTGGAAATAGGTGAACTGAGACACTTCCATGCCGTCGCACCAGCACTCCCAGCCAAGGCCCCAGGCGCCCAGCGTCGGGCTTTCCCAGTCGTCTTCGACGAAGCGGATGTCATGCACCAGCGGATCGAGGCCGATGGCGGCCAGTGAGCCGAGGTAAAGTTCCTGCAGGTTCGACGGGTTCGGCTTCAGGATGACCTGGTATTGGTAATAATGCTGCAGCCGGTTGGGGTTTTCGCCATAACGGCCATCCTTGGGGCGGCGCGAGGGCTGCACATAGGCGGCATTCCAGCGCTTCGGGCCCAGAGCACGCAGCGTGGTTGCCGGGTGGAACGTACCGGCGCCCACTTCCATGTCGTAGGGCTGCAGGATGATGCAACCATGCGCGGCCCAGTAATTGTGCAGCGTCAGGATCAGGCCCTGGAACGAGCGGCTGGGGTGCATGTGGGCGGGCATGGTGTTGGTCACGGGCAACGCTCGATCATTGGCGCGCCCCGCAGCAAAACGGGGCCAGAGAGGCCCCGTCCTATTCTGCCCGAAGATATGGGTCAAGCAGCGGCATCCGGCCGCCGCCCACGCTGCCGGGTCAATTGCCCGGCAGGCGCAGTTCCTGTCCCGGAGCAAGGCGGGCCGGATCGCCGCGCAGCTCGGGGTTGAGATCGAGGATCTCGCGATAGCGGTCGCCATTGCCGAGCACCTCGTTGGCGATCGACCACAACGACTGGCCGCGCTGCACCTTGTAGGCCGCAGGTACGATCTGCGCCGTCTCCTCGACCGGGTTATCGGCCTCGCCCTTCTTCTGGCTGTCGGTCGCAGGCGCCACCGGCTGCACCGGCTCTGGCTTGGCCGGCACTTCCTGGGCGGCGGTCGGCTTCTCAGGCAGCGGCTCCAGACCCTTGGCCAGCTTCTTTTCGACCTCGGCCAGAACGTTTGGCTCGGGCTTCATGTCGCGCGTGTGGCTCCACTGGAAAGTGGCCTCCAGCTTGCGCCCGACACGCCAGTAGGCATCGCCGAGGTGATCGTTCAGAACCGGATCGTCAGGCTTAAGCGCCACCGCGCGTTCGAGTTCGCGCACGGCGTCGTCGAACTTGCCGAGACGATAATAGGCCCAGCCCAGCGAATCGATGATGTAGCCGTCGCTCGGCCTGAGATCGGCAGCCTTCTTGATGAGGTTGAGGCCCTCATCGAGGTTGATGTTCATGTCGACCCAGGAATAGCCGAGATAGTTCAGCACCTGCGGCTGGTCCGGGAACAGTTCCAGCGCCTTGCGGAAGTTCGGCTCGGCTTTTGGCCATTCCTTCAGCCGCTCATAGGCGATGCCACGCTGGTAGAAGAGGTTCCAGTTGACATTGGTCGGCGTCTTCAGCTTCTCGACCGCCTTGTCGTAGACATCGGCGGCGGCGCGGAAATTCTCGGTCGACGCATAGACGCCGCCGAGCGCGAGATAGCCGCGCATGTCGTCGGGATTTGCCTCGACCAGCGCCTTCAGGTGCTTGATCGCCTCGTCGTGCTGCTTGAGGTCGGCGAGGTTGAGGCCGAGCTGCAGCTCCGACAGCCGCTTCAGCGGCGAGCTTTCAGGCACGCGGCGGTAGAGCGCGATTGCCTCCTCGCCGTTCTGCTGCTGCTCGGCGATCGAGGCGAGCTGCACCAGGAGTTCGTCGCTGTATGGCTTCAGGGCCAACGCATATTGCAGATAGAGGCGAACGAAGGGCTCGCCGCCGCCACGGTTCAGCGCCGTCGACAGGTTGAGCAGGATTTCGGCAGCGCCATCCTGCGGGTTGGCGACCAGAGGCGCAATCTTGTCGCCCTTGTTGATCTGCTCGCGCAGCGCCGAGATCGGCAGCTTGCCAGGCGCGAACTCATCAGCCTTGTCGAGGACGGCGAGCGCTTCGGCCTTCTTGCCGCCGCGCGCCAGGAAACCGGCATAGGCTTCGGCGGCACGCATCCATGTCTCAGGAGCCGCACTGCCGGCGCCGAGATTGTTGATCGTCGCCTTGAAGATCTCGTCGGCCTTGTCCTTCTGGCCGGCGGCCTCGGCGATCAGCGCGCGATGATAGGTCTTGAACAGCTCATACCATTCGGGGCCCTGCAGCTTGTCGAGGAACTGCAACGCATCGGCCGAACGCCCCTCGCCCTGCTTCGCCCAGCCAGTCATGATGCCAGTGATCAGCCGGTCGAGGTCGGATTCGAGCGCCAGCTTGAGCCAGTTCTCGGCGCCCTGGTAATCCTTCTTGCGGATGCTGTCGACGCCGAGCGCCAGCCGCGAGAAACGCTCCACGTCGGGCACGGTCTTCAGCATCTGGGCGTAGGGCAGCGATTCGTCGAAGCGCCCCTGCGCGATCAGCGCCAACATCAGGCTCTGCTGAAGGGCTGCGTCTTCGGGATCGAAAGCCAGCGCGCGCTTGTAATAGGCAATGGCACTGTCGAGATCGTTGTCTGCTTCGGCGGTACGCGCCGCGAGATAAGCGCCCGAAAAGGAGTTGATTTCGACCGGCTCGGAAACCGTTTTGGCATAGCCCGGCTGCGTCAGGGCGGTGAAGCTCGTGAAAGCCGCCAGCCCGAGGAGCCAGAGTGCGCGTCGCTGCCGCATGAAAGTCCTTCCTGGTCAGGTCCTACGGTCAAGACACCCGCTGTGCGGGATCGATGGTCGCAACCGCTTGTCGGTTCGAAGCATGGCCTTTTTGGGGTCACGCATCAATCCGGTCCGGCATTACAATCCGACAACCGGCTCAAGACTTGCTTAAGGGCAACACTGGCGTGTCGCCTCGGGCGACATCACACGACGCGGCTGATGCAGAAATCGATGACGTCGATCAGGGCCGTCTTCTGCGGCGTGTTGTCGAGCGGCGCCAGCGCATCGCGGGCGATCTCGCCGAAATGGCTGGCGCGGCCGATCGTGTCGGAGATGGCGCCATGGCGCGTCATCAGGCCAATCGCCTTTTCGAGCGCGGCATCATCGCTCCCGCCATCCTCGATCGCGCTCTTCCAGAAGGCGCGTTCGGCGGTGCTGCCGCGGCGATAGCTCAGGATCACAGGCAGCGTGACCTTGCCTTCGCGGAAATCGTCACCGACATTCTTGCCGAGGTCCTTGCTGGAGCCGCCGTAATCGAGGGCGTCATCAATCAACTGGAAGGCAAGACCGAGATTCATGCCGTAGGAGCGCAGCGCCGCCTTGTCGTTCTTCGACGCGCCGGCGATGACCGGGCCGACCTCGGCAGCGGCCGAGAACAGGGCCGCCGTCTTCGCCTTGATGACAGCGAAATGCTCGTCCTCGGTGGTCTCGAGGTTCTTGGCGGCCGCCAGCTGCATCACCTCGCCTTCGGCGATGATCGAGGCAGCGGAGGACAGGATGTCGAGCGCTTCGAGCGAGCCGACCTCGACCATCATGCGGAAAGCCTGACCAAGCAGGAAGTCGCCGACGAGCACGCTCGCCTGGTTGCCCCAGATGGTCCGCGCCGTCTTCTTGCCGCGACGCAGGTCGCTTTCGTCGACGACGTCGTCATGCAGCAACGTCGCCGTGTGCATGAATTCGACCGAGGTCGCCAGCTTGACGTGGTTTTCGCCGGAATAGCCGAACATCTGGGCGGCCGCGAGCGTCAGCATCGGGCGCAGGCGCTTGCCGCCCGACGAGATCAGGTGGTTGGCCACCTCCGGGATCATTTCGACGTCGGAACCGGCCTTGGAGAGGATCAGCTCGTTGACCCTGGCCATGTCGGCCGAAGTCAGATCGATCAGTTCCTTGATCGAAGCGGCGTCCCGCTTTCCCTTCTCGATGTTGAGAACGACACCCAAGGCCAACACTCCAATTACACAGGCGCGTGGTCGCGCGCGTAGCTCTTAATCGATTCTAGGGCGCTATGCACCACACCGGCAAGTGGCGAATTGGCGCGGCGAAAAGGTGTGGCGTTTACTTCGCCCGCTCAAACTGCGAATTTCCAGAGATGATCGAACTCATGCGCACCAACGACCCCGTCGTCCTGTCCTTCGTGCAATCGATTCTGCGCGACTCCGGCATCGGCTGTTTCATCGCCGACCAGAACATGAGCGTGCTCGATGGCTCGCTGGGCATCCTGCCGCGGCGGGTGCTGATCGACGAAGACGATGCCAGGGAAGCACGACAGCTGCTTACCGACGCCGGCATCGAGCACGAAATCCGCCTGAAGTGACCTCTGCTCCTTTGGAGATTGCCGAACCGAAGCTGCCGCCGCATACGGTGGATGCCTTCCATCGCGGCGACTTCTTTGTGGTGCAACCGAAGAAGAGTGGGCATCGCGCCGGCATGGACGCGATGATGCTGGCGGCCTCTGTCCCATCGACATTCACAGGTCGGCTGGCCGATTTCGGTGCCGGCGCGGGTGCTGCCGGCCTTGCCGTTGCGTCGCGCTGCAGGTCGGCTCATGCGCTGCTGGTGGAACTGACGCCCGAGATGGCGGCCTTTGCCGAGGCGACGCTCGCGCATCCCGACAACACGGCGCTCAAGGGGCGCGCAACCGTGCTGATGGCCGACGTGGCGCTATCGGGCAAGGCGCGCGCCGAGGCCGGACTTGCCAACGGATCGCTCGACTGGGTGATCATGAACCCGCCGTTCAACCCTCAACACCATCGCCCGACGCCCGACGCGCTGAAGCGGCAGGCGCATGTCATGGACGACGGGCTGTTCGAAAGCTGGATCCGCAGTGCCGCAGCCGTGGTCAAGCCGCGTGGCGGTTTCGCCATCATCGCCCGCCCGGAATCGCTGGTGCCCATCCTCAACGCCATGGAAGGCCGCTTCGGCAATGCCGAGGTCGTGCCGGTCCACCCGCGCGCCGACGCGTCGGCGATCAGGGTCATCGTAAGGGCCGCGCGTGCCTCGCGCGCGCCCATGCAGATCTGCCCGCCACTGGTACTGCATGAAGAAAACGACAGGTTCTCGCAACGCGCCGACGACATAAACAGCGGCCGCTCTTCGCTTTTCGGCGATTGAGCTCGCCTCAGACATTGCGGATGGCTACGGAATACATACATCCCGCATGACCGGCGCGTCGGCCCGAAAGTAGAGACTTTCGGAACGAACGATGCGCAGATTGGAAAGGCTGGAGCGTATGTCATGCGTTCATTCGGACGCATTGAGCTCCAGAATCGGAGACGTGACGCCGTGAAGAAATTTTTCCGCCGCCTGCTGCCCAAGTCGATGCGCTCTGGCGACGTCACCATCCCCGTCCTGCGCCTGCAGGGCGCGATCATGGCCGGCGGCAGCCAATTCCGACCAAGCCTGTCTTTGGCTTCCACCGCCGGCCTGATCGAGAAGGCCTTTGCCATTCCCGGCCCGGCCGTCGCCATCTCGATCAATTCGCCCGGCGGGTCGCCGGTGCAGGCGCGGCTGATCTACAAGCGCATCCGCGATCTCGCGGCGGAGAAGAACAAGAAGGTGCTGGTGTTCGTCGAGGACCTGGCGGCATCAGGCGGCTACATGATCGCGATCGCCGGCGACGAGATCATCGCCGACCCCTCGTCCATCGTCGGCTCCATCGGCGTCATCTCGTCGTCCTTCGGCTTCACCGAGCTGATCAAGAAAATCGGCGTCGAGCGCCGCGTCTATACCGCTGGCGAAAACAAGGCGACGCTCGACCCGTTCAAGCCGGAGAAGGCCGAGGACATCGAGCGGCTGAAGAAGCTGCAGCTCGAAGTGCACGAAACCTTCATCGACATGGTCAAGGAGCGGCGGGGCAAGAACCTCACCGACGATCCGGAGCTGTTCACCGGCCTGTTCTGGTCGGGCAAGAAGGGCCTCGAACTCGGCCTGGTCGATTCCCTCGGCGACATGCGCACCGTGCTCAAGGACCGCTACGGCGCAAAGGCCGAACTCAAGCTGATCACCCCGCCGCGCGGCCTGTTCGGACGCCGGCTCGGCATGTTCGGCTCGTCGACGCCGACACTCGGCCCCGATGTCGCGTCTGCGTTCGCCGCAGGCATGGTGGATGCGGCGGAAGAGCGCGCGTTGTGGGGCCGGTTCGGCCTTTGAAAATGCAGGGACCGCGGATTATGATCGCGGAAAGTCCCTGCCCGGCCGGACACATCAGGCGCCGGCGACCCAAGGGAGGAGAATGACATGCCGCAACTGATCTTCTTCGCGCTCGTGGTCGTGGTGGCCTGGTACGGCTACCGCTCCTTCATCCGCGAGGCCGAACGCGTCACCGCCAAGGTCCGCCGCCACGAGCGCCAGCGCCAGTCGGGCACGGACGGTACGCTGGTCAAGGACCCCAAGACCGGCGAATACCGGCTTGAAAAGGACTGACGGCCGCCCCGTGACGCTGAACACCGCGCCGCTCGCCGAACTCGCCCCGGCCAAGATCAACCTCGCCTTGCACGTCACTGGCAGGCGTGACGACGGCTATCATTTGCTCGAGAGCCTTGTCGTCTTCGCCGAGTTGGGCGACCGCATCACAGTTTCCACCTATGAAACAGACAGCTTTGCCGTCGACGGCCGCTTTGTATCGGACGTGCCGCTCGATGGCGGCAATCTGGTGCTCAAAGCTCGCGACGCCCTGCGCGCCGCTTTCCCCGGCCATGCCCGGCCCGTATCGATCGCGCTCGAAAAGAACCTGCCGGTCGCCTCGGGCATCGGCGGCGGCTCGAGCGATGCGGCCGCAACGCTGCGGGCGCTCGCCAGGCTTTGGCGTATCCCGGTCGGCGAGGCCGAACTTGCACGGCTGGCCCTGCCGCTCGGCGCCGACCTGCCGATGTGCCTTGCCGGACGGCCGCTCGTGGCGCGCGGCATCGGCGAACATCTCGAACCGGTCGAGGATTTTCCCGCCCTGCCGACGGTGCTCGTCAATCCCGGCATCGCCATATCCACGCCTGATGTCTTCCGCGCGCTCACCCGCCGCGACAACCCGCCGCTCGCAGCCCTTACGCATGCCTGCGACATGTTCGAATGGCTCGCGGCGACGCGCAACGATCTCGAACCCGCCGCCATGTCGATCGTGCCTGCGGTCGGCGAAGCGCTCGATGCCCTGCGCCAGACCGGCGCTGCCTTTGCCCGCATGTCGGGCTCCGGCGCCACCTGCTTCGGCATTTTCGACAGCCAGGCTGCTGCCCAGCGCGCTGCGGATGCAATCGGCAGCAGGCAGCCCGGGTGGTTCACCGCCGCCACGAAAACCATGATCCAGGAGCCAAGGCGATGAGCGAGCCCCGCGCCTTCATTCCCGTCGGCATCGCCGTGCTCACCGTCTCCGACACGCGCACGCTCGCCGACGACAAGTCGGGCAAGACGTTGGCCGACCGCATCGCGGACGCAGGCCACGCGCTGAGGGCACGCGACATCGTCACCGACGACAAGGACAAGATCCGCGAGCTCGTCACCACGTGGTCGCTCGACAAGGACATCGACGTCATCATCACCACAGGCGGCACCGGCTTCACCGGCCGCGACGTGACGCCTGAGGCGCTGGAGCCGATCTTCGAGAAGCGCATGGACGGCTTCTCGGAAGTTTTCCACCGCATCTCCTACGAGAAGATCGGCACCTCGACGATCCAGTCGCGCGCCACAGGCGGGGTGCTCAACGCCACCTTCGTCTTCGTGCTGCCCGGTTCGCCCGGCGCCTGCCGCGACGCCTGGGACTGCATCCTCAAGCCGCAGCTCGACTATCGCCACATGCCCTGCAATTTCGTGGAGATCATGCCGCGCCTCGACGAGCATCTTAGGCGCGGCGGCACCAAGTCAGCGTGAGCTATCTCCGCTCTGCGGCGACGGTGATTTCAGCTTCCAGCGTCTTCATCGCCAGCCCGCGTGCAATGCCTTCGGCATCTGCGCCATTGCGGGCCTGAACCGCAGCCTGCTTCCTGGTAATGACCAGCCCTTGCTCCAGCGCTCGGGGCCGTGACGTGATGCGCTGCCAGAACGGCCTGTTGCTCGCCTTCGAGCGCGTGAAACGCGCGCTCATCGTCAGCTTGGCCGTGTGGCGCATAACGTCGTCTGTCCAGCCGTCGGCAAGCCGCGCGCCCGGTTCGAGCAGCAGCAGCCAGTCGCCCTTCGCCTGCGCGATACCGGCCCTGATGCCGCCTTCGGCCAGGAACACGCAGCCGGCATGCTCGGCGACATAGTGGGTCTGGTCACTCGAGCCGCGATCGCAGACGATCACCTCGCGCACCACACCCTCGACGGCACCGCCTACCAGCGACGCCAGCGTCCGGGCCAAGGCTTCCTCGTCGTTTCGCGTTTCGATCAGCACGCTCAGCATCCCTAGCCGCATATCCGAAAGCCGGCCGATGCGCCAGCGCCGTCGGATGAACGACAAAGTTCTTGCTTTGTTCTTATTTTCAAAATAGGAATAGTTTCATGTCGGACGAATCGACGGCCGGCTTCTTTCCCACCGGGAGACGACCAGATGGAACCCATTGCACGGGCCGATGCCGCAGCTTTCAAAGGCGGTGGCGCGACAATGGCCAACGCGATGATCGAAGAGAGCGGCCTGCGCATCAACCACGAGCGCCGGCGCGGTCGTGGCTCCGGCGTCAATCCCTCCGGGCGCTTCGAACCGACGACGCGCCATGTCTTCGACGACGGTTGGAGCACCATCGAAGAGCTGCCGCCGTTCAAGACCGAAGTGCAGGTGGAAAAGCCGCGCACCATCATCACCCGCAACGACTCGCCCGACATCTCTTTCGACCGTTCGATCAATCCCTATCGCGGCTGCGAGCATGGCTGCGTCTATTGCTTCGCCCGACCGACGCACAGCTACATGGGCCTGTCGGCGGGACTGGACTTCGAGTCGCGGCTGTTCGCCAAGCCCGATGCGGCAAAGCTGCTCGACCGCGAATTGTCGAAAGACGGCTACCAGCCGCGCACCATCGCCATCGGCACCAACACCGATCCTTACCAGCCGATCGAGAAGAACTGGCGCATCATGCGCGAGGTCCTCGAGGTGCTGGAGGCGCGCAACCATCCTGTAGGCATCGTCACCAAGTCGGCGCTCGTGGCCAGGGACATCGATATCCTGGCACGCATGGCGGAGAAGGGTCTCGCCAAGGTGGCGCTGTCGATCACCACGATGGACCGGCTGCTTGCCCGCACCATGGAACCACGTGCGGCGACGCCGACCAGGCGGCTTGAAGCCATCCGCCAGCTGTCGCAGGCCGGCATTCCCGTCTCGGTCATGGTGGCGCCGATCATCCCCGGCCTGACCGACCAGGAGATCGAACGTATACTCGACTCGGCCGCCGCCGCCGGTGCGACCGGAGCCGGCTACGTCATCCTGCGCCTGCCGCTCGAAGTCAGCCCGATCTTCAAGGACTGGCTGTTGCGCCACTATCCCGACAGCTATCGCCATGTGCTGTCGCTGATCCGCTCGATGCGCGACGGCAAGGACTATGACGCTGAATGGGGCAAGCGCATGCGCGGCAAGGGCCCCTATGCCTGGCAGATCGGTCGCCGCTTCGAGATGGCCGCCAAACGGCTTGGCCTCAACTCCGAGCGCACCCCGCTCAGGACAGACCTGTTCAAGGCCGCCCCGAAAGACCAGCAGCAGCTGATGCTGCTCTGACCCTACAAGAGATCCCGTCCGGCCTCCCCCGTGGCCAGCTGACGGTGCCTTCCCGAGCCGCCGCCCCATACGGACGGGAAGGTCTTGCGGAGAATCGGAGCCGATGCGAGCATCGCCGCACTATGGCTCGCCCGCGTTCCGATTCTCCGCCCCTCTTCGAGATCGTCGAGAAACCCGACTTCTCCTTCGAACAGAAGGCGATGAAGGCCGGGCAGTGGCCATGCGCCGGCATGGATGAAGCCGGTCGCGGCCCACTCGCCGGCCCTGTCGTGGCTGCGGCGGTCGTGCTCGACCCCGACAACATCCCTGCCGGTCTGGACGATTCCAAGCGTCTCAGCGCTGCCCAGCGCGACGCATTGTTCGACGAGATCCTGAGCAAGGCGCTGGGTGTGGCAGTGGCTTCGGTCTCGGCCGACAGCATCGACCGCAGCGACATCCGCAAGGCCAGCCTCGAGGCCATGCGGCGCGCGCTCGCCGGACTGCCGGTCGTTGCCCAATCGGCGCTCGCCGACGGCCGCGACGTCCCTCCCGGCCTCGCCTGCACCTGCAAGGCGCTGGTGAAGGGTGACCAGCGCTCGCAGTCGATCGCTGCAGCGTCCATCGTCGCCAAGGTCACCCGTGACCGGATGATGACGGCCTGCGGCGCCAACGACAATCGCTACGGCTTCGAAGTCCACATGGGCTATGCGACCGCACGCCACCGCGCGGCGATCGTCGAACATGGCGCATGCACCCGCATCCACCGCGTCTCCTTCGCGCCGTTCAAGGACTGACGCCGTCCGCGGCCGGCGGTCCGTTGCGCAGATCTTTTCAAGCCCGGGCCGCTGTCTCATCGCTGATGCCCCTCGTAACACAGGCATTATGGTCAGACATCGGCATTTGAGCGCCGAAGGAGACCAGCGTCGACGACCGGACGATGTTCGGAGGACGCTTCCCCAGTGCGACCGCAGAGCGGCTCGTGTCTCCCGCCCCCCCAAACAAAAAAGCCGCCGGAAATTCCAGCGGCTTTCTCATATTGGGTAAGTCCAGCTCGACTTAGTTGAGCTTGGCCTTCACTTCCTGGACCGAGCTCTTGAAGCGGTCGGTGCTGGTCTTGGCGTCGACCTTGCTGCCCAGAATCTGGCGGGCGGCTTCGACGGCGAGGTCCACTGCGTTGGCGCGGACTTCGTTGATCGCTTCCTGCTCTGCCTGGCCGATCTTCTGCTCGGCGAGCGCGGTGCGGCGCGCGACATACTCTTCGGTCTTGGCATGCGCCTCTTCGGCGAGCAGGCCAGCTTCACGCTTGGCGATCTCGACGATTTCGGCTGCTTCCTTTTCCGCTTCCTTGCGCTTGCGCTGGTACTCGGCCAGCAGCTGCTGCGCTTCTTCACGCAGCTTGCGCGCATCCTCGAGTTCGGCGCGGATACGATCCGCACGGCCGTCGAGAGACTTCGCCAGCATGCCGGGCACCTTCAGGTACACGATCAGCGCAACGAAGAGAAACAGAGCGACTGTTGCCCAGAATGTAGCGTCCATCGCTTGTCTCCTACTTGCCTGCGGCCTTGACGGCAGCGGCGATGTCGGCCTTTTCGACCTTGCCTGCGCCAAGCGCCTGGACGATCGCCTGGGCGGTGTCCTCGGCGATGGTGCCCACTTCCTTCATGGCGTTGGCCTTGATGGTGGCGATGCGCGCCTCGGCGGCAGCGAGCTTCTGCTCGAGACCAGCCTCGACTTCCTTGCGCTTGCCTTCAGCTTCGGCCTTGGCCGCGTCGCGGGCTTCCTGACCAATGGAATTGGCCTTGCCCTTGGCCTGGGCCAGTTCCTGCTCGTAGGCAGCAACCGCTGCGTCCGCCTCGGACTTCATCCGCGCGGCCTGATCGAGGTCGCCGGCGATGCGATCGCGGCGAACTTCCAGCGTACCGCCGACACGCGGCAGAACGACGTTCTTCAGGAAGAGGTAGAACAGGCCGAAAGTGATGGCGAGCCAAAGGATCTGCGACGGATAGGTCGTAGAATCGAATGGCGGAAAAACGCCGCCGCCGTGCCCACCAGCTGCTTCCGTGTGCGCCTGAGCGGCACCGGCATCAGTGGTGTGAGCATCTCCCGCCGCAGGCGCTACTTCCTCGGCGTAACCCGGTGTCACAAACATCTCATTCCCCTGTCCAACCCGACCGGCCGCCTGTGGCGACCGGCACAATCGTCAGCGTGGCTCTTATGCGAAGAGCAGCAGCAGGGCGATGAGCAGCGAGAAGATGCCCAGAGCTTCGGTCACGGCGAAGCCGAACACCAGGCGGCCGAACTGGCCGTCAGCAGCCGACGGGTTGCGCAGGGCGCCCGAGAGGTAGCTGCCGAAGATGTTGCCGAGGCCGAGGGCCGTACCGGCCATGCCGAAACAAGCCAGACCGGCGCCGAGATACTTTGCTGCTTCTGCGTCCATTTTAAAACTCCTTGTTGGAACTGTTGATTTCGTTATGCGACGGGCGAGCCCGCCGTATCTGGATCAGTGTCCGGGATGGACAGCGTCGTTGAGGTACATGCAGGTCAGAACTGCGAAGACATAGGCTTGCAGGAACGCGACCAGCACTTCGAGACCGGTGATGGCAACGGTCATGAACAGCGGCAGGACCGAGCCGGCGATACCCACGGCGCCCATGGCGCTCAGCGAGGTAACGAAACCGGCGAAGACCTTCAGCGTGATGTGACCGGCCAGCATGTTGGCGAACAGACGAACCGAGAGGCTGACCGGACGCGACAGGAACGAGATCACTTCGATGATGACGACCAGCGGCACCAGCAGGCCCGGAATGCCGCTCGGCACGAACAGCTTGAGGAAGCCGAAGCCATGCTTGGCGAAACCGTAGACAATGACGGTGCCGATCACCAGCAGCGCCAGCGCGAAAGTGACGATGATCTGGCTGGTGACGGTAAAGAAGTAAGGGAACAGGCCGAGCATGTTGGCAACGAGCACGAACATGAACAGCGAGAAGACGAACGGGAAGAAGCGCATGCCCTGGGAGCCCGCGGCATCTCTCAGCATCGACGCCACGAATTCATAACTCATTTCCGAGACCGACTGCAGGCGGCCGGGAACGAGGCCGCGGCTGGTGGTCGTCAGGAACAAAAAGGCGCTGGCGACCACGACGGTGGCGACCATGAAAGCGGCCGAATTGGTGAAGGAGAAGTCGAGACCTCCGACCTCAATCGGAATCAATTTCGAAATCTGAAACTGATGGATAGGATCGTTGGCCACGTGGCCCCCCTTCGCCTAAATTGCGCCTTGCGGCGCTGCTTACTTCTTGTCTTGGTCGTCCGACCGCCCGTCCGGCGGCCTGATGCCAGCATCCGTCACAAGCCCTGCCGAACGCAGGACATTCAGTACACCGGCGCCAAAGCCGAGAAGCAGGAACACGATAAGCCCCCAGGGCGACGTTCCTGCGAACCGATCGACAAACCAACCCAGACCGACACCGACAGCAACCCCGGCGATGAACTCGCTCGACAGCTTGAGTGCCTGACCGTAGCCAGTCGTGCCTTTCGACTCTGTACCTTCATCCCCCTCGTCACGCTGTGGGCGCCTTGCTGCCAGTGAGGCTTCAAGATCGCGCCTGCGGCGCTCGAGTTCGTTGTCGCGAATGTCGTTTTCGGCTCGATTTTCAGGCCGGGTGTTTCCAGTTTCGCCTGGCCTTGTTGGCTTGGCCATTGCAAACTCCCGCCCGGTCCGAGCGTCTCCGTCCGTCCGCTTCAAAGTCGCCGGCAACATAGTTAGAGGGTGCCTGCCCGTCAAGCCACGGGGGCACCCATCAGCAGAAGTATTTAATGCTGTTAAATCAGGGACTTGGCGAAGTGCGACATCCTGCCCAAGGCTCCACCCCGCCCTCCCCGGGCGAATCCCCGGGTAAACGGGCTTCAGCGCGGACTACCGGGCCAAGCCTTGAGACAGGTCAGCTCCAGCCACCGCCATAAGTGCGGTAGAAGATGTGGAGACCGATTTTGGTCATCCGCTTCATGCCCCTCGCCCACCCCGGATTGACGTAGTTGGCGTAATAATGGGTCGACGAGCCGACCTCCGGCAGGAAGATCTTTCCGGCGGTCACGGCCATGGCCACATCCTGGGCGATCTTGTAGTGCGTCGGGCTGGTGACGCGGTCCTTGATGCCGTCGCAGGCAAAGGAGAACTGGCAGCGGTTGAACCAGCCGTCGTTCTGGTAGACCACGCCGCAGATGCTGCCGGGATAGGTCGGATTGCGCACGCGGTTGAGCACGACCTGGGCAACGGCTGCCTGACCGCGCAGCGGCTCGCTCTGGGCCTCGAAATAGATGGCGTTGGCCAGGCAGGTCTGTTCAGCCTTGGAGAAGACGCTCGCCGGCAGCGGGTTCTGCAGCCAGGAGTGGTCACCCTTGCCCATCGGCGGAATGAAACGGCCCGACGCCTGATCGTCGTCGCGCAGCAACGCCTCGAAGGGCGACGCCTTGGCATAGTCCGGCTCGGCCGGGGCATAGGCGGTGGCGAGAATGTCGGCTTTGTCGCTGGTGACCAAAGAAGCAAGCATCGAAGGCACGTCGCGATCGCGCTTCTTCGTCTCCTTGACGTGGAAGGCCGCGGCGATCTCCACCTCCTTGCCCTTGATCTCGGGCTTGGCGAAGGTCAGCTTCATGCCGCTATCGGTGGAGGGGCGCAGGAGCAACGAACTGGTGCGCTGGAACACCGAACCGGCGGTAAAGTTCCTGGGTGGCGCAACCGGGGTCACCTCGACGACGCGGCTGCGCTTGTCGACGCGCACGACCCGGTCCTCGTCGGGCAGCTTGGAGGCAGCGCCGATCTTGCCACGGAAGGCGACCGTTCCGACGCCTGAAATCTTCATGCCGGAGCCCGACATCGGGCCGGTGACGATGCCATCGAGGAAAGGCATTTCGGCCGCATGCACTGAACCGGCGGCAGCCCGCTCGACATAAGAACTCCAGCGGGCATTCTGGCCCTCGAGGCCGGAAACGAAGCTGGTCATGTCCTGATAAGCGGCAACGGTGGGGAAGCCGAGCCAGATCCCGAGGCCGACGATGGCGGGCGCCAGGAACGAACGCTTTCCCTCGCGGGCGGCGGCAGGCCGCCGCGACACAACTGGTCGATGCACGAAAACTCTCCAGGACGCTACACACCCACTGGAGAGAAAAATGAAGCATTAACCTTGATGGAGCGTTAACGCACGCAACCTTCGCGCAATGCGAAAAGGGCCCGCAATTGCGAGCCCCCGGTTCATTTCTTCTTCTTTGCGCGTCCTGCGAACGGGTTGTCGGATGTGCGCAGCGCCATGCGGATCGGCACGCCGGGCATCTCGAAGGCGTCGCGCAGATTGTTTGTCAGATAGCGCACATAAGATTGCGGCATGGCATCTGGGCGCGAACATGAGACGACGAAGCCCGGCGGACGGGTCTTCACCTGGGTGATGTACTTGACCTTGAGGCGGCGTCCGGCGACGGCGGGCGGCGGGTGGTGGGCGATGATGCCCTCCAGCCAGCGATTGAGCTTGCCGGTCGAGACGCGACTGTTCCAGACGCGGTGGGTGCGCAGGACCGCATCCATCAGCTTGTCGAGGCTACGGCCGGTTTCGGCCGACACGGGCACGGCCTGCAGGCCACGCACCTGCGGCAACAGCCGCTCGGTCTTTTCGCGCAGCTCGGCGAGCGCTTCCTGCGGATTGTCGATCAGATCCCACTTGTTGAAGGCGATGACCGGGGCCCTGCCCTCACGGATGATGAGGTCGGCGATCTGCAGGTCCTGCTTCTCGAACGGGATCGTCGCATCGAGCACGATGATGACGATCTCGGCGAAGCGGATGGCGCGCAGGCCGTCCTGAACGGAGAGCTTCTCCAGCTTCTCCTGCACCTTGGCCTTGCGACGCATGCCGGCCGTGTCGAACAGCTTGATGCCGCGGCCCTTCCAGTCCCAGTCGACCGAGATCGAATCGCGAGTGATGCCGGCTTCGGGTCCGGTGAGCAGGCGTTCCTCGCCAATCAGCGCATTGATGAGCGTCGACTTGCCGGCATTCGGACGGCCGACGACTGCGATACGCAGCGGCTTGGTCTCGTCATAGGTATTGACGTCTTCGGCGTCGGGGTCGGCGATGTCCTCGCCGATCAGCACGTCGCTTTCGGCAACGAGTTCGGCTTCGTCGTCACCGTCGTCCTCGAAGACGCGCTCGTGCCCGAGCGCTTCGACAACGGCGTCGCGCAAATCGGGCATGCCGATGCCATGCTCGGCCGAAATCTGCACCGGCTCGCCCATGCCGAGTTCCCAGGCCTCAAGCGCGCCGCCCTGGGCGCCGCGTGCCTCGGACTTGTTGGCGACGAGTACTGTCGGCTTGCCGGAGCGGCGCACGATCTCGACGAAGGTGCGATCATCGGGGGTCAGGCCGGTCTTGGCATCGACCATGAAGAAGATCAGGTCGGCTTCCTTGATGGCGATCTCGGTCTGCTGGCGCATGCGCCCCTGCAGCGTGGCAGCACCCGCATCCTCGAAGCCTGCCGTGTCGATGACGTCGAAGGCGAGGTCGTAGAGCTTTGCCGCATGGACGCGGCGGTCACGCGTCACACCCGGCGTGTCGTCGACAAGCGCGATCTTCTTTCCGACCAGCCGGTTGAAAAGCGTGGATTTGCCGACGTTGGGTCGGCCGATTATGGCGATCTTGAATGCCATAGGGCCCGCGTTACGATCCGTTGCCCGAACCGCGGATCAGTTCGGCCATGACATTGGCACGCTGACGCGCGTTGCGCGGTGCGACTTCGTCGTTGGAAATCTGTTCGAAGAGCTTCATCGCGTCGGTGAACTTGCCTTCCTTCCAGGCCGAGAGGCCAAGCGCCTCGCGTGCCGAATGGCGCAGCGGATTGGTGTCGGCGGTCAGCGTCTCGACGCGGCTCGACACCTCGGCATAGGTACCGTGGTCGACGAGCAGGAGCGCTGCGCGCAGGCGGGCCATGTCGCGGATGACGGCGGGAATGGCTGTGTCGGCGGCCACTTCATCGAAGCCCGCGACCGCGCCCTTGAAGTCGCCCTTGTCGGCGAGAACGGTGGCGGCACGCATGCGGGCGAGCAACGGATAAGCGCCGTAGCCATCCTTTTCCAGCGCCTCGAACGCAACCAGCGCCTCGTCGGTCTTGCCTGAATTGGCGAGCGTCAGCGCCTGCGAGAACTGGTCGCCCGAGGCGTTGGCCTTGGTCTCGACCCAATATTCCCAGGCGACGAACAGGCCAGTGCCGATGACCACCAGAACGGCGAGCACGATCGCCGCGGGGCCATAACGGTCCCACAGGGCCCTGGCCTGCTCCTGGCGAATTTCCTCGTTTACTTCGCGGAAAAAGCTGTCGTCCGACATTCCATCCAACCGGTTGCGGCCCTCGGGCCTCTCGTGAGCCTGCGTTTTAACGGAATTTCGCCGCCATGGAAGGGGGCGGGGTGGAAATTCGGTGGGCGGGGAGTCCCTCGCCCCGATTACGGGGAGAAGGGATCAGGTTTCTTCACTGCCACGCCCCGTTTCCGGTCTGGCCATTGTCAAAGAACGCTTCCGCGTTCGGAGAGAAATTCGAGAAGCGGAGCGCGAGGCCGTGCCTTCCGATAGATTGATGTGGCGTGACGTTCGCAGGCCAGAGAGCGTGCGAAGGATCGCGATGGCAAAGAGAGGCAGCATCGAAAAGCGCCCAAGGCTCGCCCAAAAAGTCGCCACACCATGGATCCCTGTCCCCGTCCGTCCAAACGGAGGCATTTGAGACAGAACGCATCCGTGCCACATTTCGGCCTTAACCGCCTGACGTCGCCAAGTCCCCGTAATTGCATCGAAGTTCGACATGACCAAAGCGTTTCGCGTCTGTGCCCTTATTTCCGCATCGCTCGCCGCCGGGCCGGCGGCAGCGAGTCCCGCCCCCAAGGTTGACGAGGTGAAGCCCAAGCAGATCGTGCTGATCTCCTTCGATGGCGCCCATGACCTTGCGCAGTGGCAGCGCAGCCGAAACCTTGCGGCCCGCACCGGCGCGCGCTTCACCTATTTTCTCTCATGTGTCTTCCTGCTGTCGCGTGAGACCAGGGGCGAATATCTGGCGCCAGGCAAGTCGCCCGGCCGCTCCAACGTCGGCTTCGCGCAATCAAAGCAGGAGGTGGTCGACCGGCTCGAACAGATCAATCTCGCCGCGGCCGAAGGCCACGACATCGCCAGCCATGGCTGCGGCCATTTCGACGGCGGCAAGTGGAGCAAGGCCGACTGGACGAAGGAATTCGACGCCTTTTCCCACATCATGCGCGACACCTACAAGATCAATGGCATTTCGCCGGAGCCATCGAACTGGGCCCACATCGCCGCTTCGGTGAAGGGGTTTCGCGCACCATATCTGTCGGAGAACAAGGCGCTGACGTCGGTGCTGCTGGACAAGGGCTTTGCCTACAACGCCAGCGGCGTGTCGCGCGGGCCGGAGGCGCCAAAGCCGGATCGCGGCATGATGGAATTTGCCTTGCCGCAGATAGCCGAGGGTCCGTCCGAGCGGCGCATCATCGCCATGGACTACAATCTTTATGTCCGCCATTCGGGCGGGGTGGAGAAACCTGGGGAAGCGCCCATTTACGAGAAGCGCGCCTATGACGCGTTCAAGGCGGCTTTCGACAAGCAGTTCGATGGCAGCCGCATCCCGCTGCAGGTGGGTTTCCATTTCACGCTGATGAACGACGGCGCCTACTGGCGCGCGCTGGAGCGTTTTGCCGGTGAGGTCTGCGTGAAGTCGGATGTCGAGTGCATCAGCTATGCCGACTATGTGGCGCGGCACAACACCATCGCGCCAGTGCAGACGGGCGGCTGAAGGGACAACCGCTCCAACCGCCAGAGAGATGCGTCAAATACCTCCCGCTACCTCGCCGGCGGATCGTAACCGGCCTCGAGCCGGTCACATGACCGGCTCGTCCTGCGGCTTCAGGCCCGCCTTTTCTCGATCGAGATAGCGCTGATCGATGTCGGGCAGCGCTTCACCCGAGAGCGTCGCCTCAAAGGCGCGCAGACGCTTATGCACCGACTGCAACTCGACGATGGTCGACCACGAATTGAGCAGGAACTGGAGCGATCCCGTCACCCGCCCGAAGGCATTTGAGATCTGGTTCATCGGGCCAAGCGTGATCTTGTGCGCGACGATCGACGGCCCGAGGATGATGAAGGAGAAAATGTTGTCGGCCTGCAGGTAGGTGTAGCGGACGACATTGAAGTAGATGTAGTGCGCATAGAGCCGGAAGTAGTTCCGCCGCACGTTGGTGAAAAGCTCCGTGGTGGTGGTGGGCTGGGCGCGATCGGCATGATCCTCGCCATAGACCAGTTCCTTGCGATAAGCCGCTTCGACACGCTGGTTGCGGAATTGGAGCCCGGGCAGCTTGACGCCGGCGATCATGACAGACGCCGTTCCGAGCAAGCACCAGCCAATTGCGGCGACGAGGAGCGGATGCGGAACAGCACCGATGATCGGAAGCTCGGTGATGTGCTTTTCCAGTTCGATCAGGACCGGCAGGAAGGCGATCAGCGTCATGATCGACGCCACGAAACTGGCTCCGAGATCCTCCATGATCTGGGCGAAGCGCATGGTGTCTTCCTGGATACGCTGGGAGGCACCTTCGATGTGGCGCAGCTTGCTCCAGTTTTCCATGAAGTAGTTGTTCATGGCGGTACGCCAGCGGAAGATCCAATGCTGGACGATGTATGCGTTGATCACCGAAACGTTCATGCCAACCAGTGCCAGCCAGGCGAAGCTGGCGGCACCCGCGTAGAACTCGGCGTTGGTCGAGTTGGTCGTGCCGCCCATCAACCCCTGGACGTAGTCGAAGAACGGTCCGTACCAATTGTTCACGGCCACGCTGACCTGAACGTTAAAGTAGATCATGAACAGGATGACCGAGGTGACGAGGATCGACCAGCTCTGCCATGGATGGGGCGAATACCAGTTCCAGAAGCCGTAGAAGAGCAGAACGCCGACCGCGAAATAGATGTAGAACCACAGGAAGGGCTGCGACCAGAACACCGAGATGCCGATGATGGGCGGTGCGCCCACGGCCGCCGGGGGCAGGCCAACCAGGGCACCCAGTTGGGCCCCACCAAAGAACCAGAAGAGCACGAGCACCAGGCTCCAGACGGCAGCCGAGGTGAAAAACAATTTCGGCTGCGGGAAGAAGGATACGAACACGCTTCCGGGTTCCTTTCGGCGTTCAGCGGCATATGCGATTTGCCGCATGAAGTCATACTTCGCGCCTGATGGGAATCCCAGTGGGCGCGCATATTGCATTGCGCCCGAGATCGTGGCGATTTTCGGCTCTTGCAGATTACACTTAGGTAACGTGGGGACGCCATGAACCAGTCAGCCCTTGCCGCAGCAGCCCTCTATGCCGCGCTCAATGCCCTGATCCTGCTGTGGCTGACGACGGCAACCGCACTGGTGCGGCGCAAGCACATGGTGCTGATCGGCGACGGCGGGGTGGCGCATCTCGGCCGGACGATGCGTGGCCATGCCAACGCCATCGAGAATATTCCCGTCATGCTGGTGCTGCTTGGATTTGCCGCAGCACTCGGAGCGCCAGCTGTGGCAATCCATGTGCTGGGCGCTGGCTTCACCTTCGGCCGCGCCGTGCATGCCTGGCATTTCACCCGCGCCGAGGCGTCGCAATGGCAGCGCGCGACCGGCTTCGGACTCAGCGTGTTGACGATTGCGGCGGCAGCGCTCGGCGTGCTCGGCCACGCACTTCTGTTGCTCTAGGCACGGCACTCGCCCGGCGCCGGCAAAACCGGCCTAGAGCCGCGACCCAGCGGCAGGTCGGCGAGCGCGCGTTCGTCCATGCGCGCGATGTCGGGATGGGACAGCGGATCGCGCAACCAGGCGAGGAAACGCTCACTGTCGATGCCGTTGATATCGCGCTGGCCTTGCAGCAGGGTAGCGAGGCTTGAGAAAATCTTCATCTGACTTCTCCTGAAAGCGTTGGTCCTTTCACTGTATTTTCGCTACAAACGCTCACTCATCAATCAAGATTGCCGCAGACGGAGTTTAGAAAATCTCAAGTCAGGCACTCAATCGCGTGCATCTGAACGGGCTCCGTGCGGTCGAGAGCGTCGCGCGCTGTGGCTCACTGGTCAAGGCGGCAGAGGAGCTCGGTGTCTCGGCCAGCGCGGTCAGCCAGCAGATTGGTCGCACCGAAGCGCAGCTTGGCCGCGCCATTTTCCAGCGCACCGGCGCGGGACTGGCGCTGACCGGCTTCGGGGCGGAGTTTTGCACGCGGCTGACAACTGGTTTCCAGGAACTCGGCCGCGCGGTGGCGCTAGCCGACGAGACAAGCTCGAACGTGCTGGTGGTATCGGTGGCGCCGGCTTTCGCCTCGCGCTTCCTGGTGCCCAGGCTCGCCCGCTTCAACCAGCGCCACCCCGAGATCAAGCTCAGGATCGACGCTTCGACCGGGCTGGTCGATCTCGACCATACCGACGTCGATCTCGCGATCCGCATGGGCGACGGCACATGGCCCGGCGTGCGGGCGGAGCTGCTTCTGGCGCAGGAGGTTTTTCCCGTCTGCGCGCCGGCGCTTGCCGCGAAACTGAGGGAGCCTGCCGATCTCGCACATCTGCCCGTCATCGCCGACGAGAGCACGATGATCAGCTGGGAGCGCTGGTTCGAGGCGGCGGGGCTGCAGAAGCCGTTCCCGGTGCAGCGGGCGGGGCCATCCTTCACCGACCCGATCCTCGGCATCGACGCGGCGGTGGGCGGACAGGGCGTTGCGCTGGCCTGGCAGCTCTTGTCGGCAGATGCGCTGGCCGACGGGCGGCTGGTGGCGCCGTTCGGCATCACCGTTGCCAGCGGGCTCGGCTATTATCTGGTCAGCTCGAAGATGGATCGCCCGGGCCGCAAGGTGCGCGATTTCACAACGTGGCTGCGCGAGGAGGTGGCGGCGACGATGGCGCGGTTCGGCACAAGGGCGAAATAGCCGGCGGCCCGAGAGCGCGGACATTGTCCACCGGCAGCGGCCGCGTCCATCATTCCGGGAATGCGGCCTCGTAGGCCTCAGGCTTGAAGCCGACGAGGCGGCGGCTGCCGAGGTCGAGCATCGGGCGTTTGATCATCGAGGGCTGCGCGAGCATCAGGGCGATCGCCTTTTCGGCGTCGAGGCCTTCCTTGTCTGTGTCGGGCAGCTTCTTGAAGGTGGTGCCGGCGCGGTTGAGTACAGTCTCCCAGCCGAACTCCTTGACCCATTTTTCCAGGCTCTTGCGGTCGATGCCGACGGCCTTGTAGTCGTGGAAGTCGTAGGCGACGCCGTGCCCCTCGAGCCAGGTGCGGGCCTTCTTGACCGTGTCGCAGTTCTTGATGCCGTACATGGTGATGGACAAGATCGGGCCTCCGCAAGCGCGGCCGGCCGGGCGGACCCGACTCGGCCAATTTTTGGCTAGCGGCTAGGTTCTACACCGCAGGCGGTTTGGCAAGCGCGTGGCGCCAGGCGACCGCCTCAACCTCGACCATGATCTCGGGCAGGACGAGTGCCGTGACGACCATGGCGGTGGCGGCCGGCGGATTGTCGGCGAAGATGCGGTTCTTGACCGAAGCATAGGCCTGGTAGGCGTCCGCGCTGGTCAGATAGCAGCGCAGCGACACGACATGGCCGAGGTCGAGACCTGCCTCGCCCAGCACCGCCTCGATGTTGCGGAACACCTGTTCGGTCTGCCCGACGGGATCGCCGACACAAATGATCTGCTTGTCCTTCAGGGCCACCTGTCCGGAGACCAGTACGAAGTCGCCGCAGCCGACGGCCTGGCTCATGCCGGGGAACGCCATGCCTGGTGGGTTGAGACGTGCGACGTTGCTCATGGCCGTCCCGCTCCCGGCGCGGGCGCGCGGACGACGTCGATGCGCCCTCCCGTCAGCTTGGTGGTGATTTCGGGGGCGTGGTGCGGGGCAACGCAGATGAAGAGGTCGCGGCCATCCGCACCGCCGAGCATGCAGGCATAGGGGCTGGCATCCGGGATGACGATGCGGTCGACGATCTCGCCGGCAGGGCTGACACGCAACACCATCTTTTCATAAGGCGAGGCCGCCCAGACATGGCCTTCGGCGTCTAGGCAGATGCCGTCGGGTACATGGCCGTCGAGCGCTGCAAACAGCCGGCGGTTGGACAAGCTGCCGTCAGAGCCGATGTCGAAGGCGGTTAGACGTGCAGCCATCGACTCGGCGATAACCAGTGTGCTGCCATCAGCTGTGATGACAGCGCCGTTGGGACACATAAGCCCATCGGCTGCCATGCCAACCTCGCCATCCGGCGAAACCGTGGCGAGCACCGTCGGCGCCGGCGGCTGGCCGGCATAGAAGTCGAAGCCGATATTGCCGACATAGGCGCGGCCCTCAGCGTCGACGACCATGTCGTTCGAGTGGAACGGGTGGATGCCGGCGAGATCGGCATGAAGCACCAGCTTGCCATCCCCAAGCCGCCGAAACAGCTTGCGGTCGTTCATCGAGACGACGAGCAGGTCGCCATCCGGCAGCCAGCCCATGCCGGATGGGCCGCCGGGAACGGCGAAGTTGTCGCGACGCGTGCCGTCGCCATCCAGAACATGGACGAGTCCATCGTGCTGATCGGCGAACCATAGCTGGCCGTTATGCCAGCGGGGGCATTCGGGATAGACAAATCCCCCCGCGATCGTGCGAACCGAAATCGTCATGCCGGAAACTTGGGTCATGCAGGAACTCGGGCGCAGGCGCTGAGGATTTCGCCGAGCTTCCTGATACCGCGCTCGATGATGTCTTCGCTGACATGGCTGTAGGCGAGGCGCAGGAACTGGCGACCGTCGGTCTCACCCATGAAACGTTCGCCGGGACGGAAGAAGATGCCCTCCTTGGCCGACAGCTCGGCCGCGCGCTGCCAGTCGACACGCTCGTCGATCTCGAGCCAGAGGTAGAACGAGCCCTGCGGCATGCGGAAGGTGACGTAGTTGCCGCAATGATCGCGTACCGCGCGCGCCGCCGTCTCGGCCTTGCTCTTGTAGACCTTGTTGACCTCGGCGATGTGGTCCTCAAGCAGGCCGTCGGCCATGAACGAGGCCATGACGCGGGAATACCACTGGCTGACGCCAAGGTCCTGGCGCACGGCGGCTATGGGTTCGATGGCCGCGGCCGGACCGGCGATCCAGCCGAGGCGCAGCGCCGGAGCCACGATCTTGGAGAAACTGCCGCACTGGATGACGCGGTCGTCGGTGTCGAGGCTGAGCAGGGTTGGCAATTCCTCGCCGGCAAAACGCAGATCGCCGTAGACATTGTCCTCGATGATGAGGAAGTCGTGCTCCCTGGCAAGCTTCAGCAGTTGCTTGCGTCGCGGCACCGACATTTCGGTGCAGGTCGGTGTCTGGAACGTCGGGATGGTGTAGACAACCTTGACCTTCTTGCCCTCAGCCTTGACCTTCTTGAGCAGGGTTTCAAGCGCATCGATGTCCATGCCATGGTCGTCCACTGCCACGGTGCGCAGGTCGCCGCCGGCCATCTGCATGAAGCGCAGCGCATAGGGAAAGGATGCGGCCTCGGCGACGACGACATCACCGGGATTGACGTATCCGTTGGCGGCGAGCGCGATGCCCTGCACCGAGCCAGAGGTCAGGATGACGCCGAGCGTGCCCAGTTGCTTGCCCTGGGTGCGCTCGATGCGGTCAGCGATTTCCTTGCGCAGGCCCTTGAAGCCGAAGACGAGTTCTTCATAGCCAGTGGCCGGGTCGAAATAGTCGAGCACCTTGGCGCCATGCTCGTCCAGCGCCTTGCGGGCGAGACGAACGAGGTCGTCGGTTGGGAAGGTCTCGGGTGCTGCCAGGCCCTGGTCGAAATTGAAGATCGCCGGCACTTCGGGGTCCGGGAAGAACAGGGCCGGGCCGGAGCCCGAGAGCTTGGCGCGCAGATGATCGACAGACATGGTTTCCTCCTTGGTGATTGTTCTCAGCTTGTCTTGGTGTCGGGGACAAAGGTCCCCGAGATGACCGGGGTGTCGGGGACAAAGGTCCCCGAAGTGATCGGGCTCTCCCGGTTGCGGCGTTTGAGCGAACGGGCGAGCGTGCCGCGGAAAGCGGTCCAGCGTTCGCGCCAGCTGGCGGCAAGGCCTGATCGCACCACGCGCAGCGCGCCATAATCGGGATAGGGCTGGCCGGTCAGGGCGAGACCGGCAAGCCGCCACAGGACCGAGCGCTTCTTGGCGCCATGGTCGTCGTGCATAGCCTCGAGTTCGGCGACCGAAAACGCCTCCTCGTGGATATAGCCGGCGACGACAGCATCCTCGATCAGCTGCCTACCGCGCTCGGTGCGGGCGATGTGCATATTCCAGCCGTCGCCCGCCTCGCGATGGCTCGGCTTGCCGCCATCCATAACCCAGCAATCGCCTGCGACGACATCGGCATGCTCGCCTGTACCGTCGGCGCAGATCTTGCAGCGGAACATCAGTTCGTAGGTCAGGTTCGAGAACCAGGTTTCGTCATAGGTCTGGCTGTGCTCGCGCCCCTGCTTCGTGCGCAGATAGGTCGGGCCGGGCCAGCCATGGCCGCGATAGCGGAATTCCTCGACATCGCGGTGGTCCTCACCGAAACGCCTGACGATGTTGTAGGTGGCGGCGACGCTGGGATTGCCGCCACAGACCATAGCCAGCATATAGGGGACCTGCAGGTCGACGCGCGGGTCGACGCGCGCCAGATTGCGCAATGTGGCGACGTCGCAGGGCTTGCCGATGAAGGCGAAGCGCCTGCCGCTGTCGAGCAAGGCGCCGATGTCCCTGAGCGGCGCCGACGGCCCGTAGCGGGAACCCGAGGAGGCGACGATCTGCTCGCGCGTGGTGTTGAGGCGCGCTTCATTGAGCAGCGGGTTGTCGGCGGAAACACAGACCTGGAGGATACCGTCGACCTTGCCGCTTTCGACCAGATAGACCGCAAGCGCGGTGAGTACACCGCCTGTGGCGCTCCTGAAGCGGATTTCCGGGGCCGTCGCATGGCCTTTGGCGAGGTGCAGCATGGTACCGAAAATATGGTGCGGGGCTGCCTCGCCCGTTGCCAGACCGGCTTGGCTGCGTCCGGCGCAAACCTGCATCACCGCCTTTTGCTCGTCATTCCGCAACGGGCGCTGACCTCGCGGACGCATGAAACCTTCCGGCGACAGGCCCATGCGCAGCACGTCCTTGCCAAGCAGGCTTTCGCAGGCGCCGCAGCCGGTGCAGAGCCCGCGCTCGACGATCGTCTCGATGCTATCGGCAACACGCATGCGCCATCCTCCCGGCGACGGCCTCGCGGCCATCGCCCTAGCGACAGGTCTTCGATCTCAGGTGTTGGCTGCAGTTATAGGGCGGCGGCGTCAGCCTGGACAAATTGCCATTCGGAATGACCGACATCAGCCTGAGTGATCCTGCCCCGTGTCGGGCAGCGGAAAACAATCGTCGAGCACGCTGCGCACCCAGTCATGCGCCGGGCTGCCTTCGGAGGCCGGGTGCCAGTAGAGCCAGGTCTGCAGCGGCGGCATGCGGAATGGACGAGGCAGCGCGACGAAACCGTCTTCGGGAAGGAAATGGCGGACGAAGGAGGTGGGTATGGTGAGACAGAGATCGCTGCGCGACAGGATAGCGGCGGCTGCCAGACAATGTTCGAGATGTACCGCAACCTGCCGCTTCAGCTTCATCCGGGCAAGCGCCCCGTCGACCAGGTTGGCGAAACGCGGGCGGTTGGAGATGTGGAGGTGGCTGAGCGTCATGTAGCGGTCGATGGTGAACGGCTCGCCGGCAGCCGGATGGTGCTTGCGCATGACGCAGACGAATTCGTCGCTGAACAGCAGCCGCTGGCCGAAGCCATCCTCGGCAAGTGGATGTGACTCCACGGCGAAGTCGATCTCGCCCGAGGCCAGCCCGGGAAAAAGATCGCGTTCGGCAAGGAAGCGGTTGCGGACGGTGAGCCTCGACCCCAGCCTATTCAACTCGCCGACGAACGGCCCGAGAACGACCGCCTCTGCGTAATCGCTCATGCTGAATGAAACGATGCGCTCGGAGGCCAGCGGGTCGAAACGCTCGTGCCGGGCGAGCGTGCGGTCGAGCGCGGTGAGCGCCTCGCGGACCGGGCCGATCAGCGTTTCGGCGAGCGGCGTAGGTGCGATGCCCTGGCGGGCGCGGACGAACAGCTGGTCGCCGAAGATGTCGCGCAGGCGCGCCAGGCTGTTTGAGACCGCCGGCTGGGTGACGTTGAGCGTCTCGGCGGCGCGGGTGATGCTCGCTTCGCTGTAGACGGCTTCGAAGACGTGCAGCAGGTTGAGGTCGAGCTTCGCCAGGTTGCGCAGGACCATCGCGTCACGTCCCCTGCTCTTCGACCGGCAACTCGCCCTCCCGACATCGCGCGAAACCGCGCGCTGCCGGCATTAGGTTTCGTGGCGGGCCGCTTGGCCTCGTCCGAAGGGACTATAGATGATTGACAATCAGGCCTTGCATCACGTGTCTTGGAAAATTAAATAGGATGCTAATAATATCTTTCCTAACGAATGGGTGGGCACCATGAACTCCGATGCGGTGAAGGCCGAATTTTTCGACGAATTGCTCAAGGTCAACCGGAAGCTCAGAACCATGTTCGACGCACAGGTGAAGACCCAAGGGCTGACGCTGGCGCGTGCCAGGCTGATGATGCACATTGCCAAGCACGAGGGCGAGACGCAGGCCGAGCTTGCAGAGCATATGCAGATCGAACAGCCGTCGCTGGTTGGCCTGATCGACGGGCTGGAAAAAAAGGGCCTGGTGGTGCGCTGCACGACTGACGAGGACCGGCGCGCCAAGCGCATCTTCCTGACCCCTGCAGCCCGCCGCGAGGCTGACGGCATGACGGCCTTCGTGGCCAACTTGCGCAACCAGGTGCTTTCGGGCGTCGATGAGGCCGACATCGAAAGCGCCACCCGAGTGCTGAGCACGATTGCCAGGAATGTCGGCGACGTCTCCGACTGCTGAAGGCGACGGCGATGCAGCAAGACCAGGAGCCGGAGCAACGGAGCGAGGCCAAGCAAGAGGTCAAACCCGCACCGACGGCGCCGGCTAGCCGTCCAGCCGCCGCCTCCGCGCAGGCGGACGGAAACACGCCAGAGCCGGCCGCTCCGCAGCCGGCGCCGGCTGCGCCTCCACCCTTCGTGCCCAAGCCGCCACTGCTGGCGGCATGCTACATAGGCGCTGCCGTCACACTTTCCCTGGCGCAGAGCCTGGGCATGAACCTGATCGCCTCCAACATCCAGCAGATCCAGGGTTCGATCGGAGCGACAGTGACCGAGACGACATGGCTGCTCGCCGCCTACATGGCCCCGAACGTGTCGCTGTCGCTCGCGCTCATCAAGATCAGGACGCAATACGGCTTGCGCAATTTCGCCGAGCTCAGCCTGCTCGGCTTCGTCATCGCCTGCCTGCTCAACCTGTTCATCTCGGACCTGCAGTCGGCGCTGGTGGTGCGCTTCATGAGCGGCATCGTCGCCGCCCCGATCTCGTCGCTCGCTTTCCTCTACATGCTGGAATCGTTCCCGCCCGAGAAGAAGCTGAATGTCGGCCTGCCGATGGCGCTGACGACCATCCTGCTCGGCCCGCCTTTGGCGCGGCTGATCTCGCCAGCCCTGTTCGACATCGGCGGGCTGCATGCCGTGACCATGTTCGAACTCGGCATGGCGATGATCGCGTTTGCGCTTGTCTACATGCTGCCGCTGTCGCCGCAGCCGCGCGCCAAGGTGATCGAGAAGCTCGATATCGTCAGCTACCTCCTGATCGCCACCGGCTTCGGCTCGGTGGCAATCGTGCTGGTGCTCGGCCGACTGTACTGGTGGCTGGAGGCGCCGTGGATCGGCATGCTGCTGGTGCTGGCAATTGCCTGCGTCACCGCTGCCTCCGTCATCGAGCTCAACCGCAAGAACCCGCTGCTCGACATACGCTGGCTGGCAAGCCCGCCGATCCTGCATTTTGCCGGCGTGCTGCTGATCTTCCGGCTGGTGCTGTCGGAACAGACGCTGGGCTCGTCGAGCCTGTTCCAAGCGCTGGGACTGACCAACGACCAGACACGCTCGGTCTACTGGGCGATCCTGGCGGCATCGATTGCCGGCGGCTTCACCTGCGCCATAGCGATGCGGCACGGCAAGGAGGACCGCATCCACGCGGTGGCCCTGGTGCTGATCGCCGTCGGCGCCTTCATGGACAGCCGCGCCACCAGCCTGACCCGACCCGAGCAGGTCTATCTCAGCCAGGCGATCATCGCCTTTGCCGGCGCCCTGATCCTGCCGCCGGCGATGAAGAGCGGGCTGATGTCGGCGCTGAAGAAGGGGCCGAACTACATCCTCAGTTTCATCATCGTGTTCCTGACCACGCAGAGCCTCGGCGGCCTGCTGGGTTCGGCGGTGTTCACCACCTTCGTCACTATCCGCGAGCAGTTCCACCACAACGTGCTGGTCGAACACATAGCGCTGACCGATCCGCTGGTGGCGCAGCGCGTGGCCCAGCTCGGCGGCGCCTATTCGCGCGTCATCACCGACAAGGCCCTACTCAATGCCGAGGGGCTGCAGCTCTTATCCCAGCAAGCGACGCGCGAGGCCAATGTGCTCGCCTACAACGACGCCTTCCTTCTGATCGCCTGGATTGCGCTCGCAGCGCTGGTCCTGCTTCTCGCCCACACGGCCATCGTTGCCCTGCGCGACCGAAAACCCGCACTCCCAGCCACCGCGTGACCCCAGATGTTGTCCAAGCTCATTGATATCCTCCGCTCCGCCAGCACGCTGCTTGCGCTCGCTCTCGGCGCCGCCGGCATCGCCACCATCCTCTATGTCTGGGAGCTGCCGCCGTTTCGAAGCGCGGTGCAGGTGACGGAGAATGCCTATGTCCGCGGCCAGGTGACGATCCTTTCGCCGCAACTGTCGGGCATAATCGCCGAGGTGGCGGTGCAGGATTTCCAGGAGGTGAAGGCCGGGCAGCTACTGGTGCAGATCGACGACCGCATCTACCTGCAGAAGCTGGCGCAGGCGCGCGCGACGCTGGCGAGCCAGGAGGCAGCGCTGGCCAATTCCGAACAGCAGCGCCACTCGGCCGAGGCCAAGGTCAAGTCGGCTGAGGCACAGGTGGCGTCGGCGCAAGTCGCCTATGACAACGCCCAGGGCAATTGGGGCCGGATCGAACCGCTGCTGCAGCGCGGGGTGACGACGCTGAGCGAGGCCGACAAGGTGCGTACGACGATGGAGCAGGCGCGCGCCGCCCACAGCCAGGCTGAAGCGGCACTTGAGGTGACGCGGCAGGATTTGCAGGCGACGATCGTCAGCCGCCAGTCACTCGAGGCCGCGGTGTCGGGTGCCGAGGCGGCCGTCAATCTCGCGGAAATCGACCTCAAGAACACGCGCATCACAGCCCCTGAAGACGGACGGCTGGGCGAGATCGGCGCCCGGCTCGGACAATACGTAGCGCCGGGAACCCAGCTGATGGCGCTGGTGCCGAAGCGCATCTGGGTGGTGGCCAATTTCAAGGAAACGCAGCTTTCGGGCATGCAGGTGGGCCAGCCGGTCAGCTTCAAGGTCGACGCGCTTGGCCATGCCGAGCTCAACGGTCGCGTCGAACGCTTCGCGCCGGCGACCGGTTCGGAATTCTCGGTGCTCAGGCCCGATAACGCCACCGGCAATTTCACCAAGGTGGCACAGCGCGTGCCGGTGCGGATCAGCATCGATCCGGACCAGGCGATGGCCGAAAAGTTGACGCCCGGCATGTCGGTGGTGGTGAGCATCGACACCAATTCGAAGCCGCTGGCGCAAACGGCAAGCCAGTGAACAGGAAGACAGGCGCCGTCCTGCGCATCGATGTCACCCGGGTTGTCAGGGACCTTGGGTAAACAGCGCGGACGGCGCCCTTTCATGCCAGGCACCGGGAGATGTGCCTTTGGGGATGCCCGGGCGGGCGGATGGAAACCCGCGTCGAGCCATCAGAAACTGCGGCAGCTCGTCAGGCATTGTCAACAAAAATTGTCGACAAATTTGTTGACTTGATCTCCGATTGGGATTGAATTGGGGTGGGCTGGCGAATTGGCCCGGGAGGAGGGTTGGATGGACGCCGAAACCGCCAAGCGGCAGATCACCGATCAGCATATTTACGAGAAGATCTGGAACGCCATCGCCGAAAGGCAGGTCGGCCCCGGCACGCGGCTGAAGGAAGAGCAACTGGCCGAAATCTTCTCGGTCAGCCGGGCGCGCGTGCGTCAGGTGCTACAGAACCTCGCCCGCGACGGGCTGATAACGCTCATACCCAATCGCGGCGCCTTTGTCTCGACGCCGTCGATCGAAGAGGCGCGCGACGTGTTCTTCGCCCGCCGCACCATCGAGGAGCGGCTGGTGGAGCGGCTGTGCTCGACCATCGGCGCCGACGGCATCGAGCGGCTGCGCAGCCATGTCGACCAGGAGCGCAAGGCACATTCGAGCGGCGACGTGGCGACCGCGATCCGGCTGTCAGGCGCGTTTCACATGCTGATCGCCGAGCTCGCCCAGTCGCAAATCCTCGCCGGACTGCTGCGCGACCTCGTCTCGCGCACGTCGCTGATCATGGCGATGTACCAGCAGAAGGATGTGCTGAACTGTGGACCCGACGAACATGCGGCGATCGTCGAAAGCATCACCAACCGCGACGCCAAGAAGGCGCTTGCCGTCATGCACCATCACCTCGCCCATATCGAGAACCAGCTCGACCTCGAAAGCGAACGCGTGATGGCCCGCGATCTCGAAGACATTCTCGGCCTCTAGGTTCGGGCGGAAGGCGAGTAAAGACATGACACGGGCAGACATTCTCCTGCGCAACGCGACACTGGTCACCGTCGATGCCGACCGGCGCGTGCTCGACGGCGCCTGGCTGGCAATCACCGGCGACCGCATCAGCGGCATCGGCAGCGCCGGCGAACCGGAGCCCGAAGCATCGGAAGTGATCGACTGCAGCGGCATGGTCGCCCTGCCCGGCCTGATCGACAACCATTCGCATGCCGGCCACGGGCTGGTGCGCAATGCCGGCGCCGGCCTCGACACATGGTTCGACGCCTGCGAAGAGATTTACGCGCGCGGCTCGACGCCGGAATTCTGGCGCGCCGAGGCGCGCATGGTGCAGCTCGAACGGCTGCGCGGCGGCGTGACCACGGCGATGACGTTGCTGGGCGGCGGCGCAGATATCTACCGCACCGACGATCCGGCCTTCGGCGACGCCCATAACGAGGCGACGGTGGAGTCGGGCCTGCGCACCTTCCTGGCCGTCGGACCTGGCCGCCCACCCTTCCCGCGCCGCTATCGCACGCTGGGCAACGACGGCGCCTGGAACGACCGGGAGATTTCGTTCGAGCGGCAGCTCGAGGTCAGCGAAATGCTGATCAACCGCTGGAACGACGTGCTGGGCCGCGGCACCGGCATCTGCCTGGTGATGCCGGTCTACTACACCGCGCAGGTGGCAACGCCCGAAGACCGCCGCCAGGTGGTCGACATGGGCGAGGCGATCATGGATTTGCGCCGTCGCAAGGGCTTGCTGTTCACCCAGGACGGCCACCGCGACGGCTCGATCGCGCTGGCGCGCGATCTTGGCGTCCTCGGTGAGTTCGCACTGCTGGGCCACAGCGTCGACCTCACCGAGGATGATTTCGCTGCGCTCAAGGAGACGGGCGCGTCGATCATCCACAACCCCTCTGCGATCATGTCGATCTATGGCCGCTGTCCAGTGCCGGAGTTGATCGAGGCCGGCATCAATGTCTGCATCGGCTCGGATGCGGCCGCGCCCGACCGCGGCTACGACATGTTCCGCCACATGGCGCAGTGCATGCATTACCATCGCCGCCATTTCCGCGACCCCGCCTATCTGCCGCCTGGCAAGACCCTGGAGATGGTGACGATCGACGCGGCGAAGGCGCTTGGACTGGCGCATGAAATCGGCTCGCTGGAAGTCGGCAAGAAGGCCGACATCGCACTGGTAGACATGCGCAAGCCGCATCTCTACCCGCCGGTCATGCCGATCACGCGCATTGCGCATTTCGCCAACGCCGCCGACGTCGACACCGTGATCGTCAACGGCCGCGTTCTGATGCGCGGCCGCAAGACCGGCCATCTCGATACAGAGGCCATCCTCGCCGACGCCGCCGAGCAGGCCGCACTTGCCTTCGAGCGCGTCGGACTCAGCCGCCTGCTCGAAGAACCGCAGGATTTCTGGCGGCTGGCGCGGCAGCCATTGCCGAACTGAGCCTGTCAACTCAGCAAAGGCCAGCTGCCAACACTCCGGCGAAGCCGCCCGTTGTCCGAACGGTGCAGGAGATGAAACGCCGTGACCGGGACGACGATAGGCCGGTCGATACGCATTTCCGGAACGAGCTTGCTGTCGTAAAGCAGCGTACAGTGGGGTACGAAGCCCGCGCGACGAGGAACCCGGAGCCCTATGCCGTTCAACGCTTCCACGATCTGGCGTTCAAGGTCGATCACCCGATCAGCGCCCTCTCGACACAGGAGCACCAGCGGTTTCGTTTCACCGTTCCGGAAACTGACCATGCGGTCGAAGGTCAGGTCGAAGGCTTGTGCCCTGACCGTGGCAGCCGCCGCGGCGGCGCCTCGCTCCGTGGCTTCGTCGCGGCGTACCCCCACCAGCGAGACGTGGAGCTGATCAGCGCCACGTGGCTTGCCCGTCAGGCCATGGGTGCGACACGTACGATGGGCTGCCGCCTCTATCAGCTCGACTGGCGACGGATGGATGCGAAACAAGAGGCCATCGGACTTGGACCATACCTGTCTCGCCCGCCGACCCGGTGGGCGCAAACCAAGCGAAGTTGCTCCGAAGTCGAATTGCAATTGCTGGGACATGGCCTCCTCCACTCAATGGAACAAAGAAGGAACATCCTAGGTTTATTTTCCTATATTGGCAATCGTGCGTTCAGCGTCCGCCGACGGAGATCTATCCTTGCTCTCTCAACCAATCGGCCAGTGAAGGCCGAAAATGCCCTGATCGGCCGTGCGTTGCCTCAGCTGAACACATCGAGTTCACCACCGCCTCCTCGGTCGCCTCGGCTGCTGCGCGGAACAGGCGGTCGATGCGGTTTTCGTTGAGGGCGGACATGGCGACGAAATCGGCGCGTTCGTCGTGGTCGAAAGTCTGCGCCGTCGAAAAGCCGAGCGCGATGTCGCCGCTGCCGTGGCCCCAGTAGGCACCCAGCCGGGCGAGGCCGGCGCCGCAGCGGCGCACCACGCGCTTGAGCTGGCGGTGTTCCATGGCAACTTCAGTGGCGAGGATGACAATGACCGAGCCTTTTTCGGCCTCCACCTTGGAACGCGGGTCGGGGCGACGGCCATCCGGCAGGATCAGGTCACCGGCGCGGCCGAAATTGGTGAGCACCAGCACGCCGAGATGATGGTCGCGGCCGCCAAGTTCGATGCGGCGCGAGGCTGTGCCGATGCCGCCCTTGAAGCCGAAGCAGCTCATGCCGGTGCCGGCGCCGACATTGCCCTCGGCGAAGGGGCCTGACGCCGCTGCGGCCAGGGCAGCGCGGGCATCGTCCTCGGTGACGGCAAGCGCCTGGATGTCGCTGAGATGGCCATCGTTGCACTCCATCACGACAGGATTGACCGTCGACGTCTCGCGGCCGATGTCGGGATTTGCCGAAATCGCCGCGCGGATCAGCGCGTTGGCGCAGGTGCCGACGCCGAAGGTGTTGGTGAGCAGGATCGGCGTCTCGAGCATGCCCAACTCCTCGACCTGCATCAGGCCGGTGCTCTTGCCGAAGCCGTTGATGACATCGCAGGCGGCCAGCACCTTGCTGCGGTACAGATTGCCGCCATGCGGCAGGATGGCGGTGACGCCGGTGTTGAGATCGCCCGAGCGAATGGTGTGATGGCCGATGACCACGCCCGGCACGTCGGTGATGGCATTGAGCGGCCCGGTCCGGGACGCGCCGAAGGAGACGCCGAGTTCGCGGGCGATGTTCGACATCGTGGCTAGACTCCACGCAGCAGTTGAAGCGCTGCGTATTGCAGCAGCATGATGGTCTTGCCGTCGCAGATGCGGCCGTCGGCGACCATGGCCAGCGCCTCGTCGATACCGATCTCCAGCACCTCGATGTCCTCACCCTCGCCCGGATGGCCGCCGCCTTCGGAGACACGGTCCGACGGCTCATACTCGCCGACGAAGAAATAGATCTTCTCGGTGACGGCGCCGGGGCTCATGAAGGCTTCGAAGACACGGCGGACATGGTGGATGCGGAAGCCGGTCTCTTCCTCGACCTCGGCGCGGATGCGCTCTTCGGGCGCTGCGTCGTCGAGCAGGCCGGCGGGCGTCTCGATCAGCATGTCGTCATAGCCGCTGACGAAGGCCGGATAGCGGAACTGCTTGACCAGCACGACGGTCCGGCGCGCGGGATCATAGAGCAGGATGGTGGCGCCGTTGCCGCGATCATAGGTCTCGCGGCTCTGGACCTGCCATTCGCCGTCACCGCGGCGATAGGCGAATGTGGTTTTCTTCAGAACGTACCAGTCGTCGGAAAGGGTTCTGACGTCCTGGACGCGAATGCGGTCGGCAACACTCATCTGGCACCTTCAATACGGGCCCGTCGGGGCCGGAGATTCGGGCGTCAGAATAGGCGGGGCCGCACCGAAGCGCGACCCCGTGTGACGAACCCTCAGCGCACCGGCGGGGCGTACATCAGGCCGCCGGCGTTCCACTGGGCATTGATGCCGCGGTCGATTTTGAGCTGGCTCGACTGGCCGAGATTGCGCTCGAAGATCTCGCCGTAGTTGCCGACCTTGGAGATGACATTGTAGGCCCAGCGAGGATCGAGGCCGAGCTGCTGGCCGCTGTCGCCTTCAGCGCCCAGGAAGCGCTTGATGGCCGGGTTGGCCGAGGTGAGACCGGCTTCGGCATTGTCCTTGGTGATGCCGAGTTCTTCCGCCTCGATCAGCGCAAACAGCGTCCAGCGGACAATGCTGAACCATTTGTCGTCGCCCTGGCGCACAGCCGGTCCGAGCGGCTCCTTGGAGATGATCTCGGGCAGCACGGTGTAGTTGGCCGGGTTGGTGAGCTTGAGACGCTGGGCGTAGAGGGCAGACGCGTCGGTCGTGTAGATGTCGCAGCGACCGGTGTCGAAAGCCTTGATGATGCCGTCGGCGGAATCGATGACGACAGGCTCGTATTTCATCTTGTTGGCACTGAAGTAGTCGGCGACGTTCTGCTCGGTGGTCGTTCCCTGCTCGGTGCAGACGGTGGCGCCATCGAGCTTGAGGGCGCTGTCGACGCCGAGGTCCTTGCGTACCATGAAGCCCTGGCCGTCATAATAGGCGGTGCCGACGAAGCGCAGGCCAAGGCTGGTGTCACGCGACAGGGTCCAGGTGGTCTGGCGCGACAACAGGTCGACCGTGCCCGACTGGACAGCGGTGAAGCGCTCCTTGGTGGACAGTGGCACATAGCTGACCTTGTCGGCATCGCCGAGGACGGCGGCTGCCACGGCGCGGCAGACATCGATGTCGAAGCCCGACCATTTGCCGGCATCGTCAGGCGCCGAGAAGCCGGCGACGCCCTGGCTGACGCCGCAGGTGACGGTGCCGCGCTGCTTGACGATGTCGAGCGTGTCGGCCTTGGCGGGCACAGCAATCGCTGCCGTGCCGAGCAGAAGTGCTGAGATCAGATGTTTCATAGGTCCTCCTCCCTTGGTTCGAGGCAAAGCCTCTTCGTGCCGCCGGCGCAGAGCGCCGGAAGTCGGTCATGTCTTTCTGTCGAATGCCACCGCGCGCCAGTGCCCGCGGATACGTCCCTGTCTGTCGCAATTCCGGACGGAAAACCGCCCTGTACCTTCCTTGAATTGCTCTACTCGCCGCCAGCCTCCACGGCGGCAAAAGTCTCCTCGAGAACGCCGACCAGATGATCGGCATCGCGCCTGGTAAAGATCATCGGCGGACGCATCTTGAGCACGTTGTCGTGCGGGCCCTCGGTGCCGATGAGCACGCCGCGCGCACGGGCGCCGTCATTGACCTTGCGGGCAAACGCGGTGGCCGGCGCCTCGGTCTTGCGGTCGGTGACCAGCTCGATGCCGAGGAACAGGCCCATGCCCCTGACATCGCCGATGACCTCGAAGCGCTTCTGCATGTCGCGGAAGCGCTCGACGAGATAGGCGCCGACATCGGCTGCATTGTCGCGCAGCCGATCGCGCTCGATGACGTCGAGCACGGCGAGGCCCGCTGCACAGGACACCGGGTTGCCGCCGAAGGTGTTGAAATACTCCATACCGTTGTTGAAGCGGTCGGCGATGTCGCGCGTGGTGACCAGCGCCGACATCGGGTGGCCGTTGCCGATGGGCTTGCCCATGGTGACGATGTCGGGGACGACGCCCTGCGTCTCGAAAGCCCACCAATGGCTGCCGACACGACCGAAGCCGACCTGCACCTCGTCGGCGATGCAGAAGCCGCCGGCGGCGCGGACCATGGCGTAGACTTCCTTTAGGTAGCCCTCGGGGAGAAAGACCTGGCCGGCAACGCTGGGGATGGATTCTGCGATGAAGAAGGCCGGTGCACGGCCTTGCTTGCGCATCGTCTCGATCTGCTCGGCGATGCTCTCGGCGAAGCGCCTGGCATGTTCCTCGACCGGCCAGTCGTCGGGCGCGCGGTAGCTGTCGGGAATGGTCGCCTCGAAGACATGGGCCGGCCGGCCCTTGCCGCCCTTGCGCTTGTATTTGTATGGGCTGAGGTCGATCAGCTCCTGGGTGGTGCCGTGATAGGCCCAGTCGAGCACCAGCGCGTCGTTGCTGCCGGTCAAGGTGCGGGACATGCGGAGTGCCAGGCTGTTGGCCTCGCTGCCGGAACAGGCGAATGAGGCGACCGACAGACCCTCTGGCAGGGTCGCGGTCAGCCGTTCGGCGTAGGTTACGATGGCATCGTGCAGGTAACGCGTGTTGGTGTTGAGCTTTGCTGCCTGGGTGGCGATGGCCTCGACGACATCAGGATGGGCGTGGCCAAGGTGGCAGACATTGTTGAAGCAGTCGAGGTAGGCGCGGCCGCGATCGTCGATCAGCCAGGCGCCTTCGCCACGGACGAACTTGATCGGCTGGGAGTAGGAGATCGACAGATTGGGCAGGAGCGACGTCTTGCGCGCGGCGACGATCTCGGGCCGGGTGCGGCCGGTCTGGTGGAAGGTCTCGGGCGGGATGCCGGCAAGGGTTGCGGCATCGGGGAACAGCTCGGCCCAGACATCGAGATAACGCGCCTCGCCGACGCCGAGGATGTCGCGGGCGGCGAGATCGGGATCGGTCGAGATCTGGAAATGCAGATGCGGCGCCCAGCCGCCGTTTTCGGCGGGCGCGCCCATTTCGCCGACCAGGGCGCCGGCGGCAAGGCGCTGGCCGGGCTTGAGACGCGTCATCGCCTCATGCGCCATGTGGCCCCAGAGCGTGACGAAGGGCGGGCAGTCCTCGGGCGCATGTTCGAGCGCAATCAGGCAACCATAACCGAGCGGATCTTCCTCGATCTCGACGCTTTTCACGGTTGCCGCGAGCGGGGTGTAGACCTTGGTGCCAGCCGGCATGAACAGGTCGAGGCCGAGATGGTGGACGCGGCGGGCGCCTTCGACGAAGCGCGACCAGAAGATGTCGGAGGTGTAGACGGTGCGTGCCTCGCCCCAAGGGCCGATGCCAAGGGCGATGCCGTTTTCGGCGCACCAGGCATCCCACCAGGCGGTGGCCTTGTCCGGCTGCTGGCCGGCCGAGGTGACCGTCATCGGATGGGCCGGATCACCATAAGGCACCAGCGCCTTGGCGAGCGTCGCGGGGTGGCGGTCGAGCACTGGCGCGAAGCTTTTCCTGTTGGCCTCGATCCAGGCGCTGACGGCCCGGGCGCCAGGCGCGGCATCGAAGCCGCAGGCATGGCGCAGGATCGCCGTGGCGAACCGCCGGTTCATGGCGTCGAGGCGACGGAGCAGCCGCCAGGCAGGCGCTTCCGATATTGCGAGATAAGGATTGTCGCCGACCTGCGCCTTGCGCACCGCCGACAGTGAGACGGAGATGACGAGGCGCGCGACGATGAGGTCGAACAGGAGGTCGATCTCGTCTTCGCGCAGCGGATACTCGGCGTGGAAGCCGGCAGCGAGCGCGGCGGCAGCGCCAATCGGATCCTCGACGTCGAGGATGGAGTAAGCGCAGGCGACTGCGACTTCGGCGATGACTGGCGAGTGCAGCGCGTCGCCGAAATCGATGATGCCGGCGATGCGGCCGTGGTCGTTGTCGTCGACCAGCACGTTCCAGTCATTGGCGTCGTTGTGGATGACCTGGGCGCGCAAGGACGGAAGCCTGGGCGCGACCTCGGCGTCGAAACGATCGAGAAAGCGTTCGAGCAGCGCGCGGTCGGCTTCGTCGGTGACATGGGCCAGGCGGCCGCGTGCAGCACCGGCCTGGCGTATATCCCAGTCGAAGCTTCTGAGCGCACCCGGATGGATGAAGCCCTGGAGCGCACGGTCGAGCTTGCCGAGGGCAGCGCCAAGGCCGGCCAGCACCTGCGGGGTGCGGGCGACTTCCGCCAACGGCAGGCCGGGCAGCCAGGAAACAAGGCGAAGAGCGTGCTCGCCGCCAGCGGCCGACGCATGGGCAAGTGCCGTGCCTTCGGACGTCTTCTTGAGGCCCGGCACCGCGACATCGGCACCCGAGCGGGCGAGATGGTCTAGCAGAGCCGCCTGGAACTCGCTTTCGTGACGCGGCTCGGAGGCATTGACGATCTTGAAGATCCAGTCGCCTTCGGCCGACATCAGCCGGAAATTCTGGTCGCGCTCGCTGTCGAGCGGGGATGCAACACCGCCGACGCCGAAATGGCTGGCGGCGAGCGCTGCCGCCTCTTCACGTGAGAATTGCGGCGCGGGGTGGTTTACGTCGGTCATCGGCAATCCGGAATTTCTGATGCCGGAGCTTGGCACGGCCCGAAAAATGAGGCATCCGGCAATGTGCCGGTTGCACCGGCACTTCGCGTGCATTGACCGGCACATTCACGGCGAACGACGGAAGCGGACGATGAAGGAACTCGACGCCAAGGACAGGGACATTCTCGGCATCCTGTCGAAGGAAGCCCGCATCCCGATGAAGGCGCTGGCGGCGCGCATCGGGCTGTCGCGAAGTGCCACGACCGAACGCGTGGCGATGCTGGAAAAGAGCGGCGTCATCAGAGGCTATCGCGCCGATATCGGCCAGATGGACCAGGGACTGGTCTCGGCCTTCCTGATGGTGACGCTGGCGCGGACGCCGGCCATCGGCGTGCTGGACCAGCTGGCGCGGCATTCCGAGGTGCGACGCGTCTCCTCGGTCTCGGGCCAGCTCGACCTCATCGTCGAGGTCGAGGTGCCGTCGATCGACAGGCTCAACACCATGCGCGACGTGATCGCGACGCATCCGAGCGTCGAGGACCTGACGACGCTGATCGTGCTGCGGCGGGATATCGAACGGGCGGAGTGAACAAGCTTCGCCGCGCTGCCAGGCGCGGCGCGCCTGCGGCTCAGCCGTCAATAGAGGCGTAGTTGGCGACGATGCTGCAGGTCTGTGCCTCGCCGCTGCGATAGTCCAGACGCCGCATCGACAGGCCGTAAAGTTCAGACAGCTTGTCTTCCGTGCACATCGAGGCGACGGGGCCTTCCTCGCTCCGGGTGGAGCCGTGGAGCAGCACCGCCCTGTCGGCAATTTCGAGCGCGTGGGTCGGCTCATGCGTCGTCATGATGATGGTCAGGCCGCGCTCCAGCGACAGCCGGCGCAGCATCGACAGAACGACCGCCTGGTTGCGGAAATCGAGCGACGAGGCGGGTTCGTCCAGAAGCAGGATGTCGGCTTCAGACGCGAGTGCCCGGGCGATCAGCACGAGCTGTCGCTCGCCTCCGGACAAGGTGCCGATGGCGCGATTGGCAAAAGCCTGCAGGCCGACCAGCGCCAGGGCTTCCGTCGCGTGCCGCCTGTCATGGGCCGTCGCATTCGAAAACAGCCCGACATGGCGCGCCCGCCCCATCAGCACGACATCGGCGACCGAATAGGCGAAAGGCGAGGCGAAATGCTGCGGCACATATCCGACTGTGCCGTCGCTGCGAATGGCACCTGTCGTCGGGGCGACGAGGCCGGCGAGGCATTTCAGCAGCGTTGTCTTGCCGCGCCCATTGCGCCCGAGCAGGGCCAGCGTCTGGCCCCGATCGAGCGAAAACGACAGGTCGCGAAACAGCCACGCTGCATCAGCGCCATAACGGAAACCCACTGATTGCGCTGCAATCATCGCTACCAGCCCTCATTGTGAGTGCGATGCAGCAGCACCATGAACACCGGCGCACCGACGATGGCAGTCAAAACGCCAAGCGGGATTTCGGCCGGGATCAGCGACCGCGCCATGACATCGACAAGCAACATGAAGCTCGCGCCGAGCAGCGCAGAGGCCGGCAACAGGCGGCGGTGGTCAGGACCGACGAGCGAGCGGGCGAAATGCGGCACCACCAGGCCGACCCAGCCGATGATGCCGGAATTGGCGACGCTTGCCGCCGTGATGCCGGTGACGCAGCACAACACCAGCCAGCGCGTCGGCTCGACCTTGAGGCCAAGGCCACGGGCCTCCTCGTCGCCGAGCGACAGGATGTTGATGCGGAAGCGCATCAGCATCAAAGGCAGGGCAAAGACGGCAACGATGGGCAGCATGTACAGCGCGCGTTCGGGCGTCGCACTGGCAAACGATCCCATCAGCCAGAAGACGATGGCCGGCAGCGTGTCGTTGGGATCGGCGAGATAGGTGGCGAGCGAGACCAGTGCCGAGAACAGGGCGGAGATGACCACGCCCGACAGCACCAGCATCAACACAGAGGAACGCCCCGACTTGCGGCTCATCAGGACGACGAGCAGCAATGCGACGAGCCCGAAGGCAAAGGCCATCGACCACAAGGCGGCAGCACCGAAGCCAAGCAGGATGGCAAAGACACCGCCGAAGGCAGCGCCTGAGGAAACGCCGATGACATGCGGATCAACAAGCGGATTGCGGAACACGCCCTGAAGCACGGCGCCAGACAGGGCGAGGCCCGCACCAACGAAGCCGCCGATCAGCATGCGCGGCACGCGCACGAGCTCGACCACCCGCCACACCGGCTCGGCAACGCCCACCCTGCCCGGCCCGATGCCAAGCCACCCCAGAAAAAGCGTCGAGAGATCGCCAAGACCGACGCCATATCGGCCGATCGACAGCGACCCGACCATTGCCGCCAAAAGCAGTGCGACCAGGGCCGGCATGGCGAAGCCTGTGCCGCTCTTGCGCATGTTGGCGCCGGCAGTCGTGGCGTCGTCGTCGACCGCTGATGACATCACGCGGTCCCGGCCTGTGTCGGGCGATAGGGTTTGTGATGCGCTGCGGGTTCGTCGGAGAAGACCAGGGCTTTCAGGATGTCCTGGAACAGATTGGGCTGATGGCGCGGGTCCGAGCAGAACTGCTCGATATGGTCGCCATTGTGCATGAACACCTTGCCACCGCCGGGCATGCGCCAGACCCAGTCGACTGGACCCTCGTGAATGGTGCCATCGGCCGTCGGCCCGCCGATCAGGCACAGCCACTGCGCGCCATCGGGCGCATCGGCATAACCGCGCGAATATTGGCCCAGGATGCCTTCATGTCGATGGAAGTTCTCGAAATCCATGCGGCCGAAATAGCCGCCCGGTTCGGCCGGGCGGATCATCCAGTTGGTGAAAGGCTTTGGGCTGACCGCCTTGAACGGCGACAGGCACGGCAGCCACGGAATGATGATGTGGCCGTTGATCAGGAAATGACCACCGGTGGCGAGATAGTCGACGAGCCTGGCTTCGATCGACTTGAGGAAAATCTGGTCATGCATGCCCGACAGCATCAGGACGTCGACATCACCCAGATCGATGCTTTCGAGATCGTAGATATCGGCGTCGCTGTAGCGCCAGTCCTGCGGCACCAGACCGCCGATGCGGTCGATGTTGTAGCTCCTGGTCGAGCGGACATAGAGCAAATGTGGCTTGTTTCCGCCGCGAAAGGTCTCAGCCACGGGTCTGAACCTCCGCCTTGAGCCAGGGGTAGAAACCGTTGAGGAAACGCGTGGTCGCCGGCATGAAGCGGCGGCCATGATGGGTGTGCGGATCGATCGTCGAGGCGATCAGCCGGCCGCCGCCGTCGACCGGCAGGTCGAACATCAGGCAGCCCTCGTCATTGTCGAGATTGAGGATCGGCGTCGCTGCCTCGGGGAACCGGAACGCGCCGAAGAAGTGCCAGCACATGTCGGCGAGCGGGATCGCCTCGGCCATCGGGTGCAGCGGCTTGGGCTGGTAAGCTTCCATGCGGCCACCCGGCCGCATCCACCACTTCCAGTCCTCGGTCTCGCGGCTGAACCACTGGACAGAGACGACGTCGAGCCATTCGTCCATGCGGTTGGGCTCGAAAACGATCAGGAAACCGCCCTGCGCCAGATAGTCGTTGAGCTGGCGGGCATGCCGGCGCAACAGGTCCTGGTTGGAGAAGTCGGGGACGACGATCGCCTTGAACGCACTCAGGTCGACGCGGTCGATGAAGCGGAGGTAAATCTCTTCATCGAGCAGAGACTTGTAGTCCTGAAAGCACTGCAGATGCGCGCCATCGCCCGAGGTGACGAAACCGATATCCTTCACGTCCGTCGCTCCCAGCCCTTACTTGGCCGCGCCGAAGCTTTTGGCATAACCAGCGCTGTTGCCGTTCCAGTCCATCTGCATCAGCCGGTCGATCTGCTCCGCGCTCAGCTCCTTGCCGTACAGGAACTTGAAGCCGTCGAAGACGGCCTTGCGCATGTCGGTGTCGAACAGCTCGGGATAGCCGATCTCGGCGAACCACTGGTAGGCGAGCTCACCACCGGCGGCTGTCGCCGGATCGATGGCCGGGGTCTTGTAGACACGCGCGTTCTTGACCGCGTCGAGGCTGCCGAGAACGGGATGGCCGAGGATGTCAGCCGGCTTGATGGTGTCGTTGTAGTAGTTGACCAGGATGATGTCCGGGTTCCACTGCAGCAGGGATTCGGCACCCACCTTGACGGAGCCTTCGGTGAAGCCGGCTTCGGTTGCGGCATTCACCAGCCCCGAGGCCTTGAAGTAGGCTTCCTCGCGGCCGAACACCACGAACTCGTTGTCATTCATGCTGTCGATGAAGACGATGCGGGGCTTCTTGTGGTCGGCTGCCGCGAGAACGGACGAGATATCGTTGACGGTCTTGTCCTCCCAGTCGAGGAACGCCTGGGCACGCTCCTGCTTGCCGAGGATCTGGCCGAGCATGGCGACGTAGCCGCGCCGGGTCTCGCGCGATTCCGTGCTGACTGTGGCCACCTTGATGCCAGCGTTTTCCATCGGCGCGACGCGCTCGTCACCCTTGGCCTGCCACTGCAACACCACGTCGGGGCCGGCCTTCAGGATCTCCTCGACATTGGGGATGAAATTGGGCGCCACCAGATCGGTGCGGATGTTGGCGATCTCGGGGAAGAGCTGGCCGATGACGCCCTTCATCAAAGCGCTCTGGGCGCGCGGGTTGATCGCCATCAGGCGCTCGGTGCCGCCATCGATGGCGATCAACGCCTCGGGAATGGGCAGCGGAAAGATGGCGACGTTCTTGACCGGCTGCGCGATCTGGACCGACTGGCCACGGGAATCCGTGATGGAAACCGTCTCCGCCTGAGCAAAGGTGGATGTTGCGATCAACGCCGCGAAACCGAGGGCCACAGCGGAATATCTTGTTGTCGTCATCTGAAATCTCCTGCCGCCCTGCCGACGGACAGGCATTCGGATAATAATCATGATAATAGCAGTCAAGTTTTTTCTTGAACCGGGCTGACATGGCCGGCGCGAGCGGAGATGGATGCGCATCTCGGAGCGAAATGGCGCCGCGACGGCCTGTCAGGAGAACAAGGGGCAGTAAGGGTTGATGCGGCTTGCTTCTTGCGAGCAACCGGCCGGATCGGGAGGGGAAAAAGTGGGCATGTCAGCCCCGCCGTCCGGTGAGGCGCACGACGCGAAGTGCGACTAGCACGCAGAGCGCGGGAGCGACGGCGAAGATCGCGCCCAACCAGACGGCGGCCCTGGCGGCCCCGTCCACCCCGCCCGGATCAGCTATGCCCGCGAAGTTGGCGACCATGCCGGCGCAGGCGGTGCCGAGGGCCATGAAGAACAGTTGCACTGTCGTCATACCGCCGGCGGCGAGATCCTGCTCGGTGGGCGGGGCACTCTGGAAGATGCGAGTGACGAGCCCCGGCCAGGTAACGCCGACGCCGAAACCGACGAGCAGCAGGCCAAGGCCGATCGGTAGAAGCAGCGACCAGTCGCCGGCGCTGTTGATGGGCATGAACAGCGCAAACAGCGCCAGGCCGACGAGCACCAGAACAGGACCAAGGACGATGAGGCGATCGCCGTTGGCCTGCCAGCGCGAACTCAGGAACGACGCAAGGCTCCAGCCGATGGACATGACCGCCGCCATATATCCAGCCCAGAGCGGCGACTGGGCATGCAGGTTCTGCAGCAAGTAGGGCACGAATATCTCGGGCTGTATCGCCAGCATCAGCAAGGCGATGGTCAGATAGAGCGCGCCCAGCGGCGTCGAGACGTTGAAGGCCTCGCTGGGCAGGAGACGCGCTTCCGCACGTGCCTCGAAACCGGCGATCAGCACGATCATGGCGATACCGGCGCCGAGCCCGGCCAGGTTCCACCTCATCTCGGACGACAGGCTGCCGGCGGAAACCGCAAGCACCGCCGTCGTGAGCAAGGCAAGCTGCAGGTAGGGAACAGCAACGTGCTCGTTGGTGTCCCAGCTTTTCCTCGGCAAGGTGACATAGGCGAGGATGGCGAAGGCTACCGGGAAGGGCAGCAGTGACGAGAACGCAAGGCGCCAGGCACCATACTCGGCGAACACCCCGCCTATGGCGGGACCGACAAGCGCGGCGATGCCGAACATCGCCGACACAAGCCCGATGGCGCGGGCCCAGAGGTGTTCGGGCAGGACGATGCGTGTCAGGGCATAGGCGAGCGCGAACAGGAATCCGCCTCCGAGCCCTTGGATGGCACGGCCGACGAGCATGGCCAGCATACTGGGTGCGATCGCGCAGGTCAGCGTGCCCAGCGCGAAGATCGACGTGGCAAGCACATAGGCTCCGCGTGGCCCGGTGCCGCTGAGCAGCTTTGCCGTCAACGCCGAGCCGAGGATGGAGGTGACCACGAACAGGGTGGTCGCCCAGGCGTAAAAATCAAGACCGCCGATATCGGCGATGACTGATGGCATGGCCGTCGTTGCAATGTACATGTTGACGGCGTGCAGCGTGACACCGCCGGCAAGCGCGAATGTGTAGATGCCGTGCTTGCCGCTGAAAAGGTCGCCCCAGCTGGCGGGTTTCGGGACAACGGCAACCGCCGCGCTGCGGGCTACGGCAGCCGGCTGTTCAAGATCGAAGTTCATGTCGGCCTTTCCATGTTACGAGCCGACACGATCCATAAGACCTCAAGCGCAATTGAGGTCAACAGAAGAAAATCAAATGGATGCAGCATGGCAGGCAAGAGCCTGTCAGGCCAACCCGAGATAGGTCGCCAGCTCGCGCGCGGCAGCCCCGCCTGCCCTGTTGGCGCCGATGGTCGAGGCGGAGGGGCCGTAGCCGACCAGATGGATGCGCGGATCGCTGGCAACCTGTGTCGCAAGACGGCCGGACATGGTGATGCCGCCGCCCTCCTCGCGGATCTGCAGCGGCGCCAGATGGTCGAGCGAACTGCGAAAACCGGTGTTCCACAAGATCACGTCGGCGCGCTGCTCGCTTCCGTCGGACCAGCGCACGCCGTCCTCGGTGATCTCGCTGAACATAGGCAGGCGATTGAGCACGCCGCGCTCGCGGGCAGCCTTGAGCGCCGGCGTCCACGGGATGCCGGTGACCGATACGACCGAGCCGGGGACGAGCCCCTGCCGCACTCTATCCTCGACGAGAGCGACGGCGGCGCGACCGTCTTCCGGCGTGAACGGGCGGTCGCGGAACTGCGGCTCGCGGCGCGTGACCCAGGTGGTCGACGCGACGCGCGAAATCTCGTCGAGCAATTGCAGCGCCGAGATGCCGCCGCCGACGATGACGACATGCTGACCGGCGAACTCCTGGGCGTTGCGATAGTCGCGGGTGTGAAGCTGCCGCCCCCTGAAGCGCTCGGCGCCGGGATAGTCGGGTATGATGGGCGTTTCCCAGGTGCCGGTGGCGTTGACGATGCCGCGGGCCGAGAAGGTCTCGCGGTCGGTCTCGACGCGCAGCCGCTCGCCACGGTCGCAGACAACCTTGACCGTCACCGGCCGGTAGACCGGCAGGTCGAACTCGCGCTCGTAGGCGGCGAAATATTTCGGCACGGCGACCGATGCCCTGACCTCGGTGGCGCCGTCCTCGACGACGTCGGCGAACTGCATACCGGGCAGATCATGGATGCGGTTGACGGTCGACAGCGTCAACGATGGCCAGCGATATTGCCAGGCGCCGCCTGCCCCTGATGACTTGTCGAGGACGACGAAGTTGCGCCCGGGCTCGAGGCCGAGCTTTCTCAGATTGTAGGCGGTGGAAAGCCCCGCCTGCCCGGCACCGATGACCACGATATCGGTCTTGTAGGCGGTACGGACGTCGCCGCGGGCGGGCGACGGTTCGGATGCGGGGATTTCGGCTGCTTGGTCGGACATGGCCGAGCAGAGATAGGCAGCCGCAGCGAACGGCGCAACGGCCAGTGGATGGGCGCGCCTGCGGCAGCACAATCCTTCCAGCATAAGGCGAGCGCCCGCGCAGCCCGACAACCATTGCTGGCGCGTCAATATTTCGCATGTGATTTCAATGCGTTGGCAGAAACCGAAAATGAACCATTTGGGGCCTAGCCAGCGGTTCAGCATTCGCCGGCAGCGAGATCGCGCAAGCGCCCGGCCGCCGGCCACCCCAAAGGAAGAAAAATGTCCGATCACGCCATCACCCCGGACGCCGCAATCGCCCGCCGCCTTGCCTTCGTCCGTTTCGACGCCGAGGCGCACGAGGCCCTGAACACCGTCCGGCCGGCAATCGAGGCGGCTTTGCCCAAGGTGATGGAAACCTTCTACGGCCATATCGCCGAATTCGAAGAGGCGCGCCGCTTCTTCGGGATCGGCAGCGGCGGACGCGAGAAGATGCAGGTCGCCGGCGGACGCCAGATCAAGCACTGGAGCGCCATCGCGGCAGGCGACTTCGGCGACGACTATGCCCAGTCCGCACAGCGGATCGGCCGCATCCACGCCGATATCGGGCTCGAGCCACGCTGGTATGTCGGCGGCTACACGCTGATCATCGACCAGCTGGTGTCGGTCATCCTCGAGCAATTCTGGCCGAAGGGCCTGGGCATCCAGGCGCCGGGGCTGGCCCGGGCGAGCCAGGCGCTGAGTGCCCTCCTCAAGGCCTCGCTGTTCGACATGGAGCTGGTGATCTCAACCTATCTCGAAACATCGGAGCAGCGCCGCCTTGCCGCCGAGGCCGCCCGCGAGGCGGCGGAACAGGAACAGCGCAACGCACTCGCCTCGCTGGCCGAGGCCATCGACCAGCTCGCCAAGGGCCGGCTCAGCCACCGGATCGAGGGTCTCGACGCGTCGAACTACGAGCAGATCAAGATCGACTTCAACCGCGCCATGGAGCTGCTCGAGGAGGCTGTCGGCCGCATTCACGGCAATGCCGGCGCGATCCGCGACGGTTCGGCCCAGCTTGTCCAGGCTGCCGACGACCTGGCGCGGCGGACCGAACACCAGGCGGCCAGCCTGGAAGAGACTGCCGCCGCACTCGAAGAGATCTCACAGACCACCGCGCAGACGACCAACGGCGCGACCCGGGCGGATGGCGTGGCGCAGGACGCCCGGTCAAGCGCCCAGTCGAGCAGCCAGGCGATGCGGGACATGATCGTTGCCATGGGCGACATCGACAGCTCGGCCAGGCAGATCGGCCAGATCGTCTCCGTCATCGACGACATCGCCTTCCAGACCAATCTCCTGGCGCTGAACGCGGGTGTCGAGGCGGCCCGCGCCGGCGACGCCGGCAAGGGCTTTGCAGTCGTCGCCGCCGAAGTGCGCAGCCTGGCGCTGCGTTCGGCCGACGCCGCACGCGAGATCAAGGCGCTGATCGCCTCCTCGGGTGAACGCGTCGCCGCCGGCGTGCGGCTCGTCGGCCAGACCGGCGACGTGCTCGAAGTGCTGACCGGCAAGGTGACCGAGATCAGCGAGCTGGTGGCTGAGATCGCCAATTCGGCCAAGGAGCAGTCGGTGGGCCTTTCGGGCATCAACAACGCGGTAAACCAGCTCGACCAGGTGACGCAGCAGAACGCCGCCATGGTCGAGGAATCGACCGCCGCATCGCACGCGCTTGCCGAGGAAGCGTCAGCGCTGGCAACCAGCGTGGCTCATTTCGAGATCACCGAGCATTTGCCTCGCGGCACTTCCGACCCGCGCCACCGCAGGCCGCAACCTTCGCTGAGGGTGGTGGGCACCGGTAAGCCCAATCCCTCAAGGTAAGTTACGCCGCCTCGCTCGTGCGGGCGATGCGGGCGTCGAGTTCCTGCAGGCGACGGGCTGGCCCGGCATTGCCGGGTTGAAGGGCGAGCGCTTCGACAAGCATGTTGCGCGCGGTCGCCAGTTCGCCGTCGCGGATGTGCTTGTTGGCCCGGTGGTAGAGGTAGTTGCCCCGCTGCACCGGCGAAAACGCCTCGGCGAACCGTTCGTAAAGCCGGTCGGCCCAGGCGGGATGACGGACAATTGCGGTGAGCGCGATCTGATAAGGCCGCATGGCGGCTTCGATCCTGGCTGCGCGAACGAGACCGCGCAGGCCTGACGCATCATCGGCCCGGCAGGCTTCGACGAGCGCAAGCGCGCGCGCCGTCCCGGTGAAGGCCCTGATGGTGCCGTGGCCGGTCATGTGCACCGGGACAAGCCGTGTACGTTCCTGCCGTGCCGCGATCCGCTCCGCGTGTTCGCGATCGACGGCATGAAACGGATCATGGAAAACATAGGCGCGGCCGGCCGCGTGCTCGGGCGCGATCTCCATGCCGTCATGAAGCGAGGGCGCGAAGTGGCGCGTGAAGCGGCCGTCGAAGGGAACAGTCTTGGGATCGATGGAAATCTGCGGACAGAAGGCAATCACGACATCGGCATCAAGAAGCCGGCGGTAGCGGAGTGCCGCGTAGCCACCCTGAGAGTGGCCGTAGAGGATGCGTTCGGTTGCCTGACGCAGGATTGGCGCGACAGCAGCACTCGCCTTCACCATGCTCGCCGCCGGGAACCAGTTGGGCCGCCGGCTGATGAAGCCGAGAGCGGCTATGTCAGCCTTCTCGCAAAACCGCTGTCCCCAGAAGCGGCTGCCGTTTGCCTGCATCTCCATTTCGTTGAATGTTGCAAGAACATAGCCCGACGATCCCGGCCTGTGAAACACCTCTAGGTTTTCGTCAGAATAGATAAGCAAGTCCTGTTCCTGAATTTTGGAAATACTCCGGCAATACGCATTGCCGCTTCATTATATTTCCCGCCTGCCGAAGCATGCTCCGCTCAAGGCGCAACGGCCCGCGGCTCCCTGGCTCCGGCCGGTGCGACGGCCAGCGCCCCCGCAGGGCTCAGCCGGCCGCAACGCCACAGGCTGTATGAATTCTCGGTATCCCAATCGTAGTAGTAGGCCGCCGTCAGCCGCCCCTCTTCCATCAGCTGCTGGAAGACCGTGCGCACTGCCCGCACGGCATCTTCACGCTTCCGGTCGTCTACGGGGCAGTCGCGCGCCGTATTCGCGATCCCCCATTCCGTCACCCAGCAGGGCCGGCCATCATTGTCCGTGCCGCAGAAATCGAGGATGCGCCTCACCTGTGTCGAAAGGGCCAGCGCCGGTTTCTGTCCCGGATAGACGTGGATGCCGTAGGCATCGACCAGGCTGTCGAGGCCGCGCTTGCGCAGCAGCGCAATGACCTCGTGCGGATCGAGCCGCTCCATGCCTCTCCTGTCGGCCCAGCCGGCGCTCAGGTCGGACAGCCCCGCCGAGACAATTGCCGCGTCACTGCTGTGAACGGTACGCCGCACCTCCTCGCGGGTGATCTTCACCGCCTCCAGATACTTGTCGAGCCCCTGTTCAAAGGCCGCCCTGCCCGCCAGGTGAGCGATGTTGCGCGGGGTCGGTTCGCCAGGGCGACGATAGACAAGCAGGTCGCCATTGTAGGCGCTGAAGTTGATCTCGTTTCCAGGCTCGATCGCCTCCAGCCGAATGCCCAGGGCATCGATGCGGCTGAGGGCGTCGCGCAATCCCGTGCGATACCGGTCAAGGTCGAGTTCCGAGAGCCGGTAGACATCCCAGATGCGGCCGAAGCCGCTGCGGGGCCGAGCCGTCTCTGGATAGTAGCTCTTGTTCGTCAGCTGGATCTCGAGAAGAACCCGCATGCCAAGGCCGTTTGCAATCTCGAGGGCCTCGATGCTCTTGTCGACCGGTCGCGACAGCGAAAGACGGGCATGGGTGATGCCGTTTGCCGCCATCTCCGCAAGCACCCTCTCCTGGCCGTCTTTCGACAGCCAGGCGAGATTCATTCGGTTGACCCCGATGCGGGCGCCTTGCGTCTCGCCGGCATCGGCAACCGGCGCTGCGGCGATGCCCCAGACAGCCAGCAGCAGGCCAAGCAGAAGCCTGGCTGGCCTTCTCCTTGGACTGAAACTAAAGGCCCACATGGCTAAGTGCGCTGCGGAAATTGGCTTCGCAGGCCGAGTAGCGGTCGGTCACGGCCTGCGTATCGATCTTGGAAAGGAAGTTGGCGAGATAGGCCTTCTTGTCGACCTCGCGGTTCCACGTCGCCGCTTCCATGTAGGGGAAGCCGACGAATTCCAGCATTTCCCGCATGCGGTCGTCGACGGCGATCATGAGTGCCGGCACCCCGGCCTGCATGCCGATGATGCAGCCATGGAACCGGCGGCCGAAGCAGAGATCGCGGGTGGCGATCCAGCTTCGCCACTGGTTCGTGTCGAAGAAGACCACGAGCTCATGGTCCCGCTGCCACTTTTCGGAATGCTTGTAGGAGGTCGCCCCGGTAATGCGGCCGCTGGCCTTGTCATAGACCGGCGCGTGATCGTCACCGGACAAGGACAGATTATAGGCGATCACCTCGTCCTGGATGACATAGCTTGCGACGCTTGTCGGTTTGAGCAGCGCATGCGCGTCGACGATCGTATCGGCAACGCTGCCGAGATAACCGCCGAAGGCGATTTTCTGGGCGTTCGCCAGATCGGGATTGGCGAGGGCGCCCAGCGAGCGCTGCATCCCCGCAGGGTTGAAATAAAGCGACGGGCAGCCTGTCGGCTTCACGAACTTCATGCCCTGCTCCCTCAGGAACTCGGCAGTGAAATAGCCGCGCGTCAGGAAGAAGCTCTCCTTGCGCTTGAGGACATCGAGGAATTTGAGGGTGCCGGCAGGCAGGTTCTCCTTGAGGCCTTCCTTGCGTTGAATGCCGATGCCCATGACCACGACCGGCATCTTCAGCCTCTCGAACACTTCCGCTTCCAGATCTGCGGAGTAGCCCGGCCGCAGCAGGTTTGCAGAGGCGAAGACGCAGATGTCGAACTCCTGGTTCAGGCGCTCGTAGGCCTCCGCCGAATCGCAGCTGCGGGCAAGGTGCCAGAACGGCACGTAAGTCACGTCATGCGACTTCAGGCTGTAGGCCGCGCCCTCCCCGATCAGATAGTTGCCGGTGTTGGCGATCTTCCTGACCTGCTCGATCAGATCCGCCTTGGTGCGGATGTCGTCGAAATAGGGCCTGTGGCGAACCTCCGCCCCGGACGCGCTCGCCACGGTTCGCTGCAGATATGATGGGATGCCCGTAAGCAGGATGCGCATGATGTTCCCTGAAATTGTGCCTGAGACTTTTGGGGCGGCGAGCGGCTAGTGGCCGATGCCGATCTCGCGCAACGCCGTGCGGAAGTTGCGTTCGCGATCGGAGTAGCGGTCGACCAGTTCGGACGCGTTGAGACCGGCCAGATGATCGGCGACGAACTCGGCCCGGTTTTCGGCCTTGTCGACATCGGTCGCGTCGATGGACGGCAAGCCGGTGAAGCCCAGCATTTCGCGCATGCGGTCGTCCACCGCCACCATGAGGCTCGGCACCCCTGCCTGCATGGCAATGATCGAGCCATGGAACCTTCGGCCGAAATTGAAGTCCATCGACGAGGCCCAGGCGCGCCATTGGTTGTTGTCGAAGAAGGTGCGCACTTCGAACGGCTTCTTGAGCCGGTCGGTGCCTGGATAGGCGAGATCGCCGATCATCTTTCCGGAGGCCGAGTCGTAGACGCGCCCTTCGGCGTTCGGCTCCACCTTCATGTCGAAATGCAGGAACTCGTCCTGGACGACATATTGGGGAACCGAATCCTGCGGCTCCAGCGCGTTGGCGTCGATGATCGCGTCCTGGTTGCCGCCGAGGTAGCCCGAGAAGATGGTCCGCGCCTTGCCGACCTGCACGCCGGGCAGCTTCCTCAGCGACCGGCGCATGTTGTCGGGCATGAAATAGACGGATGGGCAGCCGGTCGGCTGGACGTTGGAGAAACCCTGGTCCTTCAGGAAACCCGTGGTTTCAAATCCGCGCGTCAGGAAATAATGCTCCCGCTCCTTGAGGATGCTCAAGAGCCGCTTCGTCCCCTCGGGAAGTGCGTTTTCGAGGTCCTTGCGGTTCTGCTGGCCGATGCCGAGCATGACGATCGGCATCTTGAGCTTGCTCAGCACTTCGGCTTCCGCGTCGGCGGACAGGCCCTTGCGCAGCAGGTTAGCGCAGGTGAAGACGCAGATGTCGAAGCTGGAATTGAACTGGTCGAAGCCTTCCCCGTTGCGGCTGCAATTGTAGAGATGCCAGAACGGCACCTGCTTGGCATGGGGCGCCAGCGCGCGCAAAGCCCCCTCGCCGATCAGATAGTTGCCGGTGTTGCTGATGTTGCGCAGCTCCTGGAGGAACTCGTCCTTCGACTCGGGTTGTTTCTGCCGTTCCGAATAGGAGACGGCCAATCCGTTGGCGCCGTTTGCAAGGCGCGAATAGTGGCCAGGAATGCCCGTCACGAGGATCCTTGGACGCATACAACTAGACCTTTCTGCTTGATAGAGCTGGTGGACGCGCTTCAGCCCGCCGCCGCGACCTCGACGTCGGCCGCCTCTGGCCGGCGCATGATCGATGCGCTCGACAGCGATGAATTGTTCACCGCGCCGTCGCACCAACCGAGGAATTCCGAAAATGAACTTGTCCACGACCTTCGAGCCGCCGAGCTGAGGCAGCCCTCCATGAGCGGAGCGAGCTTGCGGCGATCGCGGGCAACTTGCTCGATCACCCCGACCATCTGCCGCACCACCTGGGAATCGACGTCGGCATCGATGAGGATACCGTCTTCGCCATGGATGATGAGTTCGCCCACGGCACCGACGCCGGTGGCGATGGGAACGCAGCCCAGTTGCTGGGCTTCCGCAATCATCAAGGGAGCGCCTTCCCACCGCGAGGGCATGACCAGCACGTCGGCCCAGCCCAGCGCCTTGATCAGTTCCTTGCTGGCGAAGACGGGCGGGTGCACGTCGACGCCGAGGTCCTTCAGCTGCTCAGTCCAGGAAACGGCGGAATCGGCGAGAATCTCGCCTCCGATCGCCCTGATTTCGACGGGAACGCGCGCGGCGTGCAGCTCTGCGATCGTCGCGGCAAGGCGGTCGATGCCCTTTTGCTGGTCGAACCGTCCCATGTAGAGGATCCGCAGCCGATCGTCCTTGCGCTCTCCCCGTCTTGCCGACACCACTTCGGCAAGCGCCTTGGGAGGCACCGAAAAACTCGCGCCATTGGCCACAGCGAAGACCTTTTCGAGAGGCACGCCGAAACTGCGAAGGTAGATCTTGAGCTGCTCCGAGCACGTCAGGAAGGCGTCGTAGCAATGTTCATGGGCGATTGCCGCGAAGGGCTGGCCGGCCGGCCGCTTGAACGAGGTGTTGTCGACGACGTGCAGATAGCAGGCGGTGCGCGTTCCCTCCGAGCGCAGCCGCGCGATCAGCGGATGAACCGACATGACGTGGTTGTTGATGACCAGGTCGAAGCCCGAGAGCTGGCCCTTCAGCGCGCCCCACTCGACATCGTGGTGCTCGGCGATGAAGTCCTGGCCAAGGAACTGGCCCGAGCCTCCCCAGGCCGGAATGCCCTCATTCCAGAAATGGATGTGATCGAAGCTCGCATCGAACTCGTCGATGACGTCCATGCGCTGGGTGCCGAGCACGAAAAGATGGGTCTCGAACCCCGCCCGCTTCAGCTCGCGCGCGGCTGCGTAGACCACTTTTTCGGCACCGCCGAACGAGGCGTTGGGCACGAGCAGCGCAGCGGTGCGCTTGCCGTCGCTGTGGCCTAGCGGCAGGACCGGCGAGCCGCCGATCTCCTTGCGCAGCGACTTGTACAAATCGGCGAAAGGTACAAGCCGCGCCGGCCGCCATGTCCAGCGCGCACCGGCTGTCTGGCGCAACGGGCTCGTTGCAATGGCGTTGACGCAGTTGATCATCACCTGCTGGGGCGTGATCAGCGACCGCCGCGGCCGGCTCCTCGGGAACGGGAACCGCACCTTCAGAACGGCCGAGGTGGGCCAGACCTGCTGGTTGCCGATCGAGGCGAACCAGTCGAGCGCGTTGTTCTGGATCACGTCGCGGACGAGCGACGTCGGAATGAAGATGAGGTCCGGAGACGCGGCCTGGGAGGTGCCCGACTCCAGGATCACCGGTTCGATCTTGCGCTGCGTCGCATCGTTGCCGAGCTGGACGAAGACGATGTTCGCCTTCTCGCTCAGCCGTTCGAGATGGCAAAGCACGTTGGGCAACATGCGCGACCGCCGCAACAAGTCGAGCGTCGCGCCGCTGCCTGCGATCAGGAAAGGCGGGAAATGGACATTGTCAGGCTCGCCGATGCTCGCCCAGAAATCCGGGATGATGTCGTCGAGGCGAAGCATCTTCGGCGGCTTGGTCGGATCGGTAAAAAACGAGATGGCAGCGTCTTCGGTCCGCGCAAAGAGGTAGCGCGGACATTCCTCGTGCTCGAACTCGACCAGCATCGGACGCTGGAAGAGCGCCTTGTGGCGTTTCCTCAGGAAGCTGACCGAAGTGGCACGCTCGCGATTGGCCTCCTTGAAGCGGCTTTCAGCCCGCAACCGATATTCGAAGGTGGTGTCGTGCGAGGGGACGCCGACGAACCCATGTTCGATGCAGGAAAGCCAGAACTCCCAGTCCTCGAAGCCGTTCTGCCGGTCGTCGTTGAAGCGCACGCCGGCCAGGAAGACGTCGATGGAGATCATCGAGCCGGTGTCGCAGATGTTGTCGGTGATGCAATGGACAAGCCGCGAATAGCGGTTGCCGTAGTGTGCGCGCCAGTTCACCGAGAAGGTGTCGATGTTGGTGTAGACCCAGCCGCAGCCGCTTGTGAGCAGTTGCTCGTAGAGCGTCTCGATGGTGCCCGGCAGGACCCTGTTGTCGGCATCGAGCAGATAGAGCGCCTTGGCCTCAGGCAAGTTTTCAAGCACGTAGTCGATCGCGCGATTGCGCGCCCCGCCCGGCCCCGCATTGGGGCCGAACACCACATGTATCTGCGGATAGCTGGCTGCATAAAGCAGCAGCAGGTCGAAAGCCTCGTACCGCGGGTCGCCGTCGACTGACACGACAATGGCGATCCGGCAATTGGCAACAGTCGAAGCCAGGACGGATTCCAGCGCCTCCATGGCCAGCGCGGCATGGCCGTAAAGCGGCATCGCCACGACAATCAGATCGTGCTTACCGGCGGGCATTGATCGCCTCCCCCGACTGCTTGACCAGCCGGAAGCCCGATACCTTGAGCCAGGAGAAATCGACCGAACCGGTGACGGCGCGGCTCAGGATCATCAGATCCATATGCGCACGCACCGGTTCGTCCATGTGCATGTTGATGTTGATCGACTGATCGGGGCCGACCTCGCGCCAGCCGCTGAAAAAGGCCGACGGTTTTGCCGAACCGGTACGCACCAGCTCCGCCACTTCGGAGCGAGCGTTGGCATTTGCTGGGGCAAGCAGGAAACTGACGGCCGCCGGAGCGCCTTCCGGATGGTCGATCACGGCACTCGCCGAGAACGAAATGGTGCCAGGCTCAACCGCGCGGCTGACGGCGCCGGCGGAAATTCCGCTCGGCAGCGGATGGCACACAACCGCGTGCTCGTGCTCGAGGAAGCGGACGGTCTGGAACTCGGGAACCACAGGCGAGACCGAAACATCGACGATGCGGCTCAAGAGATCCGGCGCCAGGCGATAATCTTCGATGAACTGGCCGTCGAGCAGATCGGTGGGCGCAATCATGTTGGGCATGCGGGCCGGCTTGACACCGGGCAGTCCCGTGAACACGCGGAATGCCAGCGGCCTGAAATCGAGGTCGGGATGCGACATTTCCGTCCGCGCCGTGTAGCGCTCGCTGGCAATCGGGAAACCGAGCGACAGCCCGATCGTCTCGTGGCCCGTGGTCGACACCCGCAGCCGCAATGTCTTCGCCCCCAATCCACAAGCTCGGGGCAGCGAGAAGAAATTCCAGCTCGCGACGAGCTTCGAGGCTGGAACGCTCCACTCGGCCACGCCCTCGCGGCTCTCGACATAACTCAGCGTGACGACCAGTTCAGCCCCATCCTTCGGCACCGAATGGAGATGAAGGGCGATGCCGGCGACGCCCTGGCTGGAGACAGGCAGAAGCTGTTCGACATAGGCGCTCGACAGCAACTGGCCGATGCCCTCGTCCTTGGGGTCGACGTAAGGGTCGTGACCGAAAACCTCCGTCGTCGGCTCCCAGTTGCGCGCCTGGAATGCGTCTTCGAGCGCGCGGTAGTTTTCGAACAGCACTTCGCGCTCCCGACGAAGCATGGCGAGTTCCGAGGACATTGAGGCAGTGAACCGCGACAGCCGCCCCAACCCACCCTCGGCCAGTGCAACAATGAGCGCGCACATCTCGGCCCCGTTTCGGGCATCGAGCCGCTGAATGGGGACTTCCGGCACCGTTGCAAGCCGCCTGAGCGCAACGAGAGCAACCTTCAGATCAGCTTCAGCCTCGTCCGAAAAGGCTACGGCAATGAGAGGAAAGGTGTTCTTGAGGATCGGCTGCGAGCGAATGCCGTCGCCGAGAAAGACGACCAGATGGTCAATTCCAGCCTCCTGAAGATTGTCTCGGTCAATATCTGACGCGGCAATCAGTTTTATACTCGCCGTCGATTGCTTCCCGCCAGAAGACATCAACATTTGCACGCATCACCCTCAATAAAAACAATATAATTCGAAATCTGAATTTACTCAGACACGAAAAATCATTGGCAATCATTCAAAGAGACACGTAGCAACAATCGCGGCTGCGGACAATAATAAAAATCAGGAATTTACTTCCAACTATACTTCAAAACTTGAAGTAATAATCGCACAATCTGAACTTCAACAACAGGAACAAGGTCTATCCCGTCATTTTCGCAATCAGGCCAGCCTGACTGGCGATGCATTCACCCAGCCTGAAGCGCTGCTCGATCGTCCGGCGCGCGGCGATCCTGAGGTCGGCGAAGCCCTCGGGACTCTTCAGGACATCGAGGATCGACTCGGCAATAGCGTCCGTATCGAAGAACGGCACCAGGATGCCGTTGCGGCCCGAGCTGATGACCTCGCGGACGGGAGCGGTATCGGAACCAATGACAAGCGCACCACAGGCCATCGCCTCGAGGACCGACCAGGAAAGGACGAACGGGTAGGTCAGATAGAGGTGGGCCGCCGAAATCTGGAAGAGCTGACGCAAGACCGCATACGGAACCGGGCCTGGGAAAATCACCCTGCCCTCCGGAAGATCCAGCGACGCGAGCAGATGCTCCTTCCACGATACCCCGCCGGGAGCCGGTGCGCCGTAACTCACGCCGTTGCCGCCGACGAAGACGAACAGGGCGTCGGGGTGTTTGCGGATGACCTTGGACGCCGCCTCCAGCGCCTGCGGAAAGCCGCGGTAGGGCTCAAGGTCGCGCGCAACAAAGGTGACGATGGGAGGGTTGCCGGCCTTGAGCACGCGTCCGTCCGGCAGCTTCAGGGAGGCGACCGGATCGGGACGCATACGCTGCGTATCTACCCCCTCGTGACACACGGTGATGCGCGCTTGCGCATCCGCCGGATAAAGGCCCCTCTGCCACTGGGTCGGACTTATGCCACCCTCAAGCGCCTCAAGCGAAATGAGCTGCGCCATGTTGCGAAGCCTGATCCGCTTGCGCGTTTCGAGGTCGGGCTGGCTGTCCGGGGCAAATCCGATATCCGCTCCATCTGCCCGATAGAAGAATTCGCAGTAGCCGAGCGCCGGCACATGTGGCAGCACGTCCTTCACGAACATCATGCTGCCCCAGCCGATGTGGCCGATGACGATGTCAGGGCTTTGACCCTGGCGCGCCATCGCGTCGAACGTCTCGGCGACGCGATGGCCGATCCGGGCATGGTGATCGGGTATGCCGAGATGGCGGGCCATCTGCGGATGCGCCCGCGGACCCGGCTCCGACCGGTGGCGCACGACACGCACCGACGGAATCCGCTGATCTACGGCCTCAGTTACCAGGCTCACCTCGTTTCCGGCCTGCGCCAGATGCGTGGCGAGGGCGGCGAACTGACCAAAGCCACGCCGATGCACGAAGGCTACGTGCATGACGTTCAGCCAGCCCGCGACGAGGAACCGACCCTCAGCCGCACATCAAACGCCGTAGCGCGCGGCATTGGCCCACACCAGCTCGAGCCGGTGCAGCGCCTGGAAGGCGGTTGCGAGATCCCTCAGGTCCTGCTCCCCGCAAAATGCCCGTTCAAAGGCCTTCGCCGCATCCCGCAGATCGGCGCAGAGTTGCCTGCCCCTCTCCGTCAGCCTGATTCGAGCCGAGCGCTTGTCGCGCTGGGAGGTGACGCGATCGATGTAGTCGCCATCGGTCAACTGCTTCAGGTAGTACGAGATGTTCGAGCCGACATAGTTGCCGCGATCGAGCAGCTCGCCGACCGAGAGCTCGGTGTCGCCGATGGCCAGCAGAACCATCACCTGGGCAGGACCGATGTCGTCGACGCCCAGCCGGGTAAGCTCCGCGCTCACCAGACCAGAGAAGCGCCGGCTGGATCGCTCGAGCAGCCGAGCCAGGTCGAAACACGAGACCTGCGGAGCATCGCTAAGCTGTTGCTCGCGCTGCGGCTGATCGCGTCGCGGCTGGTCAGGGGCGACGTGCAGCCTGTCGCCTCCGTTCCGCATTAATACAACGTCTTCCAGACCCATGGATGGGTAGAGAAGTCCTTGTGTCATCCCTCTCTCCTATTTTTGTAATTTACTTCAAAACTTGAAGTAAAATTCAACAACGTCCCACCCCGGATTCCCGCCCTTGAGAGTGTTATATTTTTTGTGTCACACTGACGACAGCGATGTTGCAATATGCTCTGCATGAGATGCAGATAATAACCTCAAATCACGAAACACGTAAGCCCCAGGCCAAATCGCCCATGTTCGATACTGTTCGAAAAAAGCCAGTTGGCAAGACCCAAAATGGGGCAGCAGCCGCCCAAAACGGGACACTCAATCCGAGGTTGCTCGTCCTGCAGGCAAGGCGTGTATTTGGCGTGACGCTCCTTTATGCGGCCTTGCTGAGCGCCTGCATCAACCTGCTTCAGCTGACGATGCCGCTGTTCATGCTGCAGGTACACGACCGGGTGCTAAACAGCCAGAGCATCGATTCCCTCGTCATGCTGACGGTCCTGGCGGTCGGCGCGCTGGTGATCTACGGCGTGCTCGAGTTCATCCGTGCCATGTCGTTTCAGGCGATGGCGAGTGCGGTGACGCGATGGCTGAACCTGCCGCTGCTGGCGGCGGCGGTTCAGGCCTCCGTCGACCAGGGGGTTTCGCGCGCAAGCCAGTCGCTGCGGGATCTGACGGAGCTGCGCGGCTTCCTCACTTCGTCGGCCGTCAGCGCACCGCTCGATGCCGCCTGGTCGCCGATCTTCCTGGGCGCACTGTTCCTGCTGCATCCCCTTTTCGGCATGGTCGGCGCGATTTCGGTGGCGCTGCTGCTGGGCTGCGGTGTCGTTACAGACCTGCTCACGCGCCAGCTGATGAAAGAGGCCAGCCAGACCAACACCGAGTCGGTGTCGAAAATTGCCGGATCGCTTCGTCACGCTGAGGCGATCGAGGCGATGGGCATGTTGCCGGCGCTGGCGCGGCGCTGGCGCGGCGCACAGATGCATGCGCTGGAAGCGCTCGAAAGCAGCGGCAGCAGAAGCAGGGCGATGTCGGCGATCACCCGCGTGCTCCGCTACGTGATCCAGGTCGTAACGCTCGCGGCAGGCGCGCTGCTGGTACTGAAACAGGAAGTCAGCCCCGGCGCCATGATGGCGGCAAGCATCCTTGTCGGCCGGCTGCTGGTGCCCTTCGATTCCATCATCGAGAACTGGCGGCAATGGGTCCTGGCGATTGCCGGCTGGCGGCGGCTTGAGGCAAGCCTGAACGAGGACCTGGCGGTGCGCCAGGCGATGCCGACGCCACATGCACATGGCGACCTCGTCGTCGACAAGCTGGTCTACGCTGCGCCCGGCATGGACGTGCCGATCATAAAGGGCATTTCCTTCTCCCTTTCCCCCGGCGAGGTGCTCGGCTTGGTCGGCCCCTCCGCAGCGGGTAAATCGACCTTGGCGCGGCTGCTGGTCGGCGTGCTCAAGCCGACGTCGGGCGGCATCTTCCTCGATGGCAACAATGTCTATCTCTGGGAGCGCGGCTCGTTTGGCCGGGTGGTCGGTTATCTTCCACAATCGGTTTCGCTGCTTGAAGGGACGATCCGGGACAACATCTCACGAATGGAAGACGGCGACCCGCACAGGGTACTCGAAGCCGCACGGCTGGCGGACGTCCACGACATGATCGGCCGCCTGCCCCTTGGTTACGACACGCCGGTCGGCGACGGCCAACTCACCCTGTCGGGCGGACAGAAGCAGCGCATCGCGCTTGCCCGCTGCCTCTACGACCGTCCCCGACTGATCGTGCTGGATGAGCCCAACGCCAATCTCGATGCCGTCGGCGAGCGCGCGCTCGTCCGTGCGATCGAAAAGGCCAGGGACGACGGCGCCATTGTCGTGATGATCGCCCACAGGCCGACGATCATGGAAGTCGCCGACAAGCTGCTCGTCCTTGAAAATGGGCGCATCACCCAGTTCGGGGAGCGCACTGATGTGGTCGCCTCGATGAGGTCAGCCCAACCGTCGCGCGAGGTGGTGGCATCATGATGCACAAATCGACGTCGTCGGCACGGGCCGAGCTCCAGCCTGTCAGCAGGCCCGCAATCGCCAACCATCAGCCACGGCCGCCGTTGCCCACAAGCGCGATGGAGCTGGAGATGGCCGAAGGCAGAGCCCGCTCGCCGCTCCGTCGCCTCGTCATTGCGGGGTTGACGACGATCCTGGTGTCGTTCGGCGGATTTCTCGGCTGGGCATTCTTCGCCGACCTCAGCAGCGCCTCGGTGGCTAGCGGCACGGTCGTCGTCGACTCGAAACGCAAGACGGTCAGCCATTTCGAAGGTGGCGTGCTGAGCCGCGTGCAGGTGCAGGAAGGCGACCAGGTCGCGACCGGTCAGCCCTTGATAATGCTTGAGGACACGCGGGCCCGCGCCGATCTGCAAGGCCTGGAGAGCCGGCGGATCGGCCTGAATGCCAAGCTGGCGCGACTAAAGACGGAACAGGCTGGCAGCGAGGCGATTGGCTTCCCCGACGAATTTGCCGGCAGCAGCGACGCTGCGATCCAAGACGCAATGGCGGCCGAACGCGCATTCTTCGACAAGCGCCGCGAGTCCAAGACCGGGCGCAATGGCATCCAGCGTACGACGATCGAGGAATATGCTGAGCGCTCGAAGTTCCTGACCATCCAGGTCGACGCAATCGACCGGCAGATCGACCTCATCAACGAACAGAGATCGGCCATCGCAACCCTGGTGGACAAGGGTTTTGCCCAGCGCTCCAAGCTCATTGAGATCGATGCGCGGCTCAACGAGCTCGCCGCCAAGCGCGGAGAGCTTGCCGGCCAGAGGGCCCAGGCAGAGAAGGCCCAGGCCGGCGCCGAACTTGCGCTGACGGGTATCGAACGCGACTTCCAGTCGGAGATTGCCGGCGAAATCACCACGGCCCGCCTGGAGCTCGCGGATGTCGAGGAGAGAATCGTCGGCGCCAAGGATGTATTGCGCCGCCTCGAGATACGTTCTCCGCAGGCCGGCATCGTCACCAACATCCGCGTGCGCACGCCTGGAAGTGCCGTGACACCAGGCGAAGCGCTGCTCGACATCGTGCCGGAAAGCGAGCCGCTGCTCATCGAGATGCATGTCAGCACGCGCGACATCGACAGCATCGCCGTCGGCTCGCAGGCACAGATCCGGCTGACGGCATACAATCAGCGCTCGCACCTGCCCGTGGCAGGCAAGGTCATCTATGTGGCCGCCGACCAGTCGGTCGATGAAAAATCGAACATGGCCTATTTCGTCGCGCGAGCCCAGGTCGACCCGAACTCGCTGGCGGCGAACCCGGACATGCGGCTCTATCCCGGCATGCCGGCAGAGGTGCTGATCGTGCACAAGCCACGCCGGGCGATCGACTACCTCGTCTCTCCCGTCACCGACAGCTTCAATCGCGCCTTCAGGGAAGATTGATCCCAACCCGGCGTGAGTTAGGCCGGAAAATGCCGACCATGCCCAACGCCGCCTGTTCGCCTTCCGCGCCTGCCGGAACACGGACCGGCGGTTCGTGGAGTGCTGTTCGAATACGCCCGAATTTAATTTGAATTTTGAAACGCATTGCGTGAAATCCAGAATTACAATCCTCTTATTATCCCTTTACTTTCTGTTTTAATTGCTGATATTTACTTAGCTTTAGCAATTTTTTATCAAAAATCATCAATTTATTCTTCTAAGCATGTTGCGAATATCTTCTTTGCACCGCACAATGATCTCGCGTAATCCTCGGATCCCACCGACGATAGGCGCGTTCAAAACGGCTAAGAGGAGAAGCAGATGGCCACATTGGAAGGCGGCGCATATGACGACGTCCTGTTTGGCTCCCGCTTTGACGACATCATTCGCGCCCTTGGCGGCGATGATCTCGTCAAAGGAGGCAACGGAAATGACATCATCTACGGGCATGGCGGCGACGACGTCCTGTTCGGCGACAACGGAAACGACACTCTGTTCGGCGGCGACGGAGCGGACATCCTCTATGGCGGAAACGGCAACGATATCCTGAACGGTGGTCCCGGCGACGACATGCTGTTCGGCGACAACGGCGACGACATTCTCCATGGTGGCGACGGCAATGACATCCTGATGGGTGGCAAGGGTAACGACTTCCTGTTCGGCGGTGCTGGAAACGACATCCTCAACGGCGGCAAGGGCGACGACATCATGGTCGGCGGCAAGGGTAACGATCTGTTCGTCTTCGATGGCGGCGGCGGCAACGACGTCATCCTCGATTTCACCCCCGGCGAGGATCTGCTGCAGATATCGAAGCACATCAACGGCCTCGACATTTCCTCCCCCGACGACCTGGCTTCGCGCATCACCCAGGTCGGCGGCAATGTCGTGATCGACCTCGGCCATGGCGACACGCTGACGCTCGTCAATGTCGATGCAAAAGACATGCAGGCCAATCCGGACCACTACTTCACCGTCCATTGAGCCTGACACGGCGTGCCCCGAACTCCCCTCTGCGGGGCACGCCGCCCCCCCTCTCCAACCAATCCAAAGGACCAACGCGTGACGTCCGACCGTTCGAAGGTCGCCGGCGGCGGTTCCAGCTTGGCACAGGCCTTCCAGCTTTGCTCGGAGGTGGCTGTCGTGGCCTGGGACATCCCCCCGCAACTCCCAGCCTTGGGCAAGTTCACCCTGGCCATGCAATCCCGGCCGGTCCCGCTGGTCAGCATGACGCTTCCGCGGGCCGATGGCGGGCAGTGCGTGCTGTGGGCAGTGAAGCCAAGACACGACACGGAAGACGTGCAGATCGCCGCGGCGGACGGAGGCACACAGCAGGCATTCGCGCTCAAGTCGGCCGCACGGCTGCCGCTTCTCGACGTGGAGGCCCTGCTTGGCAACCTATCGCCGGAAGGCCGCGTCAAGTTCCTGAACAATCTCCTGACCGTATGGCGCAGCGCATTCCGGCTGTCGCGCGACGAACTCTTCGGCAGTGTCGTCGAGGATGCCGTCTTCAGTCTTGTGCCGGCGCCGCGGCTTGCCAGTTCCGTCTGCCAGATCGCGCCCCGCCGCTATCTCATCGAGACCGACATGAGCCCTGACCTGGGCGAAATCACCGGCATTTATGCCATCGGTGCCGGTTCGGTTCTGCGGCTGCCGTTACAATTCGTCGTCGGCAGCGGTTCGGAGCGCGGTTGGCAGCCCTGCCATTTCATTCTCGACACGCCCCAGCCTGCCCGACCGTTCCACATCATGTTCCTGGGCAAGCGGGGCATCGCGGTCCGCAACCTGCCGAACTGCAATCCGCGCCACCCCGATTTTCAAAAATGGTGGGCGGAACAACGCGGCGGCACGGGGCTGCGCGAGTTCGTCGTGCGGCAACTGTCGACGATGGCCGGCAGCGGCACGGCAGCCGCAATCGACCTCCAGCAGCGGGCTCCGCTTCCGGCCCGGCAAGTCGCCAGGCCCCAGATGCATGCCGCGGTCGACCTCGCGCTTGCCTTGCCGGACGGCCTGCTCGCCGGCGGCTGGACCAACGATCAGACGTCCACCCTTGCCGGCATCGACTATCTCAAGGAGGACGGCACGGCCCTGCCCCTCGACGGCAACTGGTACGAGTTCGCGGCCTGGAGCCGCGAAGCCAAGACCAACGCCAAGACCGCTGTGACCGGCTTCGTCGCCTGGCTTCCCCTGAACGAGCCGCTTGGCCCGCTGCTCCAGCCCCGGTTCCAGCTGCGGCTCGCCTCCGGTGCGGTCAAACCGCTCATGCCGAAGCCGCAGCCCGTCGAACCAGGAGCGCAGCGCAACCGCATCCTGCGCGCCGTGCCCCCGCAGCATGCCATCGACGATGCGTTCCGGACCATTCTGGCCCCGGCCCTCCAAAGCGTCGAGCGCGCGTTGGGCAGGACCATCAGCGTCGACCACACCAAGGACTATGGCGAGCCGCGCAAGGCGCCGCTCGTCTCGATCGTGGTGCCGCTCTACCGGGTCCTCGACTTCCTCCGTTTTCAACTGTCCGGCATGGCTACCGATCCGTGGCTGGCGGAAAACGCCGAGATCATCTTCGTTCTGGATTCCCCCGAGATCGAGGACGAGACGAAGCACATGCTGGGTGGGCTGCATATCCTGCACGACCTGCCGATGAAGCTCGTCGTGATGAACCGCAATGGCGGCTACGCCCGGGCCTGCAACGCCGGCGCGCGCTTTGCGCGTGGCACGGTTCTGGTGATGCTCAACTCCGATGTCGTGCCGCGCGATCCGGGCTGGCTCCAGTTGCTGACGCGACCGCTCCTCGAACAGCGCAAACTCGGCGCCATCGGCCCGAAGCTGATCTTCGAGGACGGCTCGCTGCAACATGCCGGGCTCTATTTCGGCCGCGACCAGCGCGGCATCTGGCTCAATCATCATTTCTACAAGGGGATGCCCGGACGCTATCCGCCGGCACAAGGCGCACGCAACGTTCCCGGCGTCACCGGCGCTTGCCTCGTAACGCTCAGGGAGACCTATGAGCGGGTCGACGGATATACCGAGGACTATGTCATCGGCGACTACGAAGACAGCGACCTCTGCCTCAAGATCCGGCGGCTGGGTTTGGAAATCGCCTACGAGCCTGCGGCCTGTCTCTATCATTTCGAGCGCCGGTCGATCAGCCGCAGCCAGGACTACATGCGCGGCGTCGCCAGCCAGTACAATTCCTGGCTGCACACCGAGCGTTGGGAAGAAGACATCGCCGCGCTGATGCCTGCCTATTCCCACGGCGCCCGCACGAATGACGCCTCCATGGACATTGAAGCGACGAAAAGGAACGCCGCATGAGCGAAGCGGTTCTCCGCCATGAGACCCGGCCTGCCCCAACGGCCCAGAGGGTTCGCGTCAGTTGGCTGACGGAGGCGGTCCTGAACAACCGCTTCCTGCCGCAGCCGGATGCAGGCAGCGTGTTCGTCGGCGACGGCGATTTCCGGGCCGTCGGGGCGGAGTTTCTTGGCCATTTCATTCGCCTGGGTGGCTTGCGGCCGGAGCATCGCGTGCTCGACATCGGCTGCGGCATTGGCCGCATGGCCGTTCCGCTGACGCAATATCTTGATGTCGGCAAGGGACGCTACAGCGGGCTCGATCCGGTCGAGGGCGGCATCGCCTGGTGCCGGCGTTTCGTCACCCCTGTTTATCCCAATTTCACCTTCCAGCGGCTCGACATCGCCCACAAGCTCTACAACCCTCAGGGCAAGATCAGCGGCGAGGCGCTGAAGCTTCCTTATCCCGAGCGGCAGTTCGATTTCGTGATCATGACATCGGTCGTCACGCACCTGCCGCCAGACGAAGTTCTCGTTTACCTGAGAGAGGTCGCCAGGATGCTCAAGCCGGGCGGACGCTTGTTCATGACCGCCTTCGTCGTCGACGACATCGCCACGGCAAACGCGTCCGGCAGGCGCGATCCCAGGCTCGGCTTCGTGCGCGACGGTGATGGACCCTGCTGGCACGTTCCCGAAATGCCGCCGCTTGCAGCCGTCGGGTTCGACGACGGCTTCCTGGACCAGGCGCTGGAAAAGGCCGGGCTTGTCGTCAGCCTGAAATCCCTCGGCCACTGGCGCGGTCAGGACGCCGACCACTACCAGGACCTCTATGTCGCCGAATGCCGCGGAGCCCAGCGGTAAGCATGCGCATCCTTGTAGCGGCGCACAACCATCCGGCCCTCCATCCCGGCGGCACCGAGATCTTCGCGCACGACCTTTTCCGCGCCTACCAGCGAACCGGTCACGAGGCGCTTTTCCTCGGCGCGACGAACCAGGTTCATCGCCAGATCCGGCCCGGCACGAGCTTCCAGGGGCTCGGCGACGCGGCCGACGAAGTGCTGCTGTGGTCGGGCCATTTCGACCGCTTCTACATGAGCCAGGTCGACCTCTACGGCGTCGTTCCGGACCTGGTGGAACTGCTGTCGGACTTTCGGCCGGACGTGGTGCATATCCATCACCTGCTGCTGATCGGCGCCGAGTTTCCACACATCGTCCGCCGGACGCTGCCGGACTGCCGCATCGTCATGACGCTGCACGACTACTATCCGATCTGCCACCACGACGGCCTGATGGTCCGCACCAGCGGCAAGGAGCTCTGCCACTCCGCTAGCCCGGACCGATGCCACGCCTGCTTCAAGGACATTCCGCTCGATCGGTTCGCGTTGCGGGAACGCCATCTTAAGGCGCTGCTGAGCACGGTCGACCACTTCGTCGCGCCAAGCCGCTTCCTGCGGCAGCGCTACGTCGACTGGGAGCTTGCCGAGGACGCCATAACCGTGATCCCCAACGGCCTGCCGGTCCGACCCAAGCCAATAGCCACGCCAGACCGCGCCGGACGTCCGACGGTGTTTGGATATTTCGGCAATCTCAATCCCTGGAAGGGAACGACGGTCCTGCTCGAGGCGGCCCGACTGCTGATCGAAGAAGGCCTCGAATTCGAACTGCGCGTCCATGGCGGCACCCCGTTTCAGAGCGAAGTCTTTGTTTCGGAGGTCGACCGCCTTTTCAGCGAGACGGCACCGACTGTGCAACGGCGCGGCCCCTATCGGCGCGAGGACGTCGCCGAACTCGTTGCCGCCGTCGATTGCACGGTCGTGCCGTCGATCTGGTGGGAGAATGCGCCGCTGGTGATCCAGGAAGCCCAGGCACAAGGGCGACCGGTCATCGCCAGCAACATCGGCGGCATGGCCGAGCTGGTCGAAGACGGGGTCAACGGCCTGGGGGTTTCGCCCAACGATCCACGCGCGCTCGCTTGCGCCATGCGCCGCATCGCCGAGGCGCCTGAGCTGCGGCACAGGCTTTCGGGGAACGCACGCCAACCCGACGACATCGATACGACCGCCCGGCGCTACCTCGAGCTGATCGAGGCGATCAAGCCAGCGCGTGTCCAAGCAGCATGAGGAACAGTTGAATGCCCGTTGGTGCCGAGAAACCAAGCGCTATGGCCGAGCAGAACAACACCAAGCCGGTGAATGGCCGCGTCGACGCCATAGACCAGGGCTGCGTTTTCGGCTGGGCCTTCGATCCCGCCGAGCCGAACAAGCGGCTGGCGATCCGAGCGACGCTTGATGGCAAGACGATTGCCGAAGCAGTCGCCGACCGCGAGCGTCCCGATCTCAGGCGCAACGGCATCGGCGACGGCAAGCATGCCTTCGAAATCATGCTGCCGGAGCCGGCGGCCTCGCGAGCTTCCGACCTCGTCGTCATGGCAGTGAGCGGCGCAGGCAACGAGCAGGCGCTGCGCGTCCCCCGCCCCGACGAGCAGGCCGCCGGAGCCCTGATCGCCGCACCGCTCACCAAGGTGCTCGACAGGCTGGACGTCCTGATGGCGGCGCAACGGCAGTTGCAGGTCTCCCAGCGTTCCTTTCTGCGTACGCAGCAGGTCGACGACACCGGCGAGGCTGAGGCCGTCGGTCTTGCCGATATCAGCACCGCCGTCACCAGCTTGCGCACCGATATCACGCAGCGACTGAGCGATCTCGACGTCCACCTGATGCGGCTCGACGGCGTGGTGGCCCGGATGGAGAAGACCCTTGGCGGACTGCAGAAGCGATCCAACGGGGACCTGAAGCCGTTGCTGCTGCTGCTTTTCGTGCTGGTGGGTTTTGCAGCGGGCGCCGCCATGGCGCTGATGGCACGGGGCTGAGGCACGATGCTGGCCGTGGACAATGGACCTCCCCCATCTCTGACCGCCACGTCCCGGCCCGCCGGCAGGCTCCCCAGGGCCGGACGGGTGACGGGTTGCCCGATCGGCAGCTCCGTCCTGCTCGTGGTCGGCACGGGCGGCGCGATACCCGACGCGGCACTGGCCACACTCAATGACGATCCCATCGAGGTCTCGCCTTGCGCCATCATCAGCTGGCGATTGGCGACGCCGTCGCCGAGCGCCACACACGGCTTCGCGGCCCTGCTGTCCACGGGCAGCGCTGATCGCACATTCGCGACCGTACAGTTCGAGCGGGAAGGCACACCCAGGCGCTATGTCTTCATGCCTCGGACGGTCTCGATCAACGAGGCCGCGACGCTGCTGGCCGAGCTTTGCGGCAACCAGTTGGCCGCCACCATCGACGCCCTGGCGGATTTGCTCATCGCATTGCCATCCGACCCTGACAGGCTGTCGGCGGCCTTGACCCTGGTCAAGGCAGCACATGGGATTTGCGGCTTCATCGAGTTGCTTGGCGAAGGCCAGGACGGAGAGATTTTCCTGCAAGGCTGGGCCAACGACGTCATGCCTGGCATGGGCCGGGTGGTGGTCGACGGCGACAGGCCCGCGGTCGCGGAATGCGCCCTTGCCGCCTATGCGCGGCAGGACATTCCGCAGGGTGCCTCGGCCTTCGCCGGACTTCTCGATATGGCTGGGGCGATCAGTCCCGGCGGCATTCAGGGCTTCGTCTGGCGCGGCCGCCACGGCTGGCGCCATCTGGCCGTCCACGAGCGCAAGCTGATTGCCGGGCCGCTGGAAACGGCCGGCCATGCCCGCGCGGCGGTGCTGCGGGCACACAGCACGCCGCAAGCCCTGCTGCGCCTGCGCACGGCCGCCAACAGCTTCGACGGCGCCGAGACGGTGTCGAGCCTGCCGCTTCCGGTTCGCATGGGCGTGGACGACGTTTTCCAGGTCGAAGGCGCGGGCTTTCTCGTCTCCGGCTGGCTGCTTGACCCCAACGATCATGTCCAGAGCGTCAAGTTGCGTCGCCACACCAGCGAAGCACGGCTCGACGAGAGCTGGAGCCGGCTTGAGCGCAGCGATGTGACCGACGCCTTCGCAGATCATCCGGCCTTCTCCCGCGCATTTGGCGATGGTGGCCACAGGCATGGCTTCGTCGCCCATGCGCAGCTCCCCGACGGCGACCCGTCTTCGCCGCTCTACCTGGAACTGACACTGCGCGACACCCGCCGCGCCTTCATGCCGCTCACGCCCCTGCGGACTGCGGCCCGCCTCGCCGCGCTACGCCAGATACGCGCCATCGACCCATCCGATTGGGCGTTGCCGGAGGTCATGGACCGGCACATCGTTCCCCTTCTCTGCGCCTCCGAAAGGGTGTCGCCGACGGTCAAGGCCGTCGTCGACGCCGGCCCGTTCGAGGCGGCGGCCGGTCCGCCGATCGTCATCAGCGTCGGTGAAGGCGAAGAGGATGGCGTCGCGCCCCTTCTCGCCTTGCTGGCGATCGACCCGGAAACCAAGCGCGCGCCGATTGCGTTGGTCATGCCCTCGGAACGCTTCCACCGGCAGGTGGCCCGTATGGGAAAGCTCGCCTCGTTCTATGCTCTCTCTCTCAGGCTGGTGTCGGCCGGCGAGGCAGCCGATGCCTACGACCTGCTCGAAGCTGGAGCGCGGGCACTGTCGTCGGACACGATGGTCCTGCTTGCAGGATCGTTGATACCGCACAACACCGGCTGGTATCGCAAGCTTGTCGGCACCCAGGCAGCGCTCAAGAACAGCATCATCTCCCCTACCCTTGCCTATGAAGACTATTCTGTCCGCTGGGCGGGAACCTGGCCCGCGCGCCGCTACGAAGGCTACCCCATCAGCGCAGTGACCGGGTTCAAGCTGACGCCGGTCACGGCAGCATCGCTGGACTGCTGCGTGATGCCGCGCCAGGCTCTTCTGAAGGCCGGCGGATTTGCCGGCGGGTATCTCGGCTCGCGGGACAAGGGGTTTGATCTCGGCCTTCGCCTCGGCCGCGCCGGCTTTGCCTGCTACTGGCTGCCATCAGTGCAGATGCTTGGTTCCGACGAAGCGTCGAGCGCGGGCACATCGAAGATGGGCTCTCTCGTGCAGAGCCTCGACCGCAAAATCCTCGATATCAGGGGCATGGCTGCGCCAACCGGCAACACCAATCCATCGGAAGGCCCGCGCGCATGACCGAGCAGCTTCGAGTCCTTGTCGTCTCGCATGGGCATCCGGCACTTGCGTTGGGTGGCGCCGAGATCGCGTCCCACAACCTGCACCAGGGCCTGAATTCGCTGCCCGACGTGGAGTCCGTCTATCTGGCCCGCGTCGGCCACCCACTTCCCCGACATGGTGCTTCGGCGCTCATGAGCCTTGGCCCGACCGAGGACGAGCTTCTCTTCCATGCCGACGACTACAACCATTTCTTCCTGTCGAACGGCGATACCGAAGCTCTGCAGCGCGACCTCGTGCGCTTCGTTCGCGACGCACGGCCCCATGTCGTCCACTTCCATCATGTGCTGGGCCTCGGGATGGAAGCGCTCTACGCAGTGCACGATGCCCTGCCGCAATCTGCCATCCTGGTGACGTTCCACGAATATCTGTCGATCTGCCACAACCACGGCCAGATGGTTAAGCGGCCGACCGGCCAACTCTGCAAGGAAGCATCCCCCATCGCCTGCCACGGATGTTTTCCCGAAATCCCCGCCTCCAATTTCCTCAAGCGCGAGCGGTTCGTGCGCGGAATGCTCGAACTGGCCGACGCCTTCGTTTCCCCCAGCGTGTTTCTGGCCGAGCGTTACGCCGAATGGGGGATCGAGGCAGACAAGCTTTCGGTCATCGAAAATGGGATCGCCATGGGAGAAGCCGTGCCGGCGCGCGAGCTTCCGCCCCATAGCCCCCACCGGAACCGCTTCGCCTATTTCGGACAATTGACGCCGTTCAAGGGCGTCGACGTGCTGATCGACGCGGTCTCGCGGGTGCCCGAGAACATCTGGGGCGACGACGCCTGCCTGATGATCTTCGGCGGCAATCTCGAGCGCCAGCCGCCCGAGTTCCAGGAGCGCCTGAAGAAGCTGATCGACGATGCGGGTCGACGCGTTCGCTTCTACGGCGCCTACCAGAACGCCGACATGCCGCGCCTGATGCGCTCGGTGGATTGGGTCGCAATGCCGTCCACCTGGTGGGAAAACTCGCCGCTGGTCATCCAGGAAGCGCTGCACCACCGCAGGCCCCTCATCTGCTCCGACATTGGCGGCATGGCCGAAAAGGTGCGCGACGGAAAGGACGGGCTGCATTTCCGCGCCGGCAGCCCACAGGATCTCGCCGACCGCATGGCCGAGGTGTTGAGCGATCCGCAGGCCTGGGACCGCTTGCGGGCCTCGATGAGGCAACCGACGAGCCACCTCGATTGCGCCCGCGAACATGTCGAGCTCTACCGTCAGCTGCTGCGTCGCGATCATGGCGGCGTCTCCGGCGGGCGGACCAGCCTGCTCTCGCAGGCGGGATAGGCAGCAGATGGCCCGCGCTTTCATGACCTGCCGCGAAATGCCCGGTTTCCCGACCGAAGCCGGCACGGCTCGCCAGACCGTCGGCACCGGCAAACCCCAGACTATTTCCGCTCACAAAGTCGCATGAACAGGAGGGCTACCGCCATGCACCAGAAAATCCGCAAAGCCATCATTCCTGCCGCCGGTTTCGGAACGCGCATGCTTCCGGCGACCAAGAGCATTCCCAAGGAGTTGTTGACGATCGTCGACCGCCCCCTGCTCGACTACATCGTCGCAGAGGCCTTCGCCTCGGGGATCGAACATGTGGTCATCGTCACCGGGCGCATGAAGGGCGCGATCGAGGACCATTTCGACCACGCCTTCGAACTCGACGTCAGCCTGCGCAATGCCGGCAAGCTGCCTCTGGCCGACCGGATCGCGCAGGACACACCCGCTGCCGGAACGATCTCCTTCGTGCGGCAGCAGCAGGCACGGGGTCTCGGCCACGCCGTGTGGACCGCCCGCCACATCATCGGCGACGAGCCCTTCGCCGTGCTTTTGCCCGACATGCTCATGGTCGACGACAATCCATGCCTGAAATCCATGGTCGATCTCTATGAACGCCACGGTGACAATGTCGTCGCGGTGGAGAGATGCGCCCCCGAGGACGCCCATAAGTTCGGCATCGTCTCGCTCAAGCCTACTGCCGACGGCCCTGTGGTGACCGGGCTCGTGGAAAAGCCGGCTCCTGGCACGGCACCCAGCAATCTCTTCATTTCAGGACGCTACATCCTGCAGCCCGAAATCTTCGCCATCATCGAGCAGCAGGCGCCGGGAGCCGGCGGTGAAATCCAGCTCACCGACGCCATGCTCACACTGCTGGAAACCCGCAACATCCGGCCCTTCGAGTTCTGCGGCCATACCTTCGATTGCGGCGTTCCGGCCGGCTTTGTGACCGCCAACCTGCACATGGCGGCACAGCGCGCCGATCTTGCCCCTCATATCGGGACCGCGATGGATGCGCTCTACCCGGCACGGCGCGCGGTTGCGTGAACGTGCTGCCGGTGGCTCATGCCAGTGAGGCACCCGGATCCACCGGCGCTCGAATGCAGGCCGCCGGCCGTCAGGCTTTGGTCGGGGTGTCGTCGTCTGCTCGGCTTCAGACCCGGCCAGTTACCAGGCGTCGGTTTCGCGCTGTATCTGCTCCAGCTCTGTCGCCGCGCTGTCCATCGCGCGGTTGAAGACAGCGACCATGGTCTCGATATCATCGGCCGAATGGGCCGCCATGACCTGGAAGCGAAAACGTGACTGCCCCAAGGGCACCGCCGGAAACTCCACCAGATTGGCAATTCCGCCGTATGACGAGAGGTATTTCGAGGCCAGCCGTCCCAAGGCTTCGCCGCCGACGCGCACCGGTACGATGGGAGAAGGCTCCCCCAGCACCTCGCGGCCGGAGCGTGCCATGGCTTGGCGCAGATGGACCACGTTGTCCCGGAGCCTGCGCCGCAGCTCCTTGCCTTCGTCCGACCGGATGATCGCAAGCGCTTCCATGATCGTGGCCGCCTGAACCGGCGACAGGGCATTGGAGAAGGTATGCGGGGCGCTGTAATATCTCAGATATTCAGCCGCCGCCCGCGTTTTGACCGCCACGAAGCCGCCGTTGGAGGCAAAGGTCTTGGAGAAGCTGCCGATGACGATGTCTATATCGCCGAGCATCTCCTGCGCCCCGATGTGGCCAAGGCCATCCTCGCCCATGCAGCCGAAATCATGCGCGCAGTCGACCAGCAGGCTTGCCCCGTAGGCATCACAGATATTCCGAAGCGCCCTGAGATCGGGCGTTTCCGAATGCATTGAAAACAGGCTCTCGGTCACGACCAGGATGCCGTTTTGCGTGTCCGTCGCGCGAATATTTGCCAGCTTGCGGACCAGCGCATTCTGGTCGAGATGCCTGAAGTAATGCACGTTCCCGGTGGCGGCGGATGCTCCGGCCTGGAGGCAGGAATGCGCCAGAAGGTCCATCACGACATGATCGTCCGAACGGACGAAACCCTGGATGGCCCCATATCCGGCAGCCCATCCGGTCGGATAGAGCACGACCTCGCGGCCACCGACGAATTCCGAAAGGGCTTGCGACAATTGCAGTGAGTAGGCGGTGTTGCCGAGCAGGGCAGCGGAGCCTGCGCTGTGAACGCCGTAAGCGTCGATCGCGTCCCGTGCCGCTGCCTTGATCCTGGGATGGGAGGACAGGCTGAGATAGTCCTGCGACGCGAAATTGACGCCCGAGCTGGCCTCGCCGGCGTCCGTGCGGATGTCCGATCGCGGCCGGGGTGCAGATGAGGTAGATCGGGCATATGGCCACAGGCCATGCTGACGTCGGAGATCCTGCCAGCTGAAGAAGTTCTCGGCGCGCGCCATGAGGCCGCTGTTCTTTAGCGCGCGATAGTCCTTCAGGCTCCCGGAAAGTGCAGCCTTGGGTATCGGTTTCATCGGCGACGTGTCTCTCGTTCGGTACGAAGGTCTCTGGCGAAGCGTCCTGGCCGATTCCTGGAGCGACGGGCCCGCCGCTCCATCCATCGTCTTGGCCGCATTTGTGCGACGCCGGACGTTGCCGTCAGGCTGCAAAATGCTCAGAACTTGAAACTCAGCCGTGTCTTCACGAGATCGAGCTGGCCGTCGATCAGCGTTCCGTCGAACCGATTGAACTGCATGTGGTCCCAGCTCACGCCGGCGACGATGTTGTCGCTCAGCAGGTAGTCGGCGCCCAGGCCTGCCACCCAGCCCCAATCCTCAAGGCCGATATTGGTGGTGATGTAAGTGGCGCCGGCATGACCTGTGAGCAGCAGGCGATCGAAGGCGTAGCCGGCACGGGCCTTTGCCGCAAAGGCGCCTTCGACATCGATGGGGAAACCTTCGAAATTGATATCGAGCCGCGTGTATTCGGCCTCGCCTCCCAGGACGAAGGCGCCGAATTGGTGGAGATAGCCGACGTGGGCGCCAAACACGACGCCGTCTCCGGACGAGCGGAGCGGCGGCGTAAACTGACGGTCGACATCGCGAAGCCAGCCATAGCCGGCCGAGATACCGACATAAGGCCCGTTCCAGTCAACGGCCGGCTGCCCGACCAGGTCGGCCGCTTCGCCCACGTTGGCTGAAAGCATCAAGGTGAAAATACCGAATATCTGCGCTCTCATAGTGACCCTAATCGAATCTCATACAAATGAGAACGCAGTAGATGGCTTTCCGCACCGCATTCAAGCGGCATCGGAAAGGACTCTTAATTTTCTATTAAGTATTATATTCAGGAAATTACGCCTAAATACGCACTCCAAGAATCAAAAATATTACAAATATATCAAATAATACTGACAGAATTCCTTCAATTATTCAAAATTAAACTCATCAGGTATAACCTTGTATATCATATCCATATATGCTGGCAACGGAATATGGACTGCGTTTTCGTATCATTGGAGACTTTCCCACGCGTGTCCGCGCTCACCGAGAGCTCCGGCACCGTCGCCTTTACTTGGCAAGAAATGTAGGGGAAATCCGAGCCACGATTGCGAGCAGCAGCACCCCCCGCTACGCGCCCTGCCGCGCAGCTGCGTTTGTCAACAGTTGCGGTGTTGCCGTCATGCGGCGCCTGTAACATCAGGCCATGAAGGCCGCCTCTTTGGTCAGGTGATCCTGCGCCTGGTGGCCGCCTGTTGCTCCGTTGACGAGCAACAACACAGGCGGGCCCGCGCCGCTTGAGTACAGGCGCAATTGCGCGTGGCTCGACCAGCCCAGAAGCACCGTCCGGGCGCTTCGCAGGCCCAGCCGAGAATGTCGTCTCATGAGGATTGAGGAGGCACTTGGGACGGTCCACGTATCGCTTCGACGTCGTCGATAAGGTCCTAACCCTTTACGACAAGGCGTTAGGTACCCACACTGCGGCATCCCCCTACCACCTCACATGTGGCAATCGGGTATATCGTCGGTTCTGGCAGAGCTGTTTCAATTGCTGTACGCTTTGCCACGGAGGAACGAGCGCTGGCGCAGCCGCGCCATAGGCCGGCGAATCTGGGAGGGTTCATGGTCGAAATCATCTCTAAGCGGGACGGCCCGCGGCGCGAGGATGTGCAGATCAAGCGATTGGTCGAGCAGAACCGCGCAACGATAACGCGCCTTGCCGACCAGATCAGCTCCGGTGCCTATTCCGCCGGCAAAGCTCCGCGCGAGACGCCCAAGGCTCAGGGCCTGATCTTCCATCACGTCACCGCAGGCACCCCGGCCGCCGAGACCGATCCGCATGTTCGGGTAAGCCTCAACGGGCGCGTCATCGTCGTCGACCAGAATTCAGGCAAGCAGCTCCATCACATTGGCGAAATTCGCAGCAAGAACAGCGTCGACATCTTCGTTCTTGCCACCAGTGCCAACGGCTTCTTTTCCCCTTTGGACGGCGTCATCGTCGAGGCATTGTCCGAACTGGACGGCATGGCAATCGCCGGTGATGGCGGTGAAGAGCAACTTGCCGACACGATCAGTGCCAGGTTGGGTTTTCCCTGACATGCCAGGCAACACAGCAACTACTCGGGGCCCATGATGTGATCGCTGGATGAAAAAAGACACCGGCCAAGACGAAATCCAGGTCGCTGCCCGCCCGTCGCGCTCAAGGTCGGGCCACGGAAGCATGGTCCCTGTCGGAGCGGACTATGACGAGCGCATCACGATGCGCGCATGGGAGACGTTGCTGTCAGGCGAAGCCGGCGACGCGCGCTTTCCTGTTCGTTCGCTCATCCACGATTCCTGGAGCCGTTGCGCCACCGGCGGGATCAACGCCCAACAGGGTGAAGCCCCCATCAACAGCGGCAAGGACGAGATCGAATATCTCACCCGCGCCAACAACGACCTGCTCGCCGCCGCACGCCGATCGTTCGCCACCATCGGCCGTCTTCTCGACGGCACAGGCGCGATGCTGGTCCTGGCCAATGGCGAAGGAACGCTGATCGACGCGATCGGCGACAAGAAGACCATACATGACGGCATGGACATACATCTTGCCATCGGCGGAAAATGGACCGAGGACGTCGTTGGCACCAATGGTATCGGCACGGCCCTGTGGACGGGTGAACCCGTCTTCGTCCATGCCGCCGAACATTTTTGCGCCGGCATAAAATCGTGGACCTGTGCCGGCTCGCCGATTCGCGATCCGTATGACGGAACGATCATCGGCGTGGTCGACCTTTCGGGCCACCCCAACATCTTCCGTCCACACAACACGGCGCTGGTCGCCGCAGCCGCCCGAGAAATCGAAAAGGCGCTCGCCGACCATCAGAATGCGGAGCGGACTCGACTGCTCGAAGCCTTCATCGCCTCCGCACCGCATTATCGCCGCTCCGATGGCCTGATGATCGTCGATCGGCGTGGTCGCCCGATCTATTGCAGCAATCTGCCGGACGACGCCGACAGTCCGTTCCACGACCAGGTGCTGCAAGGCAGGAGTTGGCGGCGGCAGTTTCCCGAAGCCGACACCCTTGCGGCATTGGCCAGCGCCTTGCCCCAGGGAATGAAGGCTTGCAACATCAGCCCCCTTGACCTCGATGGCGACCTTCGCGGCGCGGCTCTTGTCTTCCCATCTGCAAGGATGTCGAAACGAACCTATCCTTCGCGGCCGGCGACACCTCACCTGGGCGAAGCCGTGGCAGGGATAGTCGGGGAGAGCGAAGCGCTGCTGGCGGCCATCGACGTCGCTTGCCGCGTTGCGCAATCGAATGAGGTCACCTCGGTGCTGATCGAAGGCGAAACAGGCGTCGGCAAGGAACTGTTCGCGCGCCTCGTCCATGCCGGCAGCCGGCGCACGCCAAACGACCCGTTCATCGCGTTGAACTGCGGCGCGATCACCAAGGAGCTGTTCGGCAGCGAATTGTTCGGGCACGTCTCCGGCGCGTTCACCGGCGCCAGCCGCGAGGGCAAGCCAGGTGTCTTCGAACTCGCCAATGGCGGTGTTCTCAGCCTCGATGAAATCGGCGAGATGCCGCTCGAGATCCAGCCCTTCCTATTGCGTGTCCTGGAAGAACGTCTGGTCCAGCGCATCGGGGACAGCCGCAGTCGTCCGGTGGACGTGCGCCTGATCGCCTCGACAAATCGCGATCTCAAGCAGGAGGTCGCCGCCGGCCGCTTCCGGCGCGACCTTTATTACCGCATTGGCACCGTGTGCATTCATGTGCCGCCCCTGCGCGAGCGCGGCGACGACTGGATTTTGCTGCTCGACCACTTCAATCGCCGGATTTCCGACCGGATCGGCGGTGCAGTCCTGGAATTTTCCGACCCAGCGTTTGAGGCGTTGCAGGCCTATCAATGGCCCGGCAACGTAAGAGAGCTGCGCAACCTGGTCGAACGGCTGCATGTCCTTTCGCATGGCAGTCCAGTGGAAGTTACTGACCTGCCCGAGGAGATCGCCTCGCCTCAGAAGCCTGACGCACCTGTGAATATCCCTGAGGGAACGACAGCGCCTGTGATCAGTTTCGAGGACGCCGAGCGTCAAGCAGTCTTGTCGGCGCTGAAGGCAGAGGGCAGCAACCTCAGCCGCGTTGCACAGCGGCTCGGCATTTCGCGCCCGACGCTGTATCGCAAGCTCGACCAGTTCGGCATCCGCCGCGGCTTTGTCTGACGGTTATCCCATCCGTGTCGACAAAAAGAACCCCATGGCGTGAGCCATGGGGCGGGCAAAAGCGGCGTGGCAGACGCTCTCAGGCGGCTTGAGCGGCGGTGTCACCGGTTGTCGTGACGCGGTTACGCAGCAAGAGGCCGGCTGAGGCCGCGCCGAGGCACGGCGCAATGATGTAAAGCCATAGCTGCGACATCGCCGTTCCACCGGCGAACAGGGCCGGTCCGAGCGAACGGGCCGGATTGACCGACGCGCCTGAAACCACGATGCCGGCAAGGTGGATTGCCACCAGCGTCAGGCCGATCGCCAGCCCGGCAACAGGTCCGGCACCGCCCTGCGCCGTTGCGTTCAGAATTACGGTCACGAACAGGAACGTTGCCACAAGTTCGAACAGGAAGGCCGAGACAACGGAATAAGCTGACCAACCGTTCTGGGCAAATCCGTTCGCCGCCACATCGAAGCCGGACACCTTGCCCTGGGCGATGACGTAGAGAACGCCGGCGGCGATGATCGCGCCGAAGCACTGGGCAATGACGTAACCGGCGAAGTCGCCTGAGCCAAGGCGCCCGGACACCAGAAAACCAAGGCTGACGGCAGGGTTGAGGTGCGCGCCCGAAATCGTCCCGATCGAATAGGCCATGGCCACGACCGACAGGCCGAAAGCAAGCGCTACGCCGAGCAGCCCGACTTCCGAGCGCATGAACAGAATGGTCGCGCAGCCGAAGAAGACCAGCGCGAAGGTGCCGATGAATTCGCAGACGTATTTGTTCACTTTCCACTCCCTGCGTTGATTTTGCCGGATCGACCGCCTTTTCGTTGGCGCGACCGATCCGGATCCGTTCACGGCGCGAGGACGCTCGGCCTCGAGACCGCTTGTCTTTGATGCGCGCCTCAGGCGCGGCCGAGCTTTTCGGCGCCGCCGCCCAGCGCCGGGCCGGCAGTCGGGTCTTCGCCCTCGGCTATGTCGCCGACGAGCGTTTCCGTCGTCAGGATAAGTACGGCAACCGATGCGGCATTCTTGAGCGCGGTGTAGGTGACGCGGACCGGGTCGATGATCCCGGCTTCGTACATGTTCTGGAATTTGCCCAGCGCAGCGTTGTAGCCGTAGCCGCCATTGACCCGCGACACCTCGGCCACGACAGCTTCCGGATCGCCGCCGGCATTGGCGACGATGCGCCAGAGTGGCCGCGTGAGGATCGACTTGACCAAGCGAACGCCCTCGGCGACGTCGCCTTCGACAGCCGCGAGCACCCCGTCGAGCACCGGCGCGATCTGCGTGAGCGCGGAGCCGCCGCCGGCCACCACGCCCTCTTCGGAAGCTGCGCGCACGGCGTGCAGGGAATCCTCGATGAGCTGAATGGTCCGCTTCTGCTCGACCGGGGTTACGCCGCCGGCATAGAGCACGGCCGTGCCGCCGGACAGTTTTGCCAGGCGTTCGCGCAGTTTGTCCTGTTCGATGTTCGGCGGTGCCGCCTCGTATTGGCGCTGCACCTGGGCGCGGCGTGCCGCGATCGCCGCAACATCGCCGCCGCCACGAATGACCGACGTGTAGCTTGCGCTGGTCCTGACGCGCTCGGCCGTGCCGAGGTCTTCAGCGGTGATGTCTTCAAGACGGCCCCCGAGATCGCGCGCCATCACCTTGCCGCCGGTCAGGATGGCAAGATCCTCGAGCATCGCCTTGCGCCAGTGACCATATTCCGGCGGATGGACCACGAGATATTTGCCCGGCCCGTTCTTTCCGAGCAGGGTGATCACCACTTCGGGCGACACTTCTTCGGCCACGATCAGCAACGGGCGGCCATCCTCCTCGGCAATGCGACGAACCGCATCCAGAGCCGCCGGATCCTTGATCTTGAGATCGGTCATCAGGATGTATGGCCGGTCGAGGACCGCCTCCATCCGCTCCTGGTCCGTCACCATGTGGTGGGAAAGATAGCCGCGTTCGAACGACATGCCTTCGACGATCTCGAGGGTGGTCTCCGTCGTCACGCTGAAGTCGGTGGTAATGACGCCTTCGGCGCCAACCCGCTCATAGGCCTCCGCGACGAGAGCGCCGAGCCGGGGGTCGGTGGCGGCGATGTTGGCGACCGCCGCCAGATTGCCATTGGCTTTTGCGGGCTTGGCTGAAGCCTTCAACGCTTCGACGACCCTTGTCACGGCAAGCTCAATGCCCTTGCACAGATCGACTGATTTCGCGCCGCGCTCATTGGCCTCGATGCCCTTCTGGATCAGCGCGTTGGCAAGCACGATCGCGGTCGTGGTGCCGTCACCGGCGACTTCGTTGGTCTGCATCGAAACTTCGCGCACCACCTGTGCGCCCATGTTCTCGAAACGATCGTGGAGCTCGATCTCCGAAGCGATGCTGACGCCGTCGCGGGTAACCATCGGCGTGCCGATCGGCCTGTCGATCATCGCGTTCATGCCTTTCGGCCCGAGCGTCGGCTCGACGGCGGCCGCGAGTTGGAACACGCCGCGTGCAAGCGCACGCCGGGCGTGGGAATTGTGGATCATAATCTTAGGCATGACTCCTCCTTCCGCCTTACGGGCGGTTTGTTGATTAGGGGCCTCGTGCGAGGGGGCCGTTGTTTCAGGTCAGCGTTTGGGTTGCCCGTTCCGGGACCCGATCGAGGATGAAGTCGACGAGGGTCGGCTCACCGTCGACGACGTCAGCTTGTTTGTATCGTGTGTGCTTGAGCCCCCGGCACAAGGCGCCGTTGAACTCCATGTTGATGCGAACCCCGCGCAGGTCAGCGAGATAGGCGCTCAATGCCGAGCTCGGGATGCCGGCGCCCTCCCAGGTCACAAACACCGGATCCTCGGGCCGCCGTCCGGGAAATCGCTCGAGCAGAGCTGCGCGGTAGCGCGGCTTTTGCCGCGCCGCCTCGCCTGGCTCGAACCTGACGACGTCGAGCGCCGCCAGATCCATGCCGAGGATTTCCCGATCAGTCAGACCATGCTGCCGCAGGCCGCACAGCACTGCCTCCTGGCGCCGCTTGAAGGCCTTCACCCGAAAGGTCTCACGCAGGCTTTCGAGATCCTGGTCACCGGAAAGCTCGCCGAAGATCTGGCCAAACGTCTTGCCGGCCTCGATGCCGCGATTGACCTCTTCGGCGAACATGTGGTCGTGCAGCCGGACGCGATAGGCCGGCGACCACGAGAGCCCGTCGAGCGCCTTGCGGATGCCGTCGAGCATCAGGTAGGCGAAGTTGGGCGAGCACCAGTAGGTCGGCAGGCGGAAGTCGACCTCCACGCTGCCGTCGGCCTTGATTTCGGCCCGCTCGACGAAGCCCATCTCGGTGACGGCTTCGTCGAGTTCGGGGTCGTTCACCTGCGCAAGAAGCCGCCGGAGTTCATCCTCGCGGCTGATCGAAATGCCGGCGGTTGCCATTGCTCCTACTCCGCCGCGATGCTGAACGGAGAACGCGCGAAGGCCGCCTTCTTTGCCTCGATGTCGATGTCGTAGAGCCGGGCCGCGTTCAGGCCAAGGATCTTCTCCTTGATCTCCGGCGTAAGGTCGACACCCCGTTCCTGCTTGATGTCTTCCGGCAGTTCGAAGGCCCAGAACTTCTCGACCAGCCAGCGCGGCGTCCAGATCGCGTAGTCGGAGCCGAACAGGATTTTTTCCGGGCCGGCCCAGAACAGCAGTTCCGAGATGACCTCGGCGAAATAGCGTGGGCGCGAGTGGATGAAAGGCAGCGCCACGGCCAGGCCGCCATAGACATTGGTCTCCTGCACGGCGATCCAGCAGAAATCGTCGAGGCGCGGCAGGCCGCAATGTTCGACGATCCAGTTCAGGTTCTGGAAATCGGTCGCCGCGTAATCGACGTCATGGACGTCGAACGCATCCTTGTTGAGCGGGATGATCGTCGGCCCCTTGTGGACGTGGATGTTCTTGATGCCGAGCTTCTCGCAGAGCTCGAAACATTTGTAGGCGTCAGGGTCGTTGAGCCGCCATCCCTTGGAAGCCCCATTCCATTCGGCCGTGTACATCTTCACGCCCTTGATGTCGTAGGTCTCCTTCATGAAGTGGATGTATTCGAGCGCCTTTTCACCGTCGCGCGGATCGAAGGAGCCGTTGACGATGAAGCGCTCGGGATAGCGCTTGGCCATTTCCGAATTGCGCTCGACGGTGTTGAAGCCGTTCTTGTAGAAGTCCTTCAGGTAGGTCGACTGCACGATGGCGACATCGTCCGGGCCGTCGATGAACAGGTCGCGATAGAGATCGTCGGCGCTGTATTTCTCGAACTTGCTCTTCTCCCAAAGCTGCTCTTTCGGGCTGAGCGCCGTGTGATAGGCATAGAAGCACTCGACGAATTGCTTGCCGTGGATGTTGCGCTGGTTGTCCGGGCTGCCGTCCCAGAAATGGGTGTGGCCGTCGACGACGAAAATTTCCTTGCCTTCAGGTGTGATGAACATTGCTGCCTCCGCAATAGTCGCGTTGATCGGGCCGGCGCGCCAATACCTGGCGCGCCGGATCTGCGGCGTCCTTCAGATGTATTCGAAGACCTCATCCATATCGCCGAAGAGGATGACCTCGTTGTCGTCGATGCGGACCATCCGGCCGTAGTGGGTGGAGGTGTTGACCTCGAAGATCTCGGCCGTCATCTCGCGGCCGAGATATTCGCCGATCTCATCCATCTTGAAGATCAGCTTGCCGTTGCCGTCGATGCGGATCATCGCCGGCTGGTAGGTGACCGTAACCCCGGGCTTCTTGCCCATGAACTCGGCAATCGCCCGCGCTTCGACCGAGTCGTTCATCGTGACCCCGCACTGATGCGAGATCGTCTGCTCGAAGGTGATGTCCTTCATCGACTTGAAGATGTTGGACTGCGAGGCGTCGCGTGCTGCAGTTGACATGACAATTGCTCCTTGTTCAGCGCTTGAAGCCAAGTTCGCCGAGAATCTGGCCAATCCGTTCCTCGGACTGGGCACGAAGATCCGCGAAGGAAATCGGCTTGGAATGCGGCATCGACCAGATCGGCTGAAGGCCGGTGGCCGCCTTGTCGGCGAGCGCGCCGTGCTTGTTGACCCAGCCCTGGAACAGCTTCCTGTTGGCCGCGCCGTGCTTTTCGTCGTTGGCGAGGAGATAGATGAGGTCGATCGTGTTCGCGAGATTGCGCTCGTAGTCGGCTTCCGCCGCCGAAATCACCGGCGGCGTGATGAAGTCGTGGTTGGCGGCTGCCGCCTGCATCAGGAAGCCGGAGCGGAAGAGTTCGCCGACCAACGGTTCGAAGACGATGTTGATGGCGAAATACTGCTCGAGATAATCGGCCGTGCCCATGATGGTTTCGACCGCTTCGCGCGTTCCCTGCCAGATGCCGTCCTCGAGCCAGTGCTTCTTGCCGAGTTCGTCATCCCAGCCAGCGATATCCATGCCGATCTCGGCCAGGTAGAGCGTGATGTCCTGGGCCAGGCGCAGCTTGTAGGACGAGTTGGTCAGCGTCGCGTTGTTGATCATCTGGGTGTAGCCGTAGCGCTGTGCCTGCATCAGCGACGTGCCGAGGCCGAACTCGGCATGCTTCCAGGCGCCCAGATGCGCCTGCAGGATCTTGATCCAGACCTTGTCGAAGGTCTTCGGCGCACCGGCCCTGCGGGCATTGGTGATGACGCTTTGCACCATCGTCTCGATCTTCGACTGGCGCTGGTAATGCGTGCGCTCCCATTCCTGGTCGGGCGCACGGAAGGCGTGCCAGTTGGAACTCTGTGCGGCCGTGTTGTCCTTGATGTAGGCGCCCTTGCCATTGGAGAAGGAGATGATCCAGTCCTGGATCAGGTAGCGTTCAGGGTCGGGTTGAACATCGACGGTGACGTCCTCGTAGTGCGTCGCTCGCTGGCCTTTCGGGTCGAAGTACCGGTACTTCCGGCTGTCGGAGTCGGCGAAGATCGCCGCGCCGGCGGCTCCCGATCCCACTGAACTCGAAGTTGCTGGCATAGTCTCACTCCCTTGTTGCAGTTGCTCTGGTGTCGTCAGCTACGGCTAGGCTCAATGAGCCGATGTGCCGCCGGACGATGTGGTGAACTTGTCGAAGAAGATGCGTTCCAGTTCGAAGCCGTTCATGAACAGCACCGGCTGCAGCGCATCGATCATCGGCGGCGGACCGCAGGCATAGACGTCGCCCTGGCCGTCGATCGCGAGTTGCTTGAGCTTGGCGTCGACGCTCTCATGCACGAAGCCACGCTCGCCATCCCAGGCCTCGCCGTTGACGTGCGAGAGAACGGGGATGAAATTGACATCCGGGTGTCGGCCGACGAGGTCGGCGATCCTGTCGAGATAGAACAGGTCGTCAGGCGTACGAGCGCCATAGAAAAAATAGACTGGCCGTTTTTCGCCGCTGTTGAGGTGATCGTTGAGGATCGACCAGACCGGCGACATGCCGGAGCCGGCACCGACAAGGACTAGAGGTCCTTCTCGCTCCTCGCGACGAAAGCAGGTTCCATAAGGTCCGACGACGGTGACTTCGGCTCCGACCTTGATGCCTCCGGAATCGAGCTCTCCGGAGAACTTTCCTTCGGGGTATTTCTTGATGATGAAGGAAAGTTTTTGGGTTTGGTCCGGCGTATTTGCCATGGAGAACGAGCGCGTAATCGTCTCCCCTTTTTCCGTGGTGACCGTGATGTCGACATATTGCCCCGCCCAGAACTTTATCGGGGAGCCGAGTTCGATCTCGATGCCGCGAATGTCGTGGGTCAGGTGCTCGACTTGAGCGATCCGGCCTTTGAATGTCTTCACGGCAATCGATTTCGCCAGAACCTCCTCGTCATAGTTGAGAAGTTCGACTTCCATGTCGGAGTAGGCGATGGCCCGGCACAGCAGGATATGGCCGGTGTCCTTCTCCATGTCGTTCAGCGCGAAGGTCGAGTATTTGAGCATGTCGACTTCGCCGTCGAGCAGCACGCATTTGCAGGCTGAGCACTGTCCTTCCTTGCAGCCATGCGGCAGCGCGATGCCCTGGCGAAACGCAGCATTGAGCACCGTCTCCCCGTTCTCGACCTCGAACTCGACGCCGACGGGCTCCAGGCGCACTGTGTGAGCGTCACTCATTAAACTAACCTCCCGATAGCGAGTATCTTCACTGGTGCTCTTGGCTTCTGGCCGAGCGAGCCCTTGTAGTCGGCCGTCACTTTTCTCCAGTCGTCGGCGGGCGGACGTGCCCCCGTGACGGTGAAGACGGTTGCGGCGATTGCCGCCCAGGCCGCGATGGCGATGGGCAGGGCAAAGCGGGCGCGTGTCGTGTCGGCCACCAAGCGGTGGGCGGGCCGGCGGAGACCGGCCCGCCTGACCGTCAGTTGAAGGGCGTGATGGTGAAGCCGGCGCGATACTCGGCGAGGTGCTTTTCGCGATCGGCCGGCGACATTGCGCGGAGCGCGTTCAACGGCGATCCGAGGGTGTGGCCGCGGACGTCGTCGAGCGTCCACATCTCCTTCGGGTCGAAGCGCAGATGCGGCTGCGGGACAAGCGTCTTGCCATCGGAACGGACGAAGTTCAGGTCCTTGATCGCGTCGGCCAGATCCCAGCCGTCATAGAGCGTCTCCCACTCGCGCTTGCCGCTGAAGCGGCCCATCGCAGGCGTCGGCCGGCCCTGATACTCGTCGGCGAAGGCCTCGACGGCCGTCCAGCGATCAAGCTCATGGGCGAAGGTGTGCAGCTTGCCGTCGATCTCGTCGACCACCATGTCCTCGCGGATCAGGCAAGGCACGAGGCAGCTCCAGCAGCGATGCGGATAGACGTAGCCGACATCTTCGTTGAAGGTGATAATCTTCTCGCCGCGATGGCTGAGCTTGTCATACCACTTCCAAAAGTCGCCGAACTGGGCATACCAGCCGGGATACTTCTGCTCGAACCATTCGAAGTCCTTCTCGCCCTGGGCTTCGATGCGCCAGAAGTTCACCGGCCAGCCGACGGCAAAGAACTGCGCGACCTTGTGGACGTAGAGCTTCTTGGTGATGCGGTTCCACGCCTCGTGGACGTCATCGTGATGGACCTTGATGCCGTATTTCTCGAGCGGCAGCATGTAGGTGCGGTAGTAGTCTTCGAAGATCCAGCGGTGCCACATCTCCGCATAGGACTCCTTGTCCTTGTCGCGGTTGGTGGTGCCGTATTCGATGAAGGTACCGATCGCGGCGTCGACGATGGCGTGGTTCTGCCAGAAGGCGTAGCGCAGGTCGCGCTCGAGCAGCAGATGGTTTTCCGGCTCCTTCAGCGCGGCCATCAGCAGCGAGTGACCGTTGCCGATGTGGCGGCTTTCGTCCGACTGAACCGACAGGAACACCGTGGGCAGCGCATAATCGCCGTTGCGGGCTGCTTCCGAAGGCATGGCGACGAACAGCGTGTTGGTGAAAGCGGTCTCGGCGACCACGGTCAGGTACATGCAGGCCGACGTCATCGTATCGCCGGTGATGAAACCTTCACCGAACTGGCGACCGATGGTCGTGGCATAACACTTGCCGAAGGCTTCTTCGGTGATGTCGAAGCCGGCCGGGTCGATGTAGTTCTCCATGTACCATTTCTTCAGGTTCATCTGGATGGTCGAGTGACGGAACTCGTCGACCATCTGCATTGTGAAGCCGGTACGCAGATCCTCGCCAGGGGCCAGGCGCGCAACCATCGCCATGGAACGGGCCGCCGAAATTTCCGGGAACGGGATGATGGCCAGGAAGAGCTTCATCCACTCGACCCAGCGCGGCTCGACATTGCGGAACATGTCGCCGCGCAGGGCTGCGTCGAGCGCGCCGTAGACGCGGTTGTCCTTTTCCTCCTGCATCGGGAAGTAGGATCGCAAGACCTGCTTCATCGGGTCGCGCGGTGCCTTGGCGATCTTGTAGTCGGTCGGAAACGTCATCGCTTCCTGGACGTAGGTTGGGTTCCAACCGAGGTCGGAAATCTTTTTGGTCGCCTCGCCGACGGAAATTCCGCGCTGCGAGGTAATCTTGTTGAGCGTCAAAGACGTCATAGCCATAAGCCTCCACTGGATTGCGCCGTGGGCCTCATGGCCCAGGCAGGAAGCGGCACACACCACCGCCAATTGAAGTTCGACCGGCATGCCAAAGGGTTGCGCAGTCGGGCGCGGCCAAAGGCCAGCCGTTGAAGTGGATCACGGCAAAGGTGTCGGAAGAGCCCCCGGTCGCCCCGCAATGCCGCCCGCATCGCGGGCACGCCATCGCACAGGACTGACCGAAACCTGTCTCCTCCATTCCTTCGTTCTTGTGGCACCGCGTCGATGCGCGGCGGGCTTCTTATGCGAAAGTACTATGCAAGGGGTGTGCCAACTCTACGAAACGCACATTGAGCCGACGAAACGCGGCTCGGCGGGCACAGGTAACGGCTTGAGGCGCCCAAAGTGTAACGTTATTTTACAAACGTAAATTACACATGTAACGATTATTTATATTTCGTTTTTCTCCAAAAAATCACAATAATTTTACCAGAGACCTCCAGCAATATCTGGAATGCAGCGCGGGCAATGGCTCGATGCTTGATCTGGAAACGACCATGACGGACAAGGATGGACTGCCCGGGCCACTGGGTCACGATCAGGACGTGACGACTGACCTTGTCCGCCTGATGCCGCGCGACCTGATCTTCACCATGCGCTTCCTGGGCGAGAGCCAGCATCGGCTGCAACGCCATTTCCAGGATTTCATCGAGACGGAGATGGGCTCGGCCGGCATCACCCCACAGACCCATCCGATGATCCATTCCTTCATCGAACGCCACGCCATCATGCTGCGCGACTTCGTCTTTTCAGGCGTCTCGCTGTCGCGTCAGTTCCATGTCGACGAAATCGAGCGGCTCCTGGGCGACACCACCTCGTTGCTTCGCGTCGACATCTGGGACGATCTCAAGAGTTACATCGCGGCAGCGGAGACGCAGTTCAGGTCGCAGATTCCGGTTCTGCCAAATATGCTGTCCGACTGGGAAAGCCCGGAGCAAGACGGGCGATGACCCGCCTGTCAGTGCCCGGTCCGGCCGCCTTGCCACGCGCCGAGGATCGACGCCGGGCCCTCCCGCAACGCCTTGTGGGCGTCGGCCATCAGGCGGGTCAGCATAGCCGCGTCGAGGGCGGCGAGCGCAGCTTGCGCCTCCAGCGTGGCGTCCGCACCACCCTCTCGGGCCGCCCGATCGATCGCAACGAGGCATGGATGCTCGTGTCCCAGCCTCCGTTCCGCAGCCGCACGCAGGGCCTCGAAGAATGGCTTGCCGATCGTATCGAACATTCCGCTGCCTCGCCTTCCACCGGCCCTGTCGTCATCGCATGGGCCTGCCACGATAGGGGATCGTCATGAACGATCAAGCGTCCTCGCCAACCGAGCTGCTCCAGCGGCGCCTGAAACTGGTCGGCGAAATTTCGACACTCAACGCCCAGGCGTTGAAACACATCCAGGCGCTTGCCGGCGTGGAAATGGAAGTGCTGCGACTGGACCTCGAGATCGGCAGAACGGCCGCCTCTGCGCAACTGGTGCAGGATTTGCATGAAGCTGAGAAGCACGCCGAAGCGATCCGGTCCGCGCAGGCTGAATGCGACGATCGGATTGCCGCTGCCGAACGGGAAGTCGCCGAACTCGACCTCCGGCTCGCAACGGCGCGCCGAACCTGACGGGAGGAAGACATGAACCAGCAGACCATTCGCAATTTGAGCCTGTTCGATCTCCTGGCACGCAGCTGGAAGCGTCCAGCGCCGATCGCCGATGTCCGCTTCAACGGCGACGGGTCGGCGGTTGCGTTTTCCGGCACCGACGGCAGCATAGCCATCGCGCCGACCGCGGACGCCGAGCCCCCCGAGCAGCGCATAAGGGTCAGTGCCGATCTCGGCCAGACGACGATCAGGCCGCGGAAAGACCCGCCTGCACCGATCACCGCCGCCGCCATCCGCGATGACGGCGACGCCCCGCTTGCCGCCTATCGGAAGTCGGGTTTCGTCTGCGGCGGCGCAACCGGCGACGTCCTTGGCCTCACTTGGTCCGGCGAGGTCGAGGAAACCTTGTTCAGGACGGAAACCGGCCCAGTAATAGCGGTCGACCATTCCGGGCAAACCGACATCACGGTGGCGACCGATGGCGATCACCTCTACCTCATGCGCGGGTCGGGAGAAGTGGCACGCTTTGGACGCGGGCCCGGCTCCCACATAGAGGCGCTTGCCGTATCGCCTGATGGGAGCCAGGTGGCTGCCTCATTCGCCGACGGCCTGTCGATCTGGGCCCTTGATGGCGCCGCCGCTGCGTTGCACGAAATCATGCTGCCCTCGCGGCCGCATTGTTTGCAATGGAAGGCCGATGGAAGAGCCCTCGCCTGCAGTCTTGAAGGCGGCGGGTTTGGCGTCGTCGACTTGCGCGGCAGAGGCGTGGAATGCTTTCCCGACTTCCCCGCCTCGGTGCGATCCCTGTCGTGGAGCAGCCCGGCCGATGCGTTCGTCGCGTCAGGCGCGTTCCGTATCGCCGCATGGTCCGCAGGCGTATCGCCGACGGGTCAAGACCGCGCCGCGGTCGTGACCGGCCGCGCCGGACTGGTGCTCGTCGATGCCGTGGCGGCCCATCCGAAAAAGGCGCTTGTGGCGGCGGGTTATGCCAACGGGCAGATCGTCATTGCCGGGATCGGCGCGCGCGACGAAATGCTGGTCCGGTCCTCGGGCGGCGTGGTCACCGCACTTGCCTGGTCCGCCGACGGCAACCATCTCGCCTTGGGCGACGCCAGCGGCACGGCCGCGATCGTCACCTTCCCCCATCAGATGTTCAAGTAGCCCGTAACCAGGAGGAAACGATGCAGACCCAACTCACCGTCGACGAACAGAGCAAGGACGAGTTCTTTCAGCAACTGGCAAAGCTGTCGGAGGATATGGTTGCGAAACACGGCAAGGATTTCAGCATGGGCGCGCTGGTGCTGGCGGCGCGCTGGATCGCCGAAAACCGGATCGGCGAGAACCGGGGTGCCTGAGGCCAAGTCAAACTAGACCATCGCCCCGAGCCGACGTTTACGCAAATAGCAGCCCGGGGACCGGATCATGTCCGGCAGAAAGGACTGAGCCTCGTTCCGGGAACGAGGCTCAACGGGTACAAGGCGGCGCGGCAAAAGGGGTCATGCCCGAGCCCGTCGCCCGCTCGCACTCCGTGCCTGTTCGCGCTGATGGAGCAGGCAGACAGTCCGCAACATCGAAGCGAGGTTCGATACGCCATCATGGATTTCGACGGCTTCATCATGCAGCGCCGAGATGAGCTTCGAGGTCGACAGCCCCTCGACGCTGGCGATCTCGTCGAGCACGTTCCAGAACGCCGATTCGAGCCGGATGCTGGTCGAATGTCCGGCGATCCGGAGCGAGCGGCTCACCTGCTCGAAGCGCTGCGGCGCCTGGGTTGCCAGGAGCCTGCACATATCGGTTTCTCCCACCTCGATCTTCCTCACGTTGCAACACAATCGGCGGGCGCCAGCGCCGTTGCCGGCTCGCCGGCACGTCTCCATCGCCCGAGCGCTCCGCCGCCGGCGCGACATCCGGCAGCGGACCTTTCGATCTCTCGGCCAGGCCCCGGGCCTCGCCGACAGACAAGCTTACGGAATGAGCACGGCGCGGCCGTGAATCTTGCCGTTGTTGAGATCGTGCAGGGCGCGGTTGGCGTCGGCGAGGCGGTATTCGACCGTGGTCAATTCGACCAGGCCGCGGTCTGCCAAGGCCATCAGCTCGACAAGTTCGGCCCAGGTGCCAACCAGATTGCCGATGATGTTTTTCTCGGTGATCACCATGTCCACGGTGGGCACGCGAATATCCTCGCCATAACCGACGACATAGTAGCTGCCCATCGGCCGCGTCATGGCGAGGCCTTTGGTTGTCGTGCCGCGCTCGCCGACAAAGTCGATGACAGCCTCGGCACCTTGCCCCTCGGTCAAGGACAGAACAGCCTCGACCTCATTGCCGTCGGCAAGAACCAGCTTGTCGGCGCCGATCTTGGCGGCAAGCGCCAGCGAAGCCTCCGACTTGTCGACGACGACGACGTCTGCCGCGCACATCGCCTTGAGGCACTGAATGCCGATATGGCCGAGGCCGCCGGCACCGATGACGACACAGGTCTCGCCGGGCAGCAGATGACGCGTCGCTTTCTTGACCGCACGATAGGCAGTCAGGCCGGCGTCGGCATAAGGCGCGACTTCCTTGGGCGACAGCGTCCTCGGCAGCGGCACGATGTTGCGTTCGGAGGTGCAGAGATATTCGGCATAACCGCCGTTGCAGTCGAGGCCCGGGAACTTGCCCGGCCCGTGCATGTCGAAGCCGCGCCGGCATGCCAGGCAGGTGCCGCCCGAGATCTTAGGATGCACGATCACCGGATCGCCGACCTTGATGCCCTCCACTTCCTTGCCCACCGCCTCGACCCAGCCGGCATTCTCGTGGCCCATGATCAGCGGCAACAACTGGCTGCCGTTGGGATCCATGTGCGGACGCCAGACGCCCTCGATGATGTGCAGGTCGGTGCGGCACACACCGGCGCCGCCGATACGGACGATCACGTCGGTCGACTTGTTGATCTTGGGGTCGGGGACGTCCTGAAGCGACACCCATTGGTCGCCCTTCAGGCTGTCGTCGTAGCTGGTCAGAACCTGCGCTTTCATCTTTCTCTCCCTTGCAGCCGGAAACCTCGGCCCGGCCGTCGCCAAGGTGCATCGCAAGGCACGTGCCAATCGAACATTTCAAATCAAATCAACATGTTGCACGAAATTCTCGCTCCACATCCGTCCATCATCTGAACGGGAGAACCGACAAACTGTTCAGTTTCTGGCTACCGCACACCCGCCGCTCCGGCCGGACCGTCGGGTCCGCAAAATCATCTGGGAGGAACCATGCAACACCTGTCCGGAATTGATCGCGCCCGCGCAGCGCTCGAACGCGGCGACCGCTTTCCCGCCGGCACGCTGTCCCCGGCCGTCGCCGACAGCTGGTTGCGCTGCCGCGACCTCGGCCTCGATCCACGCGCCATGCCGCAAGGCGGCGTCATTGCCTTTGCCGAGGTCAATCGCCAGCGCGAAGCGAATGCTGCCCTGCGGCGTCTGGCACTCGCCGAAATGCAGCTCCTGCATTCCCAGATCGCCGGTTCGAATTTCATGATCGCGCTGGGCGACGCCGACGGTGTGGTGCTGGACACGATCAGCGACCAGCGCTTTTCCGACAGCGCGGCCGGGCGTTCGATCATCCCCGGAAGCATCTGGAACGAAAGCGATCGCGGCACCAATGCACTTGGCCTCGCCGCACTGAGGCGGGAGCCGGTCGCCATCTATGGGCGCGAACATTATTTTTCCTGCCACGGGCATTTGAGCTGCATGGCAGCGCCCATTCTCGATTCCGGCGGACGCGTCCTCGGCTTGCTGGACGCGTCCTGCTCGGAAGAAGCGCGCCAGCAGCACACGCATGCACTGGTCAGGATGGCCGCCTCCCAGATCGAGAACGGGCTAATTTTCCAGCAGCGTGCGGAAAGCTTCATCTTCGCCTTCCATCCGCGCATGGAATATCTCGACACGTTGTCGGCAGGCCTCCTGGCCGTCTCCAGGGAGGGCGAGGTATTGTCGCTGAACCGCCCCGCCACCAACCTCCTTATGGGGCTATCGGCAGCACTCGGCGTGCATTTCGACACCTTGTTCGAGGCAGGTTTCGGCGCTGCCATGGATGGGCTCCTGAGTGGCGGCGTCATTCGGATACGCGACCGCGCCGGCAGTGGCGTATTCATGGTGTGCCGTCAGATCGGCCAGCGCAGCACAGTGGAAACACCGCGCCGCACCGGCAAGCTGCCTGCGCTGCTTGCCTCGCCTGATACACCGAACTTCGTCTGCGAGGATCACGCGCTCAAGCGAGCAACGGCCGAGCTTGCGGAGGCCGTGGCGCTGCGCATGCCGGTCCATGTGACCGGCGAAACCGGCACCGGCAAGGAGTTGATGGCACGGCATGTCCACGCCCTCAGCGGCCGCAAGGGCGAATTCGTGGCACTGAACTGTGGTGCCGTTCCAGAGGCCCTCTTCATCGCTGAGATTTTCGGCCACGAGCGCGGCGCCTTCACCAATGCGCGCGCGGAGGGCGCGCCAGGTCTTGCCCGCACCGCCGACCGCGGCACGCTGTTTCTGGATGAGGTCGCCGACATCCCGCTTTCTGCACAGACAGCGCTGCTCAGATTCCTCGACAGCATGGAACTACGCGCCGTCGGCGGCCAGAAGACGCACAAGGTCGACGTGCAGATCGTCTCGGCGACCAACCGCAACCTGGAGGAATTGGTCGCGTCACGCGCTTTTCGCGCCGATCTGCTTTATCGGCTCAACGCCTACACCGTGCGCCTGCCGCCGCTGCGGGCCCGTTCGGACTTCGCACTCGTCGTCCAGCATCTGATGGAGAAGATCGCGCCGGGTACTGCCATCACCGATGCCGCGATCGCGCGGCTGGCGCTGCGCAACTGGCCGGGCAACATCCGCGAACTGCATTCCGTCCTGCAGCGCGCGCTGGTGCGGCGGCATCTCGAATTCGTCGATGAAGACTCATTCGCTGACCAGGAGGATACGACCGAAGACTGTTGTGACGAGTGCCGCGACCATCCGCTGAGCCGGCAGAGATGCCGCGAGATCAGGAACGCATTTCGAGCGGCGGGTGACAATGTCTCAAAGACCGCGCGGCTGCTGGGCCTCTCCCGCACGACTGTGTACAAGCATGTCCGCTGAACCTGTTGGCCGACAGCCGTGGAGACAATGGTTCGGGCGACCGAAAGCGCCCGGATCGCCACGCGCTTTCCTGCAGCATTGGCGCGCCGGTGCGCGTTTCAATGGTGGCAGATTCCAGAAGCTAAGCGCGTTATGCAGTCCTGGAAACGCTGAAGCGCATACAAAAACAGGAGGCGCCGGCAGGCAGAAACAACGCGATTCCCGCCGTTTCCCCTACTCCCACTCCATTGTTTCCTGGCATCATAACACACTGATTTTACTGAGAAAAATATTTCTCTCGGGACGCTATACCGTCAGCCAAACCGTCAGAAAATGGCGCTGCTGAAAACATTGGTTTTTTCGGCTCGAGATCGGAAAATGACCTTCCGCCATCTATCGCCAACGACGGCCGAAACAGTCACTCGAAGGGCATTCATACCGACATCGCCGTTTCCACGCTACGCTACGACCGGTGTGAATTCTCCTTCCCCTATCTATACCGTCGTCGGCGAGCTGCCGCCGCATCAATCAAGCGCCATACCCCCATCTGGCGACCAGACAACCACATCGCGCGGCCGCCCTCGGAAAGGTTCCCCTACGAGGGCCAAACCGTCGCGGAAAAGCGCATACTGGTAAGGCTCATCTGCCTCGGCTCTGGCAGCGCGATCTCCCGCTGAAAGCGCAAAGCCTGCAGGTTCAAAGGTTGGAAGCCTCATCGTCGCCGGCAGCCCCACCCCTAGATCGCGGATCGCATTGCTCAGCGCGTTCAAAAATTCGGCTCCCGCCTTCTCTTCAATCACGAACCAGCCAAAGTCAGAACCGGGGTGACGTGACGGCGATAGTCGCGCGCGCCGAGCAATTCGCCACCACTCAGGATGATCGAAGAAATCATCGATCCACCACGGATGGCCGCTGGATCGCGAATGCCACGGCGTCGCTGCCAAATAGGTCCGGCCAGCATAGTCAAATCGAAGAAGCGGAACGTTGTATCGCTCGGGAGCGGGGGAGTCCGGCGAGCGTATCCAGTCGATCCAATTCGTTACCTCCGGTGCGCCTATCAGGAGAAAGTTCGAGCGATGGGTCGCCAGAGCCATCGGGGCAGGCGTACCCTCAAATGTCTCGCCCCGCTGCGGGACGCCCGTTGGCGTAGTTCTCTTTCGCGGCTTTGAGATCCGCGTCTCCGATACGGCCAAGAAGCTCCCGCCTGTCGTCGGCTTCGACCCGAATGCAATCGAATAGCCGTGGATTATCTCTCCGAACGGCGACGGCTTCGCAATAAAGGGCTTTACCTGCTTGCTGTATTTTCTCTTCGCCGCATTCGCTATCTTGGCCGCGCTCGCATCTTTGGCGAACGAGCCGTGGGCCTCGGCGAGCACAACACCATGGCCGGACGCGTTGCCACCATCGTAGATAAAATCTGCATGGGGATCGAGCGAAGACGAGAGGCACGCTGCGTTTGCTCGCCATGCGTAGCCGAGAGCGTCCATATAGAGGTGGGCAATGCCTGCACCGACCTTGGCCGCAAACTGCGATCCGGCAGTATCCGCAAGAAATTTGAAATGAGATTCGAGCGCAAATGCCGATCCATCCTGAAGCAAAGTCTCCAGTTCGATCAGAGCACTCTGTTGCAATCCGTCGAGTAAGACGACAGGTGCATCATCCCAAGTCGTCGCCGTTCTCGCGATCGCGGCCGCCAAGGCAATCGGGTAAAAGGACAGACTCGACTGAGCCGGTGGCGCCACGAAGTACGGAGAGACCGGACTTGGTACATGGCGGTGCTTCGTATGCTTGGTCAAACCAATCAGCTTGACCGACGTCCCTAGCCCGACTGTCGACACAGGCCCGCTCATCCCTTCAGCTCCGCGGCCTGCGCGACCAGGTCCACAAGTTTCCACCCTTGGTCCGTTGCGGGCCCTAGCAGGATCATTGCTTCGGATTTACGCAGCGCGAGCCCAAGCAATTCCCGCGGCCTGGTCACCCCTACGAAGACATTTGTCGCGGCGGTGAGTCCCACCCCTGTAAATGGCTGATCGGTGACGCCGAACGCACGGGGCAGCACCGTGCTTAGGTCGATGCATTGTTCGTCTGCACCACTGCCTTTCCATACCTCACTCTCGACGACGAGAATTCCGTCTACGCTCTTGCCCTTGACCGAGTGGATCGATCCCAGCCGCAAGGTGAGATCGTCGAATTGCATCTGCTTAGTGGCGCGGCGCTCGGGGTCGGCGAGATCGGCCTTTTGATCCGCGACGAAGCTGCAGAAATCCGTGATTTCGGCCTCAGCGCCCTGAGGATGCGGACTGAAAAGTGGCAGCAGCTGTGCCATGAACGCCAGCCATGCCGCCTGCTCCCATACCGCATCACCGGTAAGCACATGGTCCCGGAGCAGTCGACGTACAGCGCGCGGCAACGCAAGGTCGCGATGCGACAGAGCCGCCCAGACATTATGCGCAGTAATCGGACGATCATTCGCCGCTTTCCAGCCATGCGCGCGCGCCAGCCCGGAAACACCGACGGCGAGCATCTCGCTGACCTCTGCGGGAGGACGCGCCGCGGCGTGGTGTACCGCAGCCTTCTGAAGCTGCCGGCAAAGGAAGTTGGCCTTCGATCGAGACCCGCCCTCGCTGCGATATGCGGGATGATAGTCGACAAGGCTCTTCGGCTGCCACACACCTTTCTTACCGGGCAGATTGTGACGCGATGCGACCGCCCAGACGTCGCGGCTGCTGCAATCGCCGGCCCACAGCGTGCGTGCCTCTTCAGCGAAGGCTCCGAGAACGCCACCGATCGTGGCTTCATCGAACAAGAAAATCACCCGCGACGCGGGCCGTGCGCCCAGGCCCACAATGGTCTGAGCCTGGCGCGCGGTCAGCCGGCTTGCAAAACCGGCGATCTCCCCGCCGAACCTGCGGCTCGTATCGAGAGGGATGCAACCGGGACCCGGCGTCCAATAGGCCGGTGCCGCTCCATCGTCCTCATAGAGCGTTTGATTGCTGTCCCCGAGACGCTGGAACGCCGCCCCATCTTGCTTGAACACGTGCTCCAGCAACCGGAGCTGGTCGCCATGCGTGTCCTGCGCCTCATCAAGAATGACGAGTGGAAAGCGGTCGCGAAGCCGCTCGGCGAGGCTCGGGTTATCGCGGAGCGCGCGCCACGCGAGCGCGGTCATGTCGGCGTAGCGATATAGCCCGCTCTTGACCATCGAGGCCTTGAGGGATTCGAGCGCCTTCCCACAATCGGTGTGGGCGCCCCATTGCCCTTTACGGCAGCGGACGGCCAGCGCGCTTGGCTCCGCGACTGTGTCGGTGAAGGCGGGGTCCAGATCGAGAAGGGCAATCCACTCCTCGAGCCTGCGCTTGAGCTTGAGTTTCTTGTTCTTGGCGAGGTTGTCGAGGACACGCCAACCCGGATAACGCCGCAACGCCTCAGCCGCGAAAGCATCGTCGTCAATCTGACGCACGCTCCAGCCCAGTCCCCGAAGATAGGGCAAGGCGAGGTATTGGTTGATGAACGCTGTGACCGTACCGGTGAAATGGGGATAGGCCATCAACCGCCCTGCGGTCGGGTGACGGGCGATCAAGTCTTCGACCTCCGTCCGCGCGGCATTGGTGTGCGAGATCACGCAGACGCCCTGCCTGCGGGTCAACCAGTTACGCGAAAGCAGCGCGAGCTTTGCCGCCAGCAGCGTCGTCTTGCCATTACCGGGCGCCGCCTGAACGTCACATGGGGTAACCTTCGCCAGGAAGTCGGTTTGGCTCGGATCGGTGAAATCGCAACCGCCCAGTTCGTCGCCAAGTTCGGCGAGCAGTTCGGGCGTGAGCGGTAGGATCTCGAACATGGTGCTACACCTCCGCCTCCGCTGCCGCCGCCGCACCTTCCATTCCGGCAACTCCGATCTCTTCGTCTTCGGCTTCCGGCTCGAGGGCGATCGCCGGCGCCCCGGGGACATAGCCACCCGTCACGTAGTCGATCGCGTGCACCAGGTAGGGCGGGAGCCGATCGCGCATCTGCTCCGGCGTATCGGGGCGTTTGCGCAGTATGGCGGCAAGTTGCTCGGCAACCTCGGCCTTGGAGGCCTCCTTGTCATGGACGGGCTGGTAGATCTTGACGGCGATCTCCGTCGTGGAGAGCCCAGCCGCCTTCCAGCCTGCGTAGGTTTCGCTGGCCTTCTTCACGATCTTCGCAAGCCACTCGGGCTTGCGACTGCTGGTCTTGGCGAGCTGAACCGCCTGATGAACGCTCTCGGCGAGCTCGGACTGAAGGGCAAGATCGAACTCAAGTGTCCAGCTATCGGCGATGAACGCGTCGACGGGATCCCCGACGTCGCGCCGGAGCGTCTTCAGCCGCGCGGCGATTTCGTCCCCGGTCAACTGGTTCTCTGTCTTGCGGTCGCCGACGAGGTCTTTCGCCTCCGAGGGCGGAATGTCCCTGTCAGGGATCAGCGCCACGGGCACCGCGATCGCGTTCCCAGCTTTACGCTGCAGAATCCGGCTGTAGCGGAACAGGCCGCGGTGGCCAACATTGACGATCGATACACCATGGCGGCTAAGCGGACGACCGAGCTTCTCGGCGATCGCGGGCAGCAACAGGTGCTCGCCGTCGCCTTCGACGACAATGAGCGCGCGGGCGAAGAACAGGTTGGCCTTGGTCGCGTCGAGGAAGCGACGAAGGAACTCATAGTCGTCGGCTGCGAGCCGGGTATGGGCCGCGCCCAGCGGAAAGGCGCGGTGACCGACGATCATCGTCATGGTCTCAAGCTCGGCACCGGCCGCGAGTTGCGGGCTATGGGTAGTGAGGAGGACCTGGACCTGCTGATGGGTCTCGCCCTTGTCGGGGTCCGGCTTGGCGGCGCGGGCCGCAAGCACTTCCATGAAGAGCGTCTGGTGCTGGGGATGCAGATGCGCTTCCGGCTCCTCGATCAGCAGAAACGGCACCTGATCGGGATGCGACTGGAGCAACAACAGCTCGGCCGCCATAAACAGCAGGTTGTTATAGCCCAGCCCGCGCTGGACGCGCTCAGTGCCCGCTTTGGCATTCAGATAGAGTTCGAACCGCTCGAGAATCTGATCAAACGAGCCGCCAGCGCCGAGGTCCAGCGTGGCGACAAGGCGGTCGTCTACGAATGACAGCTTGTCGAGGAAATCCGTGTTGACGCTGCCGGCGACACCGCCAACCGCCGCGTTGTTTCGGACGGCCGCGTCAGCCGCCGTGAGCGTGTCATGGAGTGTCGCATTGGCACCCAGCGCGGCGGGTTTGCTTTGAGGGCCCATGGTGGGCATCGCGCCAAGGATGCGCGAAAGGCGTGACCGGCGGCCCGCTCGCATCTCGCGCTCCGCGTCACGGAGCGGTTTAAGGTAGGTGGCTTTTAGATATTCCCGCAGTTCTCCATCGAGCGGCAGACCTTCGCCCTCGGCGCCGGCGCGGTGCTGACTAGCGATGATGTTGCCGCCCCCTGGCGAAAGCCGCCGAGTACCACGCATGCACACATGCAGCCGCAACTTACCCTTTTCGTTATTGCACCATTCGAGAAACCGAGCCTCTTCATCAGCACTAAGATCGTCGAAGGTGCAGCGAACGATGAAATCGCATCCGCGGATGCCCTCCCCGTCGACATGGAAGTCGTGTTCGTCCGGACGGATATAGTCGTCGCCGCGTGTCCAAAGAACGTAGCGGGCGGCGTCGATGATAGCGCTCTTACCAGCGTCGTTCGGCCCCACGAGAATATTGAGACCGGACGAGAGCTTCAGTTGCAACGGGGTAGCCGGATCAAAGCACCGGAAGCCGCTCGCGTAGATTTCGGAAATGTACACCGTCGCCTCCCAGCCTGTTTTTCTTATCCTGCCGCGCTATTGGCTCGTGCGGCGATCTCTGCGCAGCGCTCCATGAGCGTCTCGAAAGGCTCGGCGTCCTCCAGAAGGAGGCCGTCCTCAACCATGCGGGCGTAATCTTCTTCCAAGGCCTTCGCCCCATCGCCGGCCGGAACGAGCTGCAGACCTCCGTTGACAGCGGCCGCGTAGTCGATCGGCGATCGGTCCGCTGCCTTTTCCGCGAAGAACATTGCCTTGTGACGGGCGACGGCGTTCGCCAGCCCGCGATCCGCGAAAGCAGCCGCCGCGAAGCCCGCTTCGTCCAATCGAGCGACATCATGCCAGTGCCGGGCGAACCGGTCGCCGCGCAGACGCTCCTGCAGGCAGAAGACGTGGATGGCCGTCGCCTTCTCCCAGAAGGTCCGCTCCGCATGCATCACGCGCGGCCGGGCCATCGGGAAGACGACGCCTTCCACCAAACCGGCAGCATCGCAAATCACGTCGCGCACGCTCGCCGGCTCGCCCGTTGATCGCGCCCCAAATTCGAGCATCACGCTCGGGGCGACATAGCCGGAGCCAGCCGTCGCGGCCTCGTAATCGATGAACAGCTTCTCGCCTTCGACGCGGATGGTGGCTGCCAAAGCTTCAGCCGCGAGCGCCTCTGTGATGATCGGCTGAACGGTGTCAACTACCCAGTCTGGCAGGCGCTTGCGTACCTCACTCGACCAGCGCTTCTCCTCGCTGCGAGTCTTCGGCAGGGCCTCACCATCGTCGCCCACCAGATCGGGTGCGATCGTCCGGATGTCATAGGTCAGGTCGACATCCTCGGAAAACCGCCGGATGACCTGATAGGCTTTGGATAGCGACGTCCCGCCTTTGAACACCAGATGTTCGCCGAGCGCCGAGCCGTAAAGGGTCCCGAGCGCCCAGACCACCCAGACGTCCTTCTCGAGAAGGTGCGCGGGTCGTCCCGACTGATCGGCCGCGACGCTCAACGCCTCGCGGCGGTCGGCGACCGGAAGGTGGAGAAAGGCGTCAGCCATGGGCCACCTTTCCCACGCTGCGCGCCAACCAGGTCGGAAGCTGCGGCGCTGCCGCGACCAGTTCGCTGAAAGTGGATGGCGGGAGCTTCCGCTTCAATGTTTTCAGGGCGGCTTCCGCCTTCTCCGGTCCAAGCCAGGCCAGCGCGCGCACTGCCTCGCCAGCCGGCTTGTGAGCCAGGGCGAGTTGCCAGCGTGGAGCGTGGCGAAGTTCGACGACCTGCTTGCCGAGGTTCATCGTCCGGCTGCGGCCGGAGGTTAGATAGACCGATCGGACCGGCACCTGTGTCGTGAGGCCAAGCGTGTTGGCCGCCGCCGCCCCGCTCGGGACGATGACCTCGCCGCGTTGGTTGGCGAGCGCCTCGACTGCCTGTTGGACGGAGGGAGCCCTCGTACCGAACCGGCTCGTGATGGGACGCAGATAAACACCGCGACCGGCCCGAATGAGTTGGCCCCGCTCGGTCAGACGCGACAAGGCCTGATCCACCGCGGCGCGATTACCGAGATGGAGCAAGCTCTTAGCCGCCACGGGCGTGCCTTCCGGCAACCCTCCGGCATGCACAAGAATCTGTTCGGTTAACCGTTGCATGGCCATTCTCCTGTCAGAAATATACGCAGTTTTCTGACAGTTTGCAACCGACGGCTCGGCGGGTCAGCGCCGTTAGATCAGCGGCGCGCCCTTATCGAGCAGGCTGTCCAGAAAATCCTCGCGCGACGAGATCTGTCCCGATTGCGTCGCCAAGATCAGCGCCTCGACGACCTGACGAGCCAGCGAACGGGCCATCACCTGCTCTTGGGTCGAGATGTCCGTCATGGCGCGACCGTGCAGGAAGGCGCTTCTTATGTCGAAAAGCTGCTCATACTGGTCAGCATGGCTACGGTCACCGAGCAGGCCGGCGACACGCCCTCGCATCCGGTTCGTCGCGCGCATTCCCTTATGGCGATCAGGCGCAACACGGAAACTCTTCTGATAGTCGGCGCGCAGCCCCAGCGCCGCCTCGATCGTTGTGATGTGGGCGAGAAATTCATCCACGCCTTCGGCAAGGAAGGCGCGGATCACGAAATGGGCGACCGGCGTCTCAAACAGAACCGATTGCTTCGCCTGCTCAACGATCACCCACCGGCTCTGGTCCCAAACAGTCAGCTCGGTCGCGGCGTTGTCATCAAGGCGCAGCTCGACCGGCCGCTCTTCTTCGTAGGTTCCGCCATAGCCGTCATCATAGATGCGATCTTCCCAGCTCAGCGTGTCGGGTGATGGCGGCGAGCCTGGACGCACGAAGATGTCGCTGTCGACGGTGTAAACCCACGGCACGCGGAATGCTCGCCAATCCACTTCCGGCATCGTCGACCAGCTCTCCCAGGGCGCCAGCAGGAGGAAGAACAGCGCTTCCTCGAAGGCGAATGGAAACCGTCCCTTGTGTGGCTCGATCCGCCCCAGATCCTGGCTGAGATCCATCGAGAAAAACGGGACCGCCCGCGCTTCCGGCCCGTGCTTGAACGCCACCGTCTCCTCGACGACCAGCCAGTGAAACTCCGACAGCCGATCGGCGTCCAGCTCCTGCCGCGGATAGACCCGCTTTAGGCGGCGCTCATCGAAGACCACCCGCAACTCGTCCGGCGTCAGCCGGCATAGCTTCGCCGGGCCGAATGCAAGCGGCGACAGATCATCCGCTAGATCGAGCGGCGCGAGATGCACCCGCGTGGAACGTGTGGAACGCAGCGCCGCGTCGAGACCCGCCGCCGCCTCTTCCACTGAAAGCGCCAAATCGGCGGCGTCCTTTTGCAGGTGGCACGGCAGCCCCAACGCCCTCAACGCCGTCGAGAGAGCGAATGCGGGGCCTGTCTTCCCCGTGCCGGAGTAGTTGTCACGGCAGGCCTCGCGCAGACGCACGAATGCCGGATGCGCGAGGATATTGTCAGGACCAGGCGGGCTGAGCCGCCAAAGCTCGGCCATCGCGCCAAGCATCGCTGAACTGGGGCCGTCCGCTACAACGCTCATCAGGCGATCCGAAGCCGTCGCAGGAGCTTGCCCAGAACGGCTTCATATTCTTCAGGTTTGGAGAAGTCGGCGTAGAGCTTGCCTTTCAGGAACCCAGGCAGCTCGCACTCTTCATAGAGCAATGGCAGCACGACCACTTCGCCGGTGGAAATCTCCCGGTTCATCGCCAGGTCGAGCTCCTTCTTCACCCAAGGGGCGTCGATCGACTTCTTTGACAGGACGACGGCGATGTATCGGCTGAGCTTCATACCCTCATCGATCTTGGCGATCAGCGAGTCGCCGATTTCGATCTCCGCTTCGTCCAGCCAGACGCGCGGCACGCCATGGGCGAGGAGATCCTTGCGCAGCTGGCGCACGAACGGTTTGTCGACACCGGTGTGGCTCAAGAAGATGCCGTGGTACTTTTCGTGCGCAGGGTCCGCCTTCTCCAGCGCCAAGCTGTCGCGGACGAGCTGGTTTTGCGCTTCGTGCGATGTCGGCGGCGTCAGCAGCCACCCTGTCGTGGCCCCGATCGTCACCTGGCCGCCCAGGCTATAGCCCTCCGGCGTCGCGGCGATCGAAGCGAAGCCTTCACCGGGATCCGACAGGCAGAGCGTCCAGCCACCGGTCTGTGACAGCACGTCAAAATAGCGTGCGAACGGACTATCCGGGTCAACGTGACCCATCCTGCGCCCCTTCTTCACGAGGAGTTCCGAGCGCTTTACGAAACTCGCCACCTTCGGCGCCGCGTAGCCCAGATGCGTCTCGCGATAGCCGAAAAAGTTCACCCGCTTCGGCTCGGACAGACACCAGACGACCGTGGCGCCATCAGCGATCGCTGCCTCCATCTCCCTTCGCCGATCTTCCGAATCGAAAGCGGAATCGAGATCATAGCGGTCGTTCTGTCCTTTCAGCTTGCCCAGCTCATAGAGCTCGTTCGAGAACTCGCCGGCCGAGCCGAACAGGAAATGCGAATAGCTCTCGGGATTGATGATGATCGTGTCGTATTCGTAGAGTGGATATGCCGCCCGCGTGCGATCCACTTCCGGCCGGCAAAGGCCTAGATTGTCGATCTCCACCCCTTCGATCGCATCGCCGGTGTAGGTCAGCCCGACCGTCAGCACCCTTCTCATTCGTCTCTCCTTCCCGTGACGTCACCGGCAGGCTTGACATCCATGACCTCGCCACGGGCGCCGACAAGCGCGATCTCAATGCCCGCCAGCGCGCAACGCGGCGCGAGGCGCTCGGCCAAGCGCCGAGTACCCTCCGTCAGGGGCACGACCGCAACCTGTCGGCCCGGCGACGGCGTCGCCATCAGCATTCCCACTGTCTCGCACAGTCCTTTGTAGAGGCAGGACACCTGGCCCGAGTGCCGCGTGTTGATGATGCCGCCCTTGCACTCGGCCGAGATGATGTGGTCGCCGGCCTCCGCCACGACATCGCCCAGGCCCGACTTCGGATGGACGGTGATCGTCTGGCCCGCGGCGTTCCGATAGACACCGCCGTATGTCGTAGTGCCGAGGCTGGAAACCTTGGTAAATTCCCGGCGCAGCAGCCAGCCCGCGAAATCGAATTGCTTGCCATGCTCGCCGTCCGGATGGATGCGCACATGCGGCGCATTCGCCGTGCGCAGAAGATGCATGGCGTAAGCGACCATCACAGCGCCTTCGTACAGGTGGTGCTCATGGCCGCCATCGGACTTGCCGACGCGGTTCGGCGGCGGCTCCAGCGCCGTCACGAGATCCTCGAAGTCCAACCCAGCCTCCCCCGTTCCGGCATCGGAGCGCTTGTCGCGCACCGGCATTGACAGGCACTTATAACCGGCCATATTTGCCCGGTAAAGGAGTTCCGGTCATGCTCGCCTACAGTCCCGAAAAATTCGCATCGCTCTACGCGTCCGAACTCGGTCAACGCATCTGGGCGTTCCTCACGACGTCCGAAAACGTAGCGCGCCTCGAGACCGCCTCGGAGCTCAGCAAACCGGCGGTCGAGGGCATCGAGGAGCAGCTCCTCGCCGAATTTCGCGAGGAGGTGCTGGCCGACCGCGTGAAGCAAATGGTCGGTCACATGGTGCGCCAGATCCTCGAACAGCGCGATTGGGTCCTCGACCAGAGCGACGTGAAAGTGCAGTCGGTGCCCTTCAGCAAGGCGGCGCGGTATCGCCGGCCCGATTGGATCACCTTCCATGCGTTCCGCAACACCAGTGATCCGCGCGATGTCGTTATCACCGACCGCCGCCAGAACGCGCCGTTACCGACCGACGTGCGCTGGACCTACTACGCGACCTTTGCCAGCCCGTTGAAGGCGGCGGTGGCGTTCGGGGTGCGCGACATTCGCCAACTTCGCCAGCATGTGCTTTCGCACGGCTATCAGCGCCTGCGTATCGAGCGAATGCTCCGCCGCGCCTAACGGGACCTGACGATGACCAAACTTTTCGATGTCGACGGCGCCAATCTCGATCGCGGCTTCATGAACCTGAGGGCCGCGGAATCGCGGACCGAGCAACAGCTTCACGACCAGATCGAAGTCATGTGGGCGACCTACGAGCCCTATGCCGACCCTGATTTTCCGCAGGGCTTTGCCCGCGACGTCGATGGCCGCTTCTGGGAAATGTATCTCGGCTGCACTCTGATCGAGGCGGGCCGGACGTTGTTGCCCGTCGCGGACCGTCAGCGCCAAGGCGGCCAGCCTGACCTCTGCGTCCTCGGCGAGGGCCGCCGCATCTGGATCGAAGCCATCGCCCCCGACGAAGGCGGGCCTGGTCCCGACCAGATCGTGCAACCCATTCCCATGAACCAGGGTGGTGGCCTAGTCGCCGCGCCCATCCGCCAAGCCCAGTTGCGGACGTCCGGCGCCTTCTGGACCAAGGCGCAGAAGATCGCGCGCTACATCGAACAGGGCGTGATCGCCCCGGAAGACTCGCGGATCGTCGCCATCAGCGCGAGCCGCTTTGGCGTCTATGTCGCCGAGCAGCCGTTGCCGCTGATCATGACGACGCTCTTCCCGATCGGCGATGCGTACATCACCATCGATCGCGCGACTGGAGATGTCGTCGAGGAAGGATTTCACGCAGCGCCCCTGATCGCCCGCGAACGCAATCCGATCCCGCGCACAGCGTTTCTCGACGAGCGCTTCGCCGACGTGTCCGGCGTAATCTGGTCACGCGTTGGCCTCGGCAACCTGTCGCGCCAGGCCCGGCCTATCACCTACGTCCACAATCCGCTCGCCCAGGTTCCGCTGCCGACCAACTGGGGCGTTTGGGATCGCGAGTTCGTCACCACGCCGCAGGGCGACGGATGGGAGGCCAACGACATCCTGGCTTCGGTGGCGGTGGCAGAGGCGCAATGAAGACACCATCACACACATGGTCTCGGTCGCACTCGACGGTCTGTCGCTCTTATCGCCGCGAGGGTGACGATGGCCGCCGACGTTAAACAGCAACTGATCAAACCCTTAAACCAGCGGCAGTTCGAACTCTACGCGCTGTCGCTTGAGCGTGGACCGAACTTCGAGGCGTCCCACATCTTCAGCGCCTATCAGGTTGGTGGCAGCGCCTGCGGCTGCATCCTTCGCGATCCAGAGCACGGGGCGTTCACCACCTTGGCCATGCGTCGACGCGTCGACCATCTTTGGGTGCGCGTCGACGAAGGGGGGCCATTCTCTACCCCTGAAGCAGCACTCGACCATCTCAGCATCAGCATGCGCGGCGGCGAGCCGCCCGAACCGCTTCCACCGGGCGCGCGGCGCCGTCCACCCCTGATGCAGGCAGGCGCGCGCGGCGTCTCGCCCGAGTTTGAGCTTCTTGCCGGGACGGTGAGCCATGTACCCGCCCTCATGGCAGTCGGTGAATGCTATCTCGCGCTTCCCAAGCCTGACGCCAATTTCGTCACCGATCTGCAGACCAACAACTTCGCCTCGCGGCTTTTCGAGCTCTATCTGCTCGCCTGCTTCCGCGAGCAGGGGCTAATCGTCCAGCAGGATCATGTCTCTCCAGACTTCTGGATCGAAAAGGATGGCGCCGAGTGCTGGATCGAGGCGGTCACCGCCAACTCTGAAACCCCGCGCGCGGGCGGGATCGGCGACTGGGTACATGCGCCAGAGGACCGTCGCGAGCGGCTTACTGGCGCGCCCGCCGAACGTTTCGCCAAGACGCTGCGGGGCAAGCTCCAGCGCAACTATCATGAGCTGGAGCACGTAGCGGGCCGCTCCTTCGCCATCGCCATCGCGGACTTCCATGAATCCGGTTCGATGGTGTGGAGCCGCGAGGCGCTTCCCACCTATCTCTATGGCCTACGCGCCGACGTTGAAGGCGAAGGCGCGCATCGCCGCGCGATCGGCACCTCAATCGCCAACCTCACCGGCAAACATGGCATTCCGGCCGGCCTGTTCCGCGACCCGGACTTCGCGCATCTGTCCGCAGTCATCTTCAGCAATGCCGGCACGCTGGCCAAGTTCAACCGCATGGGCTTCCTCGCCGGCTGGCGACCGCCCGGTCTGGAGATGATCCGGCGCGGCATCCTGTTTGATCGGACACCTGGCGCGCTCGAGCCAATCGATTTTGAGCTGACGGTCGGCAGCGACGAATATCAATCGCTCTGGCCTTGGGGGGAAGCCTGGTGCCAGGAGCTGGAGGTCTTCCACAATCCGCGGGCGGCCCACCCTATTCCCTTCGATCTCATTCCCGGCGCCACCCACTGGTTTGAACGCGACGGCGATGTCGAGTGCAGCACCATCTGGGCGAACTCGGTTCTGTCGTCGATCACCCATCTACGTATGTCCCGCGAAGCCGCGACGTCGTCCCCTGATCCGGAGGAGACCAAACACGCATGACGACCGAGCCATCCGACCGGACAATCATCCTCCATCTGCTGCGCGGCGCAGTCCCCGAGCGCGCCGACGAGATCAGCGGTCTGTGGAGCCGTTACGGCCACGCCGTCGAAGTCGCTCCCAGCGGCAAAGGCGTCACAATGAATGCAGACGCCAGCCGCATCAGGTTCGACACCAAGACGATCGATTTCTTCTGGTTGCTCGGCTTTAGCGCCTGGCGCGCGATCGAGGTCTATTCGCCCGCCTTGGTACTCGCGACCGTAACCGGGATGCCGCTCGACCAAGCGCTGAATGTCGACACCGAACGGGGGCAATACGAATTCGACTACAGACAACGCGTCGCCAACGCTCAATCGCTCATTGCAGTCGAACAGACCGCCGACATTTCCTGGCCGGCGGACATCCCAGAGCCGACCCCCGATCGCGACGGCCTCGCGGACAATCAGCACAAGGCCGCCTTCGACCTGGTCGCGCTCGCCCTTGCCTTCGCGCTCCTGCATGAATTCCGACACGTCATGTACTGCGCCGACAACGACGCGCCTTCGACACTGCCCGAAGAGGAAATCGCCTGCGACACCTGGGCGCGCGAGTACATGACGAGCGGCCTCGCCGCTTACGCTAGGGAGCATGGGCACCATTATGCCCAAGTCCACCAAAAGCGTGCGATGGGAATGGCGCTCGCCGCCGTGATCATCCATGCGATGACGCCGACCCACGCGCATTGGGGCAACCGGCAATATCCGCCGATCGCCGAGCGGCTTACGGCGATGATCAGCGGTTACAGCCTGCCGGCCGGTTCGTCCTTCTGGCCGCTGACGGCCTGCCTGCTGATCGCACTCATGAGGCAGGAGAACCGGCCGCTCGACATCGTCGCGAACTCAAATCAGGAGATGGTCGAGATTCTGCTCGACCGGCTCCGGTAACGCCGCGAGGAGCGCGACGTGCCGGTCTATTTCATTGGTGAAGACGAAAATGGATGCACCCCGATCAAGATCGGGGTGGCGAAGAACATAGAAGCGCGCAAACGCAGCCTCCAGACTGGCAACCCCCTGGACTTGCGGCTGCTTGGGTGGATCGACACGGCCGACGCCTTCCAGCTTGAGCGACACCTGCATCACCATTTTGCAGCGACTCATGTGCGCGGAGAGTGGTTTTCCATCGAGCCGGCTGACATTCTGCCCATTCTCATGCGCGCAGGCCACGATGGATTTGTCGCCAAGAACGCCGACGCCTTCCAGATCGTCGGATATGATCGCGACGCCATTCCCGAATATCTGGGCGTGTGGGAATGGGCCGAACTGGAAATGGATGAGTGCTGCCCGTTCTGCGGATGCCTGTGCGGCATGCATTTCCAGGAAGCCTCGCAGATGTACTATTGCATCCGATGCGACACGCTGACCGACTTTTCTGAGCTCGATCCCCATGACGAGCCCCCGGAAGACTGAGCCTTTGAGCTGACGCGCGATAGACTGGCCTAGCGGACCTGAGCGGACCGAAAGGTGGGAACACGCCGATCCTGGTAAACGTAATTCCGGCCTTACGATTCTGAGGGGAAAGCCTTCCCCTGCGCCCGAGCCTTGCGTCTCGGCCGACCCCTTCTGCGGGGAGACCCCCAGGCTGTGCAGAAACTCTCCCTGATGTCGCTGGGCTTGGATCTCGCCGGCTAGCGTTGGCGTGGCGCGACACAATTCAGCATCGTGCTACCTCGGGTTTGACAGAGTGAGCCCGATAGCTTTCGAAACCGCCTTACATCAACAGGCTAAGCGCAGCTCCACCCACGGCCGCCAGCAACACGACGACCCATGGCGGAGCTTTCCAGGCCATCAGCGCCACGAAACAAATCAAGGCCAGTGCGAAATCCGGCATGCCTCCGATCGCGCTGGTGAAGACAGGCGAATAAAGCGCAGCGCCGAGGATTCCGACGACTGCGGCATTGGCGCCCTGCATGGCCGACTGCGCCCACGTCTTACGGCGCAGTTGATCCCAGAAGGGCAACGCCCCGATCAGGATCAGGAAGCCCGGCAGGAAAAGTGCGACAAGAGCGATCGTCGCGCCGGCCACGCCGTTCGGCGCCGGTCCCATGACCGCTCCGAGCCAGGCGGCAAAGGTAAAGAGCGGTCCGGGGACCGCCTGCGCTGCGCCATAACCCGCAAGGAAGGCATCATCGGACACCCATCCTGGCGTGACAGTTTCAGCCTGTAACAGCGGCAACACGACATGTCCGCCACCAAAGACAAGCGAGCCGGCACGAAAGAAGCTGTCCGCCAGCGCCCATCCTTGCGCTTGCCCCGCTAGGACCGGCAGGCCAATCAGTAGGGCGACGAACAGCGCGAAGGCCATCAGTCCGGCTTTGCGTGAAACCGGCACAGGCAGATGCTCGCCAATCGTGACCTGTCCTTTGCCAAGAGCCAGCCCGGCAAGTGCGCCCAGCAGTATGGCCGCCATCATCCCGATCGCTCCCGGCGCCCAGGCAAGCAGAAGCACGGCCACGACCGCGATCGTGGCGCGCTCCTTATCGGGGCACAGGTTTTTTGCCATGCCCCACACGGCTTGCGCCACGATGGCGACGGCGACGATCTTGAGACCATGTAGGACGCCAAGCGCTAACGGGCTTTCCAGCCGCGTAGCCGTCATGGCAAGCGCAAGAAGGATCATGGCCGATGGCAGGGTGAAGGCGAGGAAAGCTGCGAACGCGCCGAGCCATCCCGCCCGCGTCAGACCAAGAGCAAAGCCGACCTGGCTGGAAGCCGGACCGGGCAGGAACTGGCACAGTGCCACCAAATCGGCATATGCGCTTTCGCTCATCCATTTTCGCCGCGTCACCAGCTCGTCCCGGAAATAGCCCAGATGTGCGATCGGTCCACCGAAGGAGGTGAGCCCTAGCTTCAGGAATGCGCGGAATACCTCGGAGACGCTTCCTTGCGACTGTTGCGGGCTATGATCCATTCAAGGGACCTCGTTGGTTGGGGCATTCTTGCGAGCGATGACGTGCGATCGGCGCGGAACAGATTCTCAGGTTGCAGCCGTCAGATTGACCCGCTGCATCAGGGCCTCGCCGCTCTCCTTGCGCTCGGAATAGCGGTCGGTCAGGTAGGGTGAGACGTCGCGCGTCAGAAGCGTAAACTTCATCAGTTCCTCCATTACGTCGACCACTCGATCATAATAAGAGGACGGTTTCATCCGGCCCGCATCGTCGAACTCCTGAAAGGCCTTGGCGACGGAGGACTGGTTGGGGATCGTCACCATGCGCATCCAGCGGCCGAGCACACGCATCTGGTTGACGGCGTTGAAGCTCTGCGAGCCGCCGGAGACCTGCATCACCGCGAGTGTCCGGCCCTGCGTTGGCCTTACCGCGCCGACCGAAAGGGGAATCCAGTCGATCTGCGCCTTCATCACCGCGCTCATTGCGCCGTGCCGCTCCGGGCTGGTCCAGACCTGGCCTTCCGACCAGAGCGAGAGCTCTCGCAGTTCCTGCACTTTCGGATGCCTGACCTCGGCGCCGTCCGGCAATGGCAGGCCATGCGGATCGAAGATGCGTGTTTCCGCGCCAAAGTGTTTCAGCAGACGCTCGGCCTCGAATGTCAGGAAACGGCTGTAGGATCGCTCGCGGAGCGAGCCATAAAGCAGCAGGATACGCGGCGGATGGGTAGAAGGGTCGGTTACGCGCAGCCGACCAAGGCTGGGAGTATCAACGCAGCCGGCATCAAGATTGGGAAGATCGTCCGGCATCAACGCTGCTCTTTCGCGAGTTCGGACACCTTGCCGCCACGCTCATACCAGCCTTTGGAGCGGTTCACGATCCAGACGACCGAGAGCATCACCGGCACTTCGATCAGCACCCCGACAACGGTGGCGAGCGCCGCACCCGAGTGAAAACCGAACAGGCTGATGGCGGCGGCAACCGCCAGTTCGAAGAAATTTGACGCGCCGATCAGCGCCGAGGGACCGGCAACGCAATGTTGTTCGCCGGCAAGCCGGTTGAGCAGATAGGCAAGGCCGGAGTTGAAATAGACCTGAATCAGGATCGGCACTGCCAGCAGGCCGATGATGGCCGGCTGCGCGATGATCTGCTCGCCCTGAAATCCGAACAGCAAAACAAGCGTCGCCAGCAAAGCGACGAGAGAAGCCGGGCCGAGCTTTGAAAGCAGCCGGTCAAGCGCTGCCTGCCCGCCACTTGTCAGCATCCGGCGACGGATGATCTGCGCGATGATGACGGGAATGACGATATAAAGGATGACCGACAGGACCAGCGTGCCCCACGGCACGGTGATGGCTGACAGGCCCAGCAGCAGGCCGACAATCGGCGCAAAGGCGACGACCATGATCGCGTCGTTGAGGGCGACCTGGCTCAATGTGAAATGCGGTTCACCCTTGGTCAGGTTCGACCAGACAAACACCATGGCCGTGCATGGCGCGGCTGCAAGGATGATGAGGCCGGCAATGTAACTGTCGATCTGGTCGGCAGGTAGATAGGGCCGGAACAGCCAGCCGATGAACAACCAGCCCAGTAGCGCCATCGAGAACGGTTTTACCGCCCAGTTGATGAACAGCGTTACGCCGATGCCGCGCCAGTGGCGGCCGACCTCACCAAGCGCAGCGAAGTCGATCTTGAGCAGCATAGGGATGACCATCAGCCAGATCAGTACCGCCACCGGCAGGTTGACCTTGGCAATTTCCATCGTGCCGATGGCATGAAATGCGCCCGGCAGAAAATGGCCGAGCGCGATGCCGACGACAATGCACAGCGCGACCCAGAGGGTCAGGTAGCGTTCAAAGGTGGACATGCAATTCTCTCACGCCCTTGCGACGCGACGGCCGTGTTCGTCCACCACGCGCTCGCCGTCTTCCTTGACGAACGCGCCGCGTTGCGGCGGCAGCAGGTCGAGCACGTCCTCGGACGGTCGGCAGAGCCGGACGCCCTTAGGGCTGACGACGATGGGTCGGTTGATCAGGATAGGATGCGCCATCATGGCATCGAGCAATTGCGCCTCGCTCAGAGCCGGGTCGCCAAGGCCACGTTCGGCATAAGGCGTGCCTTTCTCACGGAGCAGCTCTCGCGCAGATATACCCATGCGCGCGATAAGCCGAGTCAGCATGTCCCGAGATGGCGGCGTCTTCAGATATTCGATGACATGCGGCTCGACGCCCGCATTGCGGATCATCGCCAAGGTATTGCGCGAAGTCCCGCAATCCGGGTTGTGATAGATGATGACATCCATGGCTTGCCTCACGCCGCGCTGTTTCTGGGAGACGACGCGCCATCTGATTGGCCGATCTCGGTCAGCTTCGTGCGCAGCGACGCCTTGTCGAGACTAGCAACCGGCAGGGACGTGAACGCCGAGATGCGGTTCTTCATGTAGCGGAAGGCCGCAGCGAAGGAGACTTCCTTCTGGATATCCGGCCCATCGACGGCGGCAGGGTCTTCGATGCCCCAATGAGCTGTCATCGGCTGGCCAGGCCAGACAGGGCAGGTTTCGCCGGCGGCGTTGTCGCAGACGGTGAACACGAAATCCATAACAGGCGCATCAGGCCCAGCAAACTCTTCCCAACCCTTCGAGCGGAAGCCTTCAGAGGGGTAGTCGAAGCTCTTCAGCACCTTCAGCGCGAAGGGATTGACCGCCCCCTTGGGTTGCGACCCGGCAGAGAAGGCACGAAATCGGCCTTCGCCATCCTTGTCCAGGATGCTTTCCGCGAGGATTGAGCGCGCCGAATTGCCGGTGCAGAGGAACAGGACGTTGAAGATGCGGTCAGTCATGAGTGGCCTCCTTTGCGGTGAGGGTTTGCGGTGAGCAGCAAGGGGAAAAATCGGCGATCAGCGGCGCGCAGATCTCGGGTCGGCCGCCGCAGCAATCCTTGACGAGAAAGCTGGCAAGCGCGCGAACGGCGTCGAGCCTTGCCCGATAAATGATCGACCGGCTATGCCGCTCCGCCTCTATCAGGCTGGCGCGCGTCAGCGTCGCCAGATGTGTGGACATCGTATTGTGGGGGACATCTAACCTGCGGGCGATCTCGCCTGCGGGCAACCCGTCCGGCTCATGCTCCATCAGTAGACGGAACACGTCGAGTCGGGTCGGTTGCGCGAGCGCGGCGAAAGCGAGGATGGCATTATCTGATTCCATATGTCGAGAATAATCGACATATTGGCGAGAGTCTAGGCAGGGACGATCCGAAGTTTCCACCTGGTCGGGTAGCTGGACAGCGCCGCCGAACAGTGAGGACGGGAAGCCCAAGCGCGCTCAGTAGATATTGCTCGTATTGCCAAGCATTTACTGGGGTTATTCACCTGCGGATGGTACACTTAATTATTTGCGGGACGGGGGCACGATGGGACGCTTTATTGAGGGATATGACCGGAGCCAGCCGTTATTGCTGCCCGCCTGTGTTGAAGATTACGTGTCGCAGGACTCTCTCGTCCGCGTCATTGATGCCTTCGTCGAAACCCTCGATCTCACGGCGCTCGGCTTCGAGCGCACCGTCTCTGCCCCGACAGGACGACCTGGCTATCACCCCGGCGACATGCTGCGGCTCTACATCTGGGGCTACCTGAACCAGTTGCGTTCATCGCGACAATTGGAGCGCGCCTGCCAGCGCGATCTGGAGGCCATCTGGCTGATGCGGCGCATGACCCCGGACTATCGGACCATTGCGGCGTTCCGGCACGACAACCCCGAAGCGATCATCCGCACGGGGGCCGCATTCATCAGCTTCTGTCGCGAGAACGGCTTGGTCACTCCTGGCAAGGTGGCGCTGGACGGAACAAAGATGCGGGCGGTTGCCAGCGCGAAGAATATTGCAGGAGCGGATCGTCTGGCACGCGACATCGCTCATACCGAAACAGAAATCGCCTACTATCTCGACCGCCTCAACATAGCAGATCAACACTCGGAGCGCGCGCGCGATCAGACGGTCAATCGCGCGGCGTTTGCCAGCGCGATCGCGTCACTCGAACGCCGTAAGCAGCGCTTGGAAAAGCGGCAGGCCGAACTTGCTGAGCATGATACCAACGTCGTGGTCTTCGGAGAGCCGGATGCACGACCAATGGGATATGGCCGGGCGCCGAAGTTCCCGGCCTATAATCTCCAGAGTGTCGTCGATATCGAAAGCGGGCTGATCATTCACAACGATGTCGCCAACGAAGCCAACGACAGCCAGTTGCTGCATCCAATGGCGATAGCGGCAAAAGAAGTGCTCGACGTCGACCAGCTCGAAGTGCTGGCGGACGGAGGCTACTCGAACGCGCAGGAAGTCGCGCGTTGCGAACAGGACGGCGTCCGCGTGGCAGCGCCGATCAAGCGCGGGGCCATGAGCGCGCAATACTTCCGCCCCGTGCAATTCGTCCATGACGAGCAGACCGACACGATCCGCTGCCCTGCTGGTGAAACCATGTATCCCAAGGGCAAGCATACCCGAAATCGGGCGATCCGTTACAGAACGCCCGCCTGCCAGACTTGCCAGATCAAACAGCAGTGTACGCCGGGATATCAGCGCACCATTCACAGGCTCGTGGATCAGGGCGCGCTCGATCGGATGGAACGTCGGGTTCAGGAGAAACCTGATCTTATGACGATCCGGCGCTGCACGGTCGAGCATCCCTTCGGCACCATCAAGCGAATGTCTGGCGGAGGTCGCTTCCTGACCCGCGGTTTGCGGCGGGTGAAAGCCGAAGCTGCCCTCTCGGTCCTGGCATTCAACATTATCCGCGCTTCGAACGCCTTCGGAACCGGAGCGCTGATGTCGCGGGGCTGAGAACCCCGCTCTATTCGGTTTGCGTCATCGCGGCCGCATCGAGTCCTCGCTGAGTTTCTGCACAGCCTGCCCCGCAACGCCCCCTGAGAGTGAGAGTGCGGACCGGTTTCCGTGACGGGTGAATAGCTGGGAGAGAGGCTCCCGCGCCCGTCGTGGAGATTGGTCCCATGAACATGCAAGTTCTCGATGCGCGCCGTGACACGACCGGCGGTTACAAGGTGGATGTCAGCCGCGGCGAGCGGGTCGGCCGCGTCTCGTCTGAGTGGTTCTCGCGCCCGGCCGACGAACGCTACCTCTCGCTCTCCGAACTGGCGCGATCGGTGCGCGACCGCGCCGACCGCAGCCGGGCCCGCGTGGTGGAAAGCGCCCTGATCCATGTGGAGGCGAACCGCAACAACCCGGAGCGGTTGGCCCTGATCCTGCCCGGCACCGATACGGCCATTGCGCCGACACACTGGTCCTTCGGCCAGCTCGCCAGCCTGGTCGGCGCACCCGCCGCCTATCTACGGCAGCTCCCGGCCGCGCTCGCCGGGATCAACCTGCAATATGGCCTGACTTCCAATCGCGCCGAGCAGATCAAGACGCTGGAAACCGATGACGGCCGCACGGAACTGCGCGCCGTCACCGGCCCAGATTATGGGAGGATATTCGACGCAGAACTGGTGGAAGCCGTGCAGCGCATAGCCGGCAACGGCACGGGCGACACCCGCTGGAAGGTGCCGGGCGTACTCGACTGGTCGACCGGCGTCTACAATCCGCGCGTCGACATCACCAAGGACACGACGACGCTCTATGCCTCCGATCGCGACGTCTTCCTGTTCCTGGTCGACGACCTGAATCCGATCGAGGCCGGCCGACTGCCGGACGGATCGCCCGACCTCTATTTCCGGGGCTTCTATTGCTGGAATTCCGAGGTCGGCGCCAAGACGCTTGGCATGGCGAGCTTCTATCTCCGCGCGGTCTGCCAAAATCGCAATTTGTGGGGCGTGGAAGATTTCGAGGAAATCACCATCCGCCACAGCAAATACGCCGCCAATCGCTTCGCGCACGAGGCGGCCCCGGCGCTGCTGAACTTCGCGAACTCCTCGCCCATGCCATTCGTCAACGGCATCAAGGCGGCCCGCGAGCGGATCGTCGCCAGAACTGACGAAGACCGCAACGACTTCCTGCGTCGGCGCGGCTTCTCCAAGGCCGAAACCGGCAAGATCATCGACAGGGTGCTGGCGGAGGAAGGCCGCGCGCCGGAGTCCATCTTCGATTTCGTGCAGGGCATCACTGCCGTCGCGCGCGACAAGCCGCATCAGGACGCCCGCCTCGACATGGAGGCCAAGGCCAAGAAGCTGCTCGATCGAGCCGCCTGATTTCCGCAAAGCCGGGGATGCGGTTTTCCGTGTCTCCGGCTTTGCGCTTCCGTGTCTCTCCGGTTCACCGGTCCGTGGCGCTGCCCCCCTTCAGAGGAAGAGGGCGGCGCTTCGCTCCGTGACGGGTTGGAGGTCGAGAGAGAGTCTTTCGGCCGCCCGTCGCGGAGTAAATCCCGATGGCTACTGCTGTTCAGAAGATTGTCCTGTCGTGCTCGCGCGACATCCCCTTCAACAAGCTGGTGCTCAGCCAGTCCAACGTCCGACGCGTGAAGGCCGGCGTCTCGATCGATGACCTTGCGGCCTCGATCGCGCGTCGCGGCCTGATCCAGAGCCTCAGCGTCTTCCCGGTGGTCGACGCCGAGGGCGTCGAGACCGGCATGTACGAGGTGCCGGCCGGCGGCCGCCGCTTCCGCGCGCTGGAGATGCTGGTGAAGCAAAAGCGCCTCGCCAAGGTCGCACCCGTGCCCTGTGTTGTGCGCGAACGTGACGGCGCGATCCTCCCCGAAGAGGTGTCGCTCGCCGAGAATATCGAGCGCGCACCGCTGCATCCGCTCGACCAGTTTCGCGCCTTCCACGACATGCGGGGCAAGGGCATGTCCGAGGAGGAGATCGCGGCCGCCTTCTTCGTGCCGGTCCAAGTTGTGAAGCAACGGCTTCGCCTGGCTTCCGCATCGCCGGTACTGCTCGAGATCTATGCCGAGGACGGCATGACGCTGGAGCAGCTGATGGCCTTCACGGTGTCGCCCGACCACGCCCGCCAGGAACAGGTCTGGGATGCGATCAAGGACGCCTGGTCGAAGGAGCCCTATCAGATCCGGCGCATGCTCACCGAGACCACGGTGCGCGCCTCGGACAAGCGCGCCGTCTTCGTCGGCCTCGACGCCTATGAGGCTGCAGGCGGCATCGTCATGCGCGATCTCTTCCAGTCCGACGATGGCGGCTGGCTGCAGGACCCGGCGCTGCTCGACCGCCTGGTCGCCGAGAAGCTGAAGATCGCGGCCGAGGAAGTCGCCGCCGAAGGCTGGAAGTGGATCGAGGTCGCGGTCAGCTTCCCCTATGACGCGACCCGCGGCCTGCGCGAGCTGCACGGCGAGGCCCTCGACCTTACGACCGAGGAACAGGCGACGATCGACGCCCTGATCGGCGAGCAGCAGAAGCTCGAGGCCGAATATCAAGACGCCGACGAGCTGCCGGACGAGGTCGACCAGCGGCTCGGCGAGATCGAGACGGCGCTCGCCGCCCTCGAGGCGCGACCGGTCCGCTACGAGACCGATGATATCGCCCGCGCGGGCGTCTTCATCAGCATCGCCCATGACGGCAGCTTCGACATCGATCGCGGCTATGCCCGGGCCGACGACGAAGCGCCGATCGCCCCCGAGGGCGAGACCGGCGTGGAAGCCGGCGGCGATCCGGCGGAACCGATCGTGCAGCGGGCCGTCATCACGATCGGCGGCCAGCCGACCGAGCCGGAAGACGACGAGGACGACGCGATCAAGCCGCTTCCCGATCGCCTCGTCACCGAGCTGACGGCCCATCGCACCCTGGCGCTTCGTAATGCGCTGGCCGACAACCCGCATGTCGCGATGACCGCGCTCCTCCACAAGCTGGTCTCCGACACCTTCCAGCATCGCATGTACAAGGGCGCGATGGAGGCCTCCGTCAGCCACGTCTTCTTCCCGGTGCAGGACGATGCGTTGAAGGACAGTCCGTCGGCCCGCGCGGTGCATGAACGCCACGAGGGCTGGACGGGCGACATTCCCGCCGAGGACGACGCGCTGTGGGACTGGCTGGCGGCGCTCGACGATACGAGCCGGATGGCGCTCCTGGCGCATTGCGTGAGCTACGGCGTCAACGCGCTCTACGAGAAGCCGAACCCCTATGGCGGCAACGGCGTCTCACAGCACGGCCTCGACATGCGGCTCGGTCAGGCTGATCGACTGGCCCGCGCCACCGGCCTCGACATGGTGGACGTCGGTTGGCGTCCGACCGTCGGCAACTATCTCGGCCGCGTCACCAAGCCCCGCATCCTTCAGGCGGTCCGCGAGGGCGCCGGCGACCAGGCCGCGCAGCTCATCGACCATCTGAAGAAGGGCGACATGGCCAAGGAGGCCGAGCGCCTGCTGGCGGATACCGGCTGGCTGCCCGAGCCCCTGCGGCTGATCGACCAGGCCGACGCGCCGATGGCCCAAGACGATGCTGACGGTGAAGTCGGCAGCGCCGCGCTGCCCGAGTTCCTCGCAGGCGAGGACGAAGACGACGTCCCGGCGGATGCCGAAGATGAGGAACGCCCGCTTGTTGCGACGGAATGAATGACATGCGGGGCGGCTCCGGCCGCTCCGCTCTTTTTTTGCCAGGTGAGCAGAGAATTCCTAGCTGCGGCCTTGAACGTACTGTCGTTACGCATCATATTCGGATCGTTACGACAGTACGGAGATTACGATGGCCGATCGCACAGTGGTTCAACGCGTCAAGAATCAACGCGACGCCCGTCTACTCGAAGGCTGGCAAGAGGTCCGCGTCTGGGTTCCTAGCGAAAAGGACGCGGAAGATATCCGAAACATAGCCGCCGACCGACGGGCCAAGGCCGAAGCGCTCGACGGACTCAGCAAGGAGGTTCCGAACGTGAGCTCACAGACCGAAGCACGCATTGCCCAAGCCATCGCCGAACACGGATCGGCGGCCTATAACACCCCCTCTGGCGCCGTTCTCGATCTCATGACCGAGCTGGCGGGCGAGGACGACCTGCAGGGGTTCTCCCGCGCCGTGGTGATCCTCGCGCGCGCCAAGCCCGCCAACGCCAAGTTTGTCCTCGCTCGCGTCCCGGCGAAGATCAGCAATTTTGTCATCCAACATCGCGGGATCGCGGCGTCGGACTTGATGAAGTGGGCAGACGCCAATCCACAGTGGCCCGAGGACTTGAAGCGCTCGGTCCGCGATCCGGAGCAATTCGAGCGCATCGTCGAGGCGATGGCGGAAAGCATCAAGGTCTTCGCGAAGTCGCACTGACATCTCGCCGAACGCAATTCGTTCGAGATTTATGACCCGCCCGAAACCTCGACATGAGGCCGCACCCTGCCGAATAGGCCCGCGATGACCGAGCGGGCTCTGACCGGAAATGCCTCGTCCCCGGCCGAAGCCACGAAACGGTCGAATGCGTGGTTCGGATAGTAGGCGTTCAATACGCCGATCACATAGCCCAGCTCGCTCGGCGTCTTCTCCAGCCCCGCCGCAAGTGCGCACGCCAGGCCTTTCTCCAGATCATGGCGGATCTCACGGCGACATCGATCGTCGCTCCAGCCCTGGGCGACGAGAAACGCCTTCAGCACCAACTCAGAGGCAATGGCGATCGCGTAGCAGGTCTCGCGCGCATCACCGCGATCGGCCAACGCAGCGCTCGGCAGGAAACCTTCGCCATTGGCGAAGAACACCTGCGCCAGTTCGCGATCGATCCCGGTGTCCGTCGCTACCAGACCGCGACCTCCCACTGACCGTTAACGCGCGCAAAGCCGATCGGCCGGTTCTGCGGCGGCGCATTCGGCTTCGTCGAATCCATCACGATCTGCGTCATGCAGGTGACGCCTGGGCCGACGCCACCCGGCGAACAGTCGCCGAGCTTCAGCGTCGCATTGGTCAAAGGTCCCGTGAACAGCCGGTGACGCCGAACCGCGGCCGTCGCCTCGTCCTCCGTCGGCTGCGCGACCCCGGCCTCGACAGCCGGCGACGCAGACACCGGCGCAATCACCGGCCGAAAGACGAACCCCGTGCCGAACCCGACCGCCAGGCAACCCGCCGCAATGATGCCGATCGCGCTTCCCTTCATCTCGCCTGCCTCTTTCCTACCGGCACGGCGAACTCCAGTGAGTTAAGGCGCCGCGACTTCTTTTCCCGGGAAAGTTTAGCGTCAGATCGCCGCCGCCGGAAGGCGGTGCGATGAGCCGGGCTCAGCCCGCGACAGAGTGAGAGGGTGGCCGGGACGGGTTTGAGCCCCGTCCGGTCGAGAGAGAGCGCCGGGCCGGCTCGTCCGTCTCAGCTCTCCGAGGTCTCCATCATGCTCCATGCTCCGCTTCCGGCTGCCGTCCCGGCAGTCTCGCTCCCGCTCGCGCCCGCGACGCTGCCGGCCTCCGCCGTGCTGGCCGCCGCCGAGCATCTCCTCCCTCATCTTGAACAGGGCCGACCGGTCGACGCAGGGACACTGCGCGCAGCCATGGAGGCGGCCTTCGGCGCGTCCGACGCTGTCGGCGCCTGGGACTGGAAGACGGCCTATGACGCTTGCGAGGTCGCGACGGTCCTGTTCCTGCGCAAATACGGAAAGGCGCTTTTCCGCAAAGCCGCTTCGCCGGCTTCACGTCTTTCCGCGCTGACCAAGATCGTCCGCCTTCTGCCGACGCATACGCGCCGCTCAGAAGAAGCGCAGGCCTTCCAGCAATTCTCGACCCCGGTCCCGCTCGGTCTCACCGCCCTGACTGCGGCATCGCTGACTCCGGCCGACCGCGTGCTGGAGCCCTCGGCCGGAACCGGCCTGCTTGCGATTCTCGCCGAGATCGCCGGCTCCGCGCTCATCCTGAATGAGCTTGCCGAGACCCGCGCCGATCTCCTTACCTCCCTCTTTCCGGCCATCCCGGTCACGCGCTTCGACGCCGCACAGATCAACGATCACCTCGATCGGACGGCCGTTCCCAGCGTCATCATCATGAACCCGCCGTTCTCGGTGATGGCAAACGTCACCGGACGGGTGGCCGACGCCGCTTATCGCCATGTCGCCTCGGCCCTGGCGCGTCTCGCCGATGGCGGCCGCCTTGTCACCATCACCGGTGCGAACTTCTCACCTGACCAACCTGCCTGGCGCGACGCTTTCATCCGCCTGCAGGAGCGCGGGCGTGTCGTGTTCACGGCCGCCGTCGCGGGCTCGGTCTATGCCAAGCATGGCACGACCATCGAGACGCGCCTGACCGTCATCGACAAGGCGCCGGATGAGGACCCCGCACGCTTTCCGGACTCCGCCGGCCTCGCGCCCGATGTCGCGACGTTGCTCGCGTGGATCGACCAGCAGGTTCCGACCCGGCTGCCGGTATCGCTCCCGACAACGATCGCCGACGCGCCCGGCGCGCCGCGCACCGTGCGCGGCTATCTCGCCCGGGCCGCGTCAGCAGCGCCTGCGCGCCGCATAGCGCAGCCCGAAGGCGTGCCCCTCGACTATGAGACGATCGACTGGACGCCGCCCGAGGGCGGCCGCCTATCGGACTCGATCTACGAGACCTATGCGCTCGAGTCGATCCGCATCCCCCTCGCACAGTCGCATCCCACCAAGCTCGTGCAATCGGCGGCGATGGCGTCGGTCGCACCGCCGAAGCCGAGCTATCGGCCAGTGCTTCCCGCCCATATCGTCAGCGACGGCGTGCTGTCCGACGCCCAGCTCGAGACGGTGATCTATGCCGGAGAGGCCCATGGCGACTATCTCGCCGGCGCCTGGACCGTGGACGAAACCTTCGACCTCGTCTCGGCCGCGCCGGACGACGCGGAAAATGCCGTTCGCTTCCGCAAGGGCTTCATGCTCGGCGACGGCACCGGCGCCGGCAAGGGCCGCCAGTCGGCCGGGATCATCCTCGACAACTGGCTCCAGGGCCGGCGCAAGGCGGTCTGGATCTCCAAATCCGACAAGCTGCTCGAGGACGCCCAACGCGACTGGTCCGCGCTCGGCATGGAGCGGCTGCTGGTCACACCGCTGTCGCGCTTCCCCCAAGGGACCGCGATCCGTCTCGCGGAAGGCGTCCTTTTCACCACCTACGCCACGCTACGGTCCGACGACCGCGGCGAGAAGCTTTCGCGGGTCAAGCAGATCGTCGAATGGTTGGGCTCCGATTTCGACGGAGTGATCATTTTCGACGAAAGCCACGCCATGCAGAACGCCGGTGGCGGCAAGGGAGAACGGGGCGATGTCGCTCCTTCGCAGCAGGGCCGTGCGGGCTTGCGCCTCCAGCACGCTTTGCCGAACGCGCGCGTCGTGTACGTTTCGGCGACCGGCGCGACCACCGTCCACAATCTCGCCTATGCCCAGCGGCTCGGCCTGTGGGGCGGCGAGGATTTCCCCTTCGCCAATCGTGCCGAATTCGTCGAGGCGGTCGAGAATGGCGGCGTCGCGGCCATGGAAGTGCTGGCGCGCGATCTGCGCTCGCTCGGCCTCTACACATCACGATCGCTGTCCTACGACGGCGTCGAATATGAGTTGCTCGAACACCAGCTCACGCCCGAGCAGACGCGCATCTACGATGCCTATGCCGGCGCTTTCGCCATCATCCACAATCATCTCGACGCGGCGATGCAGGCCGCCAACATCACCGGCGACAGCGGCACGCTGAACCGGCAGGCGAAGTCGGCCGCACGCTCTGCCTTCGAATCCGCCAAGCAGCGCTTCTTCGGCCATCTGCTGACCAGCATGAAGACCCCGACACTGGTCCGCTCGATCGAGCAGGACCTGGCCGAAGGTCATTCGGCTGTGATTCAGATCGTATCGACCGGCGAAGCGCTGATGGAACGGCGTCTCGCAGAGATTCCCACCGAGGAGTGGAACGACGTCCGGGTAGACATCACGCCGAGGGAATATGTCCTGGATTACCTCGCCCATTCCTTCCCGGTGCAGCTCTACGAGCCGTTCACCGACAGCGAGGGCAATCTGTCATCGCGTCCGGTCTTTCGCGACGGCCAGCCCGTCGAAAGCCGCGAAGCCGCCGCCCGGCGCGACGAGCTGATCGAACGGCTCGCATCGCTTGAGCCCGTGCCGGGCGCGCTTGACCAGATTGTCCAGCGTTTCGGCACCGACATAGTGGCCGAGGTGACGGGCCGCTCGCGCCGCGTGGTGCGCAAGGGCGAGCGGCTTGCCGTCGAGAACCGCGCCGCCTCCGCCAATCTTGCCGAAGCCGCCGCGTTCATGGATGACCAGAAGCGCGTGCTCGTGTTCTCGGAAGCGGGCGGCACCGGCCGCAGCTACCACGCCGATCTCGCGGCGCGGAACCAGCGCCTGCGCGTCCACTATCTGCTCGAGCCGGGCTGGAAGGCCGATGCCGCCATCCAGGGCCTGGGCCGCACCAACCGGACGAACCAGGCGCAGCCGCCGCTCTTCCGGCCGATCGCCACCAACGTGAAGGCCGAGAAGCGCTTCCTCTCGACTATCGCGCGCCGGCTCGACACGCTGGGCGCGATCACACGCGGCCAGCGCCAGACGGGCGGACAGGGCCTCTTCCGACCCGAGGACAATCTGGAATCGCACTATGCGCGCGATGCGCTCCGGCAGCTCTATCTCCTGCTCGTGAGCGGCAAGGTCGACGGCTGCTCGCTCGACCGCTTCGAATCCGCCACCGGCCTGAAGCTGATGGACGACAACGGCATCAAGGACGAGTTGCCGCCGATCACCACCTTCCTCAACAGGCTCCTCGCGCTGACCATCGATCTGCAGGGCGTGCTCTTCACGGCGTTTGAGCAGCTCCTCACTGCCAAGATCGAGGGCGCGGTCCGGAGCGGCGTCTATGATGTCGGGTTGGAGACGCTGCAGGCCGAAAGCTTCGTCGTCACCGACAGCCAGGTGATCCACACCCATCCAGGCACGGCTGCGGAGACGCGGTTGCTCACCATCATGCGGCGAGAGCGCAACCGGCCGACCACGCTGGACACGGCAATCGACCATCTCGCCGATCCCCGCGCGCGGCTCCTCGTCAACGGCCGATCCGGCCGGGCCGCCGTGCAGATCCCGGCGCCATCCATGATGCTCGACGATGGCGAGATCGAACGGCGCGTCTGCCTGATCCGGCCGATGGAGCAGCACTACGCGCCACTGCGCATGATGGACGAGAGCCATTGGGAGGAAGCCGACCGCCGCACCTTCGCAACCGCCTGGGATACCGAACTGGCCGAGGTGCCGGAGTTCTCCGACAGCACTATCCACATCGTCGCCGGCCTGCTGCTGCCGATCTGGAAGCGTCTGCCCAACGAGTCGACGCGGGTCTATCGGCTCCAGACCGACGCGGGCGAGCGCATCATCGGTCGCCGCGTATCCCCCGCCTGGGCCGCGAACGCCGGCACCATGGGCGCCAGCACCCTGACGCCAGACGCCGCCTTCACAGCGCTGATCGGCGGCACGACTATTCTCGATCTCACTGACGGCATGCAGTTGCGCCGCGCCCGCGTGATGGGGACCAACCGCATCGAGCTGTCGGGCTTCACCGATGCGATGCGGGATCGACTGCGGGCCTATGGCCTGTTCAGCGAGATCATCTCGTGGAAGCTGCGCTTCTTCGTGCCCATCGATGCGTCAGGGCCCGCCATCCTCACCAAGCTGCTCGACACCTTCCCGATCGCCCGCATCGCCGAACGGGAGGCCGCGTGATGGCCCGGCAGGACGCTCCGACCTTGCGCACAGTCTTGGCCGGCAGGCCGAGGCGGTGTGCCGGCATTATCTCTATAGCGGGCGTCGCGAGGGCCGCTACTGGCTGGTAGGCGACGTGCGCAACACGCCCGGCCGCTCGATGTATGTGCGGCTGAAGGATTCGCCGAAAGGTGTCGCGGGCAAATGGACCGACGCCGCCACCGGCGAACATGGCGATCTCCTCGATGTCATCCGTGAAAGCTGCGGCCTGATCGACTTCAAGGACGTGGCCGATGAGGCCCGGACCTTCCTCAGCATGCCGCCCCCCGAGCCGGAGCCGCGATTTCCGGAGCGCCAACGGCAGGCACCAAGCGGCTCGCCGGAAGCAGCCAGACGTCTCATCGCCATGTCGCAGCCGATAACAGGCACGATCGTGCAAGCGTATTTACGGAAACGCGGCATTACGGATTTACACGGAACCGGAAGCCTTCGCTTCCATCCACGCTGCTATTATCGGCCCGACGAGCACGCGCCGACCGAGACCTGGCCGGCGATGATCGCCGCTGTAACCGATCTCGACGACAGGATCACGGGAGCGCACCGAACCTGGCTCGATCCCGGATCGCGTGACAAGGCACCGATCGGCACGCCGAGGCGAGCAATGGGCGACCTGCTCGGCAACGCGGTGCGCTTCAGCGCCGGCGGCGAGGTCATGGCGGCCGGCGAAGGCATCGAGACCGTCCTTTCGCTCCGACAGGTGCTTCCCGACATGCCGATGCTGGCGGCGCTCTCGGCAGCGCATCTCTCCGCCATCCTATTCCCCTATACGCTCCGACGGCTCTACATCGTGCGCGACAATGATCCGGCCGGTGACGGTGCGCGTGACAGCCTGATCGAACGGGCGAACGCGGTCGGGATCGAGGCGATTGTCATCTCGCCGACTCTCGGCGACTTCAACGAGGATCTCCGCACCTTGGGCATCGATCATCTCCGGCAGCAGTCGCGGATTCAGATTGCACCCCAGGACATCGCAAGGTTCATGGCGCTCGCGGCATAGACCGGCACGCGAGAGCGGCAATGAGACGGTGTGTCGTCATGCTCGCGCGGATGCACCAACCGTCGAAGGGGGACCGCGCCTCGGCCTTCGAGAGGGCGATCGGCCAGCAAACGGGCCCGCCCGACAATGGCTGCGGCCAACGATTTTCCGGCGGCGCGTGCCGCGCCTTTCCATCGCGAGGCAAAATCGCCGGCCTTCGCCATCCTTCGCTGACGCTCCGGCCCTGCGCTGCGCTCCGGGTGCAGGGCTGGCCCGCCCGCCGGCTTTCGTCGCCATGAAGGCCGCGACGGTCGCGGTCCAATCGACGGAGCATCCCATGAGCGAGCACGACGACTTCGAACCGCATCACGCCTCATCACCGACCGACCATGTCCTCAACGAACTTCAGCTCCACGGCTACCGTCCCTTCGAGGATGAACCCGACCAGCGGCTCTTGCCCGACGGCAATGCGGTTGCAGGCGCCATCGCTGACATCTTCGACGCCCTGATCGGGACGCTGGAGGACACTCGCCTCGAACCCGACCTCGACGATCTCCTTTGGTCGACGGTCAACGTCTTCCACCGCGCCACCGACCGGATCGCGCGCGAACTCGACGACAACGAGCAGGCGCAACGCCGCGGACAGCGTGAACAAGACGGCAGCGAAGTGAAGGCGGTCGAACTCGAGCGCCATATCGCCGAGGGGCAGACCCTGATCGAACGTCAGAACGCCTTCGAGCTGATGCGCGACCAGGCGGCCGAACATTACGAGCGCCACGTCGGCAAGACCTGGCTTCCGCGCAGCGGATCAAAGGTCAACCACCGCAATCTCACCTCTGCGATGATCGATAGCCGCGACTTCTTGGCAGCGAAACGGCGCGCCGAGCAGACGATCCTCCTTCCGCCCGGTCCGAAGATCCTCGTCACCGGCGGTCTCGACTTCAACGATCACCGGTTGATCTGGGCCAAGCTCGATCAGGTGCACGAGAAGCACCCGGACATGGTGCTGATGCACGGCAAGTCGCCGAAAGGCGCCGAGAAGATCGCCTCGCTGTGGGCCACGAACCGCAACGTGCCGCAAATCGGTTTCGCTCCCGACTGGACGAAACACGGCCGCGCAGCGCCCTTTAAGCGCAACGACGAGATGCTGGAAATCCTGCCCAAAGGCGTGATGCACTTCCCCGGCACCGGCATCAATGACAACCTTGCAGACAAGGCCAAGAAGCTCGGCATCCCGGTCTGGAAGTTCGGCGGCGCGTGAGCGCCGCCTGCCCGCAAGGCGACTGAAACGCTGGATCGCACCGCGCAGCGTTTCTACTTAAAGCACTGAACGGACAGCGAGGATTCGATGAGCACAATCACGGACGACGACTATAAAACCCATATTGCAACTGTAGTCGCCGAGGGCTTCACGCTCGATCCCCCCGGATTTGAACGTCTTTCGTCGTGGACGCACATGCTGATGCACCTCGTCAACGCGCACACCAACTTCGAGTGGGTGCGTGACCACCCTGTCGAACTCGGCGAGCTGGAAAACTCGCTGCGCCAGCAGGCGTTCTTCGTCGCCGGAATCATGGCCTATTGTCGCTGCTACGCATCGTCGGGATCTGGAATTCCGATACTCGATGCAAAGAAGGTCTACGAAGGATCAGACGACGGAAAACAGGTCCATGAACGTCTCATCGGCCTCCGTAACTCGATCGCCGCGCACACGGACGCGTCGGACATCGTTCGCCTCACTCTCGCAGTGAAGGACGAGCCCGAACGTCTCGTCATACGGCACCTGTGGACGATGGCTGTCCCCGTCAACGAGATCGCGGATTTCCTGGAAGCTGTCGCTCACACCGAGCACTTCGCCACGATCAGCCTGAACAAATATTTGAACCGGCTCGAAAAGAACCATGGCAAGACGATTGAACTCGACTGACGGTTTTCCCGGTTTCACCGCGGCTCCTGACGCGAAAACCACCCCCGCTTATCTGCGCTGATCCTTGGTCAGACTGATCGCCTGACGCCATCAACCCGTAAAGGGTCGGCTATGCGAGCATGCCGCCGCTTCGGCTGCGCCTGCGCGGTGATTGCAGCGTTCAGTCCGACACTTCGGGCGCCTGTCAGCGGGGGATGGTCCTCCGCTCAAACAGGAGCCGGATCGATGTCCCTCAACGACGCGCACGCCTTCGCCTTCAGCCTCGCCACCACCCTGATGGCCGCTATCATCATCTTCCAGGCCGGCGACGGCACCCTCTCGGTGACGCCCGCCAGCGAGTACGACGGCGACATGGCCGCGATCGTCCATGAGATCGATCCCTTCGCCCCATAACCGGGGCGAACCGGCGCCGCCGCGCGGAAGTCGCACGCGATTTCCGCTCCCGGCACAGTCGATTTCCGCTATAGTTTGATCGCGCCGTGGTGGTGGTGGAGGCGCAACCGTCAGACCTTTTCTCACGGAGGCCACCATCATGATCATCCTCGCAATACTTGCATCGCTCGCGGCCATCGGCCTGCTTTGCTGGCTGCTGTTCACGCTGGCCGTCTTCTCGCTGCCGGCGTTCGTCGGTGTGACCGCGGGCGCCTGGGCGCACGGCACCGGAGCCGGCATCCCCGGCGCGGTTCTGGTCGGTGCCGTTGCCGCCGCTTTCACGCTGGCGGTCGGCCATCTCCTGATCACCTTCATCCGCCCGATGTGGCTGAAGCTGATCGTGGCCGCCGCCTTTGTCGCGCCGGCGGCGATCGCCGGTTTCCATGCGACCCATGGCATCGTGAAGCACCTCATGCCGTCCGACGGATGGCAGATCACCTTCTCCGTCATCGGCGCGGTCGCTGTCGGCATCACCGCCTTCGCGCGGGTCGCAGGAATGGCGGCGGCCCCAGGCCCGTCCGGCCGGAATCTCGCGCGAGCCTGATCGTCGTCATCGCCGTTGCGAGAGCAGACCAGCGGTGGGCCACGGCCGCCCACGTTGTCTGGGGCCGTTGGGATTGAAGCGTGGGGTGCGGATCGAGCTGAGCCCGGGAAGCGGCTTTCATTGGAGCGCTGCCGTAGCAGGAACATGTCTCGGCGGCACACCGCACGTCCGGCGCGGCGATCTCCCCAATGGCGGTAAAGGGTCAGGATGCAGCGCCGTGCCCTGCCGGAAGGAGGCGAAGCGGGTGAGCATTGTTGCGACGCCGGTTGCCGATGCGGAGGGCCGCCATCTTCTCCGTTTTCTTACCGTGCCTCGACCGCTCCAAACGGCCTCTTCAATGGCCTGATCTGGCCGAAGGTCGGCTGCGCCTCGATCGCCTATGACGCAACAGCGGCGTCGAGCTTTCTTCCCCTGCCGGCTGCGCCGCCATTCCTCGCGAGACAAGAAAGCCCTCCTTAGCTGTCAGGCCCCTGTGGGGTGCGCCGTCAATCGCCTCCGGCCAACCGATCGCCATCGAGGCCGCAATGGTGCGGGCTCGGGAACGGAAAACGGAGACTTACAATGGCGACCATCGGCACCTTCAAGAAGACCGGCTCGAACGAGTTCACCGGCGAAATCGTCACCCTCAGCGTCCAGGCCAAGGGCGTCCGCATCGTCCCCGAAACCCGCTCTGCCGGCGAGAACGCCCCTAGCCACCGCATCCTCGTCGGCCGCGCCGAGATCGGCGCCGCCTGGGCCAAGCGCTCCAACGAGGGTCGCGACTATCTCGGCCTCAAGCTCGACGATCCGAGCTTCAACGCCCCGATCTTCGCCAACCTCTTCGACGACGAGGACGCAGACACCTACAGCCTGATCTGGTCCCGCCCCAATCGCCGCAACGGGGACTGACGTCCCCGCGCGAAGCCCCGCCCGGATCGAACCGGGCGGGGCCTTCCGCCTGGGGCGACCGAATCAGTTTCCGCCTAAAGGCGCGCGTTCGGACTTCAGAAGGCAGTATCAGGTAGCGTCAGCCAACTAGAACGACTATTATAGATGGGGTATTCGGGCACTCCCTAGCCAACAAAGTCGTGGATGTTCCTGAATTCCTCAGCGATTCAGGGGGCATCATGCGAGTTGGGTGAGTCAGCTAAAACTTCTATGATCCGGCACGATGCGACTTTCCCATTGTCGCACGATTTGATCATCCGAGTGAGCTCGCTCTTAAGTCCGAGAAGGCGTCGGATCCGCACCTCGACGGCTTCGAGCTGATCGGTGGCAATTCGGCTCACCTGCTCACAAGAGGACTCTGGCCTTTCCTGCAGAGCGAGCATCGTCTTAATAGCCGGGATGTCGAAGCCGAGATCCCTGGAATGGCGTATGAACGTCAGTCGCCGAACATCCTCTGCTTCATAGAGGCGCCGCCTGCTCTCTGTGCGGGGCGGCGGCGGGATGAGATTGATCCGCTCGTAGTAGCGGATTGTCTCGATATTGACGCCTGTCCGTTGTGACAAGGCTCCGATGGTGATCATGGCGAATTCATTCCGTAACGGTGGTTCGAGTAGGGATAACAACTGGGCGGAAGCGTCATCGGCATCCGTGCGCCGATTGCCGTTGGCCGCTGAGCGCCAACCCTCAGGGCACGTTCATTCCGACGGCGTGTGAGCGCGCAACTCCTCCAACCAGAGGCGGGCGTTGCCATCCGACGGAGCGCGCCAATCGCCGCGCGGCGACAGCGAGCCGCCAGCAGTGACTTTGGGGCCGTTCGGCGACGCCGAGCGCTTGAACTGGCTGATCGTGAAGAAGCGATAGAGGAACACCTCCATCCACGATCTGATTGTGGGCAGATCATATGCGCGACGGCGCTCTTCCGGATACTGTGGAGGCCAAGCTCCGGCGGTGGCGTCACGCCAGGCATGGAAGGCCAGGAAAGCGATCTTCGACGGCTTCAGGCCATAGCGCGTCAAATAAAACAGGGTAAAATCCTGCAGTTCATAAGGCCCAATCTTCTCCTCCGTACTTTGTAAGGCGCCGCCTTCGCCGGCCGGCACGAGTTCTGGCGAAATCACAGTGTCAAGAATGGAGAGCAACGTGCCGTTCGTTGCCTCATCGAAGGCGGCTGACTGTGCCACCCAGCGGATCAAATGCTGGATGAGTGTTTTCGGCACCGACGCGTTGACGTTGTAGTGGCTCATATGGTCGCCGACACCGTAGGTCGACCAGCCGAGCGCGATTTCGGACAGATCGCCAGTGCCAAGCACCATGGCGCCTCGCTGGTTGGCTGCACGGAACAAGATGTCCGTGCGCAGGCCCGCCTGCACGTTCTCGAACGTCACGTCGTAAACCGGCTCGCCTTGCGCGAACGGATGCTGAAGTGACGCCAGCATCTGCTGCGCCAACGGCTTGATGTCGATCTCCTCGGCGGTGACGCCGAGACTACGCATCAGCGTCCAGGCATTTGCCTTGGTGGCCTCCCCCGTCGCGAAGCCCGGCATCGTGAAGCCGAGAATGTCGGACCGGGGCCAGCCTAGCCGGTCGAACGCTTTCGCCGCCACGATCAGCGCGTGAGTGGAGTCCAGACCACCGGAGACCCCGATGCAGACGCGGCGGATGCCCGTCGCCTGAAGGCGCTTCATCAACCCCTGGACCTGGATGCTGTAGGCCTCATAACAGTCCTGGTCGAGGCGTGCCGGATCGGCTGGAGCATAGGGGAAGCGCGCGACGGCCCTGCGCAGCCCGAGGTCCGTCATCGACGGCTCGAACCGGAAGCCGATACGCCGGAACCTGTCTTCAGGCATAGCTTGTGCGATGGCCGCCTCGTTGAAGGTGCCGGTGCGCAGGCGCTCCAGTCTGAGCCTATCAACGTCGACATCGGCGATGGCCATTTGCGAGTCCTGCGGGAACCGTTCGGTCTCTGCCAGCAGCTGCCCGAGTTCATAAATGCAGGCTTGACCGTCCCAAGCGAGGTCCGTCGTCGACTCGCCCGGACCGGCCGCGGAATAGATGTATGCAGCCCAGCACCGCGCCGATTGGGTTGCGCAGAGCAGCCGGCGGGTTTCGGCCTTGCCGACAGTGATGTTGCTGGCCGAGAGGTTGGTAAGGATGAGAGCGCCAGCGAGCGCGGCAAAGTCGCTGGGCGGAGCCGGTCCCCATACGTCCTCGCACAGCTCGACGTGGAAGACGAAGCCTGGCAAATCCTCGGCCGCGAAAATCATATCCATTCCGAAGGGGACGGACTGACCAGCGATCTCGATGGTAGCGCCTTTCAAGTTTCGGCCCGAAGCGAACCAACGCTTTTCGTAGAATTCCCGATAATTCGGCAGATGTCCTTTGGGAACAACACCCAAAATGCGCCCACGATGGACGGCGACAGCGCAATTGTAGAGTCGTCCTTCCCGCACCAGCGGCGCGCCGATGAGCAGAACCGGCGAAAGCTCGCGGCTCGCGGCCGCGACTTCCTCGATCGCTTGTTCCACCCGCTGCAGCAACGCGGCTTGGCCGAGAAGATCGTCAATCGCGTAACCGCAGAGGCCCAATTCCGGGAACACCATCAGCGCAACACCCTGGCGCGCACCGTCGCGGGCGAGCGCGAGCGTCTCAGCGACATTGTAGCTGGGATCGGCGACTTCGCATTTCGGTGTACAGGCAGCCACGCGAACGAAACCCTGCTGATAAATCGAATAGAAGCTCATCCGCCGGTCTCATCTCGTGTTCTTGCGGTGCCCGATCTCGGCACCAAGTGGCCGTGACCGCTGTTACGGCGACCGGGTTCAGTCACGGCCTCGACCCCTCGCAAGGGTTGATTCTGTAGTTACTACAGGATTTATATACCTATGATCGGGGCGTGTGAACCCACGCGCGATGAGTGGTCGCCCCCGGTCTTTCATCACCACAGGCAGGCGGCGGAGGACGACAAGGAGCAAGGACAGTGTTCAAGAGGCTCAGTTCTGACCAGGTGGGCATTGTCCGAGCCTCAGCCGTCGCGCTCGCCTTCGCGGCGGTCGTCCTTGTGGTTGGCTATGCCTGGCTGCCTCCTGAATTGTTCGGCCTCAGCCCAGAGATGGACTTCGGTGAGCGGATCGCGTTCACGTTGAAGGCGAGTATTCTCATGTTTCTCTGGCTGGCCGGCTGCGTCGGCGCGGTGAGCAGAGGCAGGTTCTATTCGCCGGCGGATATACGGGGCTCGGCGTTCGGCAAACCCAGCCCGGCAATCGCCGTGCGTGCCGCGGTGCTGCAGAATTCATTGGAGCAGACAGTACTGGCTTTTGGCGCACATCTGACCCTAGCAGCGCTTCTGCGAGAAACCGAACTGGTGCTCATACCGCTGCTGGTTGCTCTGTTTCTGGTTGGCCGCATCACCTTTGCATTCGGCTACGCCAAACGAGTCTCAGGCCGGGCTTTTGGCATGGCGCTCACCGGCGCCTCAATAATCGCGAGCTATGGAATTGTGGTCGGGCTGATAGCCGCCGGACGCTGACGTCTGTCGCTCGCTTGGACGGCAAAAAACGATTGAAAGGCCTCTTGCTCCTGTAGCCACTACAGAATGTATGGTGCGTGAAAGGATTCGAGCCGGGCTCGAGAGAATAAGCAAATTTAGGAGACCGCAATGACTATTGAAGCCGAGGCTAGAAGCACCTTAGGCACGTTACGCTTCAAGGTTGAGGGCTTGGATTGTCAGAACGAAGTTCGGATGCTTCGTGCCGCGGTCGGTCCCGTCGTCGGTGGCGAGGACAAGTTGTCGTTCGACACCAAGGGCGGTGTCATGGAGGTCGCGGGCCTGACCGCTCCGGCACTCGATACCATTGAGCAGGCGGTCGCTACCACTGGAATGAGGGCACAATTGCTGGCTGAGCTGGATAAGTCCTCCGCGTCGGCGTGGCTGTTCAAGGTCGAGGGCCTCGATTGCAAAAACGAGGTCGCGATGCTCAAGCGCGAAATCGGCCCTCTGGTTGGCGGTGAGGACTGGCTCGCCTTCGACACAGCAAAGGGGTTGATGACGGTCGCGCCTCAGCACCGTGCCTCGATCGACGAACTCGTGAGCGGCATCTCAAGAACCGGGATGTCAGGCTCTCTCATCCAGGATGGTTCGGCCGAAACCATGCTCCTGCGTGTGCGCGGCCTCGACTGCAAGAATGAGGTGGCTGCTCTGACCAGGGAACTGGGACCGCTCGTTGGCGAGGATAAGCTCGCCTTCGACACTTCGCAGGGTGCGATGACCATTGCACCTCAGAGCGGGACAACCCTCCAAGAGATCGAACAGGCGGTCGCGCGAACCGGGATGCGGGCTGAGCTGTGGACAGCGCCGGCCGTTGCTGAGCAGGCAACCTGCGATGCCGCAGGATCCGCGTGCGGTTGCGCGACCAACGTGAAGGAAGCCCTCAGCCCGCCGCCGATCAATCTGCCTGGCGGCGTTGTCTATCGAATCCATGGCATGGATTGTGCCGACGAGATCGCCGCCCTGAAGCGCGAAGTCGGCCCGCTCGTTGGTGAGGACAAGCTCGCTTTCGACCTTCTTAACGGCCGCATGTCGATCGACATGGCGCCTGACGCCGCCTTGGAGGCCAAGATCGAGAAGGCCGTTGTACGCGCCGGCCTGCAGGCGGAGCCCTGGACCGAGGGCGCCACCAGCGAAGGGGCACGGGCAGAAGAGCGGCGCAGACGCATTCAATCATGGCTGACTGCTGCGAGCGGCCTGTTCGTCGCGATCGGATTTGCGGTTCACGCCTGGGTCGGAGGTGGAATCATCGCGGCCTTCGAGGCAGGCGAACATGGTGCAGGTGCAACGCCGCTGCTAAGCGTCATTCTCTATACGCTCGCCGCGCTTTGTGCTGTGCGTTACGTGGCCCCGAAGGCTTGGCTCGCGGCCAGGCGCCTGCGTCCCGACATGAACCTCCTGATGGTGATCGCCGTCGTGGGTGCGATCGGAATTGGCGCTTGGTTCGAAGCCGCAACGGTTTCGTTCTTCTTCGCGCTCGCCCTTGCTCTCGAGGCCTGGAGCCTCGGCCGAGCGCGGCGGGCCGTGGCGGCCCTGATGGAGCTCGCGCCGCCGACCGCGCGCATCATGCTTGAAGACGGCACGGAGAGAGACGTGCCGGCAGCCGAAGTCCGTGTCGGTTCGCACATCATTATTCGACCTGGCGATAAAGTACCGCTCGACGGCCGTGTGGCCGCCGGAGAGAGTGAGGTCAACCAGGCACCGATCACCGGCGAAAGCGTCCCGGTCTTCAAATCGGAAGGAGACGACGTTTTTGCAGGCACCATCAACGGCGAAGGCGCGCTGGACGTCGTGACCACCAAGGCGTCAAGCGATACCACGCTCGCGCAGATCATCCGCATGGTCGGCTCCGCGCAGGGCCGGCGGGCTCCCAGCGAGCAGTGGGTCGAGAAATTTGCACGCGTCTATACGCCCGTCGTTATGGCGCTCGCGATAGCCGTTTTTTTGGTGCCGCCGCTGTTGCTCGGTGGTGGCTGGGAGGTTTGGTTCTATCGCGCCCTCGTATTGCTCGTGATCGCCTGCCCCTGCGCCCTTGTCATCTCGACGCCCGTGACCATTGTGGCTGCCCTTGCGGGAGCTGCGAAGCAGGGCGTGTTGGTGAAAGGCGGCGTCCATCTCGAGACGCCGGCGCGCTTGAAAGCAATCGCCATGGACAAGACGGGGACGCTCACCGAAGGACGTCCTCAGGTCGTGGAGATCTTGGCGCTCGGCAGCCGAAACGAGGATGACCTTCTTCGGTTAGCAGCAGCCCTCGAGGCGCGCAGCGAGCACCCCATCGCCCGCGCTATTTTGGCGAGGGCAACAGAAAACGGCATTGCCGCACAACCGGCCGAGGCCGTCCAGGCCATCACGGGTCGCGGCATGACCGGCCGCGTCTCCGGTCGCGAAGTCTGGCTTGGGTCACGCCGCTACCTCGATGAACGCGCGGTCGGCTCACCGGCCATCCTGGAACGCGCCGACACACTTTCCGGCGCTGGCCGGACCATTGTCGCCGTTGGCGACGGCCAGGAAGTCTGGGGACTGATCGCTGTTGCCGATGCTGTGAGGGCTGAAGCCAAGGATATCGTCACCGCGCTGCATCGGGCGGGCGTGGAAAAAGTGGTGATGCTGACAGGCGACAATCGGGCCACCGCCGAGGCGATTGCCAAGCAGACCGGCATTGATGAAGTTCGCGCGGAACTTCTGCCCGGCGACAAGGTCACGGCCGTCGAGGACCTGGTTCGGCGCTATGGCGTCGTCGCCATGGTGGGTGACGGGGTCAATGACGCCCCTGCCATGGGCCGCGCCAATCTCGGCATTGCCATGGGCGCAATGGGGAGCGACGCAGCCATCGAAACGGCAGACGTCGCCCTGATGTCGGACGACCTCTCCAGACTTCCCTGGCTCGTGCGCCATTCACGAGCCACGCTCGCCGTCATTCGGCAGAATATCGCCTTCTCGATCGCCGTGAAGCTGTTGTTCACAGTGCTGACGGTGATCGGTCTCGCATCCCTTTGGGGCGCGATCGCCGCCGATGTTGGGGCCTCCCTGCTGGTCGTTCTCAACGGTTTGCGGCTCCTCAATCGGGAACAGCGCCAGAGAGATGGTGGCCCAGTCGGCGGCGCAAAGGTTCGAGCACAGGAGCGCCAGCATTCCACTGTGGCTCGCCCTGCAACTGCGCATTGAGCCAATAGCGGCCGCCCTGTATTGGGGCGGCCGCTGACGACAGAAATGCCGATCAGAACCCGAAGAACACAAGGAATCATCGTGGCCGAACGTCCCGCTAGAAATATCGCGATATGGGTTGGCGGCGCATTTGTGGCCGCGCTTCTTTTCGACGTTGCTACGAAGTGGTTGATCATAAATGCCGTCATGGTCCCGCCACGCGTGATCGAGGTTGTGCCCTTTTTCAACCTGACGCTCGGCTTCAACACCGGAGTCAGCTTCGGGATGTTCCAAGATGTCTTCCTCGAGCATCCGTTGGTGTTGGCCGGGATCAAAGTGGCGATCACGGTCGGTCTTCTCGTTTGGGCAATGCGGACCCGCAGGACCATTGAAGCAACGGCTCTCGGTTTGATCGCCGGCGGCGCCGCCGGCAACATCGTTGACCGCGTGCATCAAGGCGCGGTGACAGACTTTCTCGATTTTCACATAGGCAACTGGCATTGGCCGACCTTCAACATGGCGGATGTTGCAATCAGCATTGGCGTCGCGCTGCTCCTGGCTGGATCGCTTTTTTCGACCCAACCGGTGCTTCGCACGCAGGAGCCGCTTAGCAACGGGAAGCGCTGAGCATGGCGGCGCTGGAAATATCGTTGCTCGGGCTGGCGACAGCGGCCGCTGCCGGCGCTATCTCCTTCCTTTCACCCTGCGTCCTGCCGCTCGTGCCGGGCTACCTGTCCTATGTCGCTGGTGGCGCCGGCACGACCGGCAGCAGTGATGCGGTATCCCGGCTTCACATCTTCCGCCCTGCGCTGCTGTTCGTGCTCGGGTTCACGACCATATTCGTGCTGCTTGGAGTCAGCGCGATGGCCCTCGGCGGCCTTCTCCAACGCTTCCAGATGGAAACCAACCTGATCGGCGGAGCTCTGGTCATTGTCTTCGGTTTGGCGATGACGGGGCTCCTTCGCCTCCCGATACTCATGACCGACCGCCGATGGAACGGACCGCGCCAGGTCAATGGACCGGTCGGCGCCTTCCTGCTGGGTGTCGCCTTTGCCTTCGGCTGGACGCCCTGCATTGGCCCGGTATTGGGCTCCATCCTCACGGTAACCGCGACGTCATCAGGCAACGGCGCGATTCTTCTCGGAACTTACGGCCTCGGCCTCGGTGTGCCGTTTCTCCTCACGGCCCTCTTCATGGGAAACGCGGCAGCCGCATTGAAGCGCATGCGCCGCGTCGGTGCCGCGCTGAACATCGGCGGTGGTGCGGTCATGATCGGCGTCGGCGTTTTGATGATGACCGGGAGGTTGCAGGAGATCGCCATTTGGATGCTGATGACGTTTCCGATGCTGGGAGCGATCGGTTGAGGGACTCGCTGGCTGCCGCGAATTGCTGCGACTCGTCAGTCGGCTTCAGAACCCCCGCCGAACTTTGGCGCGTGATTCATCGGGGCGCGCCCGCGCCGCGCAACAACCGGGAGCCAGAATGACGGGAGCGTGTACTCAAGGCGTCGACACCGGATTCGTGGCGCTAGGCTATGGCAAGGTCGCCCTGCTCGGACTTGTCCAAGGCATCACCGAGTTGCTACCGATCTCTTCGACCGCCCATATGCGGATCGTGCCTGCGCTGCTCGGTTGGCAGGATCCTGGCTCAGCCTTTTCAGCCGCCATGCAGCTTGCAGCGCTTACTGCAGTCGTCAGTTATTTCTGGAGCGACGTGAGCCAACTAGCCACCAATTCGCTGCGTGCCGTCGCAAATCGGGATTTCCGAGATCGACACTTCCGCTTCTCGGTCGGAATTCTCCTTGCCACGATCCCGATCGGTATTGCCGGCCTTTCCTTGTCTGGAGCGTTGAACGCGTGCGGCTCGCCGCTTCGTACTCTCGAAGTCATCGGCTGGGCGTGCATCGTCATGGCTGTCCTCCTGGCGCTCGCGGAGATTTTTGCCCGGCACCGACGAACGCTTGAGAACACATCGGCCATCGATGCAATGATCGTGGGAATTGCTCAAATCGGAGCGCTGATTCCTGGCGTTTCGCGTTCAGGCTCGACTTTGACTGCGGCGCTCGCCCTCGGCCTGAAGCGAGATGAGGCGGCGCGGTTCTCATTCCTTCTTGGCCTGCCGGCAATCGCCCTGGCTGGCTTCAAGGAGCTCTGGGAACTCCACAAAGTGCAGCTTTCCGCCGACGGCTGGTCACTACTTCTTGTCGGGCTCGTCGTGGCTTCTATTTCCGCGTTCTGTGCGATTTGGGGGCTGATGCGCGTTCTCGAGCGTTTTTCCGCCTGGCCGTTTGTTATTTACCGAGGTGTTCTCGGTATCGTACTCATCTGGGCGGTTGCTTTGGGCTATTTCACTTGAGATGCAAAATATCGGAAACGTGTATGAGTGAAAAACAACAAGAAGAAGGTGAAATCGAGCTTGACGCGAGCAATGCCGCCGAACGCAGGACTCTTATCTGGGTTCTTGCCATAAACTTCTTGCAGGTGATCGTGGCCGGTGTCGTCGGCGTTATCGCAGACTCGACAGGTCTCTTGGGTGCCGCCCTGGATAATTTGGGAGATGCCGGCGTTTATGCCGTCAGCCTTTATGCCGTCGGCCGGACGATCGTGGCAAAGGTGCGAGTGGCGCGTCTTTCGGGTTTGCTTCTGATCGCCTTTGGACTTGCATTGTTCGTGGAGGTGCTTCGCCGTTTCTTCGTGGGTGCCGAGCCAATCGGCCTCGCCATGATCGTCACGGCTCTCGCCAATGCCGCGCTGAATGTAGTTTGCTTAAAACTGCTGCGGTCGCATCGGGATCGAGGTGTGCATCTCAAAGCGTCCTGGATCTTTACGACGAACGATATGCTGGCGAACGCCGGCATTGTCGCGTCGGGTGCCGCGGTCATGTTCTTCGCGTCCCCGCTGCCTGACCTAATCATCGGGTTGCTGGTTGGCGGCATCGTGCTCAAGGGTGGCTGGAATATCCTGAAGGAGGCGCACGATGCAATAGGTGATGGCTCGTCGCGGCCCAAGGGCCAGTCTAGTCCCGAGAACGACTGAAATAGTCGTAGTTTACAAAATGGTCTGTAGATTGGTTATGAGACGTGTCGACTCTTGATTCGGAGGAGTTCGGCATGTCTCAAAGCTATTATATTGGGCTGGATGTTTCCGCCCGAACAATCAATCTCTGCGTTGTCAACGCCGATGGGCAGGTAGCGCATGAACGAAAGCTTTCATCCAATCCGGAAGAGATTGCGCAGCATATCCTGTCGCTCCCGCTTCCAGTCGTCCGCGTCGGTCTCGAAGCAGGGATGCTGTCTCAGCACATTTATGGGCATTTAGCCGAAGCCGGCATTCCCATCGTGTGTGTAGAGACCCGGCACATGAAGGCGGCTCTCTCCGCGCAACTCAACAAGACCGACCGGCATGATGCGCGCGGAATCGCGCAGATGATGCGCGTCGGCCTCTTCAAACCCGTCCACGTCAAGACGCCGACAAGCCAGCGCCTTCGGACCGTCCTGACGGCCCGCCAACTCCTGCGAAACAAGCTCCAGGATGTTGAAAATGAAATCCGTGGTCTCATCCGAAACTTCGGATATCACCTCGGCAAAGAAGAGGCTCGTGTTTTCCTGTGCATGGCGGTCGGTCGTGGGCATGAAGCCCAATTTTAGTGAGGGTTTCCAAGGCTTCCATATGCACGGCCCTGAATTGCCGCTGCCCGGAGGCTCGATATGAGCGAGGGCGACAGCGATTTTCGGATCCGGCCTGGCCGCGTCAAAACCACGCGCGCACCGAAGGCGAAGAGCTTCCTCAATCGGGTACTGCGGGCCGCGAAGAAGGCTGGCCATACCGGTGCGCCGGCGTCCGGCAGACGCGCACCCGGCTATGGCCGCTCGACCTTCGGCCGGGGGCGCGGCAGTTTCAGCCGCAGCCGCCTGTACTCATCGACGCGCCGCGTCGTCGTCAAGGCGCGCGTTGTGCGTCATCAGGGCCGGTCCTTTCGGTCCGCGCCGCTGTCCGCGCATCTGTCCTACCTGAAGCGCGACGGCGTCAACCGGGACGGCGAGAAGGGCGTCATGTTCGATGCCGGCGTCGATCGCACCGACGATCTCGCCTTTGCCGACCGGTGCAAGGACGACCGGCACCATTTCCGCTTCATCGTCTCGCCTGAGGACGCCAGCGAGATGACCGACCTGAAGGCGTTCACGCGCGATCTTGCGAGCCAAATGGAAGCCGATCTGGGGACACGGCTCGACTGGGTCGCCGTCGATCACTGGAACACCGACAATCCGCACGTCCATCTGCTCGTGCGCGGTGTGGATGAGGCCGGCGCTGATCTCGTCATCTCGCGCGATTATATAAGCCGCGGCCTTCGGTCCCGCGCCGAGGATCTGGTGGCGATCGAGCTTGGGCCAAAACCCGAGCACGAAATTCGCAGCGCCCTGGAGAAGGAAGTCACCGCCGAGCGGTGGACCCGCCTCGATGTCGAGATCCGTAGCCATGCCGACGACGTCGGCGCCATCGACCTGCGCCCTGGATCAGACGGCCCGGCGGATTCCGAGATCCGCCGCCTGATGATCGGCCGTCTTCAGCGTCTGGAGAAGATGGGGCTCGCCACCTCGACTGGCTCCGGGGAGTGGATGGTCGGTCTGGAAGCCGAGCGGCATCTTCGCGATCTCGGCATGCGCGGTGACGTCATCAAGACCATGCACCGCGCCTTCACCGAGCGCGGCCAGGATCGGAGCGTCGCAGACTATGTGACCGACGGCGGCGCTGGCTCACCGATCATCGGGCGTCTGGTCGACAAGGGCCTGCATGATGAGCTGACCGGCGAAGCCTATGCCGTGATCGACGGCACCGACGGCCGCGCCCATCATGTCCGCTTCCGTGGCATCGAGGCCTTCGAACAGGCTCCCCCTGTCGGTGGCATCGTCGAGGTCCGCCGCTTCGGGTCGCCGGAGGAGCAGCGGCCGACACTCGTGCTCGCTACCCGTTCCGATCTGGATCTGCGCACACAGATCACCGCGCCGGGCGCCACCTGGATCGACCATCGTCTCGTGGAGCGCGAGCAGATGCCTCTCTCCATGGGTGGCTTCGGCCGCGAGGTGCGCGACGCCATGCAGGCCCGTGCCGAACATCTCGCTGACGAAGGGCTCGGTCGCCGCCAAGGCCAGCGCATCATGCTCCAGCGCGATCTTCTCAGCACGCTGCGCCGCCGCGACTTGGACGCCGTGGGCGAGAAGCTCTCGGCCGAGACGGGTCTGCCGCATGTGAAGGTCGCAGCCGGCGAGAATGTCTCGGGCACATATCGCCAGCGCCTGACGCTCTCCTCGGGCCGCTTCGCCATGATCGAAGGCGCGGGACCAGATGGGGGCCTCGGCTTCCAGCTCGTGCCCTGGTCGCGCGAGATCGAACGCAAGCTCGGCCAGCACATCACCGGCGTCGCTCGCGGCGGCGGCATCGAGTGGAGCCTCGGGCGCAAGCGCGATCTCGGTCTCTAGCCACCAACAAGAAAGGTTCACCACCCATGTCCGCGACCAAAATCCTGTGGGGCCAGATCATCATCGTCTTCCTGATCGTGCTGACCACGACCTGGGGCGCGACGCAGTATGTCGCCTGGCAGCTCGGCTTTCAGGCCCAGCTCGGAGCGCCCTGGTTCAGGCTCGCCGGCATGCCGGTCTATTTCCCGCCGGCCTTTTTCGCCTGGTGGTTCTCCTATGACGCCTATGCGCCGGAGATCTTCACACACGGCGCCTTCATCGCCGCCTCAGGCGGCTTCATCGCGATCGCGGTCGCCATCGGGATGTCGGTGTGGCGGGCGCGAGAAGCCAAGAATGTCGAGACCTATGGCTCGGCGCGCTGGGCCGCGAAGGAAGAGGTGAAGGCGGCCGGGCTGCTCGGCCCGGATGGCGTGGTACTTGGCAAGCTGGAGCGCGACTATCTCCGACATGATGGGCCCGAGCATGTGCTGTGCTTCGCGCCGACACGCTCCGGCAAGGGCGTCGGCCTGGTCGTGCCGTCGCTCTTAACCTGGCCGGGTTCGGCCATCGTCCACGACATCAAGGGCGAGAACTGGCAGCTCACCGCCGGCTTCCGGGCGAAGCACGGCCGCGTGCTGCTGTTCGATCCGACCAACCCGAAATCCGCCGCGTACAATCCGTTGCTCGAGGTGCGCCGCGGCGATTGGGAGGTCCGCGACGTCCAGAACGTCGCCGACGTGCTGGTCGACCCGGAAGGCTCGCTCGACAAGCGCAATCACTGGGAGAAGACCAGCCACTCGTTGCTGGTCGGTGCAATCCTGCATGTCCTGTACTCGGAGGCGGACAAGACGCTCGCCGGCGTCGCCGGCTTCCTGTCCGATCCGAAGCGGCCGATCGAGACGACACTGAAGGCGATGATGACGACGCCGCATCTCGGCGAAGCCGGGCCGCATCCCGTGGTCGCGTCCACGGCGCGCGAGCTCTTGAACAAATCCGACAACGAGCGCTCCGGTGTGCTCTCCACCGCCATGTCGTTTCTCGGCCTCTATCGCGATCCCGTCGTCGCCCAGGTGACGCGACGCTGCGACTGGCGCATCGCCGACCTGATCGCCGATCCGCGTCCGGCGACGCTCTACCTCGTGGTGCCGCCATCCGACATCTCGCGGACCAAGCCGCTCATCCGTCTTGTGCTGAACCAGATCGGCCGCCGTCTGACGGAGGACCTGCACGCCAAGGAGCGCAAGCATCGCGTACTGATGATGCTCGACGAGTTCCCGGCGCTCGGTCGCCTCGACTTCTTCGAGTCCGCACTCGCCTTCATGGCGGGCTATGGCATCAAGAGCTTTTTGATCGCGCAGTCGCTGAACCAGATCGAGAAGGCTTACGGGGCCAACAACTCGATCCTCGACAACTGCCATGTCCGAGTCAGCTTCGCGACCAACGACGAGCGGACGGCGAAGCGCGTCTCCGATGCGCTGGGCACCGCGACCGAGATGAAGGCCATGAAGAACTATGCCGGGCACCGGCTTTCGCCTTGGCTCGGCCACCTCATGGTTTCGCGCTCCGAAACCGCTCGCCCGCTGATGACCCCAGGCGAGGTGATGCAGCTTCCGCCGACCGAAGAAATCGTCATGATCGCTGGAACCGCGCCGATCCACGCGCAAAAGGCGCGCTATTATGAGGACGCCCGCTTCAAGGAGCGCGTGCTGTCGCCGCCCGATCCGCAGAAGTCCGGGCGACCCCCCCGCGCAGACGGATGGTCGGCTCTTGTCCCCCAGAAGCCAGATGCCGTGCTATTAGCCGAGATGGAAAAGGCGGAGGGCGATCCGGCCAATAGCGGCCTGCGCCGCGAACCCGAGCTTCCCGACCATGTCGCTATCGTCAAGGAGACGACCGACCAAGCTCCAACGGAGGAATTCGCGGCTCTGCTAGACGACGAGCCGGAAGATGTTGCGCGCCAGCGTCAGGCGCTGCGTCGCCAGATGACCGGGGTGGCGCGCCAGGTCTCCCTCGATCCCAATGACGGAATGGACCTGTAGGGGGATCGATGCGCGACCGTCTAAACCTCACCTTGCCCGTCGAGATGATCTCGCGGATCAACGAGCTGTCAGAGCGCAAGAAGATACCGCGATCGGCCATCGTCGAGGCGGCCGTGGCGTCGTTCCTGTCGCCCGACGCCGCCGATCGACGCGAGGCCGCCTTCACCCGCCGGATGGATCGGCTCTCGCGCCAGGCACAACGCATCGAGCGCGATCTCGGTGTCACGGCCGAAACGCTGGCGCTGTTCGTGCGCTTCTGGCTGACGATCACGCCGCCATTGCCGGGCGATGCGCAAGCGGCTGCGCAGATCAAGGGTCGCGAGCGATTTGAGGGTTTCGTCGAGACGCTCGGCAAAAGGCTCCAGAAGGGCCAGAGCTTTCTTCGCGAAATCCCGGACGATGTTGCCGGAAGGCCTCGCGACGAGGATTCGCCACCAGAGGACCGATAATGTCTGCCTGTAGCCAATCAAGTCCGAGCCGATTCCGCCGTTCTCCTGTATTTGCACGCTAGGCTACTACGACGATCTAATCTTGTTGAACCGGCCTGATTTCTGGCTCTTTTAATCTCCCCGATCCAGGGCGCGTGTTGTGCGCGCCCGCGAAAGAACGGGGACGACGTGGCGACAACTCACCAGAAATCCGAAGCGATCGTGCGGGGCGCGCGCATGTTGCGCACCGCCCTTGGCCCCGCGATCGCACGGTTCCTGGAAGATCCCGCGATCGTCGAGGTGATGCTCAACCCCGACGGGCGGCTCTGGATCGACCGACTGTCCGAAGGGCTTTCCGAGACGGGAGAGCGGCTCTCGCCCGCCGATGGCGAGCGCATCGTGCGCCTGGTCGCGCACCATGTCGGCGCCGAGGTCCATGCGGGTAGCCCGCGCGTCTCGGCCGAACTGCCCGAGACGGGAGAGCGGTTTGAAGGCCTGCTGCCGCCTGTCGTTTCGTCGCCCGCATTCGCAATTCGCAAGCCCGCGGTCGCCGTCTTTACTCTCGATGATTACGTCGCCGCCGGCATCATGACGAAGGCGCAATCCAAGGCGCTACGCGACGCCGTGGCGTCTCGGCAAAACATCCTAGTCGCTGGCGGCACCTCGACCGGCAAGACGACACTCACCAACGCGCTCCTGGCCGAAGTCGCCAAGACGGACGATCGCGTCGTCCTGATCGAGGACACGCGCGAGCTGCAATGCGCCGCACCCAACCTCGTGGCGCTCCGCACCAAGGACGGCGTGGTCTCGCTCTCCGATCTGGTGCGCTCCAGCCTACGGCTCCGCCCCGACCGGATCCCGATCGGCGAGGTCCGCGGCGCTGAAGCCCTCGACCTTTTGAAAGCCTGGGGCACCGGCCATCCGGGCGGCATCGGCACCATCCACGCCGGCACGGCGATCGGTGCAGTGCGCCGCCTCGAGCAACTCATCCAGGAAGCCGTCGTCACCGTCTCGCGCGCGCTGATCGCCGAGACCATCGATCTCGTCGCCGTCCTTTCCGGCCGTGGCGCCCAGCGACGCCTGACCGAACTCGCGCGTGTCGATGGGCTCGGCCCGACCGGCGACTACGCAATCACCCTCGCAGCATCCGAGCCATCGGGAGATCCAGCATGATCCATCATCCGCTCCGCATACGCCGTCACATCGCGACAGCGGCGTCCGTCACCCTTTTGTCGATCGTTTTGGCGCCCGCTGCGCACGCGTCGGGCTCATCCATGCCGTGGGAACAGCCGCTCCAGCAGATCCTCCAGTCGATTGAAGGCCCGGTGGCGAAGATTCTCGCGGTGATCATCATTATCGTCACCGGTCTGACGCTGGCGTTCGGTGATACGTCGGGTGGCTTCCGCCGACTGATCCAGATCGTCTTCGGCCTGTCGATCGCGTTCGCTGCCAGCTCGTTCTTCCTGTCGTTCTTCTCGTTCGGCGGTGGGGCGCTCGTCTGATGGCAGGTCCTGCCGATCATGCCGGCGAGGTGCCGGGCTTCTCTGTTCCGGTCCACCGGGCGCTGACCGAGCACATCCTGCTCGGCGGCGCCCCTCGCGCGATCGCGATCCTCAACGGCACACTGGCGGCGGCGCTCGGTCTCGGGCTGCGTCTCTGGCTGGTCGGCCTCGGCCTTTGGGCCATCGGCCACTTCGCCGCCGTCTGGGCGGCGAAACGCGATCCGCAGTTCGTCGATGTGGTGCGCCGCCATCTGCGCATCCCCGGCCACTTGGCGGTCTGAGGAGCGGCATCGATGTTGAACCTTGCTGAATATCGCAATCGCAACACCCGGCTTGCCGACTTCCTGCCTTGGGTCGCCCTGGTCGGCGAAGGCGTCGTTCTCAACAAGGACGGATCGTTCCAGCGCACAGCCCGCTTCCGCGGCCCCGATATGGATTCCGCCGTGCCGGCCGAACTGGTCGCCGTCGCCGGCCGCCTCAACAACGCCTTCCGGCGTCTCGGCTCCGGCTGGTCGATTTTCGTCGAAGCGCAGCGCCATGCCGCCGCTACCTATCCCTTCGGCATGTTTCCGGATTCAGCGTCGGGTCTGTTGGATGCCGAGCGCAAGGCCGACTTCGAGGAGGCGGGCACGCACTTCGAGTCCAGCTACTTCCTGACCTTCCTCTATCTACCGCCGGCCGAGGATGCCGCGCGCGCCGAGGCTTGGCTCTACGAAGGCCGCGAGCAGTCGGGCGTCGATGCCCATGAGATCCTGCGCGGCTTCATCGACCGCACCGATCGCGTGCTGCAGCTCGTCGAAGGTTTTATGCCCGAATGTGTCTGGCTCGACGACGGCGAGACGCTGACCTACCTCCACTCCTGCGTCTCGACCAAACGCCACCGCGTGCGCGTTCCCGAGACACCGATGTATCTCGATGCCCTGATCGCTGACCAGACGCTCACTGGCGGGTTGGAGCCGAGACTGGGCACCGCGCATGTGCGCGTGCTCACCGTCGTCGGCTTTCCGACAGCGACCACGCCCGGATTGCTCGACGATCTCAATCGACTCGCCTTTCCCTATCGTTGGTCCACCCGCGCAATCCTGCTCGACAAGACCGATGCGACCAAGCTGCTGACGAAGATTCGGCGGCAATGGTTCGCCAAGCGCAAGTCGATCGCCGCCATCCTGAAGGAGGTGATGACCAACGAGGCGTCCGTCCTGGTGGACACCGACGCTGCCAACAAGGCGGCGGACGCGGATCTCGCCCTCCAGGAACTCGGCGCAGACTATGCCGGTCAGGCCTATGTGACGGCGACCGTCACGGTCTGGGACGAAGATCCGCGCATCGCCGCCGAAAAGCTCCGACTGGTCGAGAAGATCGTCCAGGGCCGTGACTTCACGGCGATGCCCGAGACGATCAACGCGGTGGATGCCTGGCTCGGGTCGTTGCCCGGGCACGTCTACGCAAACGTGCGGCAACCGCCGATCTCCACGCTCAATCTCGCCCACATGATTCCGCTTTCGGCGGTGTGGGCGGGGCCGGAACGGGATGAGCACTTCGGGTCGCCCCCCTTGCTCTACGGCAAGACCGAGGGAAGTACCCCGTTCCGGTTTTCCCTTCATGTCGGCGATGTCGGCCACACGCTTGTCGTCGGCCCGACCGGCGCCGGCAAGTCAGTGCTGCTGGCGCTCATGGCGTTGCAGTTCCGCCGCTACGCCGGAGCCCAGGTTTTCGCCTTCGACTTCGGCGGCTCGATCCGCGCGGCGGCGCTCGCCATGCGCGGCGACTGGCACGATCTCGGCGGTGGCCTGACCGAGGCACCGGACACCTCCGTCTCGCTCCAGCCGCTGGCGGGAGTCCACGAGGTACAGGAGCGCGCCTGGGCCGCGGATTGGATCGCCGCGATCCTCCTGCGCGAGGGCGTTCCGATCACGCCCGACGTTAAGGAGCATCTCTGGTCGGCACTGACCTCATTGGCCTCCGCTCCCGTCAACGAGCGGACCATCACAGGCCTCGCCGTCCTCCTGCAATCGAACGACCTGAAACAGGCGCTGCGGCCCTATTGCGTCGGTGGCCCCTATGGCCGGCTGCTCGACGCTGAAGCCGAGTATCTGGGTGAAGCGTCGGTGCAGGCCTTCGAGACCGAGGGCCTGATCGGCACCGGCGCCGCGCCTGCCGTTCTCGCCTATCTGTTCCATCGCATCGAGGACCGGCTCGACGGACGGCCGACACTGCTCATTGTTGATGAAGGCTGGCTCGCCCTCGACGACGAGGGCTTCGCCGGCCAGCTCCGCGAGTGGCTGAAAACGCTGCGCAAAAAGAACGCCAGCGTCATCTTCGCCACGCAGTCGCTGTCGGACATCGACAATTCTGCCATCGCGCCGGCGATCATCGAAAGTTGCCCGACCCGCCTGCTGCTGCCGAACGAACGGGCAATCGAGCCGCAGATCACCGCGATCTATCGCCGCTTCGGTCTCAACGATCGCCAGATCGAGATTCTCGCCCGGGCCACGCCGAAGCGCGACTATTACTGCCAGTCACGGCGCGGCAACCGACTGTTCGAGCTGGGCCTGTCCGACGTCGCGTTGGCGCTCTGCGCCGCGTCCTCGAAGCAGCACCAGGCGCTGATCGCCGAAGTGTTCGCCCGGTCCGGCCGTGACGGCTTCCTGCACGAGTGGCTCGCCGAATGTTCGCTCGGCTGGGCGGCGGATGTCATCGCCGATCTCACCAACGTCATTCCTCAGACCGTCGTTCCCACCAGCCAGGAGGTATCGTCATGAACCGTTTTCGCTCCCGCACGCACGGCGCTCGGCTCGCCTTCTCCATCCTGGCGGCGCCGATAGCGCTGTCGCCGCTGCTGACCACGCCGGCGCACGCCATCATCGTCTACGATCCCACCAACTACGCGCAAAATGTCCTTCAGGCGGCCCGCGCGCTTGAGCAGATCAACAACCAGATCACCTCGTTGCAAAATCAAGCGACGATGCTGATCAACCAAGCCCGCAATCTCGCAAGTCTGCCCTTCTCATCGCTCCAGCAGCTTCAGCAATCCGTCCAGCGAACGCAACAGCTCCTCACCCAAGCGCAGAACATCGCCTACAGCGTCCAAGATATCGACAAGGCATTCCAGACCAAATACGGCAACATCTCACTATCAGCATCTGACCAACAGCTTGTCGCTGACGCGCGTTCGCGCTGGCAGAACACGGTCGGAGGCCTGCAGGACTCCATGCGCGTCCAGGCCGGCGTCGTCGGCAACATCGACAGCAACCGGACACAGATGTCGGCGCTGGTCGGTCAAAGCCAGGGCGCGACCGGCGCCCTTCAGGCGACGCAGGCCGGCAACCAGCTCCTCGCGCTGCAGGCGCAGCAACTCGCCGACCTCACGGCCGTCGTCGCCGCCAATGGCCGGGCGCAGGCGCTCCAGTCCGCCGAGCAAGCCACGGCGGCCGAACAGGGCCGCGAGCAGCGCCGTCGTTTCCTTACCCCCGGCTCCGGCTATCAGCCCGGCAACGCCCGGATGTTCCAGAGCGGCAACTGAGGGTGCGATCATGGATGGAAAGATGTTCGCTCGCCTCGGCGCCATCGTCTTCATCGCCGTGGCAGTGACGGCCACGGCGGTCGAGATGACCCGACACGAGGACGCGCCGATCTATCGAAGTGTCGATCGCCCCGGTGACGAGGCCGCCGATCCTCTGCGGGCCGAACTCATCCGCTGCGCAGGGATCGGCGAGGCCGGTCCGCGCGACCCATCCTGTCTGCGCGCCTGGGCCGAGAACCGTCGCCGCTTCCTGGCTCCCGGATCTCGCCCCGCCGAGCGGTTGCCCGACGCGCCGCAGTCGCCGCACCCGACGGCGACCGCCGTTCCGCTTCAACCCGAAGAAGTCAGGTAACATCATGGGCGGCACCGGCGTCATCGACCACTTCCTGGAGGTCTTCACCCGCTACATCGATACAGGCTTTGGGCTGCTGAGCGGTGAAGTCGCGTTCATCGCCACGACGCTGATCGTCATCGACGTGACGCTCGCCGCCCTGTTCTGGAGCTGGGGTGCCGACGACGACATCATTGCGCGGCTGGTGAAGAAGACCCTGTTCGTCGGGGTGTTCGCCTACATCATCGGCAACTGGAACAATCTCGCCCGCATCGTTTTCGAGAGTTTCGCCGGGCTCGGTCTGAAGGCGAGCGGCACCGGCTTCACGACCGCCGATTTGCTGCGTCCCGGCAAGGTGGCGCAAACCGGGCTCGATGCTGGTCGGCCGCTCCTCGATTCTATCTCCGGCCTGATGGGCTATTGGAGCTTCTTCGAGAATTTCATCCAAATCGCCTGCATGTTCTTCGCTTGGGCACTGGTGCTACTCGCCTTCTTCATCCTCGCTATCCAGCTCTTCGTGACGCTCATAGAGTTCAAGCTGACGACGCTCGCTGGCTTTGTTCTCATTCCCTTTGGCCTCTTCGGCAAATCCGCCTTCATGGCGGAGCGGGTCCTCGGCAACGTCATCTCGTCCGGCATCAAGGTGCTCGTGCTCGCCGTCATCATCGGTATCGGCTCCACCTTGTTCTCAGAATTCACCGCTGGCTTCGGTGGCGCGACACCGACGATCGACCAGGCCATGGCGATCGTGCTCGCAGCGCTCTCGCTGCTGGGCCTCGGCATCTTCGGTCCCGGCGTCGCCAACGGCCTCGTCTCCGGTGGACCGCAGCTCGGCGCGGGCGCGGCGATCGGCACCGGCCTTGCCGCCGGGGGCATGGTCGCCGCCGGCGCCGCCACCGTGGGAGCTGTTGCTTCCGGAGGTGCTGCCGCGATCGGTGGCGCGGCCGCCGCCGCGCGCGGCGGAGCCGCTATCGCAGGTGGAGCGTCCAGCGCCTACAGCCTCGGCGCGGCTGGCCAGTCCGGTGCGGCGGGTGTCGCTTCCGGCCTCGGTGGCGTTGCCCGCGCCGGCGCGTCCGCTGCAGCCTCTCCGCTGAAACGCGCCGCGTCGCGTACGGCAGACAGTATGAAGTCGAGCTTTTCCGCCGGCGCCAAGTCCGCCTTCGAGGCAACCGGCGGCTCTTCGACCGCAGGCACGATCGGCGGCGACACCGAGACGGCTAACGACTCCTCTACCAGTCAGAGCGCGTCTTCCCGTCAGGGGCCGCCCGACTGGGCCAAGCGCATGAAGCGCTCTCAGAACATCACGCACGGCGTCCAGGCCGCCGCGCATGCCGTCCGCTCCGGCGACAGCCATGGCGGCGGCTCTTCCATCAACCTATCCGAAAGCGAACGCTGATGAGCCTCTTCAAACGACCGGCAACCCACTATGGCAAATCACCCGGGCCCGAGACGCCCTACCAGCGCGCCGGCCAGGTCTGGGACGAACGCATCGGCTCGGCCCGTGTGCAGGCGAAGAACTGGCGTTGGATGGCGTTCGGCTCGCTGATCCTCTCGGCCGGCTTCGCTTCGGCGCTGGTCTGGCAGTCGGCGCGCGGAACGATCGTGCCCTGGGTGGTGCAGATCGATCGCCTCGGGCAGGCGCAAGCCGTCGCGCCCGCCACCGCCGACTATCAACCGACCGATCCGCAGATGGCCTGGCATCTCGCCCGCTTCATCGAGCAGGTTCGCTCGATCCCGGCCGACGCCATCATTGTGCGGCAGAACTGGCTGCGCGCCTATGAGTTCACGACCTCTGCTGGCGCGATGGCGCTCAACGACTATGCCCGCGCCAACGACCCCTTCACCAAGGTCGGCAAGCAGCAGATCTCGGTCGATGTCTCGTCGGTCATCCGCGCGTCGCCCACGAGTTTCCGCGTCGCCTGGGTCGAGCGCCGCTATCAGGACGGCGCGCTTGCCGAGACATCACGCTGGACTGCCATCCTCACCATCGTCGTGCAGCCGCCGCGCGACGCCGAAAAACTCCGGGCCAATCCACTCGGAATCTACGTCAACGCCATCAATTGGTCACGGGAGTTGGGACAATGAAGTCGTCTTTCCGTAAAGCCGGAAACCCGGCTTCACATACATCCGCATCGTCGGTTTTGCGCAAAGCCGGGTTGCCGCTCATTCTCCTCGCGACAACCGCACTCGCCGGCTGCGCCACGACGCAGAAACCGCCCGAGATCAGCTATGACGACGCCGCGCCGGCCGTGCAGACGGTCGATCCGCCGGCGCCGGTCACCGTGGTCGAACTTCCCCGGCCACTGCCGCTACCCGGCCAGATGAAGCCGGTCGAGACGACGCGGAGCGCGCCTGAGGCGTCCGATCCGACAGCGCGGGTCAACCAGGCCAACGCCGCTGCTCGCATTCAGCCAGTACGCAACGGCTTCATCAACTCGATGCAGGTCTATCCGTTCACACAAGGCGCACTGTATCAGGTCTACACCGCCGTCGGGCAGATCACCGACATCGCGCTCCAGCCCGGCGAGCAGCTCGTCGGCTCCGGTCCCGTCGCCGCGGGCGACACCGTGCGCTGGATCATCGGTGACACCGAAAGCGGAACGGGCGCGACGCGACAGATCCATATTTTGGTGAAACCGACCCGCGCCGAGCTGATGACCAACCTGGTCATCAACACCAACTTGCGCACCTACTACATGGAGCTGCGCTCGACCGAGCGGACATATATGGCGTCCGTCTCCTGGCAGTATCCGCAGGATCAGCTCATCGCGCTGCGCCGTCAGAACACCGAGGCCCAAGCAGTCCAGCCAGTCGCCACCGGCATCGACATTTCCCGCGTCAATTTCCGCTACGAGATCGACGGCGACCGCGCGCCGTGGCGACCGCTCCGCGCCTTCGATGATGGCCGCCAGGTGTTCATCGAATTTCCGCGCGGCATTGGTCAGGGAGAGATCCCGCCGCTCTTCGTCGTCGGCCCTGAAGGCAACACGTCCGAGTTGGTGAACTACCGGGTTCGCGGAAACCACATGATTGTCGATCGCCTGTTCGCCGCCGCCGAGCTGCGCTTCGGCGCGGGCGACCGCCAGAAGCGCGTGCGCATCACCCGCACCGACGGGAGGCCGGCATCGTGAGCGACATCGATCCCCGGAAAGAGGAAGGGCCTGAGCCGGAAAACGTCGAGCAACCCCTGACCGGCGAACCGGCGGCGCCAATGCGGCTGCGCGCCGAGGCGCCGCGTGTCACGCGCTTGTCGAGGAAGGTGTTGGCCGGTCTCGGTCTCGTCGCCAGCGTCGGGATCGGCGGCGCACTGATCTACGCTCTCCAGACCCGCGACGGCGGCCGCGCGAATGAGGAGCTATATTCGACCGACAATCGGGCGACCGCCGATGGCCTTGCCGGCCTGCCGCGTGATTATACGGGGCCGGTGTTGGGTCCTCCGCTGCCCGGCGACCTTGGCCGTCCCATCCTCGACGCGCAGAACCGGGGCCAACCCGTCCCGGTTCCTGGCATGGCGACACCCACCCCCGGCCTCAACGCCGAGGAACAGCGCCGGCTTCAGGAGCTAGAAGCGGCACGGACGGCACGACTGTTCGCCTCGACCGAGACACGACCGACGTCCACGCCGACAGCGACATCACCAAGCGGGACGCCGCCCGCAAATGCCCAATTGCCTCTGCCCGATCTAACACGCCTCGGCCTTGCGCCGCAGCCGGCCACGCCGACCGCGCAGGATCGCCAACTCGCTTTCCTCAACGCTGCCGCCGATCGGCGGACTGTCTCCCCGGACCGCGTCATGGCGCCGGCATCGCCCAACATTCTTCAGGGCGGCGCGGTGATCTCGGCCGCGCTGATTACCGGCATCCGCTCCGATCTGCCCGGCCAGATCACTGCTCAGGTCACTGAGAACATCTATGACAGCCCGACCGGCCGCATCCTGCTTGTGCCCCAAGGCACCAGATTGATCGGCCAGTACGATAACGGCGTGGGCTTCGGCCAGCGCCGCGTGCTGCTGGTCTGGAACCGGCTCATCATGCCGAACGGACGCTCGATCGTACTGGAACGCCAACCAGGCACCGACTCCGAGGGATATGCCGGCCTAGAGGATGGTGTCGACTATCACTGGGGCGAACTGTTCAAGGCCGCCGCGCTCTCCACCATCCTTAGCGTCGGTGCAGAGGCAGGATCGTCTGGCCAAGACAGCGACATCGTGCGGGCGCTGCGTCAAGGCGCATCGGACAGCGTCAATCAGACCGGTCAGCAGATCGTTAGCCGCCAGCTCAACATTGCGCCGACGCTCACCATTCGACCTGGATACCCGGTCCGCGTGATCGTCACCCGCGATCTGGTGCTCGAACCCTACGGAGGCTGACGTGGCGAAGTTGAAACTCGGCCCGATCACCGATGACAAGCCGGTCAAGGTCTCGCTCGAACTGCCGGCCACGGTTCACCGCGATCTCGTGGCCTATGCCCAGGTACTCGCCCGCGAGACAGGAAGATCCGTGGGCGATCCGGTGAAGCTGATTTCGCCGATGATCGAGCGATTCATGGCGACCGACCGAGGTTTCGCGAAGGCGCGACGCGACGGCGAACGCAGGCGCCCGTCCGCTAGCTCAGGCTCGACGTCGCAGAATTAGCGATCAGTCCCGGCACTGTGACGGCGCTTGATCGTCGCGACATTGTCCTGGCCAGGCTCAGCAACCGCCGTAGAGCCGGATTGTCATTGTGCGGCGACCAAATCGCGCAGAACGGCAGAATCTCTTCGCTGAGTGGGCGGTAGATGACTCCGGGAAAGCGCGCCGCGATAGTCGCTTCGCTGGTCAGCGTGAGGCCCTGACCCATGGCGACGAGATTCATGAGGTTGTCTCGACCGACACGGTAGCGTTCGACGTTGGGGCGATGCCCAAGGTCAGCGAGGTGCTTCACCAGGTAGTCGTGGATCTCCGGACCCGGGTCGGTCTCACTGACGATGAAGTGTCGGTCTCGCAGGTCCGTCCAAGAAATCTCGCGCTTCCGAGACAGGACGTCATCGCTCGGCAATGCTACGAAGACACGTTCATTCCAAAGATGCGCCAGATCGCACCCGTCCGCGACCGGCTCACCGGTAAGGAAGGCGACATCCAAGTGATGCCGTTGAATCGCGGCAATGTGGCCGGAGGGCCCGCCTTCAATCAGATCGGGGCGGATGGTTGGGTTTGCCGTAGCATAGGCGCGGAGGAGATCGGCGAGAAAGCCGGATGCGAGCGACGAAAATATCCCGATGCGCACGGTGCCCGCTTCGCCGCGCCCAAACGAACCAACGTCCATGGCGGCATGACCGATCTGAGCGATGGCCTTGCGAGCGCGGACGAGAAATCTCTGGCCGGCTTGCGTGAGATGCACACCACCATGGTGGCGAATGAATAGAGCCGCTCCTAGTTCATCTTCCAGATCCCGAATACGCCGGCTGATGGCGGACTCCTGAATCTTAAGCGCCTTCGCTGCGCGTCGAAAGCTCCCGCTCTCTGCAGCGGCAACAACGTAGCGAAGATGGCGCAGCTCGATTGTCAGCGAACCACCTTCCTCGACTTAGAAGGTGGTTGCGACTCTTCATCCGACACTGGGCCGGGCACTGTCAGAACTGGACCAAAGATCGCGCTGCCGACTTCCAGGGCCTCTTCCATCACCAACGTGACGCCGTGCCGGGATGGCGTCTGCTGATCAAGCCAACGCCGCAATTGCTCTTCCGAACAAAAGAAGGCGATCGACGGGCAACAAGAGTTTGCCGCCGCACCTCCTTCATAGGCAAAGTCGTACCAGACTACGGCGCCAGCGGGAGACACGTTACGCAAGGTACGACCCTCATCGCCTGTCGTCACCCGGACGCTTCTACCACTTAGCCGGCAGCGGGACTCGACCGTGACGTCGCTGCGATACATCCTAGCGACCCCGAGCGCGTCGATGGCGCAGAGGCTGTTCAAGGTGTGGCTCTTCAGTGCGACGTGGTGACCTGTCTGTGTCTCCGTGAAAGGGTAGGCATAGCGGATCGCGTCCGTGCCGGGTTCAAGGCCCACGAGATCGCGCAGTTGCAGCTTGTGCAGAACGACGCGCACGCGTTCCTCTGGGATGTCCGAGCAGGCGGCGATCTCGCTGGCGCGAGGCGGCCGACCGTTTTCGGCGTAGAGGCCGAGGGCCATCCGCCACACCAGATCCTCATTCGGTTCGAGCGCTTGCGACCACTTGTCCAGAAGTCCCGCCCGCGCCGCCATGCACCCGCTAAGCGCATGCCGCGCGGCCGGCGTGGTGACGGCCGACCAGTCCGGGCGGCATACGCCCGGCCTGATCTCGACACTGAACTCTTCCGATGTTGTCGCGTCGATCGCCATCACGTCATCCTCGACTGATTGCCCGGCCAATCGTCAGCCGGCGCAACAGGACAGCATCTTGACATCCCGGTCGAACGTCTGCGCAGCAAGTTTGAGGCCCTCGACCGTGGTCAGATAGGGAAAAATCATCTCCACGAGGTCATCAATCGTCAGACCGCACCGAATTGCCATCGCCGCCGTCTGGATGCTGTCCGCGCCCTCAGGCGCAAGGATATGTGCTCCAAGCAGCTTGCGGGTGACGCCATCCGCCACAAGCTTGATCAGCCCGCGTGTGTCCCGGGCGGCAAGCGCGCGAGGCAGGTTATCGAGTGAAAGCACCGAAGTACGGACGTTGTGCCCGACGGCGCGCGCCTGCGCCTCCGTAAGCCCGACGCTTCCGACCTGCGGATCGGTGAAGACCACGGCGGGCATCGCCGCGTTATCGTAGCGCAGGCTGTCGCCATTCAGCGCGTTCTTCGCCGCGAGCTTCGCGCCGTAGGCCGCCATGTAGACGAATTGGTCCTTGCCCGTCACATCGCCGGCCGCGTAGACGCCCACTTTGGAGGTGCGCATCCGGTCGTCGACCACGATGGCGCCCACGGGCGTCCGGGCGATACCAGCTCGTTCAAGGCCAAGGCTTTCGGTGTTCGGGGCGCGACCGGTCGCGACGAGGACCCGCTCGGCCGCAAGCGTCTCCGCGTGTCCGTCCCGAACCACCGTGAGGGCGACGCCATCCTCCGTCCGACGGATCGACTCGTAGGTCAGACCGCCGACGATCTTGATACCCTCGTCGGCGAGATAGCCGGCGAGAGCCGCCCCGATCTCAGGCTCCGCTTCCGGCAGGAGGCGGCTGCGGAAGACTAGCGTCACCTCGACCCCCACTCGAGCGAAGGTTTGCGCCAGCTCAGCGCCGATGTAGCCGCCGCCGAGCACGATCATCGAGCGTGGCAGCGCGGTCAGCTCCAGCGCCGTGGTGCTATCGAGGATTGAGATGTCCGTTATGCCCGGGATCGCTGGCAACGCAGGCCGGGTCCCGGTGGCGATGATGATACGATCCGCCGCGAAGCTCTTGCCACCGGCTTCGACGCCGCCATCGATGAGGCGGGCACGGCCTTCATGATATGCGACGCTGTTATAAGATGGCAGGAGATCGGCGTACTTCGCCTGACGCAGACCCGCGACCAGTTCATCCTTTTGGGCGACCTGCGCACCCCAGTCTGCCACCCGCGCCTGCGCGGCGATCCCGGCAAACCTGGGTGCGGCGTTGGCGTGGTGCACCGCTTCTGCGGCCCGGATAAGGGCCTTCGACGGGACGCAGCCGACATTGACGCACGTCCCTCCGATCGTGCCGTGGCCGATCAACGCAACTTGCGCCCCCTGTTCGGCCGCCGTGATCGCGGCCGAGAACCCGGCCGAGCCGGCGCCGACGACGATGAGGTCGTAGCGGCCGTTCCCGTTCTTTGCGCTCGGAGCGCAGCAATCACTCATGACTTGAACTTTCCTGTGTTCTTATCCGTCTCACAGCAGTCGATGACGGCCGGGGTAGATGCGTTGCGTCGGTAGAGCCCGATCCCGACCAGCCCGAGCGAGGCGACAAGAACCGGAATCAGGACATAATCGGCTTTGCCCGCGAGCGCCGAAAGCCCGATCGCTGCTAGCGCAAGCCAAGGATTGGAGTCGCGCAGCAGAGCGCCGCCACAACCGCCCCAATGATGCCGGTTCGAAAAAGGGCGCGACTATTCACGTCATCAGCCTTTTGTCGCGCGCGCCGGATATCCAGCATTGGTCGACGCCGCAATGAGCGTCGCGACATTAGTGACTGCATCGTCGAAGGTGACCGTCGCCACGGCGGGCGACGTTCCATTCGCCTCCTGGACCATTACTGCCTTTACGCCCGAGACGCGGGAGAGCGTTTTCTTGACAATCGGGGCACAGAGTTCGCACGTCGCGTTATCGACGTTTAGGACAATGGTTCTTTCGGCGGCTTGGGCCGCGAAAGGCGAAAGCATGACAATAAGTGCAGTCGCTGCGAGGATACGTCGGAACATAGATTTTCTCCTTCAGGTTAAGCGGTCGGTCAGAGGAACAAGGGCGCCAGTTTCGGGAAGCCGAGTGCGACGATAACGAGCACAGTAGCCGTCCAAAGCCCGATCTTTGCGATGCGACTCGAGCTGGGTTTGGCGCAGTAGGAGCCTTCGGCGCAGGCGACTCTAGGCTTCCGGTAAACGAGATAGAATCCGTAGCCTAGGAAACCGATCGTCACGGCGGCGAAGATGGGCTGATAGGGCTCGAGGGCCGTCAGGTTGCTAATCCAGGCGCCGCTGATTCCCAACGTGAACAAGGCGAAAGGTACCACGCAGCAGCTAGACGCAAGGATCGCACCGATGACCCCACCAGCTGCAAGCCACCCCTGCGTCTTAACCTTTCCCGCATCCGGCGAGTCGACCGGTTTGGTACTGATATCGCTCATGAAAAAAGCCCTTCAATTTGAGTCGAGCATACGATAAGGTCTGTAGTGACTACAGGCTCAAGAGGTTTTTTTTGGCGATGACGGATCGCGCGATCGGACGGGGTTTCAAACGTGGTGAGTTAGCGCGTCGGACCGGGTCTAATTTAGAGACAGTCCGCTACTACGAAAAAATTGGGCTTATTCCCGAGCCGCCGCGCAGCGCCAACGACTACCGCATTTATGACGAAGCCCATGTCCGGCGCCTCCGCTTCGTCATGCGTGGACGCGAACTCGGTTTCAGCATCGAGGAAATCCGCGGCCTTTTGGAGTTGGTCGACGGCGGCAAACAGACGTGCGGGGAGGTCAAAGAGCGCACCGAGCACCACCTCAGTGATGTTCGCGCAAAGATCGCAGACCTCAGGCGGATCGAAAAAATTCTAGCCCAAACCGCCGCACAGTGTTCGGGTGACGCCGTTCCGGAATGCCCGATCCTCGATGCGCTTTCGTCATATCCAGACGTTGGCGATGCGGGGCACCGTTGAGGCCGCGGAAATTGTCGGCCGTTTCGCCGTTGGAGCCTGGTTGCGGCTGCGAAAGTCAGCTCGGTAATGCGCCCACGACGAATAAGTAGGAGAGACGAATGGCGAACCAATTCGACCTTGTAGTCATAGGAACCGGCACGGCAGCCATGGTCGCCGCGATGCGCGTGCGCGCAGCGGGCTGGAGCGTGGCTGTCATCGACCACCGGCCTTTCGGCGGCACCTGCGCCCTGCGGGGCTGCGACCCGAAAAAGATGCTTGTCGGCGGCGCCTCGGCTGTCGACCATGTCCGGCGCATGAGCGGCAATGGCGTTGCCGGCGACGTCCATATCGCCTGGCCCGAATTGATCGCCTTCAAGCGCACCTTCACCGACCCGGTCCCCGAAAAGCACGAACATCGTTACAAAGAAAAGGGCATCCATAGCTATCATGGTCATGCGCGCTTCGTAGGCCAGAACAGTCTGACAGTGGGTGGTGAGAGCCTTGAAGCCCGTCACGTTCTGATTGCTGCGGGCGCCGAGCCGATAAAGCTGCACATTCCCGGTGAAGAGTATTTCGCCACCAATGAGGATTTTCTGGCAATGGAGCGGCTGCCCCAACGCATCGTATTGGTCGGCGGCGGCTATATAGCGTCAGAATTCTCCCACATCGCCGCTCGCGCAGGCGCGCAAGTGACCATTCTTCAACGTGGCGAGCGGATGCTTACGCACTTTGATCCTGACCTTGTCGGCTGGCTCATGGACAAATTCGCCGAGATCGGGGTCGATGTGCGCCTGCGGACCACCGTAGAGGCGATTGAGAAGAACGGAGCGGGCTTTGTCGTCCACACCTCATCAGAAGGTGGAGGCGCAATCTTTGAGGCCGACCTCGTTGTTCATGCGGCCGGCCGGGCACCCTCGCTGGACGGGCTTGATCTTGAGGTCGGCGGCATCGCCACGGAGAACGGCCGGCTCAAGCTGAATGAGCACCTGCAGAGCGTCTCCAACCCAGCCGTGTACGCCGCCGGCGATGCGGCACAAAAGGGGCCTCCGCTCACTCCTGTCTCTAGCCACGACGCCAAGATGGTCGCCGCTAACCTTCTGGAGGGTAATCGGCATACACCCGACTATCGCGGTGTGCCGAGCGTGGCCTTCACGATCCCGCCGATCGCTGCTGTCGGACTGAGCGAGGACGAAGCACGTCAGCAGGGCCTGAAATTCCAGACCAAGTCCCAGAAGGCGTCCGACTGGTTTACTGCCCGCCAGGCCGCAGAGAAGACCTATGGCTTCAAGGTGATAGTGGAGGACGACACCGGGCGTATCCTAGGCGCACATCTTGTCGGACCGCACGCCGATGAAGTGATCAATCTGTTTGCCCTTGCGATCCGCCACGACCTAACGGCCGACAATCTGAAGACGACGATGTTCGCGTATCCCACCGGCGCCTCGGATATCGGCTACATGCTCTGAATGCCTTTGCGTCTTCTGTAATCATCGAGGACGGACGCATCTGGCTCTATTACTCATTGAAGGACGCCGAACCGGCACACGCGGAGCTTCGATGTAGCTAGACGCTTCGTCGGCGATGCGCCAAACCAAGAGCGCGGGCGCACACATGGCGAAGCTCGTGGGCCAGCCAATCGGATCAAACTTCCGTATTGACCCTGTATTTAGTACAGGGTGTAGCAGTCCTAATGTGATGATCGTCAATGTGAACCAACGAGCAGCGCCGCACAGATGGCTTGGCGGCGCCACCAGCGCGGAAAGTGAGGTCTCGTGAACGAAAAGCCAGCAGCCGGGCTTGTGACCGCGATTGTCGTCGCGCCATTGGTCGCGCTTTGCTGCCTTGGGCCGCTTTTTATCGGCTCGGCAGTAGGTGGTGTCGTGAGCTGGCTTAGCGGACAGGGTCTTGCATTGACCGCCGTGCTGGCATTCTTGGCCGCAGCCATCGGCTACGCCGTGATGCGTTGGCGCAGGGCTTCATCCAATCGAGTGAATGCCGGCCCGACTTGCGCATGCGATGTATCTGAGGTGCGGCAGGACGTCGAGCTTGATGTCGTCAAGCCTGCGACCGAACGGCAGACCCGTTAATCGCAAGGATTCGGGCGGTCCGCAGCGCACGGTGGCGATCGCTCAGGCCGGACGATCATCCGTAGAACTTGTACGTCCCAATCAAGAAATGCCAATGCGCTGGAAGATCAGCGACCTGACCCATTAAGAGCGGACCCTGCGGAGATGATCGAAGAATGCTCGGACCTGTTGCCAGGGTTCAATGAGGACGGGCTCATTCCCGCTGTCGCGACAGACCTCGCGAGTGGAGTGGTGCTGATGCTAGCGTGGATGAATGCGGAGGCGTTGAACAAGACGATCGAGACCGGCCAGGCCTGGTACTGGAGCCGGTCCCGCCAGCGTCTCTGGCATAAGGGCGCGACCAGCGGGCAGATCCAACAGGTCGAAGAACTGCGCATCGACTGTGATCAGGACGCGGTCTGGCTCAAGGTGCGCGTCGCGGGCAACGGCGGCTGTTGTCACACCGGCCGGACCAGTTGTTTCTATCGCCGAATCGTGACCGGGTCGGAGGGCCAGACGCTCCAACGGCTAGCCCCGCTTGTTGACGGTGACGATGTGTATGGGTGAGCCGGGATCATCCTCGATCACGCGACGCAGGTTCCCGATGACGACCGCGACGCAGTTCGGACTGACGGTGCGCCCCTGCCAAACTAAAGAGATGAGTTCTTCCTTGCCGGCGACACGACCCCTGTGCTCGCAAAGAAGAGCCAGCGTCCGGGCAGCACGGTTCTCGAGTCGTCGTTCCTCCCCGCCGCTGCGCACCACGGCTTCGCTTACATCGAAGCTCCAGCGTCCAATGGTTTCAGTTGCTGGCATCGCCGAAATCATAGGCGGCTGCCGTCAGTTCAGCAATGAAGCTGGGAACCGCCGATAGCGACCAGGCGGTGACATATTTGAGTGGCTAAGCCCGCCACGATTCGAACGTGTGGCCTCCATTTTCGGAGAGCAACACTAAGTGATGGTGCGGGTGGCCGGGGTCGAACCGGCACTCCTCTCGGAACTGGATTTTGAAGTGAATCGCGGGTTCCACCGGATTGAAATTCCACGGTTGGCGCCGGTTCGAACAAGAGCCGAAGGGTCCGCCGACGCTCCCAGACGACACTTGCCCGTTGAGACCACCCGTCCGATTTACACGCTATAGCCCGATATTACCGCACACGTTCACGCGCGGGCTTCAAAGCGGAAGATCTATCGCCTTCTATCTCCACAAGAGCAAAGAAGTGGAGATACCGTATGAGCGCTGCCCCACATGTCGCCCGAAGAACAATTCGCCGGCAGCAGTTACGAGAGATCGTGCCGCTTGCCGACAGCACGATCTACGACATGGAGCAGCGAGGAGAATTCCCGCAGCGCTTCTATCTCACCTCACGCTGCGTCGTCTGGGACTTGGCAGAGGTCGAAGCCTGGCTCGACGCTCGGCGCCATGCCTCTCGCGCAAATGCCGTCAAACGTGCTCCAAGCCCCGACGTGAGGCTGCGCCGTTCGCGGCCCGTCAAACACTAGGCTCCAACTCAAGCAACTCCATCGTGGCCGGGAGCAGCATCGGACGATACTTCTGACCCAAAACCCACGCGTCCAACAGGTTGGACCACTCCTGCATCATATGGCGGCGTTGATGCTCGTACTCCGCCTTGTTGTAGACGCCACGCGACGACCTTCCGTCCTCATGCGCCAAGCACTTCTCGATCCAATCGCTATTGAAGCCCAGCTCATTCAGCAGGGTAGAACCTGTGCGCCGCAGATCGTGAACAGTGAACGGTTCGAGCGGCAGCCCCTCTTTTTTTGCCCTGACGACGACCGCGGTCGTGATCCGATTGAATGTCGCCCGCGACATCGGTGCGTCAGCGTCGTATCGCGAAGGAAGGACATAGCGCGAATTGCCCGCACAGGTTTTTAGCGCGATGAAGATGTCGATGGCCTGCTGCGACAGGTAGACGTTGTGTGCCTTCGACCGCTTCATTCGCTCTTTTGGGATCGACCAGACGGAGTTCTCAAAATCGACTTCATCCCACGTCGCATCCTGTAGCTCGCTTTTCCTGACCATCGTCAGAAGGAAGAGCTTCATTCCCAACCGTATGGTCGGCAGCGTTGGCACATGCTCGAGCTGCCCGAGCATGACGCGGATTTCCCCAGGGGACAGCGAACGGTCCTTCGGCACGAAGGTCGCGATAGACGCGGGCCCAACTTCATCCGCCGGATTGGCGACCTTCTCGCCATGCAGGATCGCGAACGCAAAGATCAGCTTCACAATATCCCGCACATGGACGGCCGTGGCTGGAGCACCGCGCTCCTTCACTTTCCCGCACATCACGCGGAGATCGTCTGGCGCAATCTCCGTCAGAAGCCTGTTTCGAAACGTTGGTAGGATGTCGCGCTCGTAGATCGAGCGCCGCATCGCACGCGTGCTATCAGCCATGCGCGACTCTTGGAACCATTTCTCGCCGAACTCGCCGAACCTCTTTGCCTCCTTCAGTCGCCGCTTGTCGTGCTGCTTCTCCTGGGCCGGAGACCGCCCCTCTGAAATGGCCCGCTTGGCATCGATCAGCTTTTCCCGAGCGCGCGCCAGCGAAAGGCCTTCCGGCCCGTACCGACCGAGCGTTAGCGTCTCGCGGCGGCCGTTAAGGCGGTAGTCGTACCGGAACACGATCGCACCCGACGGCTGCACCACGACGTACATACCGTCACGGTCGCTCACCTTATACAATTTCTTCTGTGCTTTCAGCGCCTTAATCGCCATGTCAGTAAGCATGGGGGCCTCCAAAATCGTCCCAAAATCGGGGAGAAGCGCCAATTATACCGCCAGGCCAAAACAGACGATGCTGGAAGCATGATTCCTTTTTGAAATCAGTCTGTTATGCCAGAAAAAAATACCGTCAGCAGCTCTCTTGGCCGTGACGGTATCCCGAATTTGCTGATCGAACAAGATTCCCCATACCGTCCGCTATACCGTCAAATCGGAGCACTACCCCTCGATAGATGTCGATAGACCTAGTTAGGATAGTCCTTTTCTATCAACGGCTTATGCCGTATCCTAGCGTACAAATGGATACCGCCGGAGGGGTAAGAATCATTCCCACTCGATCGTGCCCGGCGGCTTCGAGGTGACGTCGTAGACGACACGGTTGATGCCGCGCACCTCGTTGATGATGCGGGTGGCGGCCTGGCCGAGGAAGTTCATGTCGTAGTGGTAGAAATCGGCGGTCATGCCGTCGACGGGGGTTACGGCGCGGAGTGCGCAGACGAACTCGTAGCCGGCCGGCGAACATGTGTTCGAACGCACCCTGCTCAGGCTGTCGTTGTCGCCGCTCACTTTCGGACGCAGCAATGCCGAACCTGTCGATCCCACCAGACAAACAGCCCCTGACTTTGCCGGCCGGATCGTAAGGATCGATTGTGCCATCGGCGAAGATCGCGAAGCGGTACCGGCACGCCTGGATGTGGACTAGCAGGTCGGTGCCGGTGACCGGGCTGCTGATCCCAGCCGGTCACCGTTCCATCTGCTTCACCATGTGCATCTGCGGGGATAACAGCCGAAAACGTGGCGGCTGATGTCGCGGAGTTGGCGGGCCGCCATTTTGCGCGCTCCAGAACTATGGTCAGTTCTCGATCGAGAGCGCCTTGCCGTCCCATCTTACGAGAAACACCTCGTTACGCGCCTTGGCTTCGCTGTCTTCGCCGCCGACAACGAGCATGCCTCCGGGTACCGAGAACGAAGCTCCATAGCCGAGCCCCGTCGGCAGCTTGCCGACCTCCTGCCAAGCCTTACCGTCGAAGGCGTAGATTTCGTCGCGCCAGCCCTTCTTGAGCCCTTCATGGGCAAACCACCTGCCCGCTTCCGCATTCGCCTGAGCGCCAACGAAATTGGCGCCGCCAGCGATGAGAACGACACCGTCGGCCTTGCCGGCGAAAGCGCCAGCAACGCCTTCCTGGCGGCTGTTGGCAGTTGGCCTGGGTAGGTCGGCCAGCTTCTGCCATGAGGCAGAATGGCCATCGACCTTGACCTGCTTGACCTCGGGCGTACGCAAGCCGGGCTTGATCTCGCCGCTGATGACAGTGAAGGCATCGTCGCCAAGCGCCACCACGGCGGGGTCGCAGTTGGGCAGGAACGGGTTGTCGCCAAGACTGCTCCAGCTGTTCGCCCCGGGATCGTAGGACAGCACCTTGGTGTTCCAGCGATATTTCTTGGGCTTCATTCCCATGTAACCGTCGACCAGCTTCTTGTAACCTTCCGGGTTCTTCTCCTTGTCGGTAGCGGCGACGTCGGCGAGGTATTTGTCGAACAATTCCTTGTTGTAGCCGCCAACCATGGCGATGCGACCGTCTGTCAGCGGCAACGCCCTGGCGCCCGACAGGCCGACCGGAGTTACCGTTTCGACCTTGGCCCAGACGTCGGCGGCCGTGTCATAGGCATAAACCGTGTCGAAGATGACAGGCGACTTTGCGTCCGCACTTGCCTTGCCGTTGCCGGAGAAGATGAAAATCCTGCCGCCCGAGACGGCCGCAGCCGCGCCATTGGTCGCCGGGCCGGCAAAAGCGGCGCGCTTGACCCAGCCCGAGACGGGATTGGTGAGATCGAGCGCATAGAAGTCGGTGCCGGCAGAACCGAGGCCAACGTAAGCCGTATCGCCGACGCGCACGGCAACGCCGTTCTTGATGCCGACGGGCAGGTCCGGCCAGGCGTCAGCGGCCATGGCCGTCCCCGAGGACAGGGAAATTGCGGCAGCGATCATGATCAGGACTTTCGACATAGGGTTTCGGGTCATGCAGGCACTCCTCTCCATTGTGTTGCGTGCAAGGTGACGGCGGTCGAGGCAGTGCGCGAGGGGGCACGGCCGGTGTCGAACGCACCGAGTTCGGCAAACGAGTGGCGCACTGTCGCTGGCTGCAGGCGAACTGGGCTTTCGACCCGATGAGGCCGAACGGTCGGACCGCATCCGGTTCGGGGAGCTGTGGACGACGACACGATGGCCGGCGCGCGGCGGCGAATGCGCTTCGGTCGTCCAGGCATGTGCGCTATCCCTCTGGTAGAAATAAGCAACAAGTGGGCATTCTAATATCCAATTGACAGATATCCTACAAGTGGGTAGGTACTCCACTCGTAGCTGTTTTTCGGAACGCCCACAGGCAACCGGAGACGAAGATGAGCCTGAAATCGATCAAGCCCCTGAAGCGCGCGCCGCTTTTGCATGTATCTGTGCAGGAGAGCCTGCGTGCCTATATCGACGACAACGGCCTTGCGGCCGGCGCGCCGCTGCCGCCGGAAGGCGAGCTCGCCAACCAGCTCGGCGTCAGTCGCAACTCGGTGCGCGAGGGCATCAAAGCGCTGGAATCGCTCGGTGTGGTGGAATCACGGCGCGGTATCGGCGTCTTCGTCAAGGCATTCTCGTTCGAGCCTTTGCTCGAGAACCTGGCCTACGGGCTCGGTGACGCGCTGAAGCAGATCGAGGAGGTCATCACCATCCGCCGCACGTTGGAGGTCGGCCTCATCGAGAACACGCTGGAGTTGATCAGCTCTGCGGATATTCGCGAGCTGCGCGAAACACTCGACAAGATGAAGGCGCTGGCCGAGCGCGGCCAGAGCTTTCCCGACGAAGACAGGCACTTCCACTACCTCTTGTTCCGCTGCCAGGACAACGAGGTGCTGTCGCGCCTGATCGAGGTGTTTTGGCTGGCATTCTACAAGGCATCCGACTTCGTCAATCTCGACAATGCCGACCCTGTCCAGACCTGGCGCGACCACGCAGCCATCGTCGATGCGGTCGAGGCGCGCGACCTCGCCGCCGCCAAGGACAGGCTCGCCAATCACTATGCCGGCATCACCCGCGTGATCGCCGACAACAAATCAAGTTCGTCAAACGGGAGGAGTACATGAACTTCAGGACTATGATCTCGGCGCTCGCCTTGTCGGCAGCGCTGTTCAGCGGCTCCGCCGCCACGACCATGCCAGCGCTTGCCCAGGGCGCCGTCATTTCGGGCGGCTTCGACGTCGGTCCCGGCGGCTTCCAGGGCAATTTCAACCCGCTGGCAGCCACCGGCGGTTTCACTTGGCTCGTCACCTATTTCGAGCCGTTGGTGATCTATGACGACAAACTCGCCAACGTTATCGGCGCACTGGCCGAGTCCTACGAGATCAGCACCGACCAGAAGGCCTACACCTTCAAGCTCGCCGACACCAAATGGCACGACGGCAAGCCCTTCACCGCAAAGGACGTGAAGTTCACCATCGAGCTCGCCAAGAACGACAAGGCAGGGTCGGTCTTCGCCGCCCGCCTCGCGGCAATCGAAGCCGTCGAGACCCCCGACGACCACACCGTGATCGTCAAGCTGAGCGCGGCCACGCCAAGCATGCTCGACACGTTGACCAAGCTGATGATGCTGCCCGAGCACGCGCTTGCCTCGATCCCAGCCGAACAGATTGCCAAGAACGCCTGGTGGTCGACCTCTCCTTTGGGCACCGGTCCGTTCAAATTCACCAAATACGTCGCCGACCAATATGTCGAACTCGCGGCCAACCCGGACTACAGGGGCGGAAAGCCGGCGGCCGAGAAGCTGATCAACCGCTACTTTGCCAATCCGGCGGCAGCCATCGCGGCGCTGCGCGCGGGCGAGATCCAATTCACCTATGTCGATTCCAACGACGTCTCGACCTTCAACGGCGATAACGCCTTCAAGGTCATCGAGGGAGACTCCTATGTCGTCAACTATGTTGGCTTCAACCAGGAAGTGCCGCTTTGGAAGGACCTCAAGATCCGCCAGGCCTTCATGCATGCCATCAACCGTGACGCCATCATCCAAAGCCTCTATGGCGGTGCCGCCAAGCCCGCCAATTGCGTCTATGTCGCTGACCGGCTGTTGCCTGAGGGCATCGACCAGTACGGCTACGATCCGGAGAAGGCCAAAAAGCTGCTGGCCGAGGCCGGCTGGAACAAGATCAACGGCGACAAGCCGATCACCATCCTGACCTATTACACCTCGCCGCTGGCGACCAACGTGCTTGCCGCCATGCAGGCCATGCTCGCACAGGTCGGCATCAACATCGTGCCGCGCGCCGTCGACACGCCGACCTACAATTCGATCGTCTACCAGCAATCAGGCAATGCCGGCGACTTCCCGTTGATCTATGCCGGCCTGCAGAATGGCCCCGATGCCTCGAACATCAACATCGGCCTCAACGAGAAGCAGATTCCGCCGGCGGGCGCCAACCTGATGCGCATCCGTATGCCCGAGGTGACCAACGCCCTCGACGCGGCCCTTGCCGAGACCGACGCCTCCAAGCGCGACGCGCGCTATCAGGACGTCTGCAAGGCGACCAACTCCAACCTGCCCTGGGGCACGATGTGGGTCGCCAACCGCTACGGCGTGGCATCGAGCAAGCTGAAGGACTTCCTCTGGACCCCGGCCCCGGCTGGCGGTCCCTACCAGGCCCATCCAGAAAAGTGGTCGATCGCCGAATAGGCCAACTCCCTCCCTCGGGGGGCGGCCATCCCAGTGGTCGTCCCCGCCTTTTTCTGGAAGCTGTTCGCCGCTGGCCTAGCTATCCGTTCGACAGAGGGTTCCGAACCCCAATGCTCCGCTATTGCCTTTATCGCCTGTTGATCGGGCTCGGCATGCTGCTGTCACTGACAGTGCTGATCTTCGTGCTGCTGCAGCTGACCCCGGGCGACCCGATCGACGCCTATATCGACCCCAACGTCGCCATGTCGAAAGAGGCGATGGACACGCTGCGCCAACAGCTCGGCCTCGACCGGCCGCTGCCGGTGCAATATCTCGCCTGGCTGTCGCAGGCGGTACAGGGCAATCTCGGCCACTCGCTGCAGCGTTTCAACGAGACGGTGTCGGGGCTGATCGTCTCGCGCATCGGTCCGACGCTGCTTCTGATGGGCGCGGGGCTGGCGATAGCCATCGTCGTCGGCATCGCCTCCGGCATCATCAGTGCCGTGCGCCGCAACTCCATGATCGACTATTCCTTCTCGGTGCTGGCGCTGCTCGGCATTTCGAGCCCAGCCTTCCTGACCGCCTTCCTCGGCCTCTATCTGTTTTCCGTCAGGCTGAAATGGGCGCCCTCGGGCGGCATGCTGACGCCTGCCACCGAATTCTCGGTCGGCGACCTGCTGCACCACCTGATCCTGCCGGCCTGCGTCCTGTCCATCGGCCATGCCGCGCTGATCATGCGCTACATGCGCGCCTCGATGCTCGAGGTGTTGAACCAGGACTATGTCCGCACGGCGCGCGCCAAGGGCGTCAAGGAGTTCTGGGTGGTGACCAAACATGCTTTGCGCAACGCGCTGCTGCCCGTCGTCACGCTGATCGGCTCGACGATCGGCCTCGCCGTCGGCGGCGCCATCTTCATCGAAAGCGTGTTCAACTGGCCGGGCATGGGCCTGCTTTTGATCAGCGCCGTCGAGACCCGTGACTACCCCGTCATAATGGGCGCCACTTTGGTCATCGGCGCCTGCGTCATCATAGTCAACATCCTGACCGACCTTGCTTATGCGGTCATCGACCCGCGCATCGAGGTGGCCTGACATGAGCCTTCTCACCCTGTCCTCGACCGGCCCGATGGCCCGCGCCTGTAACCGCTTCACCCAGAACCGAGCGGCCCTGTTCGGCGCCGCCCTGCTTCTGCCGATGCTTGTTGCCGTGCTGACTTTTCCGCTGTGGCTGCCCTACAAGCCCAATGACATCGACCTGCTGGCAATGAACGGCGCCCCGTCCTTGAAACACTGGTTCGGCAGCGACGGTGTCGGCCGCGACGTGATGGCGCGCACGCTGGAGGGCGGCCGCATCTCGCTTCTGGTGGCGGTCTCCTCTGTCGTGCTGTCGACTGGTATCGGCTTCCTCGTCGGCGCCGTTTCGGCCTTTGGCGGCCGCTGGGCCGATGCACTGGCCATGCGCTCGGTTGACCTCGCCATGACGCTGCCGCCGGTCATCTTCCTGCTGGTGCTCGCCTCCATCGTCGGCTCGGGCATCTGGTCGACGGTCCTCGTCATCGCGCTTCTGTCCTGGCCGGTGCTGGCGCGCATGATCCGCGCCCGGCTCTTGGAGCTGCGCGAACGCGAATTCGTCATGGCCTCGCGCGGCATGGGTGCGGGCCTCGGCCATCTGCTGTTCCGCCACGGCCTGCCCAACTCGATCGACATCCTCGTGGTCTACGCCACGCTGCAGGTCGCCAACGCCATCCTGCTAGAGGCGGGTCTGTCCTTCCTCGGCCTGGGCGTGCCGCCACCCGCTGCAAGCTGGGGCAACATGCTGAATGCCGCACGCTCGACGGCAGTGCTCGAACAATTCCCCTGGCAATGGCTGTTCCCAGGCGGGGCGCTGGTCCTCGTCGTGCTTGCCATCAACTTCATCGGCGACGGCTTGAGGGATGCCTTCGATCCCCGCGCCGAGCTCAACTAACCCCTGGAAGAGAAACAAAATGTCCAAGTTCTTCGGTGTCGTTCCTCCCGTCGTCACCCCGCTCAACGATGATTTCACCGTCGACTACGCGTCCTACACGCGTGTCCTCGAATATTTGATCGACAATGGTTGCCACGGCCTGTTCCCGCTGGGATCGACCAGCGAAGTGGTGTTCTACGACGATGTCGAACGTCGCAAGATCCTCGAACACACCGTCAAAGTCGCCAATGGCCGAGTTCCGGTCATTGCCGGCATCATCGACCCGACCACCGACCGCGTCATCCGCCACGCGCAGACTGCCAAGGACGTCGGCGCCGACGCCGTCGTCGTCACCGCGCCGTTCTACACCATCACCGACCAGACCGAGACGCTCGACCACTTCCGCATGATCCGCGACGCGGTCGACCTTCCGCTGATCGCCTACGACATCCCTGTCTGCGTCCATACCAAGCTCGCCCGCCAGACGGTGGTGACGCTAGCCAAGGAAGGCACGATCATCGGCCTCAAGGACTCCTCCGGCGACGATGGCAACTTCCGCTACGCGCTGAGCGATCTCGCCGGCAACAAGGACGTGTTCCTCATGACCGGTTCGGAAATCGTCGTCGACAACGCCTTGCAGATGGGCGCCCACGGCGTCGTTCCTGGCCTCGCCAATGTCGACCCGGCCGGCTACGTCCGTCTCTGGAACCACGCCCAGAAGGGCGACTGGAACGCCGCGCGCAAGGAGCAGGAGCGGCTTTGCCGCCTGTTCGAGATCGTCTGGGTCGCCGCCGGTCGCGTCAGCGGCGGGGCTACCGGCGTCGGCGGCTTCAAGACAGCGATGCGCAGCCTGGGCGTCATCACGACCAACGTCATGGCCCGCCCGCGCGCTCCGCTCAACGACGCCGAGGCGCGCAAGATCGACGAGATCCTGCGCTCGGTCGGCCTGCTCAACTGAGGTCGCCGATGAGCACCGAACCCATCCTCGAAATCAAGGGCCTGAGGACCGTCTTCCGGATACGTGGGCGGGAGATCGCTGCCGTCAACGGCATCGACCTGGTCGTGCGTCCGGGCGAAACTGTGGCGCTTGTAGGGGAATCGGGTTCGGGCAAGTCGGTCACCAGCCTGTCGGTCATGCGGTTGCTCGCACGCAAGATCGGCTCGATCGACGAGGGCCAGATGCTGTTCCGCGGCAAGGACGGCAAGGTCCGCGACCTCGCCGTCCTTGCAGAAGAAGAGATGCGGCGTATCCGCGGCAACGACATCGGCATGGTCTTCCAAGAGCCGATGACCAGCCTCAATCCCGTCTACACGGTGGGCGACCAGATATCGGAATCGCTGCGCGTCCATCGTGGCACGGGCAAGCGCGAGGCGCTGGAAGCTGCCGTCGCCCTGCTCGACAAGGTCGGCATCCCTGATGCGCGCCGCCGCGCCGGCCAATATCCGCACGAAATGTCTGGCGGCATGCGCCAGCGCGCCACCATCGCCATGGCGCTCGCCTGCGACCCGACACTGCTGATCGCCGACGAGCCGACGACGGCGCTCGACGTCACCATCCAGGCGCAGATCCTCGAGTTGATGCAGGGACTGCAGCGCGAGCGCGGCATGGGTATGCTGTTCGTCACCCACAATCTCGGCGTCGTTGCGGAGATCGCACATCGCGTCGCGGTCATGTATGCCGGCCGCATCGTTGAATTCGGCCCGGTGGCCGAGGTCTTCCGCAACCCGCGCCACCCCTACACGATCGGCCTGCTCAACTCGATGCCTCGGCTTGGTGCGGCCACCGCCATGAAGCGCGCCGGTGAGAAGCTCAATGCCATTCCCGGCATGGTGCCGAGCCTCGCCAACATGCCTTCAGGCTGCGCCTTCGCGCCGCGCTGCAGCTTCGCCGTCGACGCATGCCGCACAACCATTCCCGAACTCGCCAGCGTCGCAGCCGGCCACGGCAGCCGTTGCATCCGCTGGCAGGAGATCGCCCGATGACCCCAGCCCCGCTTCTTTCGGTCCGTGGCCTCGCAAAGCACTACCAGACGCGCGGTGCGACGCTGAAGATCCTCGAAAACGTCTCTTTCGACGTCGCCAGGGGCGAGGTCGTCGGGCTGGTCGGCGAGTCCGGCAGCGGCAAGACCACGATCGGCCGCTCTGTACTTCGGCTGATCGAGCCTACTTCGGGTGAGGTGACGTTCGACGGCACCGACATCACGAGGCTGTCGCATAGCGAGATGCGGCGCAGGCGCCCGCGCATGCAATACATCTTCCAGGACCCCTACGCGTCGCTGTCGCCGCGCATGACCATCGGCGAGATCCTGACCGAGGGCCTCAAGATCCAAGGCATCGGCACCAAGGCGGAGCAGTTGGAGCGGGCGAAGAAGGCGCTGGAGCAGGTCGAACTGCCGCCCGACGCCATCAACCGCTACGCCCACGAGTTCTCAGGCGGCCAACGTCAGCGCATCGGCATTGCCCGGGCGCTGACGCTTGCGCCTGAATTCATCGTCGCCGACGAACCAGTCTCGGCGCTAGACGTGTCAATCCAGGCGCAGGTGGTCAACCTACTGCGCGACCTGCAGCAGCAGCTTGGGTTGACCATGTTGTTCATTTCCCACGACCTCGCTGTCGTCGAGTACGTTTGCGACCGTGTCATCGTGCTCTATCTCGGCCGCATCATGGAGATCGCCACCAGCGAGGATCTCTACGCCCGACCGGAGCACCCCTACACGCGTGCCCTGATGTCGGCGATCCCCTCGCCCGATCCCGACGCCAGGAAAGAGCGCCATATCCTCAAGGGCGACATTCCGAGCCCGGCCAGTCCGCCAAGCGGCTGCGTGTTCCGCACGCGCTGCCCCAGCGCGCTGGACGCCTGCGCCGACATGGTGCCTGAGCTGCGCGAGGTCAGGCCAGGGCACTTCAAGGCCTGCACCCGGGACGATCTCTGAGCGGCACATGGCAAGCTGGATCGTGGAGGCCCGTTGTCCGCCCTGCTTGCATCAGCAAGGCTATCGATACGAGTTTGAGGTATGTCATGAAATTGTCCTTCCTGGGTGTCGGCCACTGGCACGCGACAATGCACGGCGAAGCGGCGGCCGCCGCAGGTGCGGTCGTCACGTCGGCCTGGGACCCTGCGCCTGGCGCGGTCGCGGGCTTTGCTGGAAAGTTCGGCTGCGCCGTTGCGCCAAGTCCGGACGCCGCCCTTGAGAACGTTGATCTTGCAGTGGTCATGGGACGCCCGTTCGAAATCGTCGAGAGGGGCCTCGCAGTCATCGAAGCGGGTGTGCCGCTTCTTATCGAGAAGCCTGTTGGAATTTCGGCCGCCGCCTCAGATGCACTGATCGAGGCCGCGGCGCGCAAAGGCGTATTCGCAGCGATGGCGTTGCCGCATGGCATGGCAATGATGGCAGCGCTACGCGACCTCGACGCTGCCGGGCGACGGGGGCCGCTCTCACATTCGCATTTCCGCCTGATCAACGGCCCGCCGCAGCGCTATCTCGATGACGGCGTCGCCTGGGTGCTGGATCCGAAAATCGGCGGTGGCGGGGCACTGCGCAATCTTGGCATCCATGGCGTCAATGCCTTCTTGATGCTTACAGGCGGGCAGGAAATCGAGATCGTCAGCGCATCGTTCGGACAACCGCTTCATGGCACTGAGGTAGAGGACTATGCCGTCGTCGTGTTGCGCGCTGCCGACGGAATGCTGGGGCTCGTCGAGGCCGGTTACACGTTCGCCTCGATGAAACGAGGCATCTTCGAGTGGCGCGTGTCGTCGAGGAACGCCACGCTCAGTGATTTCGGCGACCGGTTGACACTGTCGACGCTCGATGACGAGCGACAGCAGGACCTTCAGGTCACGCTGACGGCCCGCCGATATGACGACGTCATGGCCGACACGCTTCGACGGCTTGCCGAAGGCCTGCCTCCAGCGGTGTCGCTGGCAGATAGCAGGCGGGCCATGGCCATCATCGACCACTGCTATGACCTGAAGGGAACCTCAACGTGATCGGGATCGGGATCATAGGCGCTGGCCATTTCGGTGCGGCACACGCGCGCGCCATGCATGAGGTCAGGGGTGCGCGCCTCGTCGCCTCGTGCCGCAACGACGCGGCTGGTCTTGCAGACTTCACGACGGAGTTTGGCGGCAAGGGTTATCTCGACTATCGCGAGCTGCTGGCCGATCCAGACGTGGAAGCCGTTGTGGTGGCACTGCCGCATCATCTGCACACCGACGTCGCCATCGCCTGTGCTGCGGCCGGCAAGCACATCATGATCGAAAAGCCCGTGGCGCCGACGGTGGCCGAATGCCGGCAAATCATAGATGCGGCGAAGGCGGCAGACGTCGTGCTGATGCCAGGCCATACCATGCGCTTCACCTTGCCATATCTCGCTGCGCGGCGGCTGATCGACGAGGGCGGTCTCGGAGAGATGCGCTACGGCTCGAGCCGCATGATCAAGCTCTGGATGGAGGGCAACCGCCGCAACTGGCACCTCGATCCGGCGACAGGTGGTGGCATGCTGTTCACGGCGGGCATCCATGCACTCGACCGGCTACTCGCCTTCGCCGGCCGCCGTGCCTCCCATGTGAGCGCCATCACGGCCACGTCTTTCCACGAGCAGAAGGCAGACGACGCGGCGCTGCTGTTGCTTCGGTTCGGCGAGGAAGCCGCCGGCCAGGTGGCCAGCATTGGCTACGCCGATGGTGCCTTCATCTCGGGCGACGAGCTGGTGTTCGACCGTGGCGTGCTGGCAGTGGATTTCTTCAAGGGCGTGACACTTGGACGAGGGTTGAAATGGCAACCGGTCGAAAACTCCATCGAACAGGATGTTGCCGGTCGTGCGCTCGTCCGTCAGTGGCAGGCCTTTACCTCGGCAGTCCGTGACGGCACCGAACCGCCTGTCACCGCGGAGGACGGGATGCATGTCGTCGCCTGTATCGAGGCGGCCTTCAAGGCATCGCGCGAGCGCCGGGAAGTGGCGGTGGGATAAGCCCGTCGCCCGGATCACATTTCGATGCCCACGTCGCCACGTTGTTGAGTGATCAAGTGCACGGCGAACAGTGCCAGTTCTGCTGCCAGCAACTTTGTCTGCAGCCAGCCGTCGATGTGATCGCACGGAGTCTCCCGGCCCGAGGTGCTCCCTGGGCATGTTGTTGCCAATTCGGAGCCGACTGCAAACCGTCTGGATTCGATCCGGGTGGGCAGGAACGCTGCCATTCAGGATTCGACAGCATCGCAGCCACCGGCGATCTGTTAGGGAAAGACCGCTTCTGGCCAAGGCAGACTGTCGGCAAACTCTGTTTGGCATCTCAGAGTGGCCGCTTGTGAACCTGACATGAGCATTGTTCCTGATTGCGAAGCTTCGGAGCATCCGACGACCAGAACCGTCACAAGCGTCCGGCTGCCCCACCGATGTGATGCACGTGACCGGCGTCGGACATATTTTCGGTGGAGCGCTGATTTGGTGCCTGAGACAAGACCACAGCTTCGCCGAAGCACTGGATTTTTCCATCGCCGCCGCCCGCTCGGCCATGATCCATGGCCCGCTGAGCGGCAAGGCGAACGCGAGGCACAGCCCCAGCTTCGGCTTATGCTTGTTCTTCCAGGCGCAGCTTTCGCCGAACGAACAGTGGCAGGCATTTCGCGAGGCGGCCGAGCAACCGCCTCGCGCCACTAGGAAGTGGCGCAGGCGTGGCCGCTTCATCGCGCGTCTCGTCTTTTTTTCGGCCCGCAACCACGTAGCCGACACCACGCTCCTGCATGCTTACCTCCGTCTCGTCGGAGCTCCAGTCCGTGCTTCCCTAGCGAACCTTCACCGGCTCGGCGTAATAAGGCAGCCGGTCGATGCGTGGTTTCCAGGCGCCGTCGGCCGTCACTTTCATGACGTGCGCTGCGATCTCCTCCATCGGAGCGAACCAGACGTCTCCGCGGTTCAACACACCTTCAAGGAAACGGTGGACGACTTCCCAGCGGGCCAGGCGGCCGGTGGCGAAGGGGTGAACGACCGGGATCCAGAGGCCGCCATTGCGGTACGCCGCCTCGAATTCCTGGGCGAAGATCGCAAAACCCTGCTCGGGTGCACGGATCGGCATCATGTAGTCGAGATCCATCGACTGGACATATTGCGGCCAGTCGTCGAGCCCCCAGTGCGACGGCAGCTCGACGAGCCGTCCCGCCTCGCAGTCCAGCATGTAGGGGATGTCGTCGCCCATCAGCGAGGCGTCATAGGTGAAGCCGCGCGATACCAGCAGGTCAGCCGAGCGATGCGAGAAATTGTAGAGCGGCGCGCGCCAGCCCCTGGGATGCCTGCCGCTCACCCGCTTGATCACTTCGATGCCGCGGTCGAGCCAGTGAGCCTCCTCCTCGTCCGACAGCTCGCGCGGATGCTCGTGCAGGAAGCCGTGATGGGCGAGCTCGTGCCCACCCTCGAGCATCGCCTCGATGGCCTCGGGATATCGTTCGATGCACCAGGCCGGCACGAAGAAGGTCTGCTTGATGCCGAGCTGCCGGTAGCTTTCGACGATGCGCGGAACGGCGACCTTGGGGCCGTATTGCAGCATCGAGATCGCCGCCACGCGGCTGTGGCCGTCGTTCGGATGGGCGATGTGGACGAGGCTGTCGGCATCCATGTCGAAGGTGATGCAGGCAGCGCATTTGGCGCCGTTCGGCCAGGGGATCTGATTGCGGATCATGGTCCTGTCCTTATCCCTTCCTGGCATGCATGACGCGGCCGATGAGGTTCATCAGCACCTGGGCTGCCAGGATCGAGGTACCGCCTGTGTGGTCGTAGTCGGGGGCAACCTCGACCAGGTCGATGCCGACGATGGTGCCGCGCTTGGCCAGGGCCGCCAGGATTTCCAGCACCTCGTAATAGATGAAGCCGCCATGCGAGGGCGTGCCGGTGCCCGGCGCGATCGAGGGGTCGAAGCCGTCGATGTCGATGGTGACGTAGTAGCGCGCGCCGGCGGGGACGCGTTCGGCAACGGCGGCACTTCCCAGGGCGCGGATCTGGCGCACAGACAGGATGTCCGAGCCCATCTTGCGCGCGTCCTCGTAGCCTTCCTTGGCGGTGGACGAGACGTTGCGGATGCCAAGTTGCGACAGGCCGCTGACATAAGGCTTTTCGGCAGCACGGCGCATCGGGTTGCCATGGCCGTAACGCACGCCATGGCGCTCGTCGACGAAGTCGAGATGAGCGTCGATCTGGACGATGTGGATCGGGCCGTTCTCGGCGCAGTCGTCGGAGAAGGCGTTGATACAGGGGATGTTGACCGAATGGTCGCCGCCGAGCACCACCGGCAATGCGCCGGCGGCGAGGATCTTGCGCACGCCATATTCGATGTTGGCGTGGCTCTTCATCGTGTCGGTGTGGACGATGTCGGCGTCGCCGATGTCGACGATGGAGACCTCGCCGCTGGGCAGGTAGGTGACGTCGTCCTCATGGTCATAGGCGCCGCCATGGCCGAAGGAGAACAGCGTCGAGGCCTCGCGGATCGAGCGCGGCCCGAAGCGGGTGCCGGCCCGCCACTGGGTGCCGCAGTCGAAGGGTGCGCCGAGAATGGCGACGTCGGCATCGATCGCGTCCCAGTTCGGCTGATAGGGATATTTGCCGAATGTGCAGATGCCGACGAACGGCAGGTTCAGACGTCCGGTCTCATACGAATTGCTGGTCATTGTCGACCCTTTCAGGACAGTGAGGAAAGGAAGGGGCTGCTACTTGCCGCCCCTGACATATTTCGTGCCGATGGCCGCCGGCGGACGCACCCGGCCGGCGAAGGCAACCAGCGCCACGAAGGAAGCGACGAATGGAACCATCGAGAACAACTGGTAGGGAACGTCGGGATTGTTGAACTGCAGGCGCAGTTGCAAGGCCTCGGAGAAGGCGAAGAAGATACAGGCGACGAAGACCAGAGCCGGGTTCCAGCGTCCGAGGATCACCGCCGCAAGCGCGATCCAGCCCTTGCCGGCGCTCATGTTTTCGGTGAAGACGAAAACCTGGCAGAGCACGAGATAGCAGCCGCCGAGACCGCCGAGCACGCAGCTGGCGATCACGCAGATCGCCCGCACACCGGGAACGCTGACGCCGACAGTGTCGGCGGCGACCGGATAGTCGCCGATGGCGCGCACGTTCAGGCCCCAGGGCGTCCGGTACAGAAACCAATAGGACAGCGGCACGAGCAGATACATCAGGTAGGCGAGCGGATCCTGGTTGAACAGGACCGGCCCGATGACGGGAATGGAAGACAACAACGGGATCGCCACGGGCGCAAAGCCGGGCAAGGTCGAGGTGGCGTCAGCTCCCAGTATGAGCCGCGCGAGATAAGACGTGAGGCCGAGCACCAGGATGTTGATCGCGATGCCGGTGACGAGCTGATTGATGCCGAGACCGACCGCAAGGCCGGCAAGGACACAGCCAATGGCGGCCGCAAAGAGGATGCCGAGCACGAGCCCGCCAACCGGCGTGCCCAGCAGATAGGCCCCAGTGGCGGCGCCGAAGGCACCACCGAGAATGCAGCCCTCGAGCGAGACGTTGAACACCCCTGCCCGCTCGGCCAGGACGCCGCCGAGCGCGGCAAAGACAATCGGCGTCGACAGCCTGAGGACGGTCGAGAAGAAATCCACCAAGCTCGAAATATCGCCTGCCCAGCTCATGACCTGCCTCCGGAATTGTTCGTGATGCCGCCAGCCAGTCCTGCGTCCAGCAGCCGGCGCCGTTCGAGGAACCGTCGCCAGTTGCCCCGGTCAAACCGGAAGGCGAGACTTGCCGCGACGAAGATGATGACAAGGCCCTGGATTGCCTCGACGACCGTGCTTTCCAAGCCAACGGCGCGCTGCATGATGAGGCCGCCGACCTTGAGGCCGCTGAGGAAGAAGGCTGCGACCGGCGCCATCAGCGGCGACAGCTGGGCCAGGAAGGCGACGACGATGCCGTCGAAGCCGTAGCCAGGCGAAAACAGATGGTAGAGACGGTGCTTGAGGCCGAGCACTTCGAAGGTGCCCGCCAGCCCGCCAATGGCGCCGGCGACGAACATCACGGCCACGACGTTGCGCCGGACACGGATGCCCGAATAGGTCGCGGCGACAGGGTTCTTGCCGATCATGCCGAGGCCGAAGCCGACAGTGGTGAAGCGGAACACGAACCACGCTGCGACACAGAGCACGATGCCGACGACCACGCCGAGATGGGCGTCGGTCTGAGGCATGATGTAGGGGAGCCAGAGCCCCTCGCGGATTTCTTCCGAATAGGGGTAAGGCGCCCCCTCCTGCATCATCGGTCCGCCGGCGACATAGCTCACCAGGTTGATGGCGATGAAGTTCAGAAGGATGGTGATGATGACTTCGTTGATGCCGCGATAGGCCTTCAGATAACCTGGGATCAGGCCCCACAGGCCACCGCCCAGAGCGCCGGCGAGAACGCACAGCGGCACCTGAACGAAGGGCGACATTTCCGGCAGCAGCAGCGCTGCCATCGACGAAAACAGGCCGCCCATGTAGATCTGGCCTTCGGCGCCGATGTTCAGCAGGCCGACCCGGAGCGGGATGATGACGGCGAGGCCGGCCAGAAGGATCGGCGACATCTTCGCCAGCGTGCTGGCAAGGCCGTAATAGTCGAGGAACGCGCCGCCGAAGAGCGCCGCGTATGCCTCGCCGGGATTGACCCCGGCGATGGCAATGAGACCAGCTCCAGCAAGGAGCGAGAGCAGGACGGCCCAGAGCGGCCGCAGCATGTAGATACCCTGGATGGCTCGTAGCATCACGCCACCTTTTCCTCTTCGAGCCCGCCGATGAGGGCGCCGATACGCTCTGGCGTCGCCTCTTCGGGGGAAATGATTCCGGTGATCCGCCCGGCGCACATGACGGCGACGCGGTCGCAGACGCTCAGGATGTGTTCCAGTTCGGTGGAGATGTAGAGGATCGCCGTGCCCCGCTCGCGCTCAGCGAGAACGGTCCTGTGCACGGCTTCAATCGCCCCGACATCGAGACCCTTGCAGGGCTGCATGACGACCAGCAGCCGTGGCCGGCACTCGACCTCGCGGGCAAAAATGAGCTTCTGCTGGTTGCCGCCCGACAGGAAGCGGATCGCCTGGTCCACCGACTGCAGGCGCACGTCGTAACGCTTGACCCAATCTTCGGCGACCTTCCGGGCGCTTGCCGCGCGCAACATCGGACCCGACGAAAACGGACTTTCCCGGAAGTCGCGGATCATGGCGTTCTGATAGACCGGCAGGTCGAGGACAAGGCCGGTGCCATGGCGGTCTTCCGGGACGAACGAGATGCCCAGCCGGTGGCGACGCTCATAGACGCCGGCAGCAGACACATCCTCGCCCGACAGTTCGACCGTGCCGCCCTCTGCCTGGCGCAGCCCGGTCAACGCCTCGGCAAGTTCCGCCTGGCCGTTGCCGTCGACACCCGCGACACCAAGGATTTCACCCGCCCGGATGTCGAAGGACACGCCCTTCAGGGCCTGGTTGCCACGGTAGTCGCGCGCCTTGAGGTCGCGGATGCGCACCAGAACCTCATCCGACACCGGCGAGGTCTTTTCGAGCGTGGTCAGAACGACGTCGCGGCCGACCATCATGCGCGCCATCTCGCTCGGCGGCGTTCCCGCGACGCCAAGATCGGCCGAAACCGCGCCGCGGCGCAAAACCGTGACCCGGTCGGCAACGGCTGCCACCTCGTCCAGCTTGTGACTGATGAAGATGATCGTCTTTCCCGCGGCCCGAAGCCGCCGCAAGCCTTCGAGGAAACCCTCGACCTCGCTCGGCGCCAGCACGCTTGTCGGCTCGTCGAGGATGATGAGGTTGGCGTCGCGGTAGAGTACCTTCAGGATCTCGACCCGCTGGCGCATGCCCATCGGCAGTTTCCACACCTCCTGATGCGGGTCGATGTCGAAGCCGAAACTCTTGGCGAGCGTCTCGAGCTTGCGGGCATGGTCGGCGAGCGACAGCCGCATGCCCTGCCCCGGCAGGCCGAGCACCACGTTTTCGACGACCGTCAGCGTTTCGACCAGCATCAGGTGCTGGTGGATCATGCCGATGCCGAGTTCCATCGCCCGGCGCGGGGACGTGATCCTTTGCGGCGCGCCATCGATGAGGATGCGGCCGCCATCGGGCTGGTAGAGCCCGTAGAGTATGTTCATCAGTGTCGTCTTGCCGGCACCGTTCTCGCCGAGAATGGCGTGTACGGTCCCCCGGGGAACGGTCATGTCGACACCGTCCAGCGCCTTGAAGTCGCCGAAGGTTTTGGAGATTTTCTCCAGCCGAAGTCCTTGCGCGGTCATGGCACAATCCAGCATTCAAACGAGTGGCAAGTGGGTGCGCGAGGCAGGCGCCAGACCATCCTCGCGCGAGAGGCCGGCATGGCCTCAGTGGACGTCGATTTCGCCGGCCTTGATCTTCTCGATGATGGCAGCGGCATCGCTTTGCACGGCGGCCGGCACGGCGGCGGAATAGGTGCCGATGCGGGCCGCCGTCGGCGTTTCCAGGCCGTAGATATAGGCCTTGCCCTCGAGCTTGCCGTCCTTGGCCTCGCCAAGCAGCGTCAGAAGCGCGCCGCGCATGTCGAAGATCGCCGACTGGATGACCGTGTCGGGCCAGTTGGAAATCGCATCGTAATAGATGCCGATCGCCTTCTTGCCCTTTTCCTTCACGCCCTGGAGGCTGCCGACGACGGCATTGTCCATCGACGGGAAGATGACGTCGGCGCCCTGGCTGATCTCGTTGAGCGCCGCTTCCTTGCCCTTGGCGACGTCGTCCCAGTCATTCGTCCAGGCGGTCAGCACCTCGCCATCAGGGCGGGCGGCCTTGAACCCCTTGGCATAACCGTTGCCCAGATCGACATAGAATTTGAGCTTCTGCGCGCCGATGTAGCCGCCCTTGCCGGTCTCGGACACCTTGCCGGCAACATAACCCATGACATAGCCGAGGGCCGGGAAGTCGAAGCTCATGATGGCGACATTGCCGCCCGGCTCGGTGCCGTTGACGACGACGAACTTGGTATCGGGAAAGCGATTGGCGACCTTGGCCACCGAATCCTGGAACTCGCCGCCGTGGCCGATCACCACGGAGTAGCCACGCCTGGCATAGTCGGCCAGCGCCTCCGGCTGGTCGGGCTGGGCCACCTTTTCGCTGTAGGCGAATTCCAGCCCCAACTCCTTGGCGGCATGCTCGACGCCTTCGTAACCGGCCTGATTGAACGATTTGTCGGTCTTCACGCCCGGCAGGACGATCGCAACCTTTAGATTTTCGGCGAGTGCCGGTGCCGACAGGCCAAAGCCGGTCAGGACCGCAGCTGCTGCCAGCATGCAGAAAGAACGTCGGATAATGCCCATCGTAAGGTCTCCTCCCTTTAGAGCATGAAAAGTTTTAGTCTCTAAAATTTTCGTGTCAACGTGTTTTTTGTTGCGCCTAAAGGAAATTGGAGGCAAAAGCCGTGAAAGGGGGCAGACTGAAACATGGCGTCGATGGGACTGAGAGAGCGACAGAAGGCAAGCCGCCGCGAGCGCATCCTGGAAATCGCCAAGACCCGCTTCCAGACAGATGGCTACACCGCGACGACGATCGAACTGATCGCCAAGGACGCGGATGTTTCCGCCGTCACGGTCTACAACTATTTCGACAGCAAGGCCGGCCTGCTGCTCGCCCTCGTCAGCGAGAGCGACCAGTTGCTGATCCGGCAGCTGAAAACGATGATCGCCCGCAAGCCTGCAAATCTGATCGACGCGGTTGCGTCCTTCGGCCAGATCCTGCGCCGCCACGCCATGAGCTACCTGACGAAATCGACGTGGCGCGAGGTTCTGTCAGCCAGCATCAACGAAGGCAGCAGCGACTTCGGGCGGACCTATCTCGAGCTCGACAACGTGCTGATCGAGTTGATGCACGCCATGATCGTCGAGTTCCAGCAGCGCAAGCTGATAGCGGAAACAGTCGACAGCGCAGCCCTCGCCGATTGCCTGTTTTCGCTGCAGAACATCAGGTTCTTCCAGTTCATCGCCGACGACAACCGTGATGACGAGGACATCGACCGCCGCCTGCGCCGTGATCTCGAGTCGCTGAAAGCAGTGTTCTCCGCCTAGAGGGTTTCCGCTTTTCTTCTTCGAAGCGCGGGATCTCTCTAGGCCTTTGTCTTGCGCAATTCCGGACGGAAAACCGCTGCGCACTTTTCCTGGAATTGCGCCTGGTGCCGGAACGGCTGCGGATCAGGCGGAGGTCGCCAGCCGTCCAGCCGTCTGGCCGATCTGCTCGGTAATGAAGGTTTCCAGATAGTCTATCGCTTCTTCGGATTGCGCCACCGCAAGGCGGTGCAGGCGCAGCTCCAGATGCCCGAGCGGCGCGAGCCCATTGTCCGCGCCAAGAAGCTGGACGTCATCGGGGACGGTGCTTTGCGCCATGGCGGTCACGCCAAGCCCTGCCCTGACCGCAGCCAGGACCGCGCTATGGCTCGAGCTGAGATAGGCGATCCGGCAGGCTTTTGCTTCCCGTTTCAGCTGCTGCAGGATCCTGTGCCGATAGACGCAAGGCGGCGGCGCCAGCACCAATGGCAACGGGCTCTGCGTATGGCCGAAGTGGTCGGCGCTGCTGAACCAGACCAGCGGCTCGGTGTGGATGGGCCTTCCGCCCCGGCTCTCGCTGTCGTCGTGCAACGCGACGACGAGATCGAACTCGCCGTTCTCCTGCCGTGCCAAGAGGTTCTTGCTGAGATCGCTTGTCACTTCCAGCATGACATTGGGATGCGCCTGGGCGAAGCGACCCAGAAGATGCGGCAGCAGGGAGTCGGTGTACTCGCTCGGAGCGCCAAGCCGCACCCTGCCCGACACGTCAGGGCTTTGCATCAACGCCAGGACTTCATCGTTCAGGGCCAGGATTCGGCGCGCATATTGGGCGAAGCTGCGCCCTTGCGCGGTAAGCTCCAGATTGTGGGCGTCGCGCTGGAACAGCCGCACGCCGACCACCTCTTCCAGCCGCTTGATCTGCAGGCTGACGGCTGACTGCGTGCGCCCCACCATCTCGGCTGCACGGGTGAAACTGCCGCCGTCGATCGCCTTGACGAAGCTGCGCATCAGGTCTGTCGGGATGTTGCGCACGGCGGATCCTTATCATGAGCAACACTCATCCTAACATGAGAACTATGAAGTTCAACAATGATGGCCGTTCGATATCCTTGGGCGAGATCGGACAGCCTGCGCTGGCCATCGTCACAGGAGGAGAAGACATGACCGACGGCACATCAGCGCTTGCCACGTTCGACCCGGCCCTGTGGGCGGCCATCGAGGCCGAGGGACGGCGCCAGGAGGGCGAAATCGAGCTGATCGCGTCGGAAAACCACGCCAGCCCACGGGTGATGGCGGCGCAGGGCTCGGTGCTGACCAACAAATATGCCGAAGGTTATCCCGGCAAGCGCTACTATGGCGGATGCGGCGAGGTTGACGTGGTCGAGCAACTGGCGATCGATCGCGTCAAGCAGCTGTTCGGCGCGCAATTCGCCAATGTGCAGCCCCATTCCGGCGCCCAGGCCAACGGCGCCGTCATGCTGGCGCTGCTGCAGCCGGGCGACACCATTCTCGGCATGTCGCTGGATGCCGGCGGCCATCTCACCCACGGCGCCCGTCCGGCGCTGTCAGGCAAGTGGTTCCGCGCCATCGCCTATGGGCTGACCCCGGAAGGGCTGATCGACTACGACCAGGTAGCCGCCCTGGCAGAAGCCGAGCGCCCGAAGCTGATCATCGCCGGCGCCTCCGCCTATTCCAGGGTGATCGACTTCGCCCGCTTCCGCGCTATCGCCGACAGCATCGGCGCCATGCTGATGGTCGACATGGCCCATGTCGCGGGACTTGTCGCCACCGGCCATCACCCGAGCCCGATGCCGCACGCCCATGTCGTCACCTCGACCACACACAAGACACTGCGCGGTCCGCGCGGCGGCATCATCCTGAGCAATGACGAAGCCATCGCAAAAAAGATCAACGCGGCGGTTTTTCCCGGCCTGCAAGGCGGACCGCTGATGCATGTGATTGCCGCCAAGGCCGTCGCCTTCGCCGAAGCGCTGGAGCCGGATTTCACGGAATATGCCGGACGCGTCGTGGCCAGCGCCAAGGCGCTCGCCGAGGTTCTTGTCGAGCGCGGCGCGGCGATCGTCTCCGGCGGCACCGACAACCACCTGATGCTGGTCGATTTGCGCCCCCTTGGCCTCAAAGGCAACGAAGCGGCCGAGGCGCTTGAGCGCGCCGGCATCACCTGCAACAAGAACGGCGTACCCGGCGATACCGAGAAGCCCACCGTAACCTCGGGCATCCGCCTGGGGACCGCAGCCGGTTGTTCGCGCGGCTTCGGCCCGGAGGAGTTCCGCCAGATCGGCCACCTCATCGGGGACGTGCTGGACAGCCTGCGCAACGGTCCTGACGCTGCCGTCGAAGACGCCGTCCACCAGAAGGTAACCGCTCTCTGCCTCGCCTTCCCGATCTACCGGAGCAAGGCCGATGTCTGATTTCGATCTGATCGTCATCGGTGCCGGCCCGGGCGGTTATGTCGCCGCACTCAGGGCGGCACGGGCCGGCATGCGGGTGGCCTGCATCGACGAGCGGGCCACCGCGGGCGGCACCTGCCTGAATGTCGGCTGCATCCCCTCGAAGGCGCTGTTGTCGTCCACCGAGCGCTGGGCGGAGCTCAAGGCGCTGGCCGAACACGGCATCGAGACGGAAGCCGCCCGCTTCGACCTGTCGCGCATGATGGCGCGCAAGGACAAGGTGGTTTCCGACCTGACCAAAGGCATCGCCTTCCTGTTCAAGAAGGCCGGCGTCGAGTTCATCCAAGGCCGCGCGCGCATCGCCGCTCCGGGGCGGGTCACGGTTGGCGAGCGCGAGATCTCCGCACGGCATATTCTCATCGCCACCGGGTCCGCGCCTGCGGCGTTGCGCAATGTCCCCTTCGACGAAAAGCTTGTCCTGTCGTCGACCGGTGCCCTGTCGCTCGCCAAGATGCCGGAGAAGCTGGTGGTGGTCGGCGCCGGTGTCATCGGCCTGGAGATCGGCCAGATCTGGTCGCGCCTCGGCGCCAAAGTGACTGTCGTCGAGTATCTCGACCGCATCCTGCCCGGCATCGACGGCGAGCTTGCCAGGAACGCGCAGCGGATCCTCGCCCGCCAAGGCATCGACTTCACCCTGAACGCAGCCGTCAAGGCAATCGCCCGCGACGGCGAGGCGGCCAGCGTCGAGATCGAAAACCGCGGATCGGGCGAACTGGAAACGCTGGCAGCAGATGCCGTGCTCGTCGCTATCGGCAGGCGGCCCCACACCGCAGGCCTTGGGCTTGAGGCGCTTGAGGTCAGGCAGGATACCAGGGGCTTTGTCGAAGTCGATGCACAGTTCCGCACCAGCGTGCCCGGCATCCTGGCCATAGGCGACGTGGTGCCCGGGCCGATGCTCGCCCACAAGGCCGAAGAAGACGCCGCCGCCTGCATCGATGCGCTGGCGGGCAAACCGCATGGCGCACCCGACTATGGCCTCGTGCCGGGCGTGGTCTACACAGCGCCCGAAATCGCCGGCGTCGGCCTCACGGAAGACGATGCCGGCACCTCCGGGCGCGCTGTGCTGGTCGGCAAGGCCAGCTTCCTCGCCAACGGACGCGCCCGCGCGATCGGCGCCACCGACGGTTTCGCCAAGGTCATCGCCTGCGCCGCAACAGGCAGGCTTCTCGGCGCCCATATCCTCGGTCATGGCGCCGGCGAACTGTTGCAGGAACTGGTGCTCGGACTTCGGCTCGGCACCACGCTGGCCGAGATCGCCGGCACCTCCCATGCGCATCCGGGCATGGGTGAGGCTGTGAAGGAGGCATGCGTGGCCGCCCTTTCCAGCGCCGCGACCTGAGATGTCGGGCGCCCGTCCCGCCCTGACGGGATGGCCGCCTGCCTCATACCCGAACACGCTCGACAGCGCTCTGTTTTCCAGCCTTGGAGGCTCTTCATGACTTTGCCAGTCCAGTTGCGGCAAACCCCGCTGACGGCACTCAACGTTTCGCACGGCGGCAGGATGGTGCCGTTCGCCGGTTACGAGATGCCCGTCCAGTTTGCCGATGGCGTTCTGAAGGAGCACCTGCACTGCCGCGCCGCCGTCGGGCTTTTTGACGTCAGCCATATGGGGCAGGTCATTCTTCGCCCGAAGACAGGCAGGATCGAAGATGCGGCGCTGGCGCTCGAACGGCAGGTTCCGGTTGACGTCCTCGGCCTGAAGCCGGGGCGCCAGCGCTACGGGCTCTTCACCGCGGCAGATGGCGGCATCCTCGACGACCTGATGATCGCCAACCGCGGCGATCACCTGTTCCTGGTGGTCAACGCCGCCTGCAAGGCGCAGGATGTCGCCCATCTTCGGGCTCACCTCGGCAAGGACTGCGAGATCGAGGAGCTCACGGATCGTGCCTTGATCGCCTTGCAGGGCCCCGATGCCGAGGCAGCACTCGCGGTCCTCGCTCCTGAGGTGGCAAACATGCGTTTCATGGAGGTCGCCGACGTCAATCTGCTGGGAACGCCCTGCATCGTGGCGCGGGCGGGCTATACCGGCGAAGACGGCTATGAGATCTCGGTTCCCGCCGACCGCGCCGCAGCGCTCGCCGAAACGTTGCTTTCCGATTCCAGGGTTCGCCCTGTCGGGCTGGGCGCGCGCGACAGCCTGCGGCTGGAATCGGGCCTGTGCCTTTATGGCCACGACATCGATGCCACCACCACCCCTGCCCAGGGCGCGCTGGAGTGGGCGATCCAGAAGGTGCGGCGCCGAGGCGGAGCACGCGCCGGCGGCTTCCCCGGGGCAGAGATTATCCTGGCAGAACTGGAAACGGGGGCGTCGCGCCGCCGCGTCGGCCTGCGGATCGAGGGCCGCGCGCCGATCCGCGAGGGCATGGAGCTGTTTGCTGTCGAAGTCGGCGGTGAGGCGGTTGGACAGGTGACGTCAGGCGGTTTTGGCCCTTCCATCAACGCGCCGGTCGCGATGGCACATGTTCCGACGGCCCTCTCCGCCACGGACACGCCCCTCTTCGCCGAAGTCCGAGGCAAACGCCTGCGCGTCTTCGTCTGCCCGCTGCCCTTCATCACGCAACGCTACAAACGGACCTGAGGAGCCCCGACATGCTGAAATTCACTGAAGATCACGAATGGCTGTCCATCAAGGGTGGCACAGCCACGGTCGGCATCACCCGCTACGCCAGCGATCTGCTGGGCGATCTGGTCTTCGTCGACCTGCCGGCGGTCGGAACCGTGCTCGAAAAGGGCGAGACGGCAGCCACCGTGGAGTCCGTCAAGGCCGCCTCCGACGTCTATTGCCCGCTGGCGGGCGAGATCGTCGCGGTCAATGAACTCCTCCACAGCGACCCTGCCATGATCAACCGGTCGCCCGAGAGCGAAGGCTGGTTCTTCAGGCTGCGCCTCGCAAACGTGGATGATGCCGCAGCGTTGATGGATGAAGCCGCCTATCTGGCAATGGTGGGATGAGGACACTGAGATGAGCTACACCCCGACCGGCTACGCGCCATACGACTTCGCAAATCGCCGCCACATCGGCCCTTCCCCGCGCGAAATGGCTGATATGCTGGAGACAGTCGGCGCCGAGAACCTCGATGCCTTCATCGACGCAATCGTTCCGGCAGACATCCGGCAGACACGCCCTCTTGCCTGGGGCAAGGCGCTGTCCGAGCGCGGCGTTCTGGAACGGCTGCGCAACGTGGCCAAGAAGAACACCGCCAATGCCAGCTTCATCGGACAAGGCTACCACGGCACCTTCACCCCGCCGGCGATCCAGCGCAACATCTTCGAGAACCCGGCCTGGTACACCGCCTACACGCCTTATCAGCCGGAGATCAGCCAGGGCCGGCTCGAGGCGCTGCTCAACTATCAGACGATGATGACCGACCTGACCGGGCTCGACATCGCCAATGCGTCGCTGCTCGACGAAGGCACCGCGGCTGCCGAAGCCATGGCCCTGTGCGAGCGTGCGTCGCGCAGCAAGGCCCGCGCCTTCTTCGTCGATCATCATTGCCATCCGCAGACGATCGCCGTGGTCGCGACCCGGGCGGAGCCGCTCGGATGGGAGGTGATCGTCGGCGACCCCTTCACCGATATCGATCCGTCAAACGTTTTCGGCGCCCTGTTCCAGTACCCCGGCACCTATGGCCATGTGCATGATTTCACCGCGCCGATCGCAGCGCTCAAGGACGCTGGCGCCCTTGCCGTGGTGGCCGCCGATCCGCTGGCCCTGACCCTGTTGAAGCCGCCGGGCGAGATGGGTGCCGACATCGCCATCGGCTCCAGCCAGCGTTTCGGCGTGCCCCTGGGCTATGGCGGTCCGCACGCCGCCTACATGGCCGTGCGCGCCAACCTCGCGCGGTCGATGCCGGGTCGGATCGTCGGCGTCTCGATCGACGCCCGCGGCAACCGCGCCTACCGGCTGTCGCTGCAGACGCGCGAGCAGCATATCCGCCGCGAAAAGGCGACATCCAATGTCTGCACCGCGCAGGCGCTGCTGGCCGTCATGGCCTCGATGTATGGCGTCTTCCACGGACCGGACGGATTGCGGGCGATCGCCGAGCGCATCCACCGCAAGCTGGTGCGGCTGGTCAAGGGATTGGAGACCCTTGGCTTCGCCATCGAACCGGCAAGCTTCTTCGACACGGTATCAGTGGAATGCGGCCCCCGCCGCGATGCCATCCTGGCATCCGCCCTGCGCGAAGGGATCAACCTTCGCCCGATCGGCGAGACGCGCATCGGCATAACCTTCGACGAAACTGTCCGGCGCAGCCACACCGAGGCGATCTGGCGCGCCTTTGGCGGCGGCATGGCCGATGACGAGCTGACGCCCGAATACCGTCTGCCCGAGGCGCTGCTGCGGACCTCTGAATTCATGACCCACCCGGTCTTCCACATGAACCGCGCCGAAGCCGAGATGACGCGCTACATGCGCCGCCTCGCCGACCGCGACCTCGCGCTCGACCGGGCGATGATCCCGCTCGGCAGTTGCACCATGAAGCTCAATGCCACCGCCGAAATGATGGCGCTGAGCTGGCCGGAATTCGCCAATCTGCACCCCTATGCCCCCGCCGACCAGGCGCAGGGTTATGCCGAGATGCTGAGCGACCTCGAGGCGAAACTGTGCCAGATCACCGGTTATGACGCCTTTTCGATGCAGCCCAATTCGGGTGCCCAGGGTGAATATGCCGGCCTGCTGACGATCCGCCGTTATCACGAGGCGCGCGGCAATGGCCATCGCAACGTCTGCCTGATCCCGACCTCGGCCCATGGCACCAATCCGGCGTCCGCACAGATGGCCGGCATGAAGGTGGTGGTGGTCGGCGTCGCCGCCGACGGCAACATCGACGTCGCCGACTTCCGCTACAAGGCCGAAGCCCATGCCGAAAACCTCGCCGCGTGCATGATCACCTACCCCTCGACCCACGGCGTGTTCGAGACGACCGTGCGCGAGATCTGCTCAATCACCCATGACAATGGCGGGCAGGTCTATATCGACGGCGCCAACATGAACGCGATGGTTGGTCTCGCCCGCCCCGGCGATATCGGCGGCGACGTCAGCCACCTCAACCTGCACAAGACCTTTGCCATCCCGCATGGCGGCGGCGGACCGGGCATGGGGCCGATCGGCGTCAAGGCGCATCTGGTGCCGCATCTGCCGGGCAACCCGGCTGCCGGAGACTTCGCCATTTCGGCCGCGCCGTTCGGCTCCGCGTCGATCCTGCTCATCTCCTGGGCCTATTGCCTGCTGATGGGTGGCGAGGGCCTGACCCAGGCGACCAAGACCGCGATCCTCAGCGCCAACTACATCGCGCGGCGATTGGCGTCGGCCTATCCGATCCTCTACAGCTCGGCCGCCGGCCATGTCGCGCATGAGTGCATCCTGGACACGAGGGTACTCAAGGAACGCGCCGGGGTGAGTGTCGACGACATCGCCAAGCGCCTTGTCGACTGCGGTTTCCACGCGCCGACGATGAGCTGGCCGGTCGCCGGCACGCTGATGGTGGAGCCGACGGAAAGCGAGCCCAAGGCCGAGCTCGACCGCTTCATCGCCGCCATGCTGGGCATCGCCGCCGAAGCGGAGGCGATCGCCGCCGGCACGCTCGATGCCGAGGACAACCCGCTGAAGCGAGCGCCCCATACCGTCGAGGATCTCGTCGGCGACTGGGACCGCCCCTACAGCCGCGAAGCCGCCTGCTTCCCGGCGGGCTCATTCCGGGCCGACAAATATTGGCCGCCGGTCAACCGGATCGACAATGTGCATGGCGACCGCAACCTCGTCTGCACCTGCCCGCCGCTCGAAAGCTACGCCGAAGCCGCCGAGTGAGCCTGTCGCCCCCGGTCACGCGCCGGGGGCACCCCCTCCAAGGATCGATCCATGTTCCTGTCCGTCTTCGATATCTTCAAGGTCGGCATCGGCCCGTCCTCGTCGCACACGATGGGCCCGATGGTTGCCGCTTCGCGCTTCCTCGCGGCCCTCGCCGCCCTGCCGGGGCGGACCGAATGCCGGCGGCTGACGGTCTCCCTGCACGGATCCCTCGCCTTCACCGGCAAAGGCCACGCAACCGACGGGGCAGTTTTTCTCGGGCTGATGGGGTTTCTGCCTGATACGCTCGACCCCGATCAGGCAGAAGCCTTGGTCGCACGCCTCAAGGACACGCGCAGCATCACGGCGCCCGGCATCGGCGCGATAAGCTTCGATCCGGACAGCGACCTCGTCTTCGACTACGGACCGCCGCTGCCGGGCCATGCCAACGGCATGGTCTTCACCGCATTTGGCCGCTCCGACACCGTTCTGCTGCGGCAAGTATGGTACTCGATCGGCGGTGGTTTCGTCGTCAGCGAAGACGAGCTTTCCACCATCTCCACATCGCGGGACGCTGCACCAAGCGACGTGCCTTATCCCTTCACCTCCGCCGTCGAGATGCTGCGCATGGGGCGTGAATCGGGACTGTCGATCGCGGCGATGAAGGAAGCCAACGAACGGGCGCGCCATGGCCGCGATCTGGAGCCGGGACTTGAACGGCTGCAGGCGGCGATGAACGGCTGCATCGATCGCGGCCTCAGGCAGGAAGGCATTCTTCCGGGAGGCCTTTCGGTGCGACGCCGCGCCCGGGGTCTGCACCAGCAACTGCTCGGCGAGCACGGCAGCAACCGGGCACAGCCGCACGCGGCGACCGACTGGCTGCTCGTCTATGCCATGGCCGTCAACGAGGAAAATGCCGCCGGAGGGCGCGTCGTAACCGCCCCGACCAATGGCGCTGCGGGCGTCGTGCCCGCCGTGCTGCGTTACTACAGCGATCATTGCATCGGTGCCGGCGCGGATGGCGAACGGCAATTTCTCCTCACCGCGGCCGCCATTGGCGGGCTGATCAAGCACCGTGCCTCGATCTCGGGTGCGGAGTGCGGATGCCAGGCCGAGATCGGCTCGGCCTCCGCCATGGCCGCGGCAGGGCTTTGCGCGGCGCTGGGCGGAAGCAACGAGCAGATCGAGAACGCCGCCGAAATCGCGCTCGAACACCATCTCGGCATGACCTGCGACCCGGTCGGCGGCCTCGTCCAGGTGCCCTGCATCGAACGCAACGGCCTCGGCGCGATCAAGGCGGTCGCCGCGGCCAGCCTGGCGCTCCGCGGCGACGGCCAGCATTTCATGCCGCTCGACAACTGCATCGAGGCGATGCGGCAGACAGGCCAGGACATGGCGACGAAGTACAAGGAAACATCGATCGGTGGCCTCGCGGTGAACCTGCCGGAGTGCTGAGGAGGTCATCGCCCTGGGAGCGGCGCCATGCCCGAGGTCTGCACTACGGCCGACTTGTCGCGAACATGGATGGCGGTCGCCCGTGCACCTTCCTGCCACTTAGCGCCGAACTCGCCGAAGCTCTCCGCCTCTTTCAGACATCGCTTGGCGCGCTGCTTTTCAAGCGCTGGGAATGATCCTTCACGGACGGCTCGTTTTGCGTCCATACAGAGTTCGCGCTCTAGCCAGCGATATTCCGTCACGGCCATACTTGCCGAGATAGATCGTCTCGCGACGACCCTTGATCCTGTAGTCAAGGTACGAGATGCCATCACTTGGCGCGACGCGAACCCCGTCGCGGTCTGAAACCTTGTAGATTTTGTCTTGCGGTTTCAATGCCTTAAGGGCAGCGGCCATCAGCAGTCGACAACGTCCTCCAGAAAGTACCGTCAGGGGCATTTCTCAGGGTCGCGACGAAAAATATCGTTCTGTTTCAATGCATTGGACTGAACAAAGTACCGTCATGACCTCATGTCCAATGACCGTACTTCTGAAAGCCGAACGCAGCAATATGGTCCAGGTCTGTCAGAATGCGCGAAAGGTCAGTCAGCTACCTGCCGATTGTTTTCGACAGGCAGCAACCAGAAATTATTTTTGATTTCAGTTAGTTAGATCACAGGATGGCGAATTCTTGGAAACACCGGGATGGGCCTGGCTCATTCCCACTCGATCGTGCCCGGCGGCTTCGAGGTGACGTCGTAGACGACACGGTTGATGCCGCGCACCTCGTTGATAATGCGGGTGGCGGCCTGGCCGAGGAAGTTCATGTCGTAGTGGTAGAAATCGGCGGTCATGCCGTCGACGGAGGTTACGGCGCGGAGTGCGCAGACGAACTCGTAGGTGCGGCCATCGCCCATGACGCCGACGGTCTGGACCGGCAGCAGCACGGCGAAGGCCTGCCAGATGGCATCGTAGAGGCCGGCCTTGCGGATTTCGTCGAGATAGATCGCATCGGCCTCGCGCAGGATCTCGAGCTTTTCGCGGGTGATGCCGCCTGGGCAGCGGATGGCGAGGCCTGGGCCGGGGAACGGGTGACGGCCGATGAACGAGTCGGGCAGGCCGAGCTCCTTGCCGAGCACGCGGACCTCGTCCTTGAACAGCTCGCGCAGCGGCTCGACGAGCTGCATGTTCATGCGGTCGGGCAGGCCGCCGACATTGTGGTGCGACTTGATGGTGACCGACGGGCCGCCGGTGAAGGAAACGCTCTCGATGACGTCGGGGTAGAGCGTGCCCTGGGCGAGGAAATCGGCGCCGCCGAGCTTCTTGGCCTCTTCCTCGAACACCTCGATGAACAGCCGGCCGATGGTCTTGCGCTTCTTTTCCGGGTCGGACTCGCCTTCGAGCGCCGAGATGAAGCGGTCGGAAGCGTCGACGAGGATCAGCGGCAGATTGTAGTGCTCGCGGAACATGGCGACGACGTCAGCCGCCTCGTTCTTGCGCATCAGGCCGTGGTCGACGAGGATGCAGGTCAGCTGGTCGCCGACGGCCTCGTGGATCAGGAGTGCCGCGACGGACGAGTCGACGCCGCCCGAGAGGGCGCAGATGACCTTCTTGTCGCCGACCTGCTTACGGATCGCCTCGACGGCATGCGCGCGATAGGCGTGCATGGTCCAGTCGCTCTCGATGCCGGCGATCTTGTGGACGAAATTGCGCAGCAGCTTGGCGCCGTCGGGCGTGTGCACGACCTCGGGGTGGAACTGCACGGCGTAGAAGTTGCGGGCCTCGTCGGCGATGGCCGCGAAGGGCGCGCCATTCGAGGTGCCGATGACGCGGAAGCCGGCGGGGATTTCGGTGACGCGGTCGCCGTGGCTCATCCACACCTGGTGGCGGGTACCCTTGGCCCAGACGCCGTCGAACAACGGGCTGTCGTCCTGGATCTCGAGAAAGGCGCGACCGAACTCGCGGTGGTGGCCGGCCTCGACCTTGCCGCCGAGCTGGGCGCACATGGTCTGCTCGCCATAGCAGATGCCGAGCACCGGCACGCCGGCGGAAAAGACGGCTTCAGGGGCGCGGGGGCTGCCGATGTCGACGGTGGAATGCGGGCTGCCCGAGAGGATCACCGCTTTGGGGTTGATCCGCTTGAAGGCCTCTGCGGCCGACTGGAAGGGCACGATCTCGGAATAGACCCCGGCCTCACGCACGCGACGCGCAATGAGCTGCGTCACCTGGCTGCCGAAGTCGATGATGAGGACGGTTTCGGGGTGCTCGGAGTTCTTCATGGCGGGCGTTTAAAGAAAGAATCCCTTTCGCGCAATGGGCTCGATTGCATGGGTGACAAGTGCGAAATGCAATGACGGTGCCGTCAGGGCCGGCCAATCATCCTGCCTGCAGCTCCGCAAGGCTGCGCAGCGCCGCCATCAGCGCCTCGAACGGCCCCTCGCCCAGGCGTTGGCGATAGCGGCTCTCGATGTCGAGCTTGATGCGGTCGCCGTCGGCGAGAGCCGCAAGGCCTTTTTCGGTGTAGTGGACGAGCTTGCCGCGCTTGTCCTCCGGGTCGGTGGCGCGCTCGATCACGCCCTCGGCCTCGAGCCCGTCAAGCAGCTGCTGCACCGCCTGCTTGGAGATGCCGGCGCGCTCGATGAGCGCAGCCTGCCTGGTGCCGCGCCGAGCGATGTGCCCGAGCAGGCCGGCGCGGCTTTCGCTGAACCAGTCGTGGCCTGCCGCGCGCATCGCCTCGGCGAACTCGCCCTGCCAGGCGCGGCTCGCCTGCCACAAACGCCAGCCGACATGGTCGGGCAGCGGCTTCGCTTCATTTTCGTCAATCTGCTTGACCATTTTTCCAATCGCACATATCGTCAAGATACTTGACCAAGCAGATATCGGAAGGAAACGACAATGGCAATTCTCGACCAAGCCGCGCTGAAGGTGCTGATCCCAGGCACGACCCATGTGCTCGACCGCAACGGCAAGGAGGCCTATGTCTATTTCGACACCGGCGACCAGGCGCACATGCTGCTCGACGACGGCGAGTCACGGAAGGGAAGCTGGGCGCTCGTCGAGGGCGGCTATGTGGTCGAGTGGAACAATGGCGCCGTCGGCCGCTGGACACTCGACCATGAGGCTGGATCAATCAGCTATGTGAACCAGGATCGCGACCTCAAGGTGAGGCTGGCAGGCATCCTGTTCGGCAACGCCAAGGGCTTGCCGCTCAATGCTGCCTAGAGCGTGAGCTTGCCGGCGTCGAACGCCTGGCCAAGCAGGTGCACGGCATGGGCCAGCTTTTCGTCGACGATGTGCAGATATTCGGTCCAGTCGTCGACATGACTGATGTCGGCGGCACCGTCCGAAATGCCGCGCAGCCCGATCAGCGGCACGCCGAAAAGCTGGCAGGCGCGCAGCACGGCGAAGGTCTCCATGTCGACCATGTCCTCGGCGATCGCGTCGTAGGCTGCGCCGGAGATGATGGTGCCGCCGGTGGAAAGGCTCGCCTGCCTGACACCGGGGATGCTGTGAGCAAGCGGCAGCGTGGCCGGCAGGTCAAGAAAGGGCGTCGTGCCCTTGTCGAAGCCGAGCGCGGAAGCATCCATGTCGCGGTAGCAGACCGACGTCACCTGATAGACCTCGGTCTGTTCGAGCCTGCGGCTGCCGGCGGAGCCCAAGCAGACAACGAGGTCGGGCAAGGCATTGCCGGCGGCGAGCTGGGCAAGCTCGGCACCAACCTTGACGCCGGCCTCGACAGGGCCGACGCCGGTCATGAACGGCACGAACAGCTTCTGCAGATGCGGGCCGTATTCGGCTTCCGCTGCCATGACGAACAGCACGTTGCGACCGGCAAACAGCGTTGAAGGCATGGTCAGTCCTCGATGCCCTGGCGGCCGGAGATGATCATCATCGTGCCGGTCATGGTAGCGATCAGCTTGGCTTCGTCCGATATGGCATAGGCCTGGCCGTCGGCGACGATGATGGTGCGGCCGGGCTTGGTGACCGAGCCGCGGAACAGGAAGCGCTCGCCCTTGCCGGGCGCCAGCAGATTGACCTTGAACTCGATGGTCAGGATGCTCGAATTGTCGCCGATCAGTGAAAAGGCGGCATAACCGCAGGCGGAATCGAGCGCAGTGGAAATGACCCCGGCGTGCAGGAAGCCGTGCTGCTGGGTCAGCTGATCGGAAAACGGCATCTCGATCTCGACAATGCCTGGCGTGACCAGCGTCAGCTCGGCGCCGATGGTGGCCATCGCGCTTTGCCGCGCAAAGGACGACCTGACGCGATCTTCGTAGTCGGCCGCGGGTACGATCTTGGCTGCCATGTTAGAAATCCTCTCGAACCGCTTATCGCAAAGCCGGCAAAGCCAGGCAATCTCTAATGCTGCGGCGCAACAACGCTATCGATTGAGCCACCAGATCGAGAAGTTGAGCAGGGTGGCAAAGGCCACCCACAGCGCATAGGGAGCGAACAGCCAGGCAGCGAGGCGATCGATCCGCCGCGCCAGCACGATGAAGCCGATGATGGCCACCAGCAGGGCAATGATGACGACGAGGCCAAGGCCGGGAAGCTGCAGCCCGAAAAAGGTCGGCGACCACAGGAAATTGAGGACAAGCTGCACCCACCAGACGCGCATGGTCATGCCACAGGGCACGCGGCAGAAAATGCGCCAGCCGGCGATGGCGACGAGCACGTAAAGCACCGACCAGACCGGGCCGAAGACCCAGTCGGGCGGATTGAAGAACGGCTTATGCAGGCCGGCGTACCAGTCACCGGGCAGATTGAGGTAGCCGATCAGCGTACCACCGCCGAGCACCAGCACCACAAAGCCGACAAGAGCGAGCGTCCTGTTCATCATGCCTCCGAGCCTTTCGCCTCTCTTGCCGAAACGGCTGGGGAGGCGGCTGGTTGCATGATGCTCGGTCAGCCAGCCTTGCGCATTGCAGCGAAATAAAAGCCGTCGGTGCCGCTGCGGGCCGGCGTAAGCGACAGCCCCTGCTGGCCGAAACGGACGGTGCCTTCCTTGCCGGGGAAACGGCTGTTCCACAGCGCAACATGATCGACCGAAGCAAATGCCTTGTCGCGGCCGAGGAATGCCTCGACCTGGTCGGCATTTTCTTCGTCGAAGACCGAACAGGTGATGTAGACCATCAGTCCGCCCGGCTTCACATAGGCGCTGGCAGCGTCGAGGATGGCCGACTGCTCGGCCTTGCGCACGTCGAGCTGGCGCTGGGTCAGCCGCCACTTGGCATCAGGCCTGCGCCGCCAGGTGCCGCTGCCGGTGCAAGGGGCGTCGATCAGCACGAGATCCATGTGCCCGGTCAGCCCTGAGAGCTCCGAAGGCTTCGACACGACCTGGACGTTGCGGTTGTCGGAGCGGCGCAGGCGGTCGAACATCGGCGCCAGCCGCGCCTTTTCGGAATCATGGGCGAAAATCTGGCCGCGGTTTTCCATGGCCGCCGACAGCGCCAGCGTCTTGCCGCCGGCGCCGGCGCAATAATCGAGCACCTGCATGCCCGGAACGGCACCGGCGAGTTCGGCTGCAAGCTGCGAGCCCTCGTCCTGAACCTCGAACCAGCCCTTCTGGAAGGCGGGCTCGGCCTGGACGTTGGGGTGGCGGCCGCTGCCATCGATAGGGGGAATACGCACGCCGTGCGGGGCAAGTGCGGTGGGCGCCGCGCGCGTACCTTCAAGCTCGGCGATGACGCGGTCGCGGTCGGCCTTCAGCGTATTGACGCGAATGTCCAGCGGCGGGCGGGCGGCAAGGGCAGCGCCCTCCTCCACCCAGTCAGCGCCGAAGGCGCGTTCGAGCAGCGGCGCGCACCAGTCGGGGCTATCAGCACGCACGACATCGGGCGCATCAGTCAGATTACGTTCGGCGATCGCCTTGAGTTCGTCGGCGCTGAGTGGCTCGGGTGCAAACTTGTCGCCGTCGAGGGCCTGGTTGAGCGCTGCGGCCGACTGGTTCCATTCGAGCAGAAGCGCGCCGAAGCCGAGCGCGCGCGAGGTCTCGTCGCCAAGCAGCCAGCCGGCGGAGCGTTTGCGGCGCAATGCGTCGTAGACGATGTTGCCGATCGCGGCGCGGTCGCCCGCACCGGCAAAGCGGTGGGACAGGCCCCAATCCTTGAGCCCATCGGCAGCGGGCCTGTGCCGCCGCTCGATATCGTCGAGTACTTCGATGGCCGCAGCCAGCCTTCCGCCAAGTCGCATATCGGTGATCCCTATTTCGGCTTACCCGAGGAACCGTCTGACTAACGCCGTGCGCTGGCGCGCACAAGCGCCCGCTAAGATTATTCGGCATGAGTGCCGAACCTAAACATTTCGTAACCCAGGAACGGAAGGCCGACGGCGCAACGTTATTAGGTTTTGAACCCCATCGAGGTCCAAGATGAGAAACCTGGTTCTTGCTTCGTTCGTCGCTGTCATGGCCGCATTCTCCGCCGGGGCACCCGCCCAGGCGGCAAGCCCGACCGCACCGGCCGTCACCAATGTCCGCTATGTCGAATACATGCCGGGCTGGCGCTACCATCGCGCGCACTACCGGCACTATGGCTATCGCGGCTGCCATATCCGGAACGTCAGGCACGTCCGCCACGGCCGCGTCTGGTACCAGCCGGTACGCGTCTGCCGCTGGTAGATCCCCACCTGAAACGAAACAGGCGCGGCTCGCTCCGCGCCTGACACTGTCTCGGCGCTCCTGCTGGTTATGCTTGAACGACGGCTGAAATCGCCGCGTTGAAGCCGGCGAGCAAAGCCTCGTCCTCGGCGGTGCGCTTCTTGCGCGACTGCACCAGGCAGGCCTGCGAGCGCAGGATGACGCCGTCCGACAACACCTTGAGATGATTGGCGCGCAGCGTCGAGCCGGTCGAGGTGATGTCGACAATTACATCGGCGGAACCGGCAGCAGGTGCGCCTTCAGTCGCGCCCAGGCTTTCGACGATGCGGTAGACCTGGATACCGTGCTTCTGGGAAAAGAACTGCTGCGTCAGCCGCCAGTATTTGGTGGCGATGCGCAGGCGGCGGCCATGGCGCTGGCGGAAATCGGCGGCGACGTCGTCGAGGTCGGCCATGGTGTCGATGTCGAGCCAGATCTGCGGAACGGCCACGACCACATCGGCATGACCGAAGCCAAGTCGGGCGACGATCTCGGCCCTGCTCTCCCAGTCAGCCAGGTTCTCGCGGATCAGGTCTTCGCCTGTCACACCGAGGTCGACATGGCCCTGGCCGATCTCGCCCGAAATCTCGGAAGCCGACAGGAACGCGATCTCGATGTCCGGCCGGCCTTCGATGGTGGCGCGGTAGCGGCGGTCATTCTCTGGCAGGTTGACGGCCAGGCCGGCCTTGGCCAGCACCTCGAGCGCCTGCTCCTTGAGCCGGCCCTTGGAGGGCAGTGCGAGCGTGATCGGCATCAGGCGGCCTCCCTCAGGGCTTCGATCCGGTCGAGCCAGACGGAGAAACCGACACCGGGGATGGGTTTGCCGGCACCGAGCAGCGTCAGCAAACGGTCGTAGCGGCCGCCGCCGGCCAGAGGCCGATCGGCCTCCGGTCCCGAAATCTCGAAGACGAGACCTGTGTAATAATCAAGCGGACGGCCGAAGGCGGCATCATAACGCACGGTGCCCGCGGCAAGACCGTGGCCTGCAACGGCCGTTGCGCGTGCGGTGAAATTGTCGAGTGCGGTGCCGAGCGACAGCCCGGCTGCCGCAGCGAATTCCTTGAGGGCCGCAGGCGCCTCGTCCAACGCCACCTGGATTGCCAGGAAGCGCTTCAGCGCCTCGAAGGCGTCGCTTGACAACCGCACGCTGCGCAGCTCGGCCTTTTCGATCAAGCGGCGGGCGATGTCGTTCGGCGTGCGGCCGGCGGACGGCGAAAGCCCCGCCTTTTCCATGCCCTCCGAAATATGCACCGCCAGCGCATCGAGGTCGCCGTCGGCGACCAGTGACGCAACGGGTTCGGCGAGCGCCGAACTGCGGGTCGGCGCTGCGAGATCGTCAAGCGCCGCAGCGAGCTGTTCGGCGGAGCCGAAGGCGCGGGCGAGCCGCATGCGCCAGCCGCGCGGCAGGCCAAGAGCGGCCAGCACCGCCTCGAAGATCGCCTGGTCGCCGAGCGTGACGATAAGATCGCGCCCCGGCAGGCAAAGACTGAGCAGGGCATGGGCATCGGCCACGGAGCGCGCGTCGGCAGCAGCGATGTCCTTGTCGCCGAGATCCTCGACGCCAGCCTGGAAGAATTCGTTGCCGCCCTCGCGGCGCTGGCGGAAGACCTCGCCGAGATAGGAGTAACGACGCGGCGTGCCCGAGCGGGTGCGGATATGGTCGAGGCAGACCGGAATGGTGAATTCGGGACGCAGGCAAAGTGCTGCACCCGTTTCGCTTTCGGTCAGGAAGATGCGGCGACGCAGGTCCTCGCCGGCCATGTCGAGGAACGGGTCGGCCGGCTGCAGCACCGGCACGTCGACAGCATCGGCCCCGCGCGCGGCGAAAAGCTTCAGAATATCAGGCGCAATCGCCGGGAAGCGCGCGTTCATGGCTTACTGCTTCGCCCGATCGTCGGCCTGCGCGGCCAGAATCTTCTTCACCTCGGCGACAAGATCCGCCTCGGGCACGGTGATCTGTGCAGGTCGCGCGGCGCGCCATTCGGCGTTGTCGGTGATTTCAGCAGACATGCGCGCGCCTTCAATCAGGTCCTTGATCTGGACCTCGCCATTGGCACGCTCGTCGCCGCCCTGGATGACGACGACCGGCGAACCCCGGCGGTCGGCATATTTGATCTGCGCCTTCATGCCGGCACCGCCGAGATACATTTCGGCGCGCACGCCGGCGCGGCGGAGGTCGGAGACCATCTTCTGGTAACGACCGAGGCTTGTCGTGTCCTTGTCCATGACGAGAACAACGACCGGGCCGACGACATCTGACGTGTCGAGCTTTCCGAGGTTCTTCAGCGCCGTCATCAAGCGCGACACGCCGATGGAGAAGCCGGTTGCCGGCACCGGTTCGCCACGGAAGCGCGAGACGAGACCGTCATAACGGCCGCCGCCGCCGACCGAACCGAAGCGCACGACCTGGCCCTCGTCATTGGGGATCTCGGCCAGAAGCTCGGCCTCGAAGACCGGGCCGGTGTAATATTCGAGGCCGCGCACGACCGACGGGTCGACTTTGACGCGGCCGTCATCATAGCCGGCCGCCGCAGCCAGCGCGCCGATCTGGGCCAGTTCGTCTACGCCTTCCATGCCGCGCGCATTGCCGGCAACCACGGCGCGGAGGTTCTCGGCCGTCGTCGCAGCGTCAGCCGAACCCGCCTCGGTGAAGGCAATGACGGTATCGATCGCCGCGTCGTCCAGCCCGGCACCCTTGGTGAAGTCGCCCTCGCCTTCCGCACCGCCGTCCCAACGGCCCTTGCCGAGCAGCAGCCTGACGCCCTCGGGGCCGAACTTGTCGAGCTTGTCGATGGCGCGCAGGACCGTCAGACGACGGTTGGCGTTCTCGTCGCCGCCGAGGCCGATCGCCTCAAGCACGCCGTCGAGCACCTTGCGGTTGTTGACGCGGATGACGTAGTCGCCACGCTTGATGCCCAACGCTTCCATCACGTCGGCCATCATCATGGTCATCTCGGCATCAGCCGCGACGCCGGGAGTACCAATGGTGTCGGCGTCGAACTGCATGAACTGGCGGAACCGGCCGGGACCGGGCTTTTCGTTACGGAACACCCAACCGGAGCGGTAGCTGCGATAGGGCTTGGGCAGCTTCTCGTAGTTTTCAGCGACGAAGCGCGCCGTCGGCGCGGTCAGGTCGTAGCGCAGAGACAACCATTGCTCGTCGTCGTCCTGGAAGGAAAAGACGCCTTCGTTGGGACGGTCCTGGTCGGGCAGGAACTTGCCGAGCGCGTCGGTATACTCGATCAGCGGCTGCTCGACAGGCTCGAAGCCATAGAGTTCGTAGACGGCGCGGATCGCGACCATCATCTTCTCGACGGCGCGGATGTCGTCCGCGCTGCGGTCGACGAAGCCGCGCGGCAGTCGCGCTTTCATCTTTTCCGATTTGTCGGCCATGATCGAGAATTCCGCAATTTTTCCAGATGTTTTGGCCGCAGATGCAGCGCGCCGTGTCGTAACCGAATTGGGGGGGAGCGGCAAGAGTTTGACACCGCGCTGACGCGCAGGGCGCGGACAAGTGGAAACATTTGCCCTTCTGCCCGGCATCGTGCCGATACCTGCGAGGCAGAAAAGGCGCGCCGACACTGAAAGGAAACGGCCGCCATGGCTGATGCAAACGGCAAGACAGAGGTTCGACAGGCGCCATCCACACCGGTCGGCACTACACTCATGACCGTGGCGCTGGTGCTCTATCCGGCCCTGGGCGTGCTCGGAGCCATCGTCGCCGGACTGATGTTCGCCGGCCCAGGCGTCTGAGCCCCCCAGAAAGGCACTGCCATGCAGGAACTACGCATCCTGTTCGCCACGCTTGGGCTCTGGGCCTGCGGCGTCAGCGCGGTGCTCGCCTGCGCGCCGGGCGACAAGCGCCTTGCCGGCCACTACTATCTCAACGGCGTCATGGAGGTCGGGTCCGAACTCTTGCTCCGGCCCGACGGCAGCTTCGAGTTCATGCTCGCCTATGGCGCCAACGACCAGTACGGCAAGGGATGCTGGGTCAAGCGCGGCTCGACCGTCGAGGTGATCCCGTCAGGCCGAAGTGCTGCTTCCCCCACACACACGCCCGACGACCGCGGCTTCGGCGGACTTGTGCTGACGGTCTCGGGACGCAGCCTCGTCTGGGATATTGCAGGCAGCGGTCACAAGGGACGGTATGAACGCTAAGTCCCTTCTCCTCTTGTGGGAGAAGGCAAGCCCCCCTCACCCCGGCCGCTTGAAAGCCTTGCGCTCGGCTTCGATCTTGCCCCGGCACATGCAGCCTTCGATGTGGTCGTTGACCATGCCCATCGCCTGCATGAAGGCATAGATCGTTGTCGGACCGACGAAGGTCCAGCCGCGCTTCTTCAGTTCCTTGGAGATGCGCGTCGAGGTCGGTGTCGTCGGATTGGCGATCAGGGTCGGATAGTCGACGATCTTGGGTCGTTCGTCTTCGTCGGGCTCGAACTTCCAGAACCAGGCAGCGAGCGAGCCGGCCTCGTCGGCGAGCGCACGAGCGCGCTTGGCGTTGTTGATGGTCGAGACGATCTTGCCGCGATGACGCACGATGCCGGCGTTGCCCAGCAGCCGCTCGATGTCGCTGTCGCCATATTCGGCAACCTTGTCGAAGTCGAAACCGGAAAAGGCCTCCCGAAAGCTGTCGCGCTTGCGCAGGATGGTGAGCCACGACAGCCCCGACTGGAAACCTTCCAGGCAGATCTTCTCGAACAGCCTTGTATCGTCGGCGACCGGACGCCCCCATTCATGATCATGATAGTGCAGATAGTCGGGCAAGGCGCCCGGCCAGAAGCAGCGCGTCACGCCATCGGCCCCCTGCATGAGGCCCGTCTTTTTCTCTTCCATCGCCAAACCCGCTTCCTGTGACGCAGTTCCGGAAAGCCGCCAGGCGCTTTTCTCAGAATTGCTCGTTAATCGCCTGAATGCGTTGATTTACCTGTGCTTTACCAGATTCCTGAACCGACCGGTAACCACACCAAAAGCTTTCCTGACAATCTCGCATTTTAAGCAACCCGATTCATGTTTCGGTGGGACGACGGCTTCAATGTCGACCCGAATCCCGGCGGGGCGTTGTCCTTTCCGGCAGAGACGAACGTGTTGAGAGTGCGTCCATGAAGAAACCTCTTGTCTTGCTGGCCTCGGCCGCTTTTCTGGTCGAGCTGGCCGCGCCGGCGCTGGCCTATGATCGCTACGCCGAGCGGCCACCCGTTGTGGTGAGCCCCGATCTCTCGGCGCCGTGGGTGCTGCAGCTCGGCCGCAACCCGGCCGAGGTGATGCCGCGCCGCCAGGCGCGCGAGCCAAGGCAGCAGCAGGTGCAGCAGGCTGCACCACGCCAGCAACGGCAGGCACAGCGCCAAAAGGCCAGGCCGGACCAGGTGCAGACCGCCGCATTGCGTGCGCCCGAGAAGCGTTCGGTGAAGCCGCAGATCAACCCGATCTACCTGCCGCAGCAGGTCGCCTATGACGGCGCCGAGCAGCCGGGCACGATCATCATCGATACGACCGAGAACTTCCTCTATCTCGTCGAGGCCGGTGGCCAGGCACGACGCTACGGCGTCGGCACGGGTAAGCCCGGCTTCGAATGGTCGGGCACGCACAAGGTGTCTTCCAAGCGCGAATGGCCGGACTGGCGTCCGCCGGCGGAGATGATCGCCCGCGAGCGCGCCAAGGGCCGCGTGCTGCCGGCGATGATGCAGGGCGGGCCAGAAAACCCGCTCGGCGCGCGTGCGCTGTATCTCGGCTCGACGCTCTACCGCATCCACGGCACCAACCAGCCCTGGACGATCGGCGGGGCAGTGTCTTCGGGCTGCATCCGCATGCGCAACGAGGACGTGATGGACCTCTACGAACGGGTGCCGGTCGGCACCAAGGTCGTCGTCAAGTAAAGCAGTTTGACGCAATTCCGGACGGAAGCAGCTTGGCTTTTCCGGAATTGCCATGATCGGTTACGGGGGCGGAGCCCGGCCATAGAAGCCGGGCCTCTGAGCAGAAGGGCAGCGCCTGGCGCTGCCCTTTTCGCTTTAGAGATGACACGAAACCGTCACAATCAGGAAAATTTGTTCAGTACAGGTGAAATTCACCTCACGCCGCCCTTTCCTTTGGCGGCAAGCCGAAGTATCCGGAACGGACCCCGTTGACGCCGGAAGGACAAGAATGCCGCCGCTCGATGACACCCGCTATCTCAAGGGCGGCCCAGTCGCTGCCCGCATCATCGCTGAAGTTCGCGCTGCCGCCCAGCAGGCGACCGAAGAAGGTTTCCGCCCCAAGCTCGTTTCGATCACCGTCGGCGACGTTGAAGCCGTGGATGTCTATGTGCGCAACCAGCGCGCCAAGGCACAGCTTGCCGGCATCGACTTCGAGGAACGGCGCTTTCCGGCCGAGTTGACCGCCGGCGAGCTGGAAGCCGCGATCCACGGCATGAATGCCGATCCGCGCGTGACCGGCATCATCATCCAGCGGCCGGTGCCGCAACACATCCCGATCAAGGCGATCCAGGCGGCGGTGCATCCGCTCAAGGACGTCGAGGGCATGCACCCGGCCTCGATCGGCAACATCGTCTACAACCAGCTCGACTTGGCACCCTGCACGGCGGCGGCCTCGGTTGAACTGCTGAAAGCGACCGGCCTCGACCTCAAGGGGCTCGAGGTGGTGGTGGTCGGTCATTCCGAGATCGTCGGCAAGCCGATCGCCTTCCTTTTGATGAGCGAGGGGGCAACGGTCACCGTGTGCCACCACATGACGCGATCCCTGGCAGCGCATGCACGCCGGGCCGACGCGCTGTTCGTCGCCGTCGGCAAGCCACGACTGATCAAGGCGGACATGGTGAAGCCGGGAGCGGCCGTCATCGACATCGGCATCAATGCAGAGACGCTGCCAGATGGTTCGACCCGCATCGTCGGCGACGTCGACACCGATTCGGTCAAGGAAGTGGCGTCATGGATTACGCCCGTGCCCGGCGGCGTCGGTCCTGTGACAGTGGCGATCCTGCTGCGCAACACCATGGTGGCGCTCAACCGCCAGCGGGCCCTGTACAAGCAGACCTTTGCCAGCGGCGAGGCCAGGCTCGCAGCCGAATAGGCCCGACTATTGTTTAAGCATGATCTTGTCCGAAAACCGGCGTCCGCTTTTCGGGATCATGCTCTCTAAAGCCTATAGGCGTCGCTGCTGATCTGCGAAACCGCCTCCGGTTGGGCGGCCGGAGCAAGACCACTGGTGACGACGATCGGCGTGCCGTCGGCGACACGGCTGTAGAGGTCGATGATGTCCTGGTTGATCAGGCGCACGCAGCCCGACGACACCGACTTGCCGATGGACGCCCATTCGGGCGAGCCGTGCAGGCGATAGAGCGTGTCCTTGCCGTCCTGGAAAATGTAGAGCGCGCGCGCTCCGAGCGGGTTCTGGACGCCCGGCTGCATACCGCCTTCCCACTCGTTCTTGCCGGGGATCTGGCGGGCCCGGAATTTTTCCAGCTCGGGCTGGCGGTCGATCATCTCGTTCGGCGGGAACCAGCGCGGCCACTCCTGCTTCCACTCGATGACGCCGCGGCCGGCCCATTCGAAACCGGCGCGACCGAGGCCGACGCCGTAGCGGATGGCCTCGCCATTGTCGGCAACCACATAGAGGAAGTGCTGGGAGGTATCGATGACGACCGTGCCCGGCGCCTCGCCGGTGGGATTGCTCACCACCTGGCGATAGTAGCGCGGGTCGATCTTCTTGAACGGCACGCCCGGAATGTCGAAGCCGTTGTCGTTGACCGGCGCATACATCATCTGCGGCTCGCCAAAACCTGGGTCGTTGCGCAGGGACGGCGGAGGCGGCGCAACGGGATAAGCCGGCGCGGCGTAAGCGGAGCGCTCAGCCTGCGTTGTCGAACATGCGGACAGTGCCGCCGAGGCTGCCCCGGTTGCGGCAAGCGCCAGCAACCTGCGGCGGGTGAGTGTCGACATAGAGGCTTCCAATGCGCTTTTTCGATGTTGCTGCAACGCGCGAAGCCATCGCATGTTCCACCCGTCCAGTTCAATCCCGGGCGGCGCGCACTGTGGTCAACTCTGCTTGTAGTCGTGGCGCATCGGTTACAGCATGCATCAGCTCAGCCGATGTCAGGCACGCCGGCAGGTTTTTCGCCGCCATAGGCCCAGTCGAGCAGCTTGACCGTATGCACCACCGGCAATTTCGCAGCCGAGGCGATCTGGGTGATGCAGCCGATGTTGCCGGTGGCGACGAGTGCCGCGCCCGTGGCCTCGATGTTCTTGACCTTGCGGTCGCGCAGCTTTGCCGAAATCTCAGGCTGCATGATGTTGTAGGTGCCGGCCGAGCCACAGCAAAGATGGCCTTCGCGCGGCTCCTTGACCACGAAACCGGCACGGGCGAGCAGGTCCTTGGGCTGGCGAATGATCTTCTGGCCGTGCTGCATCGAGCAGGCAGAATGATAGGCGACGGTCAAACCCGGCTTGCGGGCCGGTTCAGGCAGGTCCAGCGTCGCCAGATATTCGGTGACGTCCTTGGCCAGTGCCGAGACGCGCTCGGCCTTCTGCGCATAGGCCGGGTCCAGCCGCAGCATGAAGCCATAGTCCTTGATCGTGGTGCCGCAGCCCGAGGCGGTGATGACGATGGCGTCGAGCCCACCATCGTCGATCTCGCGGGTCCAGGCGTCGACATTCTGGCGCGCAGACGCGAGTGCTGCATCTTCTCGGCCCATGTGATGAACGAGCGCGCCGCAGCAGCCCTCGCCCTTGGGCACAACGACCTCGATGCCGAGACGGTTAAGCAGCGACACGGTCGCCTCGTTGATGCCGGGTTCGAGCACCGGCTGGGCGCAGCCGGTGAGGATGGCGACACGGCCGCGCTTGGCCCCGGATGCGGCATGCGTGCCGGGCGATGCCACGAGCGACGCGGCCGGCACCGATCTTGGCGCCAGCCTCAACATCGCCGCAAACGGCTTCAGTGCCGCAACCCTGTCGAAGACATCGGCAAAAGGCCGGCCAAGCCTGGCCAGCTTGAGCGCGGCGCGGAAGCGTGCGGGATAGGGCAGCACCATCGCCAGCACGCCGCGCGTCAGCCTGTTGGCCAGCGGGCGCTTGTAGGTCTTTTCGATATGGGCGCGGGCGTGGTCGACCAGATGCATGTAGTTCACGCCCGAAGGGCATGTGGTCATGCAGGCGAGACAGGACAGGCAGCGGTCGATATGGGTGACGATCTCCTTGTCCGCCGGTCGCCCGTTCTCCAGCATGTCCTTGATCAGGTAAATGCGGCCACGCGGCGAATCGAGTTCGTTGCCGAGGGTCACATAGGTCGGGCATGTCGCCGTGCAGAACCCGCAATGCACGCATTTGCGCAGGATCTTTTCCGATTCCGCAACGTGCGGATCGGCAAGCTGGGCTGTGGTGAAATTGGTCTGCACGGCGTTATGGCACTCTTGTCAGGCGGCTAGATCAGCCAGCTTTCGGGGTACTTGATGGCCTCGCCGCGCCCCACGGCCTGCAGACCCATGATGCAGCGGACGATGAACCAGACGGCGACCGCAAACATCAGGATGAAGCCGATAAAGACGAAGATCAGCATGAACGAGATTAGCGCATAGAGTAGGCCGATCCAGAAGGTTCGGATCAGCCAGGTGTAGTGGGTCTCGACGAAGCCGCCGGCCTTGCCGCGGTTCATGTAGGCCAGGATGATGCCGACGATGCCGCTGACGCCGATGACCAGTCCGGCGAGGTAGAGGATGTAGATGACCTGGGCATTGGTCGGGCCCGGATCGAGCCAGCGGTCGGTCTGGCGCGGGGTGAAATTCGGCTGCGTGTCGCTCATGATGTGGCTCCCTCCGATACACGCGTCAAGGTAGCAGAGTCGGGCGAATGCACCATCCGGCCGGGATTGAGGATGGACTTGGGGTCGAATTCCGCCTTGAGACGGGCCGAAAGTGCCGCCAGTGCCGCGGGCTGCGGTTCGAACACCGGGATCGCGGCGCGCCATGCCGGGGCGGCGCGGACCAGCGTCGCATGGCCGCCGCCGAACTGCCTGATCAGGCCGCGCAACAGATCTGCTTCCGGCTCGCCTTCCATGCGCAGCCAGACGAGGCCACCCTGCCAGTCGTAGAAGGCGTCGCATGCCGCCTGCATGCGCAGCGCCAGCACCATGTGGTGGGCATTGGCCGGCGGCATCGAGATACGCCAGACCGGCTTGTCGCTGCCGTCGGCAAAGGGGCAGACATCGCGAACATCGCGCCAGAGCGCGCGGGACGCATCCTCCGTGAGCTCCTCCAGTGGGCCGGCATTGCCGAGCATCTGCCTGAGCTGTCCCAGGCGATAAGCGACCGACGGGCCGAACCCTTCGACACGCAGCAAGGTTGCAGGGTCGCTGCCGAGCTTGCCGTCGAACACGCGTGAGGCCATCCGCTCTGGCAGGTGTGCCGCAGACGAGACCTCGGCGCTGGAACCCATGGCGATCGACATGGCGGCGGTGGCGTTGTCATCGAGAAGGCCGCGGATAATGAGCGTGGTCTCGGTCTCGGCCGCCGGCAGCACCTTGAAGGTGACGTCGGTCGCGACCGCCAGCGTGCCCCAGGAGCCGGCCATGACCTTGGACAGATCATAGCCGGTGACGTTTTTGACCACGCGGCCGCCCGACTTGAAGGCCTCGCCGCGCCCGGAGACGGCGTGGATGCCGAGGATGTGGTCGCGTGCGGCCCCGGCCTTGAGCCGGCGCGGTCCCGCGAGATTGGCGGCCAGCACGCCGCCGATGGTGCCCCGCCCCGGCGTCTCGCCAAGCAGCGGACCGTAGTCCATCGGCTCGAAGGCAAGCTGCTGACCGTTTTCGGCCAGCAGCTTCTCGATCTCGGCCAGTGGCGTGCCCGCCTTCGCCGACAACACCAGTTCCGCGGGTTCGTAAAGCGTGACGCCTGACAGCTTCGACAGGTCAAGCGTGTGCTCGGCCTGCTGCGGCCTGCCAATGGCGCGCTTGGAGCCATGACCGATGATTTCGAGCGGCGAATCTTCGGCAGCGGCCCATTGGACAGCGGCGAGGACATCTTCCGACGTGGTGGGGGTGAACGTGGTCACAGCCGGTGCTCCCGGAGTTTTTCGAGGGCAGCAGAGCCGCGGCGCGACAGGCGGTAGCCGGTGTCGAGGCTCTCGGTCAGGCCGAGTTCCTTGAGCTTGCGCACGTCCTGCTTGAATTTCAGCTTCTCCACCCCGAGGCGATCGGCAAGCGTTGCCGCTGCCACCTCGGGGTTCTGGCCGATGAGGCGCAGGATCGACGGGAAATAGCCCGGCGCGGTGCTGTCCCATTTGGCGAAGCGGGCGGCGAGCGCGTGCCAGTCGGCATCGCTGAGGTCTGCCGCCTCGCGCAGCGCCGGCCTGTTGTCGGCCTCGATGCCCTCGAAGGCAATGCGGTAGAGGGTCCGGCCGCTGCCTTCGCGCAGGTCGGCGGTCAGCGCGCCAAGGCTGTCGTAGCCAGCGGCGTGGGCGTCGGCCTCGGTTAGTGTCCCTTCGTCGGCCACTTCGACCACACCGATACGGATTACACCGATCGCCGTGCGCAAGCCGGTGCCGGCCTTGACCGTCGGCCGCTGCCAGCGGCGAAAGGCGAGCGTGATGTCGCCGCGCTTGATGCCTTCGAGGATCGCCTGCTTCAAAAGCATCAGAACCTCGGAATGTCGGGGAAGGCCACCTGCCCCCGGTGGACATGCATGCGCCCGAGTTCGGCGCAACGGCGCAGCTGAGGGAACACTTTTCCGGGATTGAGCAGGTGATTGGGGTCGAAGGCGCATTTGACGCGCATCTGCTGGTCGAGGTCGATGTCGTTGAACATCTCCGGCATCAGGTCGCGCTTCTCGACGCCGACGCCGTGCTCGCCGGTCAGCACCCCGCCGACCTTGACGCACAGGCGCAGGATATCGGCGCCGAAGGCCTCGGCCTTTTCGAGTTCGCCCGGCTTGTTGGCATCGTAGAGGATCAGCGGATGCAGATTGCCGTCGCCGGCATGGAAAACATTGGCTACGCCAAGGCCGTATTGCTCCGACAACTCGCGCATGCCGGCGAGCACGCGCGGCAGCTCCTTGCGCGGGATGGTGCCGTCCATGCAGTAATAGTCGGGCGAAATGCGGCCGACGGCGGGGAACGCCGCCTTGCGCCCGGCCCAAAATGTGAGCCGCTCCTGCTCCGACTGCGAGATGCGGCAGGTGGTGGCGCCATTGCGATTGGCAATCGCCTCGACCAGGCCGATCAGGTGATCGACCTCGACGGCGGGTCCATCCAGCTCGACGATCAAAAGCGCCTCGCATTCGAGCGGGTAGCCGGCATGGACGAAGTCTTCTGCGGCGTGGATTGCCGGGCGGTCCATCATCTCCATGCCGCCGGGAATGATGCCGGCGCCGATGATGTCGGCGACGCACTGGCCGCCCTCTTCGCTGGTCGGAAAACCGATCAGCAGCGCACGCGCCGTCTCCGGCTTCTTGAGGATGCGGACGGTAACCTCGGTGACGACGCCGAGCAAACCTTCCGAGCCGGTCATGACGCCGAGCAGGTCGTAGCCCTCGGCATCGAGATGCTTGCCGCCCAAGCGTACGACCTCGCCGTTCATCAGCACCATTTCGATGCCGAGCACGTTGTTGGCGGTGAGCCCGTATTTCAGGCAGTGCACGCCGCCGGAATTTTCGGCGACATTCCCGCCAATGGAGCAGGCAATCTGCGACGAGGGATCGGGCGCGTAGTAAAAACCGTCGAGTTCCACAGCTGTGGTGATGCCGAGATTGGTAACGCCCGGCTGGGCGGTGACGGCGCGGTTGGGATAGTCGATCTCGAGAATACGGTTGAAGCGGCTCATCACCAGGAGCACGGCGTCTTCCAGCGGCAACGCGCCACCCGACAGCGAGGTGCCGGAACCGCGCGGCACAACGCGGATGTTGCGCTCGTTGCAATATTTGAGCAGGCGCGACACCTGGGCGACGGTCTCGGGCAGGACCACGACAAGCGGCAGCTGGCGATAGGCGGTCAGGCCGTCGCTTTCAAAGGCGCGCATCTCGTTGACCGTGTCGACCACACCCTCGCCAGGCACGATGATGCGCATATCGGCGACGATCTCGGCGCGACGGGCAAGCGTCGCCGCATCGGGCTTGGGCATGAGAATGCCGGACATCGGTCACCTAAGGTCGAGAACTGGTAAAAAGCTTTTACCAGTTGGTGCCGGCGCATGCAAACTGGAAGAAGGTCGTTAGCCGGGACGCAAAGGCGCGCGGCGTTCGCAGCGTCAATCTGCCGCTGGCGGACGCTGGTCCTTCTCCCCTTGCGGGAGAAGGTGGATCGGCGCGCAGCGCCGAGCCGGATGAGGGGTGTTGGACGGAGCACTGCTGTGAAGAGGAGATGCCTACTGGGTTGGACTTGAGATGTCGCGCTTTGGCCAACACCCCTCACCGCCCCTTCGGCGCACCTTCTCCCGCAAGGGGAGAAGGGATCGCAGCCGGGCAGCCTCACTCCCCAGCGTGCGCCTTTGGCTCACTGTGGGCGCGGCGCACACGGCGGACGCCCCACCAGACCAACAGCACGGCAAGCGGCACGGCGGCGGCGGTGACGATCTCGGGTGCGAATGCGTGGTCGACCGCCGAGGCACCCTTGGCGATGTAGCCGACCAGGCCGACGACGTAATAAGAGACGGCGGCGACGGACAGGCCTTCGACCGTCTGCTGCAGGCGCAGCTGCAGGCGGGCGCGATTGTTCATCGACGCCAGCAGGTCGCGGTTCTGCTTCTCGACCTCGACATCGACCCAGGTGCGCAACAGCGTGGTGGCGCGGGTCAGCTTGCGCGACAGGTTGGCCTGGCGCTCTTCGACCGAACGGCAGGTGCGCATTGCCGGTGCCGAGCGGCGCTTGAGGAAACCGGCCCAGGTGTCGTAGCCGGGCACGACCTCCTCATCGAGTGCTTCGAGGCGCTCGCGGACGATGCCGTCATAGGCCTTGCTGGCGCCGAATCGGTAGAGGCTGGAGGCTGCATCCGCTTCGAGTTCGGCGGCAAGTTCGGTGAGATCGGCAAGCAGCGCCTGGCTGTCGCGTGTCTCGACCGCCTTCATCTCACGCGTCGCCTGGGCCAGCCGGTCCTCGATGCGACGGACGCGGCTGGAAAGCGACAGCGCAACCGGCAGGCCAAGCATGGCCAGAGTGCGATAGGTCTCGATGTCGATCAGACGCTGCGACAGCGCACCGGTTCGCGCCGGCGTCAGGCCGCGGTCGAGGACAAGAATGCGGGTCAGGCCATCGCCATCCTGACGGAAGTCGGTGACGATGCCGGCGGCGCCACCTTCCACGAGCGAGTAGCACAGGCTGGTGGGGTCGAAGGTCGCGATCAGCTTCTCGTTGGCCGGCGTCCATTTGCGGATTTCGAGCCGGATGCCTGAAATGACCGTGCCGGGCGGGCTGAAACCGTTGCCGAAGGGCGAATCCTCCTGCGAGCGATCGGTGGCGCCGAGCGGACCTTCCCAGAGATAGGTCGAAAACTCGGTGTGGCGTTCCCAGCGTAGCGAGCCCTGCCCCCATTTCATGGCGTGGTGGCGGGCCTGGCGATCGGGTGCGGCGATCCCGAGGCGGCGGGACAATTCAGAAAGCACGGCCTGGTCGACGGCCGATCCACCCTCGGTCATGAAGGACAGCTGAACCATCACGCGCGGGCTTTCGACCAGCGGATGCGGCCGCGAATGGACCTCCCCGAGCGCGCTGGGACGACCTTCATGGGCCGGAAAACCCATGACACTGCCGGTCGAACGCGGCAGGAACTCCAATGAGGACGGCTCGGCTGTCACCTGTGGATCCCTCGATGCCATGACCTTCCTGCCTCTAGGTAAGTTTGGCGCAACAGGCAAACGTCAACTTTAGCGGCGCCTGATACTGTGCACCGCCAGCCACCGGGCCGGGTACTGCCGGACTGGATAAATAATTTGACCAGTCGGGGCCGGGCCACCTATCCTTGTGGCCAAGGACAAAGGTTCCGGACAGCACCCTTGAGCGACATATTTTCCAGGATCGAGCATTCACGCACGGCCGACGAGGTGGTGCAACAGATGGAGAGCCTGATTCTGGAAGGCGTGCTGCGCGCCGGCGACAGGCTGCCCGGCGAGCGCGAACTGGCGAGGCAGTTCGACGTGTCGCGGCCGATCCTGCGCGATGCGCTGAAGACGCTGGAAGCGCGCGGGCTGATGGTGACGCGCCACGGCGGCGGTACGCATGTCGCCGACGTGATCGGCCAGGTGTTTTCCAAGCCGGTGATGGATTTGATCGTCAACCACCGCAAGGCGGCAGCCGATTATCTCGAATATCGCCGCGAGATCGAGGGTCTGGCGGCCGAGTATGCGGCACGGCGGGCGACCAAGGAGGATCTGGCGCTGCTCGACCGCATCATGGTTCGCATGGAGGCGGCGCACCAGCGCGCCGACTTCCGTGAAGAGGCCGAGATCGACGTCGAATTTCACCATGCGGTGGGTGAGTGCGCCCACAACATCATTTTGCTGCACACTCTGCGTTCCTGCTACAAGCTTCTGACGGACGGCGTGTTCCAGAACAGGCTCGTGGTGTTTGCCCTGCCTGCAGCACGAGAAGCGCTGCTCGAACAACACCGGGCGATCCACAGGGCGGTCGTTGCAGGCGATCCCACTGCGGCGCGTCAGGCGGCGATGGACCACATCACCTATCTGGAGCGCGCGATGGCCGAGGCCGAGCGCAGCGGCGACTGGCAGCGCGTATCGCGGCTTCGCCTCAGGCAGCGGCTCGACGGCGAGGAAACGAAAAGACCATGACCGGCGTGCATTTTCTTGACGCCCGGGGTCCCGAGGGCATGCGCATCTATGCGATCGGCGATACACACGGGCATCTGGAGTTGCTGGCGGAGATGCATGCCCGGATCGCCCAGGAGATCATCCGCGACAGGCCGGCCGACTGGCGCATCATCCACCTCGGCGACCTCGTAGACAGGGGGCCGGACAGCCGCGGCGTGATAGAGTTCCTGATCGCGGCGACCGCCCGCGACAGCCGCAACATCGTGCTGACCGGCAACCACGACGTCGGCTTCCTCGACTTTCTCGCCAATCCCGACCCGGAGGGGCTGTTTGCCCGCTTCGGCGGCGTCGAGACCGCGTCGTCTTATGGCGTCAGCCTCGGGTTGGACAATGTGACCAGCCTGCAGGCGAGCCATGCCCAGCTGGTGCGCGCGGTGCCGGAAAGCCATGTGCGCTTCCTGCGCGGGCTCCCCTATTCGGCAAGCTTCGGGGATTTTTTCTTCTGCCACGCCGGGGTCAGGCCGGAAGTGCCATTGGAACGGCAGGATCCGCAGGACCTGATCTGGATCCGCAAGGAATTCCTCAACTATCCGGGGTTGCACCCGAAAGTCGTGATCCATGGACATACGCCGCAGGCAGAACCCGAAGTGATGGCCAACCGCGTCAACGTCGACACGGGAGTCTATTACTCGGGAGCGCTAAGCGCACTCGTCATAGACGGTGCGGACAAACGGCTGATTTCGGTGGCTGGGCCCGTCAGCGGGCGGCAGTGACGCCGTAGCCATCGACAACGCGATGGTCGGCTGCGGCATCGGCCGCATAAATCCCGAAGCCGCCAAGCACGATTGCCGACAGCATGGCGAAGGACAGGAGTGCTGCTTTCACGGGGGTCATCTCAAGTTGAGCTTCCTGCATTCTGCACGAACGGAGTTACGAATAAGTTTCCGAAAACTTTAACCGACACCACAAATGCGCGGCATCGCGGCCGTGCTTCTAGGGACGTTCTGTATCGGGCTTGTGTCGCACGAGCCTTGGAGATGGTTCATTCGCGATACCACCGTCGGCTGGCGCGAGGCTGTCTTTAGAAAGGCTTTTGGGCACAATCCAGCCACTGCGGAACCGTCCACAGCGGATTTTTTTCGCAGTGCCAAAAATGTCACGGAATGGCTATCGGCCGGCCTCCGGCGAGGTTCCGGCCGGCATCGATGTTTCAGATAGATGCAACCCAGGCGCGAGCCAACGCCTTGCCGACCGCATCGGCTTCTGGGCCATGGCGTTCTGCCTCGGCATCGTGGCGCTCGGGCCAGTCAGGCTGGTTCCTGGCGATCACGTCGGCGAAGGCGCTGTTCCACTCGCGCACCAGCTTGCGGTCGGCCTCGAAATGGAACTGCGTGCCATAGGCGGCGCGGCCGATGCGGAACGCCTGGTTTCCAGTGACGGCGCTGCCGGCCAGCCTGACCGCGCCTTCCGGCATGGTGAAGGTGTCGTCGTGCCACTGGAAGATGGAGAAACGGTCCGGCAGCTCGGCGAAAACAGGGTCGTCGAGCGCATCCTCGGTCAGTGACACGCCGTGCCAGCCGAATTCTGTGGCGCCGCCGATGCGGTTGTGGCCGCCAAAGGCACGCGCCAGCAGCTGGCAGCCGAGGCAGATGCCAAGGACGGCCTTGTCGCGATCGACGAAATCACGGGTCAGCGCGAGCAGCTCGGGAAAATAGGGCGAATGGGCATCGTCAAGTGCATTCTGGCCACCGCCGAGCATGACGATGGCGTCGTGCTCGCTGGCGTCCGAGGGCAGCACATCGCCGAGATGGGCGTTGCACAGGTCGAGCTCGGCGCCGACCTCGGCAAGCGCCTCCCCAACCTGGCCGAGGCCGGTGCTTTCAAAGTTCTGGACGACGAGGACGCGCATCTCGGCCTTTCCGGCAGGCGGTGACAAAGTTGCGGCGAGCCCTATCATGCGGCCTGCCACGCAGCCAAGAAGGATCGGCTATGCCACTGCAAAACCGGGTCGACCCCTTCGGCGAGATAGACGCCACGCCCGAGCGCGGCATGTTCACCGGCAATCGCGGCATCATCCACGACCCCGATACGAAGACGCTGCTGCACAAGCGCTGGGCGACCAAGGCATGGATCACCTGCGCGCTCGAGTTCAAGGGCGTGCGTCGTGTGCCGATGGGGCGAAACCGGCCCGGCGGCAAGACCGGCTGGACCGAGCTGTTCTTCCTCGACGAGGTGACGGCACTGGCCGCAGGCCACCGGCCCTGTTTCTACTGCCGGCGGGCGCGCGCCCAGGCTTTTTCCAAAGCCTATGCGAGCGCCTTCAATGCAGACGAGCCAAAGGTCGGCGAGATCGACGGGCGGCTGCACGAGGAAAGGCTGGCCTCCGGTGGCCAGCCGGTGGAACTCGACCGCCACGGCCTACGCCTTTTGCCCGACGGCGCGATGTTTTCGGATGGGGCCTCCGACTATGCGGTGCGCGGCGGCAAGGCATTGCGCTGGAGCTTCGGCGGATACGACGCGGCCTTCGGCTTCAACGAACTCTCCGACCAGGAAATGTGCATCATCACGCCGGTGACGACGCTTGCCGTGCTTGAGGCGGGTTACCGGCCGGAGTGGCATGCTAGCGCGGACCGGCTTGCGCAGAGATAGCCGTGCCGCGGGCCTAGCGGTGAGCGTGGAGCACAGCGGCGAAATGGGCTTGTGGCATGCCTGTGTGCCGGCGTGTCCATAGGCAGGCCATGAAGTGCCGCCGGCTCGGCCCTGCACTCGAACGACAGGAGACGCGCAAATTCGGCCCGGAGGCTGCCCTTGACCGCCGCCGCGGCCTGCCGCATTGCTCGGCCATGCGCGCAAACTACAAGATGCAACGGCTGTTCGTGCCCGACGACCTCTCAGCCGGGACGGGCTTCGACACCGATCCACAGCAGAGCCATTATCTGACCCACGTGCTTCGCCTCGCCGAAGGCGCGGAAGTGCTGGTCTTCAACGGCCGCCACGGCGAATGGACGGCAAGGATTGGCGGCCGCACCAAGAAGGCCGTGCGGCTCGAAGTGCTGGAATTGCAGCGCGCACAACCGGAACATCCCGATCTCGTTTATTGCTTCGCCCCGCTGAAGGTCGGCCGGCTCGACTATCTCGTGCAGAAGGCGGTGGAGATGGGCGCCGGCACGCTGGTGCCTGTCATGACCCAGCACACGCAGATGAAGCCAAACATCGACCGGCTGCGGGCCAATTCGGTGGAAGCCGCCGAGCAATGCGGCATCCTGGCCATCCCCGAGGTGACCGAGGCGGTCAAGCTGGAGCAATTGCTTTCCAACTGGGACAAGGAACGGCGACTGATCTTCTGCGACGAGGACGCGTCGACCAACAACCCGATGGCCGCATTGCAGGAAATCAAGGAGCGCAAGCTTGCCCTGCTGGTGGGGCCCGAAGGCGGATTCTCCGACGAGGAACGCCGCATGCTGCGCGCCCTGCCCTATGTGACGGCCATTCCGCTCGGACCGCGCATCCTGCGCGCCGACACGGCGGCGGTGGCGGCCCTCGCGGTCATCCAGGCCGCCATCGGCGATTGGTAATCAGGCAAGCACCTTGCTCGGCCACGGGTTTATGCCGTCACGCAGCCACAGCAGCGTATCGAGCCAGAAGTCGGGGGCATGGCGGCCGTGGAACAGGCCAAAATGGCCGATCTGCTGCCGGTCGAAATCATCAGGCGAAAGCAGCAGCTGGGTCGTGCTGGAACCGGCGTAGTAGTCCAGCGCCCGGCTGATCGCCTTTGGCGTGCCGAGTTCGTCGTCGCTGAGACCTATGGCGAGGATGGATGCCGTGACGGCGGCGAAACGACGGAGCACGTCGGCCCGCTCGGCTTCTGGGTGATTCAGCTCCATGCGGGCGCGGCGAAAACTCCACTCGTTGGCGACGCCCGCCGGCAAGTCCTCGAGCCAGCCGAGTTGCCTGCCGGGAAAGTAGCCGCACAGGGCGGTCAGCGCAGGCATGGCCACATGCCATTTGAGAAAAAGTCGCAAACGCCTCTCGGCAGCATAGTCACGCCAGTATGCATATTGGGCGCCGACGGTGAGCATTCGGGTCACTGCTGGGGCCGATTCGGCCAATCCAGAGAGCACGCCGCCGATGCTGTGACCAACCACCATCAGCGGCGCAACGGGATCGAGGCGAATTGCGAGATGAAGCACGGCTTCAAAGTCGCGCTCGCCCCAATCGCGCCAGCGATAGCCGCAGCGGCGCAGGCTCGCCGGCCGGGATGCGCCAATGCCGCGATAATCGTAGGTGATGACATCGAAACCGTGGCCAGCGAGGAAGGCTGCATAACGATGGTAGTAGCGCGCGAGCACGCCCGTGGCCGGGTTTACGATAACGGTGCCTACCTTTTCGCCACGCGCATGCGGCCAGATATGGCCGCGCAACGCCACGCCGTCGCAGCAGGCGATTTCGACCGACCGTGGCTCGACCACTGAAACCGCAATCGACATGGGACCTCGCTTTCTCCAGCAAGGGCTAGCGAAATCCGCCTTTGGATTACACTCACTAGTCGGTATACTTCTGAAAATGAGAACGTCCGAGAAACCGACGCGCGAGCGCATCGTCGAAGCCGCCTCGAAGCTTTTCTACAGCGAGGGCATCCGCGCTGTCAGCGTCGACGCCGTGGCCGAGAAGGCGGGACTGACCAAGCGCACGCTCTATTATCATTTCACCAGCAAGGACGAGCTGATCGCAGCCTACCTCGACGGCCGCGACCAACCCAATCTCGCCCTGTTCCAGCGCTGGTTTGCGGAGGCCGAGGGCGGAATGGAGCAGAAGGTGCGGGCGATCTTCCAGAACCTCGCCACATCGGCGCGGCACCCCAAGTGGAAAGGCTGCGGTTATCTGCGCACGGCGGCCGAACTGGCCGACATGCCCGGACACCCCGCGATCAGGACCGGCATCGCCCACAAGCAACGCGTCGAGGCCTGGCTGCGGCATGAACTCACCGAAGTCGGGGCGACAGGCGCCGAGGCGCTTGCCCGCCAGGTCGTCCTGTTGCTCGACGGCGCTTTTGCGGTGGTGCTGCTGAACCGCGATGCGAGCTACATGGAAACGGCCGGCGACGCGGCCGCGACGCTGGTTCGGACTGCCCTTCCCGTGCGATAGTCAAGACAAGGACTTGCCAGCCGCCCCAGGCGTAGCGAAATCATTCAATATCTATTGACGAAGGCTCAGGATTTTTCGCTTGATCGGCGAGCGCTGGATCGTCCATCAAGCGCCACCGTTCTTCCGCCCCAGGAGAAACTTTATGGCGCGCGACACCACCGATTTCCAGCCCATCGAGGGCATGGATGAACTCGTCGGCTACCTGGCTGCCGGCAACAAGCCGCGCGACAAATGGCGGATCGGCACCGAACACGAGAAATTCCCCTTCTATGTCGACGGCAATGCGCCTGTGCCCTATGGCACCGACCGCGGCATCCGCACGCTGCTCGAAGGCATGCAGAAGACGCTTGGCTGGGATCCGATCATCGATGCCGGCCGCATTATCGGCCTGGTCGAGCCGACCGGCCAGGGCGCCATTTCGCTGGAACCCGGCGGCCAGTTCGAGCTGTCCGGCGCGCCGGTTGAGACGATCCACCAGACCTGTCGCGAGGGCAACGCCCATCTGGCGCAGCTGCGCGAGATCGCCGAGCCGCTCGGCATTCGTTTCCTTGGCCTCGGCGGCAGCCCGAAATGGACGCTGGTCGAGACCCCGCGCATGCCCAAATCGCGCTACGACATCATGACCGCCTACATGCCCAAGGTCGGCACCAAGGGCCTCGACATGATGTATCGCACCTGCACAATCCAGGTGAATCTCGACTTCGAGAGCGAAGCCGACATGCGCCGCAAGATGCAGGTTTCGCTCAAGCTGCAGCCGCTTTCGACGGCGCTGTTTGCCAACTCGCCCTTCACCGATGGCAAGCCGAACGACATGCAGAGCTGGCGCGGCGACATCTGGCGCGACACCGACAACCAGCGCTCGGGCCTGCTCGATTTCTGCTTCTCGCCGGAGTTCGGCTTTGCCGACTACGCCGAGTGGGCGCTCGACGTGCCGATGTATTTCGTCATCCGCGACGGCCGCTATCACGACATGACGCACATGACCTTCCGCCAGTTCATGGCGGGCGCCGCGCGCAATGAAGTGCCCGACGGCATGCCGACCATGGGCGACTGGGCCAACCATCTGTCGACGCTGTTCCCGGATGTGCGGCTCAAGCGTTTCCTCGAAATGCGCGGCGCCGACGGCGGCCCATGGCGCCGCATCTGCGCCCTGCCCGCCTTCTGGGTCGGCTTGCTCTACGATCCCGCGACGCTCGATGCCGCCGAGGCACTCACCCGCGACTGGACCTACGAAGAAGTGCTGGCCATGCGCAACGCGGTGCCCGAACAGGGCATTTCGGCGCCGTTCCGCAACACCACCTTGCGCGAGGTCGGCCGCGAAGTGCTGGCGCTGTCGCGGCAGGGCCTGGTCAACCGTGGCAACAAGAACCGCGACGGCTTCGACGAATCGGGGTTCCTCAACACGCTGGACGAGGTCGTTGCACGCGGCACCACCAGCGCGGAAGAAATGCTGAACGCCTATCACACGCGCTGGGGCGGTTCGATCGAACCGGTTTTCCTGGAATACGCCTACTGAGGCGGAAGCGGCGAAAGCCCCTTCATTCCACCCCGGAAACGCACTAGCTTCCTCCTGGAGATAGTCCCAGGAGGAAAAAATGCTGCCCTTGTTCGAGATGCTGGCCAATGCCCAGAACGGCAACGGCATGGACGCGCTGTCGCGCCAATTCGGGCTGAGCCAACAGCAGACGCAGGCCGCGCTCGAGGCGCTGATGCCGGCCTTCAGCCAGGGGCTGAAGCGCAATGCCTCCGACCCCTATGGCGTCGGCTCGTTCCTCCAGGCGATGGCAAGCGGCCAGCACGCCAAATATTTCGATGACGCCTCCCGCGCCTTCTCGCCTCAGGGCGTCGACGAAGGCAACGGCATCCTCGGTCATCTGTTCGGCTCGAAGGACCTGTCGCGGGCGGTGGCGGCGCAAGCCGCTCAGGCCACGGGTGTCGGCCAGAATATCCTCCAGCAGATGCTGCCGGTCGTCGCCTCGATGATCATGGGCGGGCTGTTCAAGCAGTCGACCGGCCAGATGCAGGCGGCGAGCGGCATGGGCGGTAACAATCCGCTCGGCGACATCATCGAGCAGATGATGAGGCAGGGCGGCGGCATGATGGGCGGCGGACAGCAGCCGCAGCCGGCACCGCAACAGAGCCAGGCGCCCAATCCGTTCGACAATCCCTTCGGCCAAATCCTCAAGGACATGTTCGGCGGCGGCCAGGCGCAGCAGCCGACACCGCGCCAGTCGCAACCCCAGGCGCAGAGCCCCTATGGCGACAACCCGCTGGGCAAGATCTTCGAGGAGATGCTGGGCGGCGGCAGTGCCCAACCCGACCCGCAGCCACAGGCGCGCCAGCCACAGCCGCAGGCCAATCCGAGCGGCCGGCCGCGCAATCCCTATGACGACCTGTTTGGCAAGATGTTCGAAACCGGCAGCCAGCAGCGCGACGACTACCAGAAGGGTGTCGAGTCGATCTTCGACCAGTTCAGCAAGGGGATGGATAAATACAGGTGAGCGAGTAGGGAATAGTGAGGAGTGGAGGCCTGCTCCCTATTCGCTACTCACTCATAAAAAAAAGCCCGGTCCCTTGGGAGGACCGGGCAACGTGCAGGCAAGGCCGGCGGGGACCGGCTGGGAGTGGGGAGCCTGCTAAACTCAACAGCGCCGCGCGTCCGGCTGGACGCGAAAAAAGCGTTGTAAAACCTCAGATTGGTGCATGATCCTGTCCGAAATCTTATGCGATTTTCGGGGCATGCACCGCATCAGGCGACGCGGCGGGCCATCGCCTCGACGTTCTCGGACCGCGATTGGCGGATCGAGCGGAGCCGGACGGTCGGGTCGCTGGCAAAGGGCAGATCAACTGCCACATACAGATCACCGCGGGTGAGGCCGATGTCGGCCAGTTCGGTGTCGGTCATGTCGCCGAGGCGATAGAAGGCGCGCCGATTTTTCCAGGCGCGCAGGAGATCGGCTGCATAGTTGACGATACGCATCGCATTCACCGGGCGAGCCGCGGAATGCGTCGTCTCAGCGCAATGGTCAAGCGTGGTCATTGTCTCTCTCCAGATCACAGGACAAACGGGTCCCCTCCCGGTCGACGCTCCTTCCGCCGCCCCGGTTCCGATTCACATGCCTTATGTGGACAATCACACTGTGCCTGCGGTCTATTGATTAATCCAACGAATGTTTTTAATCTTTAGCATCAAAGTTCATGATGGAAACGACAATGGCCGCTCCTCTCGACCTTGACCAGCTCCAGACATTCGTCTCCATCGTCGATACGGGCAGCTTCACGCGCGCGGCAGACGAGGTCCATCGCACCCAGTCGGCCGTGTCGATGCAGATGCGCCGGCTTGAGGAACGCGTCGGCAAGGCGCTGTTTGCGAAGGACGGACGCATGAACAAGCTGACCGAAGAAGGCGAACGGCTGCTCTCCTATGCGCGACGGCTGCTCCAGCTCAACCGCGAGACCCTTGCCGCCTTCGACGACCGGGCTCTGGAAGGCACCATCCGCATCGGCGTACCGGACGATTATGCCGACCGTTTCCTGCCCGAGATCATGGCCAGGTTCTCGCGCTCCAACCCGCGTGTCGAGCTGTCGGTGGTGTGCGAGCCGACGGTCAATCTCGCCGACCAGATTCGGCGCGGCAATCTCGACATCGCGCTGGTAACGGAATGCGAGGACACGCGGCCAACCGAGATCGTGCGCAACGAACCGCTGCTCTGGGTCTCCTCGGCCAGCCACATGGTGCACGAGGAAGAGATCCTGCCGATGGCCTTCGGCCGTCCGACCTGCCAGTGGCGGCGGATGGCAACCGACATACTGGACGCCAGCGGCCGCCAGTATCGCGTGTTGTTCACCAGCTGGTCGGCAACCGTCATCACCGCCGCCGTGCTTTCGGGGTTGGCGGTTTCGGTGCTGCCCGAATGCGCGCTGAGGCCGGGCATGCGGGTGCTGGGCGACGCCGACGGCTTCGGCGCCCTGCCCGACTGCAAGATCGGCATCTTGCGCGGCCATTCGAGCCGGCCGGAGATCATCGACGCCCTTGCCCGTCATATTAGCGAGAGCCTGGACAACATCTCGGTTCCGATCCCGGAGGAAGCCGGTACATTCGATTTCCAGGCGTTGATGGCCAATCGCGGACGCCGACTCAAGCCCAGCCACATTATGCCGGGATGGTAGACCAGTCCTGACGCTCCAAGCTTGACGAGCAGGGGCCGGCGGACCTCAATCGCGCCATGACCGAACTTGCCACCGAATCACGTACGAACGCGACCGAATATACCGTCAGCGAAATCTCCGGCGCGCTGAAGCGCACCGTCGAGGACACGTTCGGCAATGTGCGCGTGCGCGGCGAAATTTCGGGCTACCGCGGCCCGCACTCGTCGGGCCACGCCTATTTTGCGCTGAAGGACGACCGCTCGCGCATCGAAGCCGTGGTGTGGAAGGGCACCATGAGCAGGCTGAAGTTCCGCCCCGAAGAGGGCATGGAGGTCATCGCCTCGGGCAAGCTGACCACCTATCCCGGCTCGTCCAAGTACCAGATCGTCATCGACAATCTCGAGCCCGCCGGCGCCGGAGCGCTGATGGCGCTGCTCGAGGAACGCAAGCGCCGACTGGCGGCCGAAGGCCTGTTCGACGACAGGCGCAAGCAGCTGTTGCCGTTCATGCCGATGGTCATCGGCGTGGTCACCTCGCCGACTGGCGCCGTCATCCGCGACATCATCCATCGCATCAAGGACCGCTTTCCGCTTCACGTGCTGGTTTGGCCGGTGCGGGTACAGGGCGAGACGTCGGGCGCCGAAGTGGCAAACGCCATCAACGGCTTCAACGAACTGCCCGAGGAAGGCAACTTCCGGCGGCCTGACCTTCTGATCGTGGCGCGCGGCGGCGGCAGCCTCGAAGACCTCTGGGGCTTCAACGACGAGGCGCTGATCCGCGCTGTGGCCGCTTCGCATATCCCCGTCATCTCGGCCGTGGGCCATGAGACCGACTGGACGCTGATCGACCTTGCCGCCGACATGCGCGCGCCGACGCCGACAGGCGCGGCCGAGCTTGCGGTGCCTGTCAAAGCCGAGCTCGAGGCGACACTCGCCAATCTCGGTGCGCGGCTGCGTGGGGCAGTGTCGCGCATGATCGACAGGCGTAGCCAAGCGGTGCGGGCCGCGGCCCGCGCCCTGCCGACGCCGGACCAGTTGCTGGCCTTGCCGCGCCGACGCTTCGACGAGGCGACCAGCCGGCTCGGGCGCGCGCTGATCGTGGCAACCGAGCGCAAGCGTGCCCGGCTTTCGGCCGTGCGGCTGTCGCCGGCGACGCTGTCGCGGCGCATCACCGAGACCCGCCGGCATCTCGACCGCGACATGCTGCGGGCCGACGCGGCGTTGCGGTCGATGGTGCGCGAAAAACGCATCCGTTTCGACCGCACGAAGGGCAGGCTTTCGCCCGAACCGCTGGCACGCCGCCAGGAGGCGTTCCGCCTGCAGCTGACCGGCCTTGAGCGGCGCGGCGCACAGGCTGTCGGCCTTAGGCTCGAACGCGCCCGCACCAAGCTGTCGCAGGCCGAGCGGCTGATGGCGACACTGTCGCACAAGGCAGTGCTGGCGCGCGGCTTCGCGCTGGTGCGCGATGCCGAAGGCGCTGTGCTCAAGCGCGTGGCCGACGTGGCGACGGGCGCAGCCCTGTCGATCGAGTTCGCCGATGGTGTCGCCAATGCGGTGGCGACCAGCGGCGATGCCAAGGCGAAGCCGGCAGCCAAGCCAGCTCCGCGGGCCAAGGAGCCCGGTAGCCAGGGCAGCCTGTTCTAGACCCTAATATCGGATTCGATTTCGGAAAACGCCAAGCCCAAGCCCGACAAACTGGAGCGTCCATCAGGACGTAGGGCGCTCTTAGTCAGCCTTGGGTGCCGACGACGCCGGGACGGAGGCCGCCGGCGGCTCCAGCGGCGAAATGAACGGCGCGCTCCAGGAACCACCGACGAAGAAGGCCGTGCGCGGCTGCGCGTCGGCGGGTGTTGCAGGCGTGGTCGTGGAGCCCGCCGTAACAGCCGTTTCCCTGGGCTCGACAGCCCCCGAAAGCGCCAGCCCGCGCCCGACATAGGGCACGATGCCGGTGAGCCAGATGCGATTGGCGGGCGTGCGCGCCTCGGCCTTGTCGATCTTGGCGACGCCATTGGAGATGGTGGCCTTGAGCTCGACGCCATCGACCGGCAATGTTGCGCCGGAGACCTCGTCCAATGAGAAGAAGCCGCGCTCGCCGGTACGCTTGAGGAACGCCTTGAGATCGAGGCCCGGTATGGCGCCGACGCCGAAGGTCGCCGAGATCGAGCCGTTGGCATTCTGCAACAGCGTGTTCCAGCTGAGCCCTGGCCCCTTGAGGATGACCGAAACCGTGCCGCGGCCGATGGGCACGATGCGCCCCAAGCCGGCCGCAGCGCCGAAGGCACCGCCGTCGATGTCGGAGGCGAGCAGCCGGATTTCGGCCTGAGTGCCTCCAGGCTGGCGGTCGAAGCGCATGCCGGCCTGGACATTGCCGCCGAAGGCCTCGGCGTCGGAAATGTCGAAGGCCGCGAGGCCGCCCTTGACCTGGGCGGTCGCGGCCACCTCCGCCAGCGAGATCGCGCCGAATGTGGCCTTGGTGGTCGACAGCCTGAGGTCGAGATTGACGTGATCTGCAAAGCTGGTGTCGATCTCGCTGTTGCCAGAGCTCGTCGGCGCCATCGGCGCGAAGGCCGAGGCGAACGTCATCAGGTCGAGCGTGTCGAAGGCAAGCGTGCCGGAGATCGATGGTACCGGGCCGTTGAGCGACAGGTCGAGGATGCCCATGCCCGGATTGCTGTCGAGCGTGACCTTGGCGTTGTCGAGCTTGAGCCGCGACAGATCGCCGGTGACCTTCGAGGCAATCGAGATGGAGCCCACCGGGCTGCCGGGCAGCACGCCGGGCTGCGACCACTCCAGCACGCGCCGGAACGAGGGCGCCGAAATCTTGGTATGGCCCTCGACATGTGCGTCACCAGTGAGGCGGGCGGTGCCTTCGAAGCTGGCCTCGACCGGCGCCGATTTGATCGACGCCGTGATCGGTGCGCTGCCGCCGGCAAAGATCAAGAGCGGGCGCTCGGAGGTCAATTCCAGCGCCACCGGCTCACCGCGCCAGACACCGGTCGCGGCCATGCTGCCGGCCTTGTTCAGCGCCGGCCAGCTGGCCTTGCCCGTCAGGTCGCTCAATATCTCGTCGCTGCCCTCGTCGGAAACGGCAACGACCCGACCGTCGATGAACTCGACGGCGCCGAACTTGTCGGAAGGCAGGCCCTTGATGTCAGGTTCGGAGGGGTTGGCAGCGACCATTTCCTGGGTGCGCTCGATCGAGCGCTCGAGCCTGCCGCCGCGCGATTGCGGCAGTTCGTAACCGCCGTCGGCCCGGCGCCTTATGCGCAAGGTGGGGCGGACGAAATGCGCATCGGAAAAATCGACATTGCCCGACAGGGCCGAAAGGGCCGAGAGCTCGATTTCGACACGCTCGGCATCGATGATCGGCGACCCTTGCTCGTCGTCCCAGTCGGTGAGGGTGACGTTCTTCAGCGTTGCGCGGAAGACGGGCCATATTTCGATGCTCGGCGTGCCGTCGAAAGAGACGCGGAAGCCACTCCACGCGCTCATCTCAAAGGCAATGCGATCCTTGACGATCTGGGTGGAAGCGACGAAAGGCACCGCCGCGACGGTAAAGACGATCAGGACGGCGAGGCCGACGATCGCCCAGATACCGCGCTTGAACAGTGGTGATGGCATGTTGCCCTTGTGCTGCCCGTGCTGCGCTCCGATGGCATCCGGGTGTAACCGAGAACAGCGGCATTTCAAGTCTTTGTGGCCTCTCCATGACGTTTGCGCACAGCGCATTGGCGCAAATCGACATTTCCTTGATCTGCTGCAATGCGACATGCATAACCGGACGCGGTTTTGGGAGAGACATCGATGACTGTTGAAATGCCCCTCTGGACACCCTCTGCAGAGCGGATTGCGGCCGCACCCTTGACGGCGTTTGCAGCCGAGGCGGGCAAGCGTGCGGGGCGAGAGTTCTCCCGATATGCCGATCTGCACGCCTGGTCGGTCGACGACCGCGACGCCTTCTGGGATCTGGTCTGGGACTTCTGCGGTGTCATCGGCGAAAAGGGCGGCCGCGTGCTGGCCGACGGCGACAGGATGCCGGGCGCGAAATTCTTTCCCGATGCACGGCTCAACTTCGCCCAGAACCTGCTGCGCGGCACGGGCCACGGCGAGGCCATCGTCTTCCGCGGCGAGGACAAGATCGAACGGCGCCTGAGCTGGGACGAGCTTTCGGCGCTGGTGTCGCGGCTGCAGCAGCTGTTCGTGTCGCTGGGTATCAAGAAGGGCGACCGTATCGCTGCGATGATGCCGAACATGCCGGAGACTGTGGCCGCCATGCTGGCGACCGCCTCGATCGGCGCGGTGTGGTCGTCATGCTCGCCCGATTTCGGCGAACAGGGCGTGCTCGACCGCTTCGGCCAGATCGAGCCGAAGGTGTTCATTGCCCCCGACGGCTACTGGTATGCCGGCAAACACATAGAGGTCGGTGCAAAGATAGCCGCCGTGGCCGATAAGCTGGCCAGTGCGACCAAGGTTCTGGTCGTCGACTATCTCGGAACGGCAGAGGACGTCGCCTCCGGCATCGCCAAGGCCGAGGCGCTGGAGGATGCGCTCGCGCCATTTTCGGCAAAGGCGGTGACGTTCGAGCCCCTGCCCTTCGACCATCCTCTCTACATCCTGTTTTCGTCCGGTACGACCGGCATCCCCAAATGCATCGTGCATTCGGCCGGCGGCACGCTGCTGCAGCATCTCAAGGAGCTGCGCCTGCATGCCGGCCTCGTCCCCGGCGACCGCTTCTTCTATTTCACCACCTGTGGCTGGATGATGTGGAACTGGCTTGTCTCGGGGCTCGCCGCCGAGGCGACGCTGCTGCTTTATGACGGCTCGCCGTTCCATCCCAACGGCAATGTGCTGTTCGATTTCGCCGACGCCGAGAAGATGACCTATTTCGGCACCTCGGCGAAATTCATCGACTCCGTCCGCAAAGCGGGCCTGAGACCCATCGACAGCCACGACCTGTCCACCGTGCGCACCCTGTCGTCGACCGGCTCGCCGCTGTCACCCGAGGATTTCCAGTTCGTCTATGACGGCATCAAGAAGGATGTCCACCTCGCCTCGATCTCGGGCGGCACCGACATCGTCTCGTGCTTCGTGCTGGGCGTACCGACGGAACCGGTCTGGATCGGCGAGATCCAGGGTGCCGGCCTCGGCATGGCCGTCGACGTCTGGGACGACCAGGGCAAGCCGGTGCGCCAGGAAAAAGGCGAGCTCGTCTGCACCAGGGCCTTTACCGCAATGCCTATCGGTTTCTGGAACGACGCCAACGGTGCCAAGTATCACGCCGCCTATTTCGATCGGTTCGACAATGTCTGGTGCCATGGCGACTTCGCCGAATGGACCGGCCATGGCGGCCTGATCATCCATGGCCGCTCGGACGCCACACTGAACCCCGGCGGGGTGCGCATCGGTACGGCCGAGATCTACAACCAGGTCGAGCAGCTGCCGGAAATACTGGAAGCCCTGTGCATCGGCCAGGACTGGGATGGCGACGTGCGCGTTGTGCTGTTCGTCCGCCTCGCGGCCGGCCTCGCCCTCGACGAGGATCTCGAAAAGCGTATCCGGACAAAGATCCGCACCGGCGCCAGCCCGCGCCACGTGCCGGCTAAGATCGTCGCGGTCACAGACATCCCGCGCACCAAGTCGGGCAAGATCACCGAGCTTGCGGTGCGCGACATCGTCCATGGCCGTCCGGTCAAGAACAAGGAGGCGCTGGCCAACCCCGAAGCCCTCGAGCTTTACAGGGATATCGAACAGCTCAGGAACTGAGCGGCGGGCGCATACTTAACAAAGGGTGACCGACAAATTTACCTAGACTTCAGGAGTGGTACACTTTCGTAAACTTCGAGGCAGCCAGGTAAGGAGCTGTTAAGTTTCAGGCCTGATAGTCGTGCCTAACTTGAGGGAGAAATCCCTTTCCTCGAATTCGAGGTTGGCACCATTTGCTCAAGTCCCCGTCGAAACAGCATCTCCTTTAAAGGCGCCTCCAGGCGCCTTTTCTTTGCGGATATGACTGGATTCAGAGGGATGCTTCAGCGTCGCGCACCAGCGCACCGGACAGCAGGATCACCGGCACCATGGCCGTGATGATGATGACGATGGCTGCGACCGCCCCCTCCTCCGGTACGCCACGCGAGGCGTTTTCATAGACATAGGTGGCAAGCGTGCTGAAGCCGAACGGGCGCAGCAGGATGGTGGCCGAAAGCTCCTTCACCGTGTCGACGAAGACAAGCACCGCTGCGGTGAGGATCGCCGGCTTGAGCAGCGGCAGCAGCACGCTGGCAGCACTCTGGGCCGGCGTCTTGCCAAGGCTTCGGGCGGCCTCGTCGAGACTGCCGGGAAGCTTCTCCATGCCCGAGCGGACCGCCCCTTCGGCGAGCGCAACGAAACGTATGGTGCAGGCGAGGATGACGGCTGCGGCGGAGCCCGTGAGCAGCAGGCCGGTGGAGACGCCGAGATAGGCACGGGCAAAGGCGTCGACCGAATTGTCGAAGCGAGCGAGCACAAACAGCAGGCCGAGGCCCAGAATGCCGCCCGGCAGGGCGTAGCCGACCGAGGCCAGCCGCACCATCGCCGCCATGCTGCGTGTCTTGGACAACCGCTGGGCGTTGAGCAGGAACAGCGCGATACCGACGGTGATGATGGCCGTGATCGAGGCCGTCATCAGGCTGTTGAAGAACGCGCGCGCGACGTCAGGCGAGGCAAACTGCTCAAGCCGGCGCGACGCGTACTGGCCGAAAATGGTGATCGGCACGCCGAAGCCGCTGAGAATAGGCAGCGCCACGGCCACCGGCATGGCAAAACGCGTCCAGCCCTTCAGCGCCACGCGCGGCGGATGGACCTTGAGATGCGTGCCCCGGCCGGCATGGAAGCGCTGGCGGCGGCGCGCCCACTGCTCGGCGACCAGCAGCAGGACGACCAGGACCAGCATCAGGATGGCGATCTGGGCGCCGCCCTCCAGGCTGCCGCGGTTGAGCCAGGTGGTGTAGACGGCGACGGTGAGCGTACGGACACCGAAATACTCCGCCGCGCCGATGTCGTTGATGCTCTCCATCAGCACCAGGGCCACGCCGGCGACTATGGCCGGCCGGGCGACAGGCAACAGCACCCGCCAGAACACCCGCGCCGGCGACGCGCCGAGGGTGCGCGCGACATCGGCGATGTTGCGCCCCTGCATGAGGAACACGATGCGGGTGGTGAGATAGACATATGGATAGAGCACCGAGGCGAGCACGAAGGCCGTGCCCCAGGTGGAACGTATGTCGGGGAACCAGTAGTCGCGTATGGTCTGAAAGCCGAAAACGGCCCGGACCAGGCTTTGCACCGGCCCCTGGTAATGGAAGAACTCGCCGAAAGCATAGGCTGCCAGATAGGGCGGCACGGCCAGCGGCAGCACCAGCGCCCAGGACAGGATGCGCCGGAACGGGAAATCATAGGCGACAACAGCCCAGGCGCAGGCAACGCCGGCAACCGACGTAAGGGCTGCGACCATGGCCAGTAGCGCCAGCGTGGTCCTGGTGGCACCGGGCAGGACATTTTGGAACAGATGCGGCCAGTCCTCGCCGGTGCCCGAAAGCGCAACGAAAACAAGCGACAGAACCGGCATGACGACCACGATGCCGATGGCCAGCGCCAGCGTGCCGATCAAAGGATGCCGATGGCGCCTGACAGGCAAAGGCCGGGCGCTCGCGGCCATGGCCGCGCCCTCGAACCCTGCACCTGCTCCGCCGTTGGTCGGCAAGCCATTTCCTTTCCGGGACATCGGCACAGCGCAGATCGCGCGGAATTTCGGGCCGATGCGTCAATGCGGAAAAGCCGGACCGATTGCCCGGCCCGGCTCTTCCTCAGAATTTCAACCGCTGACTATCAGCTGGCCGGGCCGTCGTCGAGACCGACGCGGTCGACCATCTCGGAGGCAGCCTTACGGCCCTTGGCGATGTCCACCAGCGGCAGCGTGTCGGCCTTGAGCTCGCCGAATGCCTTGACCGTCTCAGACGGCTCCAGGCCCGGCTCGACCGGATATTCGTAGTTCTTCTCGGCGTAGACCTGCTGGGCCTTGTGGCTGGCCAGGAAGCGGATCAGCTTGACGGCGTTGTCGCGGTTCGGCGCGTTCTTGGCGAGCGCGGCACCCGAGATGTTGACGTGGGTCAGGCCGTTCTCGAAGGTCGGGAAGAGGACGTTGATGGCGTTGCCCCATTCCTTTTCCTTCGGGTCCTTCTCGTTGTTGCGCATCAGGCCGACATAGTAGGTGTTGCCGATGGCGATATCGCACTCGCCGGCAGCAATCGCGCCGGCCTGCGGACGGTCGCCGCCATCAGGCTTCTTGGCGAGGTTGGCCTTGAGGCCCTTCATCCACTCTTCGGTCTTTTCCGGGCCCCAATGGGCAATCGCGGCCGAGAAAAGGGCGAGGTTGTAGTCGTGCTGGCCCGAGCGCATGCAGATCTTGCCCTTCCACTTGGGATCGGCGAGGTCGGCATAGGTGATGGCCGTGTCCTTGACGCGCTCCTTGGAGGCGTAGATCACGCGGGCGCGCTTGGTGACGCCGAACCAGTTGCCTTCGGGATCGCGATATTCGGCCGGCAGCAGCTTGTTGACTTCCTCGTCGACCAGCGGCTGGGTGACGCCCTTCTCCTTGGCGGAGGTCAGGCGGGCGATGTCGACGGTCATGATGACGTCGGCGGGCGAGTTGGCGCCCTCGGCGAGAATGCGCTCCTCAAGACCCTTGTCGAGGAACAGCACTTCGGTCTTGATGCCGGTCTCGGCCGTGAAGGCATCGAGCACGGGCTTGATCAGATCGGGCTGACGATAGGTGTAGATGTTGACGACGCCATCGGCGAGAGCCGAGCCGGCGGACAGGGTGGCGATCGCGAGACCCACGATCAACGACCGGGCGCTTCCAAACTTCATCTTGTTCTCCTTGCCTAAGGGGTCAAAAACCCTGAGGAATTTTCGTCAAAGCCTCGATCTCGAAGCTCGTTCCCCTATCGGCAATCTGACCGTTCCGGTCAAGAATAAAGACCAACAATTTCAATAGTTTGGAATCATTCTAAACTGGATTCTTTGGCACTAGATTCAAGAGGTTGTTAGATATTCCACAACATTTGCAGTTGAGTTCACGGCAAAGTGTACAATATGTCGCACCCTGCCTACTCGGCGAGCACTCGCGTCGAGGGGAAAGTCACCTCCACCAGGGTGCCCTCGCCGGGCGTCGAGGCAATGGAGAATCGGGCCCTGTTGGCCTCGACCATCGCCTTGGTCAGGGGCAGGCCCAAGCCGGTGCCGTCACCGCGTCCACGCTTCAGCGAGTTGATCTGCTTGAACGGTTTCAGCGCCTGCTCGATCTCGGCCTGTGACATGCCGATGCCGGTGTCGCGCACCCGCATGACGATGTCGCCCGACGTCTCGTAGGCGGTGGAGACGATGACCTGGCCGCCGGCCTGGGTATAGCGCACCGCATTGGACAGGATGTTGAGCGCGATCTGGCGGATGCTGCGGCGGTCGGCGACGATTTCGGGCAGACGCGAGGCAAAGCTAGAGCGGATGATGACGCGTTCGCGGTTGGCCTGCGGCTGCATCATGGCGACGGTTTCGGCCAGCGCGTCGTTGAGCGACACCGCCTCGTAATCCATCTCCTGCTGGCCTGCTTCGATCTTGGAGATATCGAGCAGGTCGTTGACCAGGTCGAGCACATGGTTGCCCGAGCGGTTGATGTCGCGGAGATAGTCGCGATAGCGGTCGTTGGCGACAGGCCCGAACTTCTCGTCGACCATCAGTTCGGAAAAGCCGATGATGGCGTTGAGCGGAGTGCGGATCTCGTGGCTGATGCGCGCCAGGAAATCGGTCTTCTGCGACGACGAGCGTTCGGCCAGGGCGCGCGCCTGGGTCAGCTCCTCCTCGGCACGCTTCCACTGAGTGATGTCGCGGACGACGGCGCAGAAACCGCTGTCGTTGGGCAAGCGGCCTATGGTCATGAACAGCGGAATGAAGCGGCCCTGCGACTCGCGGCCGATGACCTCGCGGCCGTCATTGAGCACGCTTGCGACGCCATGCTCGGATAGCCCGGCGAGATAATCGCGCGCGGCGCGCTGGCTCTCGATGGCAAACAGCGAATGGAACTGCTTGCCGGTGACCTCGTCGCTGTCGAAACCGAAGAGCGCCTCTGCCGGCCGGCTGATCGAGCGGATGGCGCCGTCGCGATCGATGAGCACGACACCGTCGGTGGCGGTGTCGATGATCGTGCGCATTTCGGCGAGCCGGTCTTCGAGTTCGGCCACCTGCTCCGCAGTATCGGCATCGGCACTCTCGTCGCCGATGCGCCTGACAACGAGCATAAGCGCCTTGCCGTCATGCCACGGCACCGAGCGCAACACCGCCTCGATCGGGAACGCGTCACCGTCGCGGGTGCGAAGTCTCATGTCGTGGTCGGCGCCTGCCTGGTCGCCATAGCTTTCGGCAAACAGCGCATCGAGCCCGCCCGCTTCCGCCAGTTCTTCCACGGAGGCGTAACCGGTCAGCTGCAGGAACTCAGCATTGGCATAATGGAGCACGTCACCGGCATGGATCAGCACCGGAACCGGCAGCTGCTCGAGGATCGGCGCATCGACCGGTGTGTCACGGCCGCCGGCGAGGGACGGAATGACGTCTTCGGCACGCAGCGGCGGCCTTTCCGGCTCCGAGCGCTGCACCTCCGCCACATCTTCCAGAGGCTCCGCTTCGCTCGGCCGGCGGGCGGACAGATCCACCACCTGGGCGCCTTCACTCGTGGCGGAACGCTCCTGCCCTGGCTGCTCTGAAGGCAGCACGGCTGCCGCATGCTCGGCCTCTTCGGCGGCGGCGGCCTCCGAATAGGCCGCGATCTCGGCCGAAGCGGCCTCACCATTCTTCTGCGTTGCAGGTTTGTCAGCCTCGGCGGCCGCCTGCCTTGCGGCGACGATCTCGCTCGCTTTCTTCAGCTTCTCGCCGATTTCGCGGAAGGCGCTGCGCTCGACCGAAGAAAGCCCCTTGCCATTGGTGGGTTCTGCGGCGCCCGGCCGATGCTCCGCCAGGCGGATCACCTTGTCGGAGAGGCGGCGATCGCCGTTCGATTCTACCTCGAGCGCCGGCACCTCGCCGGAGAAAGGATCGGCGGCGCCGGTCGTCGCGGCCTTCTCCGCAGCGGATGCTTCGGCCTCGCCAAGCGTATCGGGCAGGACCGGCTCGCTTTCGGCCGACTTCGAGGCGGCAGCGAGCTGCTCGCTCGCTATCGGCTCGTCACCAACTGCCGGCGATTCGACCGGCTCGGAAGACTGGGCCGACTGATCGTCCGAGTGCTTGCCATTGGGAACCAGCGCCAGGCCGATGCGCTCGTGGTCGACCACGGCCTCGCCCGGACGGGCAACGCCAAAACCGCGGAAGCCTTCGAAATTGCGGTCGCGGCCGTAGACCGGCAGTGCCGCGAGATCGACCGGGATACGCCTGTCGGTGCCGGCCACGGGCCACAGCACCGAACGGCCCGACCAGGTGTCACGACGTTGCAGCAGACCAGCGATCTCGCCCGAGGGATCGAGCTCGAAGGTGGTCGAGACGTCCTGGAAACGGCGGCCGACGATGTCGGCGGCATGCTCGCCGACGACGGCGGCGAATTCGGGCGAGATGGCGCTGAAGCGGCCTTCGGCATCGGTGCGCCAGACAAAGCGCACCGGTGCTGCGGACCGCTCGATCTGCGGTTCGTCACGCGGAACTGCGGCAGGCTGGGCCACGGCAGGCGCCTCGGGCTCCGGCAGGGGCTCTACAGCCGCCTCAACGATGTTCTCTTCAAAAGTCTCAGTCGCATGATCGACCAATTCGGCAATCGAGCCCGGCTCGATGACCTCTGGCGTCTGGGCCGAAGTGGTCAATTCGGCGATGGCGGCGCCCGTGCCGCTTTCACGCTCCTCGGGACTGAAATACCAATGGTCGTGTGTGGCCTGGTCCTGGCGCTTATCTGCTGCCACTGACGCGTCTTCGACCGGCCGCCTCGACGCAGCGACAGGCTCGACCGATACCTCTTCGACTTTGGCCAGCTCGGCGGTGGCCGGCTCGACGGCGGCTTGCTCGGCGGGTGCAACCTCTTCCAGCTCGATGCGCTCGTCCACCACGACCAGCAGGTGCCTGTCGTCGGTGAGGCGTGCGAGGCCGGCGGGCAGATAGCCGCCGGCAGCCGGAATGGCCCGCTTGATCATGCGGTCGCGCTCGTGGCGCGCCGCCGCGACCATTGCGGCCAATGTCGATGTCGCAATACCCAGATTGCCGAGGCCCGGCGTCGCCGCCTCTATCTCTCCGCGGGCATCGACGAAGGCCAGGAAATGCCCCGGCTCGGCAAAGCCGCCGATGGCATTTGCCGCGGTCGCGTGACGGTCGCGCGAGGCGGCCGGGCTCGCCGGCACGGCAAGCATGATCGCCCGCTCGCCGTCGGGCAGCCGAATCGAACTCGCCATGAAGGCAACGGCGTTGCTGGTCATGCCGGCGGCGACACGCACCATGATGGCGCGGTCACGACCGATTTCAGGAAAGCCCGACGTCGCGGCGATCTGTCGGCGGGCGGGCAGGCCCAGCCGCGACGGCGCCCCGGTCACCGCATCGACGTCGTCATAGCCGAGTACGGCCGCGCCCGGGCCGTTCGCCCACAGTACCTCGTCCAGGTCTGTCGACAGCACGGCAATGGCGTCTCCCGCAGCGAAACGCTGCCTGACACCGTCGACCACCGCGACGTCGATGAAGGAATAGGCTGCTGACGGCATTCATCGAC